>Ga0129297_10001557_pt1 | contig 11639 bp, 10 predicted proteins | sample I18A1metaG_FD_94708 | JGI IMG/M metagenome (GOLD analysis project Ga0129297, IMG submission 94708) | Lake sediment bacterial and archeal communities from Gulf of Boni, Indonesia to study Microbial Dark Matter (Phase II) - ​I18A1 metaG | ecosystem: Environmental > Aquatic > Freshwater > Lake >... | reverse complement strand
GCCTTCAATTTTTTCGAGAGGGTGGAGGCCCATGGAGGCCTGTTCGCGAGGCTGGGCGGCCATGCGCAGGCGTTCGGCTTCTCCGCCGAACCTGGCCGGCTCCCCGAGATACGGGACAGGATCGCCCAAAGCCTCGAGGGGTACCGCGAATCGGCCGAGCGGCGCGGCCTGCATATTGACGCAAAGCTCCCCCTTGAATCAATTTCCGCCGAGCTCGTGCGGGAACTGGCCCGGTTTGAGCCTTACGGCCATATGAACGAGGAGCCGCTGTTTCTCACCACGGGGCTCAGGGTGGGAGATTCCCAGCGCTTTGGGTCCGGCCGGGTGCATGGCAAGTTCCGCTTCGCGGGACGCCCGGCGGTCGAGGCCGTGGGATGGAACATGGGCGCGGTCATGCAGGCGGCCGGAGCGGGTCCGCTTGACCTGGTATATCGACTGGAGCTGAACGAATACAACGGAGTCAAGAGCCTCAGGATGCTCATCGTCGACATGGACGTGCCGGGTTAGGGCGGCCGGGAGGGGCGCCTGTCCCCGTTTTACAACCCCGCACTGCAATAAAAAAGTACTTGATTGTAGCAACCGGTTGTTGTCACATTGATGCTGGCTCACAATATTCGATAGCGGAAGGCACACCAGCTTCGAGCGGGGATATAATATGAATATAGAGATAAAAGATCAGGATTCACAGGTGAACGTCGTCGTAAACGGCGACATCGAAATGATGACGATCAAGGAATTCAAGGAGAAACTCCTCAATATAGGGCAGACCGTCGACAAGGACATAGAACTTGACCTTGCCAACGTGGAATACATCGATTCCTCGGGAATTGGCGTGCTGGTAAGCCTGTTGAAGCTTCAGAAAAAGAAGGGCAAGACGCTCAAAATCCGCAAGATGAGCTCCAAGGTTATGAACGTTCTCAAGCTCTCCTCCCTGTCCGACATGTTCGAATTCTAGAACGCGCGCAATGAACCTCCGGGTCGGTATCGGCTACGACGCGCACGCCTTCGCCGATGACCGCCCGCTCTACCTGGGCGGCGTGCGCATCGATCATCCCCGCGGCCTCGCGGGCCATTCAGACGCCGACGTCCTCATCCATGCCGTAATCGACGCGCTCCTGGGCGCCGCGGGCCTTGGAAACATAGGCCGCCTCTTTCCCGATACCGGTCCCGAATTCAAGAACATCCGGAGCCTTGAGCTTCTCAAAAAGGTGTCCGATCTGCTGGTCGCCCGCGACGCGCGCATCGTGAACATCGACACGGTCGTGGTGTGCGAGGCTCCGCGCATCGGTCCCTACGAGGAGCGGATGAAGGAGGCGCTTTGCGGCGCCCTGGCGGGCCTTCCCGCCGGCTCCATAAGCATTAAGGGCAAGACCACCGAGGGGATGGGCTTCGAGGGAAGGGGCGAGGGCATTTCGGCTCAGGCCGTGGCGCTGCTCCAACTTGCGGAAGGCGTGTCTCCGGCCGAATAATTTATGGGCCCCCCTCAAATATCCGTTGACAGCCCCCTGAACCGGGGTGATTTCATACAACGTTTACCGGCAATCGCCGCCGCGATCCCTATTTTCCGGGTAGAGCCATGATCAAGAACGATTTTGAACTCCTCGTCCGCGGTGCGGAAGAGATCATCCCGCTGGACGAATTCAAAAAGAAGCTGGAGAAATCCGAAAAGGAGCAGAAGCCGCTCATCATCAAGACCGGCTTTGACCCCACGGCCCCCGACATCCACCTGGGGCACGCCGTTCTACTGAGGAAGATGCGCCATTTCCAGCAGATGGGCCACACGGTCGTCTTCCTCGTGGGCGATTTCACCGGCATGATCGGCGACCCCTCGGGGAGGTCGTCCACCCGCAAGTCCCTCACCAGGGAAGAGGTCCTGGAAAACGCGGAGACCTACAAGCGCCAGGTGTTCAAGATCCTGGACAGGGAAAAGACGAAGGTGGTGTTCAACTCCGAATGGTGCGCCGGCATGACGTTCACCGACGTGCTGGGGCTCACCGCCAAGTACAACGTGGCGCGCATGCTCGAGCGCGACGATTTCGCGAACCGGTACAGGGGGGGGGTGCCCATCACCATCCTCGAATTCATGTATCCCCTGGTCCAGGGCTATGACTCGGTGGCCCTGCGGGCCGACGTGGAGCTCGGGGGCACCGACCAGAAGTTCAACCTGCTGGTGGGGCGGGATTTGCAGCGTGAATACGGCCAGGAGCCCCAGGTGATCCTGACGGTCCCCCTGCTCGTGGGCACGGACGGCGTGCAGAAGATGAGCAAATCCCTGGGCAACTACATAGGCATCAACGAATCCCCCAAGGACATGTTCGGCAAGGCCATGTCGATCTCGGACGACATCATGTTCATCTACTACCGCCTGGTGACCGACGTCCCCATGGACGAGGTCGGGAAAATGGAACGTGCGGTGAAGGACGGGAGCATGCACCCGCGGGACGCCAAGGTGCGCCTCGCGAAGGAGATCTGCGCCGAATACTACGATCGCGACACCGCGGACCGCGCCGAGGCCGAATTCAACAAGATATTCGTCAAAAAGGACCTCCCGGACGAGATCGAGGACTTCGCGATCCCTGCCGCGGAGGTGAAGGACGGGAAAATATGGCTGGTAAAGGTCCTGGTGCTCGCGAAGCTGGCCGGGTCAAGCGGCGAGGCGCGCCGGCTCATCAAGGGCGGGGGCGTGTATATTGACGGCACCAAGGTGCCCTCGGAGGAGCACGAGCTCGTCCTGCCGTGCGAATGCATCGTCAAAGTCGGAAAGAGAAGGTTCGTGAGGGTAAAGGGCTGATACCCCTTTTTTTGTAACCCTTCGCCAATTCCTATGTCAGACACGTATGATCTACAGGTGCTCGACAGGGTCCTCGCGGGTGACACGGAGGCCTTCGCCGGGATCGTCGAAAAGTATCAATCCATGGTGTACCGCTACGCGTACTCCAGGGTGCACAACTACGACGAGGCCTGTGACATTTCGCAGGAGATATTCGTGATGATCATGGAATCCCTGGCCGGTTTTCGGCGCGAGTCCAAGTTTTCGACCTGGCTCTACAGCATCATGGTGAACTACCTCCGCAACTACCGGAAGAAGGCGGCCAGGTTCACCTCCCTGTCCCTGGCCAGGGGCGATGGCGACGAAGAATACGAAATCCAGATCGCGGACGAGCGCCAGAACCCGGAAGAGGAAGTGATCACCGGCGATTCGCTCAGGATAGTGAAGGAAGAGCTGTACAACCTGCCGGAGGACTACCGGGACATACTCATACTGCGCGACATCGAGGGCATGGCCTACAACGAGATCGAGAGCGTGCTGGGCATCAACCTTTCCAACGTGAAGGTACGGATCCACAGGGGACGGGAACTGCTCAAGAAGCGGCTGGGGGCGCGGGGGGTTCTATGAGCCACGAACACATACCCTTTGATATGCTGTCCGAAATGCATGACCATCTTCTCGCGCCCGGCGAGGAGGAGCGGGTCCGCGCACACCTGAAGTCCTGCGCTCAGTGCCGCCGGGAGTTTGAAGACACGGGACGCATGATTTCCATGGTCGCGGCACTTCACCGCTCCCGGCCCCGCGACGAGCACGCCCTCGTCCACGCCGCGATGACGCGCATACGGCGGAAGCAGCGCCTCCAGGGGCTCAGGCGCTATGTGCCCACGGCCGCTGCGGCCGCGGTGATCATCCTGGCGCTCAGCGTCGACCACATAAGCATGAAACAGGAAAAGGCGCCCCAGGAGATGCTGGCGCTCCGCCAGCCCAGGGAATCGGCGCGTTTTGAATTCCCGCGATTCGAGGTGCGCGAGATCTCGGGCAGGGGCGATTCCAGGAGAACGCTCACCATGCTTAAAAGGAACAACGCGCGCATCATTACCGTCACCGATTCCACGATAGAGGGCGAAATGCCCGCCCACGGCTTCGAGGAGATTGCGCGGGAGATCCGCAGCCAGAAGGCCTACGGCCCTCCGGTCGCCTCGAGGGAAATGCCGGCCCAGAAGCCCGCCGCTTCAAAGTCCATGGCGGGGGACAAGGCCGAGGAAAAGAAAAAGGACGCGCTCGCGGATGAAAGCCGGGCCGAGGCTCCCGCGGCAGAAGCGGAAGAAAGCAAGCCCAGGGGCACCATGGTTAGGTTCAGGATCAACCTTCAGTCGCAGTGAACCCGCAGCCCGGCGCTCACCGCGGCTGATCACCGCGTGCGCCGGGTCGTCCTTCATAAGCCTTCCAGTTCAGGATTTACCGGGTTATATTATAAAGACCAGCTGATCGGCGGTTTAACCGGGGGTGGATGATGCGCGCCGTCCGGGACGCGGCACCGGGTGCCGGCGAAAGCCCCGAACGCATACGGGCTGTTTTTGGCCCGATCGGCGCGGAGCGCGGTTGAACCGGGTTTGATGATCGGCCCCCCCCTATCCGTGACGCGCGCATGAAGAAATGGATTCCTATTTACGCTTCCGGCTTCGCGGACCCTTCCGGGCGGCCGGCGCGCGTTCCCGTTTTGCGAGCACCACCTCCCCGAATTCCCGGTAAAAGTCCTTGAACTCGTCATGCTTGCGCAGGGGGCGCACATGGGGCTCCCTGCCTTCCCTGAGCTCCCTCAGGTAGGTCGTGAGCACGTAAATGGGGCCGGTGATGCGGTGGCTGAGCCTTATGATAACGAACACGATTATTATGGTCTGAAGTACGGCTGCGATCACTATTATCCTGAGGACAAGCTCGCTGTTTTTGCGGATCTCCACGAGTTTCGTGATGTTGCCTTTAAATACGGCCTGCCCGGTCCTGATGACGGGATTGGCGGTGTTCTGGAGGGCGGGCGTGGTGAGGAACATCTCTATGATCGCGTCCTGGGTCCCCACGATCTCGTTGATGTAGGTCGCGCTGCGGCTCGCATAGAAGTAGAGGATGACGGTGACGATGAGCAGGGTCACCAGGGGGACCAGCGCGATCTTGAGCGCGAGGCTGTACTGGAGCTTTTTGTTGAGTACGTAATGGGTTCTCGTAACGGTCATGGGCTCCCCCCGGCGGCATCGCGCGGACAGTATTTTGATTGAAATAAAACCGGTTTATCTTCCATAATGATACGGCTGCGGGTCAAAAGGTCAAGGATTTTGTGCGCGCACGGCCGTCTCCATCTCGCTTCCCCGGGGGTTAAGGATGTATACCATCAGTCTGGTAGGTTCACTGCTCGCCTCGCTTCTCCTCCTGTCCTCCGCCATCTTCGTGCTCTACAAGGACTGGAACGACCAGGTGAGCCGGTACTACAGCAACGTTGTGCTGGGCGGCTTCCTGATTCTCTCGACGATGTTCCTCACTTACGCGTTCCCCGATTCTCCCTATCTCACCCAGATCAACAGGATCACGCAGATAGGCACCTCCATCACGTTCAGCGGGATGTTCTTGTGGTCATTTGTGTTTCCCAAGCGCGAGAAAAAGTTCCCCTTCAAATATACGCTTCTCATGGTACTTCCCGCTTATGTGACCGGCGGAATCGCGTTGCTGACCGATCTCACCATCACGAGCGCCTATTTCCAGGACGGCGCGCTGGTGCGCGATTACCGCTTCTTTTATCCCATTTACGCAGGCGTCGCGTTCCTCTATGTCATCATGGGTATCGTCCTCCTGGTCGTCAAGTACGTCAGGACGAAGGTCGCAATCTACCGGCTCCAGATGAGATTCGTGTTCATCGGCACCGGAGTCGCGATGGCGATCGCCGGCGTGTTCTCGATCGTCCTCCCGCTCTATTTCAAGTATTCCGACATGTACGTGCTGGGGCCCTCGCTTGCGTCCTTCATCGCGATCGGGTCGCTCTATTATTCCATCATCTCCTACAATATGATGGACATCAAGACAGCCATACACAAGACCACCACCTATACGGTGATCTCGGCGGCGATCTTCGTGCCCATCTTCCTGGTGGTCATGGGATACGAATCCAATTACCTTGGAATGGGGACCCTTCCACCCTACATAATCGCGGGAATCGTGGTGCTCATATTCCTCATGTTCTACACCTATGTGCAGCCGATCATCGACAAGGCCTTCAAGCGCAAGCAGTACATGTTCGAGGAAATCATAGACGATTTCACGCGCGAGGTGGAGAGCATACGCGATTATCGCAGCATCATCCAGCGGTCGGTGGACGTGCTCCAGGAATCGCTCTTCCTCAAGTCCGCCTGCTTCCTGGGGTACGATCCCGCGTCCCGCAGGTACGAGCTCTACTACCAGAAGGGGGAGAAGAACCCGGTGGCGCCGCTCGACCGGAGTTCGAACGTCATCCGCTGGTTCATCAGGAACCAGGAGATCCTGAACCTTGACCGCATCTACACGGACGACAGGAACTTCGCCGACATTCGCCAGGAGTTCCTGGATTTTTTCACCAAGAACGAGATCAAAATCGTGCTTCCCGTCTACCACGAGAAGCGCGTGCTGGGCTTCATCTGCCTTGGCGACAAGGACTCCCTGATTTCGTTCAAGCCCGACGAGCTGGAAAAGCTCAGTAACTTTCTTTCGAGCAGCAACATCCACATCTCGAACGCACTCACCTACGAGGAGTCCAAGCGGCAGCAGCTCATCACGCGCACGCTCGACCTCTCGTCGGACCTGCTCTCCAAGTCGATACCCACGTCGCTCCCCAATCTCATGGGCATCAAGTTCGGCGCGTTCGTCATACCGCGCTACGGCTCCGCCGTGGACTATTTCGATTTCATACGGCCGGGAAACCAGGGCGTGGGGCTCATCTCCACGGACATTTCGGGCGTGGGCATCAACAGCGCGCTGTACGCGGTGATGCTGCGCTCCGCATTCCAGTCCTGCATCGAGGAGGCGCCGTCGGCGTACTCGGTGATGCAGAAGCTCAACAACGTGGTGTACCGCTACTCCGAGGGGAAGGGAGGGCTCCTTACCGCCTTCTACATGTACTACGATATACGCTCGATGCGCCTCATCTACTCGAACGCCGGCTTCCCGCCGCTCGAGCTCTTCCGCATCGAGAAAAACGACTTTGACGCACTCGACACCGAGGGAATACCGCTGGGATACGATCCCACGTCCAGCTACGGCATGGGGCGCACAAATTTATTGAGGGGCGACATAGGCGTGGTGTATTCCAAGGCGCTCATCACCTCGAAGAACCAGAAGGGAGAGCCGTTCGGCATCACCCAGCTCAGGAGCATAATACGCGACCGCCGCGCGGACCGTCCGGAGGAAGTCGTGCAGGCGGTAAAGGACCGCTTCACTACTCACCTGGGCATCAACTCCCCCGAGGCGGATATCGTGGTCATTCTCTTCAAGATCGTCTAGCCGCTGCGCGACCCCGCGCGCGGTCATTGCACCCGGAGGTGCATTGTGAGAATATGGGGCCTGGCGTGCATCCTGCTTTTTGAAGCGCTCGTCTTCGCCGCGCCCGCGGGCGAACGGCTCCACATCCTCGTGTCCCCCTTCCGGAACGCGGGCGATCCCGCGCATGCGTGGCTCTCCGCCGGCATAACCGATTCCGCGATCGCCGATCTTTCCTCCCTCAATAACGTCGCGGTCATTTCCGACGAGGACCGGCGCACCGCGATGCGCGAACTGGAGCTCGTGATGGCGGGGCTCGTGCCCGACGACGGCGCCGCCCGCGCGGGAAGGATGCTGGGCGCCCACGTGGTGTTCACCGGGAGCTGCGCGGTCGCGGGACCGAGGGTGAGGATCGTCACGAAGCTCATCCGCGTGGAAACGGGCGCGGTGGAAAAGTCGCGCAGGTTCGACGGGTCGGTCGATGAAATCTTCGAAATCGAGGACAGGCTCGTCCTGGGGCTCATCGAGGACGCGGGGACCCTTGGGGTTGAAAATGTCATCCCGGTGGGAGTGAGCACGGCGACGGAGAAAACGGTAAGGGGAGGATACCGGCCGGCGGCGGGAGCGTGGGAGCTCTACGCCCAGGGACGCGGCAGGATCGAGACGGATCCCGCGGGAGCGCTGGCGCTCCTGACGAAGGCGATCGAGATCGATCCCTCCTATGCCGAGGCGCTCATGGCCGCGGGCTTCGTGGCGGGGAGCGTCCTCAACCGCTACGACGAGGGCATGGCTCTCACGCAGAGGGCGCTCGCCCTGCTCGAAAAACAGGGCGACGAGGCCGCCGGGGCGCGCGCCGAGGCGCTCATGGGCCTGGGGCGCATCTCCTGGCGCAGGGGAAGCAACGACGACGCCCTTGGATACTTTGCCAGGGCGCGCGCCCTGTACGAGCTGCGGGGCCTCACCGCCTCGGAAGGGTACGCGAAGCTGCTCGCCAACACCGGCAACGTGTACTATGCCATGGGCGCGAAGGACGAGGCGCTCGATTACTATTCGCGCGCGCGGCTCGCATGGGAGCGCTCGGGGAGGGGGGAGACGCTTCCCAGCGCAGTGTTCCTGATGAACGCGGGCAACGTGTACTCGGTGAAGGGCGACCATGCGAAGGCGGCGGAGCTTTTCAATAAATCCCGTGAGATACTGGAGCGCATGAAACTGGGAAAGGGGGACAGCTACGCGCGCCTCATGATGAACATGGGAATCGCCGCGTTCAAGGCGGGCGCCGGGACGAAGGCCGCGCTCGGCTACTGCGCCAGGGCGGGCAGGATCTGGACCGACCTGAAGCTCGCGGATACCGCGGATTTCGCGTACCTGCTGGAGCAGACGGCCACCTTCAGGTACCTGGACGGCGCGCACGCCGCGGCCCGCGAAGACCTGGCGCGCGCCGCATCGATCTACCGGTCTCTTGGCAGGGCGGACAAGGCCGCGGAGATCGAAAAGAGCGCGGCCGATATCGCGAAATGATGATACCCGGCATGCAGGCCTCTTCTCCTGAGACGCTTATCCTGCCGGCGCCCTTCAAGGGGGATGAAGAGATGGATGAGATTGAAGAGATAAGGACGGGGATTTACATCGCGGGGTCTGCGCTGCCGCGGTTTATCTCGCGTATCATCGTCGCGTGTTCCCGGTCCATGCCCTGTATGTGCACCTGGAACCAGTTCACCGTGAACCCCAGGAAATCGATCACCACGGCCGGATCGTTTTTGTCCGGCAACGACAGGTATTCCTTCAGCCGCGTACGGAGCCGGTCATGCGCCCTTTGATGAACCTCGATGATCCTGTGCGACGCGCCTGATTCGGCAAAAAGCTTTTCTTCGGCATTGAAATGGTACTCGGTGTATGCGAGAAGCCTGGCCATGATCTCTTCGAGCGCCCTGGAGTCCCGCTCGGCAATCGCCACATCGTATACCTCGTTGAGCATGCCCACCAGCGTCCTGTGGTGTTCGTCGATCAATGAATCACCCACGCCGCAAGAGCTGTCCCAGTGAAAAAGTTCCATGTTTCTCGTCCGTGCCGCGTGCGGCGTTGTTCTTCTTTCGGTAAATGCGGGATCCCGCGCCATCTATGGCGATTGTATCACTACTGCGGCTGAATTCAAGAAAATAGTATATCGCTCAAGGCTCTGCGTCCGGATGATAATGCCGGAACACGGCGAGTGCCGCCTTGTCGCCCAGCCCGGGAATCGCGGCGAGCTCCTCGCGCGACATCCCCTTAATCTTCTCGGGAACGTCGACGGCCGCGAGGAGAACCTTTTTCTTTTGCGAACCGATGCCGGGAACGTCGTCAAGGAAAGAGCGGGTGAGCGCCTTGTCGCGGAGCGTGCGGTGATAGGTGATCGCGAAGCGGTGCGCCTCGTCGCGAATGCCCTGCAAAATCCTGAGCCCCGGTGCCCGGGGGGACAGGCGGACCGGCTCCCCGCCCGTGTCCGCGTATATCTCTTCAAAGCGCTTCGCGAGCGAGATGATCCGCACCTCAACGCCCAGCGCGTCGCGCGCCTCGCGCGCGCGGGCGAGCTGGGTGGGTCCGCCGTCGATTACCAGGAGGTCGGGAAGCTCCAGGCCCTCGTTCACGAGGTGCTGGAGGCGCCGCGCGACTACCTCGTGGATCATGCCGGGATCGTCGGGCGCGTCGTAGCCGCGGATGCGGAAGCGCCGGTAGGCGGACTTCTCCGGGGCGCCGTCGCGGAACCTCACCATGGAGGCGACGGCGTTCGTTCCCTGGGTGTTCGAAATGTCGAAGCACTCGATGACCGACGGGGCCTCCTCGAGCCCCAGGACGGCTCGAAGCTCGTCAAGGCCCCTGGCGCGGTCGCCGGATTCGCGCGCGGCGTCGCGGTCGGCGATGAGCACGTCGATGTTTTTGCGGATGAGCGAGAGTATGCCGCGGTCGTCCTGGGTTTTAGGGGTCGATATTCCCACGCGCCGTCCCGACTGCGCGGAGAGGTGGGACTCGAGGGCGGCCCGGTCCTCGATCAAGGAGGGGACTACGATGCGCGTGGGGACCTCGGCGCCGCGGTAGTGCTCCAGGAGGAAGGCCTGCACCATTGCCGCCGGCGTGGAGTACTCGGCGTTTTCGAAGATGAACACCTTGCGTCCCAGGAGCGCGCCCGCGCGGAATTCCATGAGGACGAGCACGCCCTCGCCGCGGTGCTCGGTCACGTCCACGAAATCCTGGTCGGTCCCCACGGGGGCGCTCACCTTCTGCTCAACGGTGACGGCGCGGATGTGGCCGATGATGTCGCGCAGCTCCGCGGCCTTTTCGTACTGCATGGAGCGGGCGTAGTCCTGCATGAGGGCGGTGAGCCTTTCCACCGTGGGGCCCACGTTCCCCTCGAGGAAGCCCAGGACCCCTTCCACGATCTTCATGTAGTCGTCGCGGTTAATGCGCCCCACGCACAGGCCCGAGCAGCGCTTCATCTGGAAGTTCAGGCAGGGCCGCTCGCCCGGTTTGAGCGGCAGCTCCCTGGAACAGGTCTTGAGCTTGAAGGTGGTATTCAGGAGCCCCACCATGGCGCGCGCGGCGCGGGCGTCGGTGTAGGGGCCAAAGTAGCGGTTTCCGTTATGCGAAATTTTGCGCGTGAATATCACCCGGGGGTATTCCTCCGACAGGGTGAGGGCGATGTAGGGGTAGCGCTTGTCGTCCTTGAGGCGGATGTTGTACTTGGGCCTGTGCTTCTTGATGAGCGCGGACTCCAGAAGCAGGGCCTCGATCCCGGAGTCGGTGACGATGTATTCCAGGTCGTCGATGTTTTTCACCAGCACCCGGGTCTTCACATCGCGCTCGCCCTTCTGGAAGTAGGACGATACGCGCTTCTTCAGGGACGCCGCCTTGCCCACGTAGATGACGAGCCCGGACGCGTCCTTCATGATGTAGACCCCCGGCTGATCGGGGAGCGCGGAGAGCTTAGCCTGCAGGTCCACCGGTCCGGACCTCCTGCGCGCGCATGCGCCCGACCCGCTCGAGGTACTGGCGGGAGGTGGCGTGCCCCGGCTGGATCTCGAGCGCGCGGCGGAAGAGCTCTTCCGCCCTCGCGTATTCCCGCGTGCGCGCGTAGGCGACGCCCAGGTTGAAAATGCTCCCGAAGCTCGCGCTGTTCAGTACGATGAGCGCGCGGAAAATGTCGATCGCCTCGCCCACGCGGTTATCCTTGAGGAAGGCGACCCCCTGGCGGAAGATCTCGTCCTGGGGGTCGAAGCGCGCCGCGTCGGCGGGGACCTGCACTGCCTGTTCGGGCGGGGCGCCTTCGGAATCCCGCGCGGCCTCGGCTGCGGCGGGCTTTTCCGGTTCGGGAGCGCGGGTGGCGGGGAGTTCCTCGGGC
>Ga0129297_10001555_pt1 | contig 11649 bp, 7 predicted proteins | sample I18A1metaG_FD_94708 | JGI IMG/M metagenome (GOLD analysis project Ga0129297, IMG submission 94708) | Lake sediment bacterial and archeal communities from Gulf of Boni, Indonesia to study Microbial Dark Matter (Phase II) - ​I18A1 metaG | ecosystem: Environmental > Aquatic > Freshwater > Lake >... | reverse complement strand
TTCGTTGAGAAGAACCTAGCTAATTTCGCAGGGAAGGTGAAAAACTTCTCTCCGAGGAATTACGGTTTATAAAACCTGGCTCACATACGGGCACTTTACCTTAAAGTCTATAGTTTTCTCTCCTGAGTATTCATGTCTTCGTAACTAACTTATAGGGAACGAAGGGTCAAGTCTGTAGCTGACTCGATAGGCTGCTCCTATTCTTCTAGGGGTTAAGTTGGTGGTATCTCTTAAGATATCAGCTGTCTTCTCAGCGAGATCGATGCCGTAATTAATGATGCACGTTAATAATCCTTTTCGGTTACAGTATAATGTAAATGTCTCCGTTTTTCTCGATCTTCAACTCCAACTTTTTCAGTGGGTCCCTGGGCATTCCGATGAAGGGTCTCCCTGTTTTCGGGTCGTACATACCGTCGTGCATAGTGCACCATATCTTCCCGGTATATCGGTTCCATTCTACTTCGGCTTGCATGTGGGTGCACAACCCGTCGTAAGCTACTAAACCCTCTTCGAGATGTATAAGTAAACCGGGCCTCTTTGTTCCTTCCGGGTCATCCATGGGATAGACGAATTCTTTTGCCTCTCCAACGGGCACCTCCCTAATATTTCCTAGGTAAACCATCTTTTGGCTACTCATATCTATCCAGCCATCCTTAATTTTCTAATATTGATATTCATCTCTATATTACCCTGTTTATTCGCGTTTTTCAGATATTAAACTTTGGATCACAGCATCATTTTTTGTTTAGATAAGCCATTCAGTTTTATTCTTTCGCTGGCATAAATGGAAGCTGATCTAGCGGGGGCTTTAGATCCTTCGGGAGCGGGGACTTATAGACAAGGCTCTTCATTCTCTCCTTCCACTCTTCTTTAGCCTTACTGAGAACCTCAGGCCTCGTGAGCAAATCAATCGCTGTAGTCGCCATCACTTTGGAAGCAAAGATAGAGGACTTATGCCCTATGCTCATTCCACCAGACGCCACACTCTGCCAAGAGTGTCCGGGAGCACCCACAATGAACATGGTTGTATTAAATTCCACCGTTGGCACATTCCACGCCACATCAGCAACATCCGAGGAGCCGCCACCGCCTTTCACCTCCTCGCCATACGGGTCATAGATCTTAGTATTAAGGTCGACATCTATCAACTCCGCCCAATTTGGCAGTAGACTCCTACGTAATGCGGCTATTTTTTCTTCCGGTGGGATCGACTTTGCCAATTCTTTGGCTAACTTCAACTCTTCTTTAGTGTAAATCGGGGCTCCGATCTCTCTCATATTTGCCACTACTAGCTCAGCTAGAGTACGGTTGGGCATCCCTTCATAGACACCTGTCAAGAACCTAACTTTATGCGTCGTACCTGCCATAAGGTCTGCGCCGTCTGCAATCTTCAGGACCCTTTCGTAGATATGACCCACAATGTCGCGTGTCGGACCTCTTACGTAGTACCATACCCTTGCATATGATGGAACCACGTTCGGTTCGTGTCCGCCATCTTCTATGACATAATGGAGCCTAGCCTCCTGAACCACATGCTCCCTCAAATAGTTCACACCCATATTCATCAACTCCACAGCGTCCAAAGCGCTCCTTCCCCGCTCAGGCGAACCTCCTGCATGCGAAGGCACACCAAAGAATTCGAACTTCACAGAGTTCATCGCATTGCCGCTGCGGAGATTAACCCCGTTCGAGTTACCTGGATGGTGGCCCAAACAAGCGTCTACTCCATTGAAGACGCTGTCCCTAACCATAAAAACTTTCCCTACAAGAGTCTCCTCGGCGGGGCAACCGAAACATTTTATGGTCCCGGGAATACTCTCTGCCTCCATCGCCGCCTTAGCTGCTAGGGCGCCACCCAATGCGGCTGTGGCGTAGCCCTGGTGGCCACATCCGTGCCCAGGTGCACCATGAATTAGAGGTTCCCTCCACGGAATTGGCTTCTGCGATAATCCAGGGAGCGCGTCTAGCTCACCCATAATCCCGATGACGGGACTACCTGATCCATAGGTGGCTACAAAGGCTGAAGGCATTCCAGCGACTTCTCGCTCTATTGCGAAGTTATGCCTCTCAAGTATGTCTGTGAGAAGTTTAGCTGTTTTGTTCTCTTGAAGTCCAACCTCCGCCAATTTCCAGATCTCGTCATGAACATCGATTAGAACTTCCTCATTGTCTATGACCCAGTTTGTTGCAATCTGCTTCGCTTTTGTGGACATGAGATATTCCTCGTCGATACTAACTCAAGCCATTAATATTTATTGATTCATGTTTTTCTTTTAAAATATTCCGCGCCTGAACGGTTTTACTGCTGGCCTTTTGCAGTTGAAATGTGCTATCTGTTATGGATATGATTCGCATAGAGGTATGTTTTGTATGGTGTCAAAGGTTTCTGTGCTAAAACATTTCGTTCAACAGTCGAGAAGTATTGAAGAGTCTATATTTAGTCAATACTGTGAGAAAAAAACCGATACATCATAATCTGCATGCATGCGCACTCCACTTCTCCAAACTGCAGAAACATCAAACCCCAATGTCTCACCCAATCACTTCTAGTCTAATCAGGAATATTGCTTTCATTATCTCGTTACTCAGAACCTTACCGTCTGAGTTCGTACGAAGCCTATGTTCACATAGAAGCCAACACTTGGGGGCCACCAGAACCCGGATACTATGGCATTGACTACTTCGACAACTTCGTTCTGGTGGCTTATTCTGCACCAGCATTGAATGGAACATTGACCGTGGATTCTACTCCCATATCAGCTGAATGTTTTGTTAACGGGACAAGATGGGGTTTTACGCCACAGACAAGAAGTGTAACTATAGGTATCTACGAAGTTACTTGGGCAGATGTCGAAGGATACTACACTCCTGAACCTCAGATAATTACTATCAACGAAAATGAAACAGTCGTGGCATCAGGCGTTTACGAAGAGATCCCTCCGCCACTTAAAACATTCAAGCTAAGGGTATGGTCTCAACCAGTTCAAGGCATTTCAGTTAAAATAAGTAACGAAACACGTGTATTTTCAATAAGGACAGGCGAATCTTTGTACCTAACCGAAGGATTCTACAATATCACTATCACGACGAATGTGAAAATCACTTTTGAGATATGGGCTTTCGATGGTTGGAGCGACGGTTTAAAAGAATCGTCAAGAGAAGTCTATCTCGGCAAGGATACGATATTACTATACAGCTATACAAGATGAAAGGTAGAACAGTCCTAACTCCTTTGTCCCTCTACCACATACGCATGTTGCTTTTCCACTCAAAAACATATGAACTCATTAGACAAAAGAAAATGGACCTCTATATTTCTAGCGTGAAAATCTGTCATGCATCTAAGTGTTAAAGTCCTAGGATAACGCTTTGCTCTGCGGAAAGCCGGCTCAAACTTTCCACACGGGTCCCAAAGATACCTATTGTGGACTTTTTGTAGAACTCGCCGTTATAGAACAGGCAATCAGTGCAATCCGTTTTAGACAAAGGTATCGTCATCCACTTCTTCTTTTTTTAATTATGTCCAGTTTCAGGAGGTTGCTACGGAGTTTTCTGAGTCTTTCAAGATCCACTTCAATGATCTGTTTAATGTCTTTTGGTATAGTCTTCGGCCTCTCCTAGGCTTCTCAGGCTAATCGTAGTGGTTAGAGGCATATCGGATTTTTTGGTTTTTTCTAGCTTTCTGCATTATCATGTCCCATTCGCTTTCTGACATTTTCCTTAGTTCCGCCTTCTGCCTTTCTCTTTCCTCCATGTAGGCTCTTAACGTCTCGAGAAGTTCGCGCCTACGCTTATCCACTTCACTTTGAAGCCTGAGAAAAATCGCCTTTTTATTCGAAATTGCTTCAACTCTCGTTGCTAGATCGCTTTTCTGGATCACGGTGAACTTTGCTCTAGAATTAGCTCCTTCGCGGCAAGGCAACCGGCTGAAAGGTTGATCCTATCTAACGCTATTAGAGCTGGAATACTGAGTCTGATTGAAACCCTTTCAAACGAGTTAGCGGAATACGGAATCTTCGTTAACACTGTATGTCCAGGTTGGGTCCTCCATAAGATGAGTTCAAGAATTAGCAAAGGCTGCAGCGGAAAAGGCAGGAAAAACCTAAGAGGCTATAATCGCTGAATGGACAAGTAATATCCCGCTGAAACGCCTAGCCCAACCCCAAGAGATCGCTAGCCTCCTGGTATTCTTGGCTTCAGAGGGTTAGCTACGTAACTGGAGCGGTAATTCAAGTTGACGGCGGCTTTATAAAGTCCTTGCTGTAGATTTTGGAGTTTGTCTCTTCTTGGTTGAAGAAAGACATAATCCGCGAAGTACCTATGGACCATGAATACAATTCCAGCTCATAACAGTTGACTCAGCACCCTCATGTATCCAAAAACATATTTGAGCGATAAGCTTTGACCTTAAATTATTCCCAGAGGCTTTTTTAAGAATTCAAAAATTTCCTCTAGTTCGTTCACCTTGCCCTTAACCGTGGCTATTTTTCCCTGTAAAGGTCCGCATGTCTTTACGTACTCCTCCTCGCTGATCTCGCCTAAATTGTAGGAAATAGTGATCCTTTCAATGTCAACCTCTAATTTCTTAATTTCCTCTCGGAGCTGATTAGAGTAAGGCTCTAAACCGATCGCCATAGATCTTAAGCCCTTTGATTTCTCCTCAATCATGTTGCCATACTTCTGTCTAAACTCGTTATAGACTTCTTCTGAGAGCTGAGACTTCTGAGCCTCCAGTATCTTCAGCTTCTTGTTACCGTCCTTTATCTGACCAATGACATCCCTTATCTCTGTCAAGACCTCTTCCAAGGTTTTTTGTTTTCTAGGAGTTTCTCGAACGATTTTCATCTTTAGTTGCATCTCTTTCCATGCGGAAAAACCGATCATATACTCCTCTAAGTCGCGAAGTATATCCCTAATTTGACCGTAATCCTTATATCCTGTTGGAAATTCTATGAGTGGAGTTAAACTTTCCCCTTCTCTCATTCCTTTTATCTCACAAGGCACAAATACCGTCTGCCCTGAACCGTAGGCTACAAAAGACACGGTGAACGAGCCGTCACCACGGATCTCCCCTTTGATTGAGTGAGGGTCAACGAGGGATGACTTGATTTTTCCAATGTTTTCCCTTATGTATGTGTATAACATTTCGCTGTTCTGAATCGTTTCCTTTATAGGTAAAGTGAACCGCGTAATATTTTTGTCAGATATTAACTCGCCTATAAGCTGCCGCCTCTTTACTCTACCCATTAGGCTTAAACCCTGAGCCTTTGCGGCCGGGATGTATCCGCCAAGAAGGACCATAACTACACCAGTGAAGAACGCGACTAAGATTGCGGGCATAGACCAATTCGCGTATGAGAGGGATAAAGTGGGCACTGAGTACGGTCCCAGAAGGTACGTTAAGTAAAATGAGACGATTACAAGGATGTAGCTGCCGAAGAAGCCGAAGAACGTCCCCATTAATCCGAGCAAAAACGTTTCAACTATGAATACTTGGAAGGTGTTTCTAGGATCGAGTCCGAGGGTCGCCAACGTAGTGAACTCTCTCCTCCTTTCCTCGTAAACTGAGGCCATCGTGACATACACCATCAAACCCGCGATTACCAATGGAACTAAGTACGGTACTAATCCAACAGCTGATAATTCAAGCGACCACTCGATCCTCATAGCTAAACCACCCTTATTTGCTATAGTCGGGACTCCCAACGAGTAAGCCAGTTCATTAGCCACATCCATTGGATCAAATCCTTCCTCCAACTTGATCGTAGCCTCAGAAATGACCATAGAGCGATCTACTATTGCTTTTATCGGAACCAAAACTAGGTTTGGGGTGTTCTCGAAAAGGGGATTATTATCTATTTTAGTCATACTAGACAGTGATGCCGGATCGAATTTACCGACGACGCGAAATGATCCTAAAGGCCTCTTCCCTAAAAATATTCCCGGCGGCTCAATAACTTCATCGACAGCTAACGTTACATATTCCCCAGTCGAGACTTCATAAGAAGTTGGCAAAATAGCAACTGGCTCTCCAGGTGAGAAGTCTTGCCAAAAGCCCCTAACATGTTTTGATAGATTGTAGTATCTCTCCATGAACGCGGGCTCTATGCCCACTATATTGACTATTAGGTTTTGCTCACCTAACATTAGGATACCGGTACGGACAATCATTGATTCATCAAGTGGTTCTACAGGCCTGATTTCTTCTCTGAATCCTAAATCTTTACACCAGACTTGTTTGCGGGTCCAGTTTATGTCGTATTCGCTTAGTGGGGCAAACTCAATGTCGGGTTTGACTAGTACGCCTGGTGTGTCGGTGCCCTTCCAAGACTCTTTAATTCTGGTTTCACGGCTTGCGGATACATTTACAAAGATCATGGCTGAAGACACAATGATCGTTATGGTGATTAAAGTAAGTATGGTTCTGGATTGTCTTCTCTTCAAGCTTCTTATACCTAACTGCAACGCGAGATCTGTCATCGGCATCTTCTTTATCGATATTAATGTGATGAAAAAGTAAGTTATGCTCCCGGCGATGAAGCATCCCAGTAGAGAGATGAGCATGTCTATTTTTGTTGTTGCCGCTCCAATTGCCTTTTCGATTATGATTGAGTAGGTTATTTTGAGAGATGGATGAGTAAATGAAAACATCAGCATGAGTAAAGAGAATACTAGAACCTTGATTACTAGACGGATCTTGTTCTCTGAGGGTTCCTCGAAAACGAAACTGGAAAGTATAAAAGATAACCCGTAAGCGAACAGGCATATACCTATTGAAGTTAGGATTCCGTATGTCTTGAGATTTGAGAGCCATGTCTTGAGGCTGTTCAATCTTTTTGCAGATATCCTCGCACCACCAAGAGCTGGACCGTATTCTCCTTTCTCATAGAGCTCTAAAACGCGTTTTAACAAGTTTTTGATGGCTTGATATTCATCAATTTCCCGATCGAGCGAATAACCGGAGTTGCTAAGCCACTCCACCTCTCTATCCATGTAAGCTGTTTCATTGTTCACATACGCGTTTGAGGCATGATACATCCAGTCGATTAGGGTTGTGTTCTCACCCACTACAGCTCTAAGCGGCGGATAGGTTCTTTCAGTATTTGATTTAGTCGCATGAGTTATGATTACATCATAGTTAAGTGGGAAGAAATAATAACCTTCATACTCGCCCATTTTTTGCTTCTCCACAACCGCTTTAACCGCCGGCTTCATTAACAAGTTCGCTCCCTCACCAGTAACGGGATCGCAGTCTAAAACCTTAATCAACCTGCCCTTAAGAACCCAAAGGTTAACTTCCATGAAAGTCTGGTTACCAACGTTTCTCTGAACGAGGCTGATCCGTCGTATCCCAGTATATTTGGTGAGGTTCGCAACATACTCCGATTCATACTGTGCGTCTTCCACGAATAGATCATTGACTTTAATCAACGTGTAATTGTTTGACAAGCTTAGCTCCAGAAGGCTTAGAGGCGTGGGGGTAGTCGCGGGCATAGGCCTAGGCGTAGGAGTTGTTATGTTTACGAAGTTCCCTAGGAAAACTTGGATGATGCCGGTTTCATTAGTAAAAGCTGGCCCCGTACGCATTTGACCCCAAGCCGTGAAATAAGTTGCTACTATCGATGTATTCGAGATAGGCATGTCTGTTCTGTAATCCCTTAAGCGAAGAACAAACCATAAGCCAATCTTTTTCTCCGGAGCTGGGGTTGCTTGTCCGTATGAATACGAGATAGGAAAGGACATGGAAAGAACCAGTATAAGCGACAGGAACAATGCCTGAAAAGGTCTCATCTCATCTCCCTCCCCCCAAGCTCCATAAGCTTCGCTTCGTACTCCTCCCTCAATTTTCTGTAGAGCTTGTATTCTACTAACCCGCTCTTGTACGTAGACTCCAGCTTTGATAACATGATTTTGTACCTCCTAATTTCTAAAGGTTTTCTCACCCTCTTTCGTTCCAATAACAGGCTCAACCCAACTAAAGGAGAAGCTACAAAGAAAGTTAAAAGCCAAACGTTGAGGTGTATGTTACAGGGAACTGTTTCTCCACGATTCTCCTGGAGGTTGATGATCACCAAACCTGAATAGATTCCATAGGAAACCGAAGTTTCATAAGTGCCTGATGGTAAGATCTTTGAAACATAGCCTTTTCCATCCGCCTTCAACTCTAACGTGGTACCTACATACTTTACAGGCGTAGTCCTTGTAGCGGGTATCATTTTTCTTAAAATCACATTTGCGTTGGAAATTGGATTGCCAAATGGGTCTGTAACACGGAGCGTTAGTGTGAAAATTGCACATCTTATTGTTAGTTCTCTGTCTTTGTTTGTATTTACGATTCCAGACCAGACTTCTGTTCCCATCCATTCTGCAACGACTTTGTAATTGTCAAGGTAGATGCCGTCATGACGGACATAGCCGTTCTGGTCCGCGTAGTCTCGGAAAATTATATGTCCAGCGCTATTATGTATATAGACCGTTGCGTTTGAAAGTAGCTCGTCAGATCCTGTGATGAATGTTAACGCCAAGTATGTCTTGTTACCTTTAATGGTGATAGATTCTGGCTTCTGAAGGTTTATGATCCTTTCTCCAATCGGCTCGCCGCCTGTAACTTTTATCCTATAGGTTCCATTCCAGACGTCCTTGAAGTATGACATCCCATTTTTATCAGTCCTAGTCCAATTTACCAACAACCCAGTCTGATTAGTCAAGGCTGTAAAGTTGTTGGGCGAGTAGAAAACAATCTGGTCATGCAGGAAAACTACATGGTCTGGTAATGGCTTCCCCTCTTGATCAACAATTGTAACGGTTAAGTTGTAAGCCCAAACTTTAATTGTGAACGTTTTAGTCTCCGTAACATCAATTTCCGTAAAATTTATCACTTTATAACTGATAGTTCGATTTCCACATAGAGATGAAATAGCAAATAATTCATCAATTGCGTAAACGTTCTTATGCTCAATAAATCCGGTTTTATTTGTGCGATCTTTGAAAAACAAGTGTCCAGATCTATCGCATACGTATATTGTTGCGTTTTGAACTGGGATATTAGATTCGGTTTCAAACTTCAGCGCTATATCAGTTTTAAGGCATCTTAACGTTGCATTTGTGTTTCCCTGAAGCGAAAGAACATATTCTCCAGATACAGGTGGCTGATAGATGGGAACACGTTTGCCAAGAACATATTCTTCAGTCCACGACTCTTTTCTTAGGACTTTTATCCTGTAAGTTCCATTCCACATTCCAGCAAAGTGCGCCGTACCGTTTCCATCGGTCTCAGCCTGATTTACCAACCGCCCGACATGGTCAGTCAATAGCGTATAGGTTGCATTTCGCCAAACTTCATCGAACATTATGGTATAGTTAGGTGCTTGAAAAACCATCTGATCGTAAAGAAAGACTGTATGGTTTGCTAAGGGTTTCCAATCCTTATCAACTAAAGTTAAGTTTAGGTCGTAAGCCCAGGTCCTGATTTCAATTGTCTCGGACGCATCCACATCGATCTTTTTGTAACCCACGATTCGATTTCCACTCTGAACTGAGATAACGTAGGATCCAGTCGGAAGAAACTTTAGATCTACATACCCCGTCTTATTAGATAGATAGCTATATGCCTGTTGTTCCTTTAGGTCAAATATCGTAACATTCAAATTTCTAAAAGCTGTCTTGTTCTCCCAATCTCTTATCCATAAGGTTACGTTAAATTCTTCTTCATTGTACTCATTAGACTGCAAATTACTAACATAGTTCGTTAAGGCAAAACCTTTATCTAAAATCTGCGATTTATGCGTGATCGGCTTCACACTCTGGCAGATAAGAACGTTGCTGGATTGTAGGTTCAAAACCACTAAAAGGACAAATAATATAGAAATTGTTTTGGTGTGCATCACGGATTTTCCCTTAGCAACTCTGAACATCTAAATATCTTCATGTCCATCTCATCGATATGGTTTCGAATATCAGAGATCTCCCTTTCAACGTTCTTTAGGGATCCTTGTAGAATACTCATCTTATATTCATAAGTACTTTGATCAAGCTCACCGACAGAAAACCTCACCTCGACCTCTTTTATCTCCTCCCTCATCCGTGAAGCTTTGAGGTCAAGGTTCATAATCTGTTCGATCTTCGTACGTCTTGTTGAAGCCCATCTCTCTGAAATCGAACTTAAACGTTGCTCGCAAACTGCTTTTGCCCTTCTAACTTCCTCTGATTCTACTTTTGGATGGAACCTTTCTTTGATCAAAGATAAATATTGCTCAATAATTGACGCTTCTTCCTCCATCGTTAAGGTCGAAAGAGCCGAATCTATCTTAGAGATAGTCTCTTCCCACTTCTGTAGAGGCGAATATATCTGCTTTTTCAGGAAAGCATCCTGTTTGAGCATTACTTGGCGTTCCGGCGCTTCAAATTCCTCAAGTCCTATTTTCTCCTTGGCCCACTCCAACTTAGCCCTTGCCCTTGCTAATTCCAATATCTCTCTTAACTTGAATATCGCTTCTACTGACGCTGATAGCTGATTGCCCAATTCATTAATGATAAGTTTATACGCGTTTTCTGGGATCTCGCCAGATTTAAGCATTTTTGTTAGCGCCTCTAGTTTCAAGGAGGTTTCCTTTACCTCCTTCACATAAGATTGAAAAGCTTTAAGCTCGTCGTCTATCTCATCCTCAATCTGCCTAGCTGATGTTGTCCTAGCGGAAGGCACGTCCTTCCCTTGTGGAGGCGTTTGAAACCCATCCAGATGCCTTTGAAAAGGATCAATAACCCGAACTTTTGGCAACAAGTTATTTGACGATTTCTTCGTACGTTTAAATAGGAAACCTAACAATGTTTTTCATTACCTAATTTTTTGACGCCCATTAAATATTTTTCGAAAACACTTATTTTATTTTTTAAACAAGAGTATCAAAATTATTCAAAAAAGGTTTTAGCCTCTTCGTATAGATCCTTGTTTACATTTTTCATTTTTGATAAGGCTTTAGACAGGGGAACCGTAACAATATCGCCAGATCTTAACGCGACCATCAAACCGAATTTTCCTTTCTTCACGAGGTCTACAGCCGCCATCCCATATCTTGTAGCCATCAATCTGTCGAACGCTGTAGGCGAACCGCCCCTAATTATATGTGCTGGCGTAACTGCCCTTGTCTCGATTCCTGTGGCATTCTCTATCTCTTTGGCCAGGAACTCGCCTATTCCGCCTAAACGCACATGTCCAAATTGGTCTACTGACGTATCTTTCGTTACCGATCCTTTATAATCGGCGATCACCGCTCCTTCAGCGACCACGATCACAATGGACTTTTGCCCGTATGCCACTTTTTTCTTAACAAATTTTACTACATCCTCTATTTTGAATGGTTCTTCAGGGATTAGGATGAGGTCTGCGCCAGCTGCTAAGCCAGAGTGAAGTGCGATCCATCCTGCGTTGCGACCCATGATTTCGACGACAACTATGCGTTCATGCGACTCCGCCATGTCTCTAAGGCTTTCAACTATGTGCATGGCTGTATTCACTGCCGTATCGAAGCCTATCGTAGCATCTGTCTCTGAAACGTCGTTGTCGATTGTTTTAGGAACTCCGACCACGTTTAATCCAGACTCGCTTAATGCCTTCGCCACACTTAACGTGTCGTCTCCGCCTATAGCTAT
>Ga0129297_10001554_pt1 | contig 11650 bp, 13 predicted proteins | sample I18A1metaG_FD_94708 | JGI IMG/M metagenome (GOLD analysis project Ga0129297, IMG submission 94708) | Lake sediment bacterial and archeal communities from Gulf of Boni, Indonesia to study Microbial Dark Matter (Phase II) - ​I18A1 metaG | ecosystem: Environmental > Aquatic > Freshwater > Lake >... | reverse complement strand
GGCCAGCGCTCCGCCTCCGACGAGCGAGGCCTTGAGCGCAAAGCCGGAATAGTAGTCCATGACCATGCGGAGAATGGACCAGTGGAAGCCGGCCTGACCCTGCATTTGGTCCAGTCGGGAGCTGAGCGCAAAGAAGCCGGCCGCTGCCACCAGTGAGATGGCTATTCCTATGATTTCGTGCAGGTAGAAGACAGCAAAAAACCGGCGAAGCCGGATGCTCATTGAACCGCTCCTTTGTGTGAAGCCTAAGCCTATTTTACTACAGGCAGACCGTGTGACAGGCGAAAGTGACTGGGAGGTCGTCCAAGTGTTGTCGCGCCGGGACTTTCTCCGCCTCCTGGGCGGAGCGGGCTTGCTGCTGATTGGATCCCGGTTCGCGCGTCTGCCAGTCGCAGGCCTTTTGGACCGGCCGGACGGCAATAGAACCAGAGGCCACAGCGACGGCCGTTCCGGCCCCGCCCGCCCGGACAAGGCCTCGCTGGTCATTGCCCTGCTGTCTGATACGCACGTGCAGGACCCCGCGGGGGCCCCCGCTGCGGCCGGCGTGAATGGGAAGCTGGGAAACGCCCTCGCGGACCTCACATCCCTCCGGCCGGACCTCTACCTGTTCAACGGGGACGTCTCGGACAACGGACTGCCCGGCGAGTATGCCGCCTTCCACGACGTGGTGCGGCAGGCCGTTCCCGACGCCGCTCTTGCCGTTACCACCGGCAACCACGAGTTCTATGACTCGAGCCTGTCGGACCAGGAGGTCCTGTCGCGCTTCTGCGAGCAATTCGGGTACGACAGACCCTATAGCAGCCTGGTCCTGGGTGACGTTCATCTTGTCCTGCTGGCCGATGAGATGCGCGGTCGGGCGCCGCGCAATCCGGAGTGGGCCTGGCTCGGTCAGGAGCAGGTCAGGTGGTTCCGGCGGGTGCTGAAGGAACACCGGCACCTGGACACCGTCGTCTGTCTTCACCAGTCCCTCCCGGACACCGTGGCCTGGAGCTATGGCAACAACAGCTTCAACGGCTGCGGCCAGGCAACGGAGCTGCGCGGCATCCTGCGGGAGAACCCGCAGGTGAAGCTCTGGCTCTCCGGCCATACCCACCTGCCCCTGGAGACGGAAGGCCAGGTCCACCAGGACGGAGGGGTGACCTTTGCGGCTCTGGGGAGCACCTTCTATCAGTTCAAGCTGGCGGAGGGCACGGACCCGTCGCGCCCCCGCGGCGGCTGGACCAAGGACTTTGCCGCCAGCCAGAACCGGGTGCTGGAGGTCTACCCGGAGCGTCTCATCCTTCGAGCCTGGGACCATCGTCGGCGAGCGTGGTTGGAGGACCTCACGGTCGAGGTGCCGCGCGGCGCGTAGCTTTCCGGGCAGGGATTACCTCACCCTGTTCAGAAGTAGCAGAGTACCACAAACAGCAGAGGATGAACCCGATGGGCGATCTGACACGCATCGCAATCTTCTACGACGGCAACTACTTTGGCAAGGTTTCGGATTACTACCGGTACCAGCACACCAGGCAGAGGCGCCTGTCGTTTGACGGCATTCACAACTTCATCCGTGCCGAAGCCGCAGCGCAGGAGGGGGTTGAGGAGCGTACCTGTCAGATCGTTGAGTCACATTGGTTCCGCGGCCGCATCCTGACGCCGACCATGCAGGAGCGCTATCCGGACGAGACGGAACGGCTCCGCCGCATGACCGGAGAGCGATCGTTCCAGGACATTGTGGTATCGACGGGCATTGTGCAGCACGAATACCCCGTGGCCATCGAGGAAGGCACCGGCCGCCCCTACGAAAAGGGCATCGACGTCTGGCTGTCCCTTGAGGCCTACGACCTGGCGGTTCACAAGCGGTTTGACGTATTGGCCCTGGTCGCCTGTGACGGTGATTATGTGCCCCTCGTTCGCAAACTGAACGGTATTGGCACGCGGGTGATGCTGCTGGGCTGGGATTTCAGCTATGAAATCGGTCCAGGCCGCGTTCACGTTACAAAGACGTCACAAAACCTGCAGACAGAGTGCACCTATGTGCTGCCAATGCACCAGATTATCGATCATCCCGAACCCGCCCAGGTGGAGCGGGTCAACAATCTATTTGTGTAGGGCCGACTTGCGAGACGGGGAGGAACGCCCAATGCCTCCCCGTTTGCTTCGGCTCCCTACTTCGCCTACCGCAACAGGAACGCACCCACAATGCCCGATGCCAGCAGCACCCACACCGGGTCCTTGCGCCAGGGGCCGGTTGATACGAAACCGATGACCGCCAGGGCCAGTGTGAACAGCGTCGTCACCATGTCTCTGGCGAGAGGGATGATGGCCGCCACCAGAAGGCCCACTACCGCCAGCGAGATGCCCCGGAGGGCCGCCTTGACGCCCGAGACATCCTGGAAGCGGTGGTACACGCGGGCCACGCCCACGGCCGCCAGGAAGGCGGGCAGCAGGATGCCGACCGAAGCCACGATACCTCCGGGCACGTGGGCGATGCGGTAGCCGACGAACGCCACCATGGTTGTGAGGGGACCGGGGGTCATCTGGCCGATGACGATGCCCGTGGCAAACTCCTGTGCGGTCAGCAGGTGAAGCTTGCTGACGTACTGGTACTGCAGCACCGGCAGGATGGCGTAGCCGCCGCCGAAGGTGAGGGCCCCAATACCGAACGTGGTGACGAAGAGGGACAGCAGGGTGGAGAGCACGTCTACTGCCCTCCCTTCACGTCGTCGGTGCCGGCCGAAGCTGTGGGTTCGGGCCGCCGGACCGGCCGCAGGAGCAGGACGCCGGTCAGAGCAGCGGCGGCCATGACCAGAATCGGGTTGACGCCGAAGGCTGCCAGGGCCAGGGTGGCGCCGCCGGCCACCAGACCCGACCGCAGGTCCTTGATCAGCGACCGGCCGGTATTCAGGGCCACGCCGCACAGCACGCCGACGACGGCGGCGCCCACGCCGCGCAGCGCCCCCCGCACCCAGGGGAACGTTTCCGCCTGGCGCCAGGTGGCAGCCAGAATGATGACCAGCACCACAGCCGGCAGGTGGAAGGCGAAGTAGGCCACGGCGGCTCCGGAGAAACCGCGGAGGCGGTAGGCCGTGACCGCAGCGGTACCCGACGATATGGGGCCCGGGGTCAGAGAGCCTATGCCCATGCACTCGGCAAACTCCGCCTCGGTCAGCCACTTCTTCTGGTCGACGGCCGTCCTCTGCTGGATGGACACCAGGGAGAACGGGCCGCCGAACCCCAGGAGTCCAATGCGAAAGTAGGTCCAAAACAGCTCCGCCAGGGAAACCAAACGACCACCTCCGGCTCCGGGCACTTGACTGGAGTGCCGCCGGTAGTAGGATTCGACGGTGAGCCCCCCTTGCCTCCCGAGTGGAGGTGGACCGGCGAGAGGAGTGTAAGGGCCGAAGTCGAAGCAAGGGATGGGCGGGGCCTGCTCGCCACACGAATATTCGCAGACACGAGGTGGACCATGGAGTCCTATGATTCCCTTGCGGTCACCGTAGAAGTGGCCCGCACTGCGGTGCGCCTGGCTCTGACGAAGGACCGGGCCGAGGAGGCCGCCCTCAAGGCCGCCTACGCCAAAGAGGGTATTCGCTGCGCTGCTGTGGATTACGGCGGCGACTACATGACCCTGCTGAAGAAGGGCGTGGAGCGCGCTGTGGTCGCCGCGGAGAGGGAGGGGCTCATCGCCGCCACTCCAACGGAGCAGGGGGCTGTGGCGGGGGCCGCCAAGGAGGCCTTCTCGCAGGTGCTGCCCAAGGCGCTGGGCCTTAACGTCGGCGGCAAGATTGGTCTGGCCCGCCGTGGCTGGAATCTCACTGTGGCCGTTTACCTGGGCATCGGGTTGCTTCACTTCAACGAGGTGGCTGTGGGCCTGGGCCACCGGGCTGTGCCCGACCAGGCCGAGGGCGGCCAAGCTCAACGGTAAGGTCGTGCGCCGGCCCCAGGCTGCATCGCGGCAAGGCCATTCCCGGGCCTTTTCCCATCTTTGCCATTGACTGCCCTTTATGTCGTTCAGTATAGTGAGAGGCGTAGGATGGCAGGATGGTAGGCCGGCAAAGGAAACAGACTGCGGCGAAGGCCTGACGACGGCCCCGGCGGCTTCTCAAAAGAGCCGCTTGCCTGGGGACGGCACGTCGGGGACTGCTGTAGCCGTTGGTTTTGGTACAGCCCGGAGCACTCTGCCAAAGAGTGCTCTTTTTGTTTACCCGGGCGTAGCTAACAACCTGAGCCGCCTGTCCACCGCCCAGCCGGGACGGCTGAACCGGCCGTACCCGAGAACAAGAGTGGGGGAGAACAGGATGGAACGATCCAGGCGTGGGTGGCTTATCGCAGCGGGGGCAGTGCTCCTGGCGGCACTGCTGGCCGGCTGTGCCGGCACGGCCGCCACCTCGAGCAAACCGGCGGATCCGGCTCAGACGCCCTCGGCCAGTGAGGCCAAGAAGGTCAAGATCGGCATCATTCAGATCGTGGAGCATCCGGCCCTGGACGCGGCCCGCAAGGGCTTCCAGGATGTATTAAAGGAAAAGGGTTGGGCGGATAAGGTTACATACGACTACCAGAACGCCCAGGGCGACATGCCCACCGCCCAGACCATCGCCGAGAAGTTCGCGGCCGACAAGGATGACCTCATCCTGGCCATCGCCACGCCCACGGCCCAGGCGGCGGCCAAGGCCACCAACAGCATCCCGATTCTCATCACCGCCGTCACCGACCCGGTCACGGCCGGCCTGGTGAAGAGCCTGGACCAGCCCGGCACCAACGTCACCGGTACCACGGACATGAACCCGGTCGACAAACAGATCGAACTCCTGAAGCAGTTGGTGCCCGGGGCGAAGAGGATCGGCGTCATCTACAACGCCGGTGAGGTCAACTCCGGTGTTCAGGTCAAGCTGGTCAAGCAGGTGGCCCAGGGTCTGGGTCTTACCGTGGTGGAGGCTACCGTGGCCAACTCCAACGACGTCTCTCAGGCGGCCCAGTCCCTGGTGGGCCGGGTGGACGCCATTTACGTCCCCACGGACAACACGGTGGTGAGCGCTGCGGCTGCGGTCATTCAGGTGGCGGAGAAAGCCAAGCTCCCCATCGTCTCCGGTGAGCGGTCCGTGGTCGACGCGGGTGCCCTCGCCACCATCGGCATCGACTATTACAAGTTGGGGCGGCAGACCGGCGAGATGGCCATTCAGGTGCTCCAGGGCAAGAAGCCCGCCGATCTGCCCGTGGAGGCGCAGAAGGAGTACGCAGTCGTGGTCAATGGCAAGGCCGCCAAGGCCATCGGAGTGAACATTCCCCAGGCCATTCTGGACAAGGCCGAGGTCCTGCAGTAGTGGCTGTACTGGCAGCGCTTCTCTCCGGACCCCTGGAGCAGGGTCTTGCCTATGGCATCATGGTGCTGGGGGTGTACCTCAGCTTCCGCATCCTGAACTTTGCCGACCTGACGGTGGACGGCAGCTTCCCTCTGGGTGGCGCCGTTGCCGCAACCCTTGTGGTGGCCGGGGTGAATCCTGCCCTGGCCACCGCGGCCGGCTTCGGGGCTGGCCTCCTGGCCGGCGCCGCCACTGCGTTCCTGGCCACCAAGGCCCGCATTGCCCCGCTGCTGGCCGGCATCCTGACCATGACCGCCCTCTACTCCATCAACCTCCGGGTCATGGGGCGGGCCAACATCCAGTTGCTGCGCCAGACCACCCTGGTGAGTCTGGTACAGGACCAGGCCCTTGGCGGCGACTATGCCGTGCTGCTGTTTCTGGCGGTGGCGGCCATCGCCCTGGCGGCGGTCCTGTGGTGGTTTCTGCGCACGAGTCTGGGCTCTGCCCTGCGGGCCGTGGGTGACAACGAGGACATGATTCGCAGTCTCGGCGTGGACACGGACCTGGCCAAGGTTCTCGGGCTGGCCCTGAGCAACGGCCTCGTGGCCCTCTCCGGGGCCCTGGTGGCCCAGTACCAGGGGTTTGCGGATGTGGGCATGGGCATCGGCACCATCGTGGCCGGGCTGGCCTCGGTCATCGTGGGCGAGGTGGTGGTGGGCGAAGCCACCGTGGGGCGGGCCCTGGCCGGCGTCCTGGCGGGGTCCGTCATCTACCGCCTGGCGGTCTTTGCCGCCCTGCGAGCCGGCTTCGCCCCGACGGACCTCAAGCTCATGACGGCCCTGTTGGTCATCCTGGCCCTGGCCACGCCGCGCCTCAAGCGCGTGCTGCGCCTGGCGTCCTGAGCCCGTTCACCGGACGGCCCAGCCCCTGTTGGGCCGTCCGCGTCTCAGATGCGGCCGGCGCCCGACCCTGAAAAGGAGTGCGACCCATGCTGGAACTGATTAACCTGACCCATACCTTCGAACGGGGTACCCCGGTGGAGAAGCCTGCCCTGCGCGGCGTCTCGCTGCGACTGGGGCCGGGCGAGTTTGCCTGCCTGGTGGGCTCCAACGGTGCCGGCAAGTCGACCTTGCTGAACGCCGTGGCCGGGACGTACGTGCCCGACAGCGGGCGGGTGCTCATCGACGGCAAGGACGTTACGCGCCTGCCCGAGCACCGCCGCGCCCGGCTGGTGGGGCGGGTCTTCCAGAACCCCCTCCAGGGTACGGCCCCGAACATGACGGTGGCGGAGAACCTGTCCCTGGCGGCGGACCGCGGTGGGCGCCGCGGGCTTGGCCCCCTGCTGGGCGCCCAGCGGTGGGCCTGGCTGCGGGAGCGCGTGTCGGTGCTGGGCCTGGGCCTGGAGGACCGGCTGGGCACCCGCGTGGGCCTGCTTTCCGGCGGGCAGCGGCAGGCTCTGACCCTGCTGATGGCCACGCTGGCCCGGCCACAGGTGCTGCTCCTGGATGAGCACACCGCCGCCCTGGACCCGGCCACGGCGGAGCGCGTGGTGGAACTCACCACCCGCCTGGCGGAGGAACTGGGCCTCACCACCCTGATGGTGACCCACAACCTGGACCAGGCCATCTCCCTGGGCCACCGGCTCCTCATGATGCACGACGGCCAGGTGGTCCTGGACGTGAAGGGCCAGCAGAAGTCGTCCCTGACTGTCGGCGGTCTCCGCTCCGAGTTCGAGCGGGTGCGGGGCGTGGCCTTCAGCTACGACAGGGCGGTCCTGGCGTAGACGACATCGCCGTGGCCGTCCGTCGGTGGGCGGTCCAGGAGAAGAGCGCCGCCAGGGGGAAGGAGACCGAAGTGCCAGCAGGAATCGTAGCAGTCATCTTTGATGCGGACGGCACCCTCATCGACTCCAAGGAGGACATTGCCGTCGCTGCCAACTACGCCATGAAGGTCATGGGCAGGCCGCCCCTGCCCCATGAGCAGATCTACCGCTACGTGGGTCACGGGGGCCTCGCCCTGGTCGCCAGCGCTCTGCGCGGTGGAGAGCCCGTCACGCACCCCGACCCGGAACTGGCCCAGGCGGCGGAGGAGGCTCTGAAGCACTTCATCGCCTACTACAACGAACACCCCGTGGACCACACGCGCCTGTTTCCCGGCGTGGCGGAGGTTCTGGCCGAACTGAGCCGCCGCGGCAAGCAGCTGGCCGTGGCGACCAACAAGGACGCGGCCGTGACCCGGCTGGTACTGCAGAAACTGGCGGCCGAGTCCTACTTCCCCATCATCCTGGGGCATGGCAACGCGCCTCGCCTCAAGCCCGACCCGGCCATCATCCATGAGATTCTGCAGGCCTACGGCGTACCTCCGGCAGCGGCCGTGATGGTGGGCGACAGCGAGGTGGACGTGCAGACGGGCCACAACGCGAGAATTGCCACCATCGGCCTGACATACGGCCACGGCGGCCGTGCCGCCCTGGAGAGGGCCGGCGCCGACTGGGTCGTGGACGACGTGCGCGACAGGATGGCTCTCTTGCCCTGACGACCGCCGGGTCCGTGTTGCGACAGCCGGCCTGGACTTGCCCAGGAACTGCAGACCGTCCAACGGTCAGCCCCGGCCCTCCGTCGCCGCGTGATCCGAGCCGCTCTGGCCGGAGCCCACGAACTGGGTGACGAAGTAATCGGGGTTGAGCCGCTCACCCGTGGCCTGGCGAAGCATCTCGTTCCAGGGATAGCGCGCGCCCAGGCGGAAGATGCGCTCCACCAGGAACCGCCCGGCGCGCGGGTTGTTGACGAGTACGTCGGCCGGGTTGGAACCCGCCCCGGCCGGACCGCCGGCTCCGTTCGAGCCGGCCGGACCGCCTGAGCCTCCCATCGCCGCCGCCTCCCTGGCCAGGGAGGCGCGCACCTGGGCCGCCGTCAGCTCGCCCAGGATGTAGTTCTGGTAATAGACCGGGGCGGTGCCCAGGTGAATCTTGGCCGCGTAGTCCGGCTCATTGCGGCCCTCCGGCCGCCGCACCAGCTGCAGCCGCTCCACCAGGTCCCACCAGAGGCGGTTGAGGTCCTGCTGTGGGTCCCGGTACATGCCCCGCTCGAAGTAAACCATCACCAGGCCCCAGCGGACGAAGACCAGCATGGCCAGGGCCAGGTGCTCCCGCACCCGGGCCCCGATGCTGCGGGCCTCCTCCCGGGGCGTGCCGGCATAGGTCTCCAGCCAGCCGGCATGCTTGGTCAAGGCTCCCATCAGCATGGCGATGGACTCCGTGCTGGAGATGTGGGCCGGGGTGCGCAGCAGATAGGGCAGGGCAGGGTCGTGGTATTTGTCGTAGACCGCGTGCCCCAGCTCGTGCAGAAGGGTCGAGGTCCACTGCTCGTTGTCCTGGATGTTGGCGAGGATGCGCACGTCGCCTCGCCGGTCCACGTCGATGCAGTAGGCGTGCTGGTTTTTCCCCTCGCGTTCGTAGAGGTCGCTGCGGGCCAGGATATCGGCGGTGTCCAACCCCAGATCGCGGTAGAAGGCCCGGGCCAGAGAGACTGCGTCCTTGCCGCCGAAGTAGCGGTCCAGGTCGATGTCCGGCGCCGCCGGGGGCTCCTGGAAGAAGGGGTCCGCCAGGTGCCAGGGGCGCAGGGCCTCCACCGGCAGGCCGAAGCGCCCGGCCAGCTGCCGGTCCAGCGCGGCCTTCAGGCGTGTGAACGGCTCCACCGTCAGGCGTTCCAGCCTGGTGAGGATCGCGAACAGCTCCGCCTCATCGATCTCCTGCTGGGCCAGGGAGAGGGCGTAGTAGTCGCTGAACCCCAGGTCCCGTGCCACACGGTTCCGCAGCTCCACCAGTTCCAGGAGTCTCGGCGCCACCTCGCGGCCGATCTGCTTGCTGGCTTCCCAGGCCTGCCGGCGCAGATCGCCGTCCTGCTCGTTCTGGAGGACCTGCCTGATCTCATTGTCCGAGACGCGCCGCCCCTGGTAGAGCGCCCGAAAGTTGGTGAAGATACTTTCCAGCTCCGTCTCGCGGCGGACCAGCTCGGCGATGGTCTCGCGTGGAATCTGGTTGCCCAGGTACTCGTTGTACAGCAGGTCCAGCCGGCGGGCCAGAATTGGGTCCTGCACCCGATCGCTGCGCCAGGCCTTGACCCGCTGAAACCCATCCCCGTCGGCGAAAAGCCCCATCAGCTCCTGCCGGAGCCGCGCGTACTGCTCCTCCGCTTCGCGGCCTCCACCCGTGGAAGCGCGCCAGTACGCTTCGGAGATGCCCTTCGAGAGGCGCTCCACCTGCGCCTCGACCTGGTCGACGAAGGCGTGCGCCTCAAGCTCCACCTGGTTCGTCACGGCCGTCCCCCCAACGTTTCTATCTTGTCCACGCGCCACCGCCGTCCCTTTGGGATGGACGCAGCTCTTGTCCCTCTCCACTTCCGCCTGAAAACGTGGCATAGTAAACGGAGCAGGCGGGGCGATGCCCGGCAGGTCCGGGCCGTCCGCCGAAAGAGGGGGTGCAGGGGCGGAAATCCCTTCGCTGCCCGCGCTTCCTTCGAACTTCTGGCTTCCGCTCCGGCAATCCTGCCGACGGCCGGGACCAGCTTTTCCGACGACCGGTCCAAGGCTGAAAAGCCCCTTTCGGAAAGGAGTATGAACATGGCTGATGTAATGCAGTCCGGCGCCGGCAGTGGACCGAAGATCGTGGTCATCGGCTGCGGCGCGGTCGGCTCCACCTTCGCCTACACCGCCGTCCTGCGGGGCCTTGCTGGTGAACTCGTGCTGATGGATGCCACCCGGGCCAAGGCGGAGGGGGACGCCCTGGACCTCAACCACGGGCTGCCCTTTGTACCCCCCGTGCGCATTTCAGCAGGGGACTACGACGACGTGAGCGGGGCGGATATCGTTGTCATCGCCGCCGGCGCCGGGCAGAAGCCCGGCGAGACCCGCCTCGACCTGGTGAAGAAGAACGCCGCCATCTTTCGCGATATCATCCCCCGGGTGGCAGAGCGGGCCCCGCGGGCCATCCTTCTCGTCGCCACCAACCCCGTGGACGTGCTCAGCTACCTGACCTACAGGCTCTCGGGCTTTCCGGCCTCGCGGGTCATCGGCTCCGGCACCTTGCTTGACTCCGCCCGCTTCCGCTACCTCATCGGCCAGGCGGCGTCCATCGACCCCCGCAGCGTCCACGCCTACATCATCGGCGAGCACGGCGACTCCGAGCTGCCCGTCTGGAGCCGCAGCAACATCGCCGGCGTCAGCCTGACGGAACCCAGCCCGTACTGGCCCCTCACGGGCGACAAGGCGCAGCGGGACCGCCTCTTTGAGGAGACCCGCGACGCCGCCTACCGCATCATCGAGCGGAAGGGCGCCACCTACTACGCCATCGCCCTCGCCCTGGCCCGCATCGTCGAGGCCGTCCTGCGGGACGAAAACGCCGTCCTGACGGTTTCCACCCTGCTGCAGGACTTCCACGGCATCTCCGACCTCTACCTGGGCGTTCCCGCCGTCGTCGGGCGCTCCGGGGTGCGCCAGGTCATTCAGCCCACCCTGGATGAGGGGGAGAAGGAGCGCCTGCGCCACTCGGCGGACGTGCTCCGCCGCACCGTCGACAGCCTCCTCTGACCCGTGCGGGCGGCCGCCAATATTCCCGACCCGCATGCGACAGCCGGCGCAGGGAGGCACCAGCGCGTTGCCCTCCACCGCCTGGCAGGATTTTCTTCATCCGGTGGACAAGTAACCCCGGGAAAGGAGGACGCTGATGAGCGACACTGCTGATCTCACCATCGGCGCTCCCGCGCCCGACTTCACCCTGCCCGCGACGGGCGCCCGGACCGTCTCCTTGCACGACTTCCGCGGCCGCAAGGTGGTCCTCTACTTCTACCCCAAGGACGACACCCCCGGCTGAACGGCCGAGGCCTGCGCCTTCCGTGATCAGAAGGCGGAGTTTGACCAGTCCGACACGATCATCCTCGGTGTCAGCAAGGACCCGATGAAATCCCACGAGAAGTTTGTCGCCAAGTACAACCTGCCCTTCCTGCTCCTCTCCGACGAGGCAGGGGAGGTGGCGGCGCGCTACGGCGTCATGAAGCCCAAGACCATGTATGGCAAGACCCGCATGGGCATCGAACGCAGCACCTTTGTCATCGACCGGGACGGCGTCCTGCGTCGCATCGACCGCAAGGTCAAGGTGGACGGGCACGTGGAGCAGGTCCTGGCCTTCGTGCGCGCCCTGCCCTGACTCGCCGGGGCGCCGGTCCACGCCTGGGCCGGCGCCCTGATTCACGGGAGGTGGGGCCCCTGCCCCGCTTGACGCGCTTCCCCGAGGAGAAGGTCTTCAAGGACCCGGTCCACAGCTACATCTACGTGTCCGATCCCCTCATCTGGGACCTGATCAACACCAGGGC
>Ga0129297_10001552_pt1 | contig 11662 bp, 6 predicted proteins | sample I18A1metaG_FD_94708 | JGI IMG/M metagenome (GOLD analysis project Ga0129297, IMG submission 94708) | Lake sediment bacterial and archeal communities from Gulf of Boni, Indonesia to study Microbial Dark Matter (Phase II) - ​I18A1 metaG | ecosystem: Environmental > Aquatic > Freshwater > Lake >... | reverse complement strand
GTAAAGGTTGGTGAGGCTGTGGGTATCATTGCTGCCCAATCTATCGGCGAGCCTGGAACCCAACTGACGCTTCGTACTTTCCACACCGGAGGTGTAGCTGGCAGTAGCGATATCACGCAGGGATTGCCGCGCGTGCAAGAGCTTTTCGAGGCGCGCTCTCCCAAAGGCCAGGCCATCATCGCCGATATTTCCGGAACGGTTGAGGTCCGCCGCGATGGAGACCTGCGCCGGGCCAAGGTTGTGGCAAGCGAGATGAACAGCGCCTTGCACCGCATTCCCGAAGGCTATACCATCGTCGCCGAAGAGGGGGACAAGGTGGCGGCGGGGGATGTCATTGCCAGCAAGCCGGGCAGCGAGAATATCACGGCGCAGGTAGATGGCATCGCGTCCCTGGAAGGGAATGATGTCTACGTGCGGTATGAGGAACGAGAGGAACGGGAGTATGAAGTCCCAGCGGCAGCACGTTTGCGCATGGCAGATGGGCAGCGCATCGAGGCGGGCGAGCAACTGACCGAAGGGACCAAGAACCCTCACGAGATTCTGCGCATCCTCGGGCTGGAGGCGGTGCGCGAATATCTGCTAGAAGAGATTCAAAAAGTGTATCGGTCACAAGGTGTGTCCATCAACGATAAGCACATCGAGGTGATTATCCGGCAGATGCTTCGCCGCGTACGTATCAAGACCTCAGGGGATACGCCTCTCCTGCCTGGAGAGTACATAGATCGCCTGGACTACGAAGAGATGAACGCCAGCACGGTGGCCCAGGGAGGCGAGCCAGCGACGGCTCAACCGGTGCTGATGGGTATTACCAAAGCAGCCCTCAATACCGAGAGCTTCTTGTCGGCAGCATCGTTCCAGCATACAATCAGCGTTCTGGCGGAAGCAGCTATCGAGGGAAGACGGGATGACCTGCACGGTCTGAAGGAAAGCGTGATCATCGGCAAGTTGATCCCGGCGGGCACGGGCTTCCGCACGTCGGAGCGGCTGGCTGCGACGCCGGAGGCCGCGGAGGCGGTCGAGGCCGCTGCCGCAGAACCTGCAGCGACGGTAGCCCCCCTGCCAAGGAAGATCCCCATGCCTCTGGGTTATACAGGGCCTGGGCTGTCGGGATTGCCCGCGGAATTGGACGAGGGCGCGGATGGCAGCGCAAGCGACGATGGCCCAGACTATTAGGCCCCAACGCGCAATGGGCGAGGGGCCAGCAAGCCCCTCGCTCCTGTAATGGTGCAGGATGAATGCGATAGAAATCCGTCGGCGGCGAATCCACCGTCAGGTGAGGCCCAGCATATTGCCACGAGTCCTCGGCGGCCTCGTGGCAATGCTCTTTTTGGGTTGGGTTTTCGTGATCGCAGGCAGTGTAGGCGCCGTGGTGGGCGTGTATGCTTACTATGCCAAAGACCTGCCGCCCGCGGAAGAGCTGGGGCAACGCACCTCTAGCGACTTCCAGACGAGTCGCATCTACGACAGAACTGGCCAGCATGTCCTATATGAGATCCTGGATCCGCAGGGAGGCGCTCGCACCAGAGTCCCTTTGCACAAGATCCCTGCCCATTTGCGTAATGCCACCGTTGCCATCGAGGATAAGACCTTTTACCAGAACCCCGGCATCAATATCGAGGGTATTCTGAGAGCAGCGTGGAGCAACTTCCAGGGCAATCCTATTCAAGGTGGAAGCTCGCTCACACAGCAACTCGTCAAACAGGTTTTGATCCCCCCAGAAGAGCGCTACCAAGTTTCCTATGCGCGTAAGATCAAAGAAGCGATCCTTTCCTTGGAACTTTCCCGTCGCTACCCCGGTTTGGAGGGCAAAGACCAAATCCTGGAATGGTATCTGAATACGGTCCACTACGGGCGACTGGCCTATGGCGTCGAGGCGGCGGCGGAGCAATACTTTGGCAAATCGGCGGAAGAGCTTACGCTGGCTGAATCGGCTATGCTGGCAGTGATCCCGCAGTCTCCTCTGTTGAACCCGATTGATAACCCCCAAGAGGCCAAGAAGCGCCAAGAACTTGTGCTGGACCAGATGTATTTGCAAGGCTATATCACTGCCGAGGAGGCCTGGAAGGCCAAGCAGGAAGAGCTGATCATCGTATCCAAGCCTTTTGAGATCAAGGCCCCGCATTTCGTGATGTATGTACGGCAGCTTTTAGAGGAGAAATACGGCCTGTCGGCTGTTTACCGGAAGGGCCTGCGCGTCTATACGACTCTGGATTTGGATCTCCAAAACGAGGCCGAGCGCATCGCTAGGGAGCATATCGCCTCCAGACGAGAGGAGCATAACGTCACCAACGCCGCCGTGGTTGTGCTGAATCCTCACAACGGCGAAATCCGCGCCATGGTGGGGAGCTTGGATTACTTCAATCGAGAAATTGATGGCCAGGTGAACGTTGCCATATCGCCGCGGCAGCCAGGCTCCGCTTTTAAGCCCTTTACCTACGTTACCGCCTTTGCCCAGGGCTACACACCGGCCACCAGGGTGATGGATATCCGCACAAGCTTCCCCGATTGGCCGAATCCCCCTTATGTGCCGGAGAATTATGATCGTCTCTATCGTGGGCCGATCTCAATACGACGTGCGCTGGGCTGTTCTTATAACGTGCCTGCGGTAGCGGTCCTCAGTTGGGTCGGCGTGGACAATGTGCTGGAAACGGCGCATCGGATGGGGATCAACACCTTGCGAGCCAAATACTATGGCCTGAGCCTGACACTGGGCGGCGGCGAAGTCGCCTTGTTGGACATGACTTATGCCTATGGTGTCTTTGCACGCGGCGGGGTTATGGCAGGCGAGCCAGTCCCGCCGCAAAAGCAGCAACCCGGATTTCGCGAGCTTGATCCTGTGGCGATCCTGCGCGTGGAAGATGCACAGGGGAATGTCCTTCATGAGTACAAAGAACCGCATAGCAAACAGATTATCAGCCCTCAACTGGCCTATTTGATCACCGATATCCTCGCCGATAACGAGGCCCGCTCTTACGCTCTAGGGCCGAACAGCGCCCTCAAGGTGTCCCGCCCGGCTGCGGCCAAAACCGGCACGACCCAGAATTTCCACGATGCCTGGACCATTGGCTACACTCCAGATGTCGTCGTCGGCGTTTGGGCAGGGAATAGCAATAACGAGCCGATGGAGAGACTGCCCTCGATGCTGGCGGCGGGGCCAATCTGGCATAACGTTATGGAGTATCTCTTCAAATCCATGCCAGAGGCGCCGTTTGAAGAGCCAGAAGGGATTGAACGTGTCATTGTGGATGCCAAGTCGGGTCTCCTGCCCACGCCATATTCCGGCGACCGTCGCACGGAGATCTTTATCGCCGGGACGGCGCCCACCAACTTTGACGATGTGCATCGTCCCTTCCGCATCTGCAAAACCTCGGGCCAATTGGCAACGGTGCATTGCCCACTCGAAGTTGTGGAAGAAAAGGTATTCGAGGTCTATCCGCCCGATGCTGCCGACTGGCTACGCCAGACGAAAATTCCACGGCCTCCTGTAGACTACTGCCATGTTCACGGGCCTGGGCCTATTGTCGCAGACGTGGCGATCATCAGCCCAACTATGTATTCCTATGTGCGGGGCATCGTGCCGATCATCGGTAACGCCAAGCCTGGTGATTTCAGTTTCTGGCGCTTGCAGTTCGGAGAAGGGATGAATCCGGCGAGTTGGATGCCCATCGTAGGGGATCGCCATGATCGCGTTGAGCGGGGCCTGCTCGCCCACTGGGATGCCTCTCGCTTGGAGGGGCTTTACAGCCTGCAACTCACAGTTGTAGGCGGCAGCGGGAATTACCAGCAGAGCGCAGTGCAGGTGACTGTGGACAATATCTCGCCGACGGTTTGGATCATGAACCCCTGGCAGGACAAAGTTTACGTGAAAGAGACAGATGAGTGGGTCAACATCCAGGTTCAGGCAGAAGATAACGTCTCCATGGGGCGGATGGAGTTTTACCTGGACAACAAGCCAATCGGCTTTAGCACAGTAGCTCCTTTTTCCCTCAAATGGACGATTGTGATGTCAGATACGATCCCTGAGCCGAAGCCGGGGATCACCTTTACGCTCAGCGAGGATGGCCAATCACGCCTGTGGGTCTTCCCGAACGGAATGACCATTATCTCCGACACGCATGGCTACACCGAGACCCACAAAGTTCATGCCGTGGCTTTCGATACTGCCGGCAACCGCATGAAGACGGAGAAGGTGGAATTTCGTGTCATGCACAAGCCCAAGAAAGAGCCGAAACCAACGGCGGCTCTGCCCCCTGATATGGCGTTGTCCGCTGATAAACGATACGCCTGGCGAAAGCCACTTTGCTAGAAGAACTTGGGCGTTCTGGATACTGACCGCCAAAGTCTTCGAGACTTTGGCGGTCACTCCCTAGATTGGAGTCGCGTGGCTCAGACATACATTGCCCTCGATATTGAGACCACCGGGCTGAATCCCGACCGTGATGCTATCATCGAAATCGGCGCGGTCAAGTTCTCTGGCTCCCAAGTCTTGGATACCTGGTCGAGTCTGGTCAATCCTCGCCGTGAGCTTCCTTACAAGATTCGTCATCTGACCGGCATTACGCAAAAAGAGGTGGATGCGGCCCCTTCTCTCGCCAATGTGGCCAAGCCCTTGCTCAATTTCGTTGGCGCCCATACGGTCATAGGCCATAATGTCCCCTTCGATATCAAGTTCCTCAATAAACAGGGCCTGCTCCTCGCTCATCCCACTATAGACACCTTTGAGCTGGCCAGCATCTTGTTGCCAGAGACGCCACGCTATAGCCTCGGCCTCCTCGCGGAGAGGCTGAAAATCGAACAAGAGGCACAGCATCGCGCGCTGGCCGATGCCATGACCACCAAGTCCCTCTTTCTGGCGCTTTTGGAACGCGCTCTCGCCATGGACTTGAATCTCATCCGCGAGATCAACCGCGCCGCCGCACAGACAATTTGGGCGCTGCGCGATTTCTTCCGCGATGTGGAAAGGGAACGCGCACGGACAGCTTTCACGGGCACGGCAAAGCGTCTCCCCCAAGAGCGACAAGGGACGGGTGACGATGCGCTCAGTTGGATGTTTGCGCAAGCGCCAAAGGAAGAGAGCCTGGAACCTGCCAGGGAGCTTGAGCCCGTGGACACGGCTGCTCTAGCGGCAATGCTATCCCCGGATGGGCTTTTCTCTCAGCGATTTCCTGGCTACGAATACCGGCCACAGCAAGTGGAAATGCTGGAAGGGGTGGGCGAAGCTTTCAATTTGGGAGAGCATCTTCTGGTCGAGGCCGGCACGGGCACGGGCAAATCAGTGGCATACCTCCTGCCAGCGATCTATTTCGCCTGCCAAAATGGCGAGCATGTCGTAATCTCCACCAATACGATCAACCTGCAAGATCAGCTTTATACCAAAGACATCCCGGATTTGCAGAAAATCCTGCCTTTCAGTTTCAAAGCGACCTTGCTTAAAGGTCGGAGCAACTATATTTGCCTGCGCCGCCTGGCAGCTTTCCGTCGCAGCGGGAGCTACACCGTTGATCAGGTGCGGGTGCTGGCCAAGGTATTGGCCTGGCTTCCCAAGACAACTTCCGGAGATCGCGCGGAGATGGTACTGATACCATCCGAAACCAGCGTTTGGAGCCAGGTGCAGGCCGAAGCAGAGACCTGCCTGGCTGATCGCTGCCCCTACAGGCAGAAAGGCCAATGTTTCCTCTACCGCGCTCGCCACAAAGCCGAGGCTGCCCACCTTATCGTGGTAAACCACGCCTTGTTGCTCTCCGACATGGTAACCGAAAACCGCGTTCTGCCGGAATACCATTACCTGGTCATTGATGAGGCGCATCATCTCGAAGATCGCGCCACGGAGCAGCTTGGCTTCGCGGTAGACCAGAGCCAACTGCAGCGTTTCTTGGGCGATCTCAGCAGACCGGAAGGGATAGGGGTATATGTGGGTTTCCTCCACGAAATCGCGGCCCACTTACGCCAAGGTTCCGTGCCTCAAGCGGTGCAGCAGGAAATCAGCAGTTGTCTGGAGTCCTTGCATGAGCAGGTGGAACGCGCTCAGCTCTCTCTCAAGAACCTTTTCAGCGAGTTGGCGATATTTCTGGATAACTTCCGACAGCGGCCCCTGGAGGGAGCCGACAGCTACGACCTCCTGGTTCGTCTGACCAGAGCTACCCGTTCGCAGCCGGATTGGTCCAATGTCGAAGTGCTTTGGGAGAACGTAGCCAGGCCGTGGAGAAAGATAGCCCAGGGCCTGGAGCAGATTTACAAGGGCCTGCAGGACATGGAGGAACTGCAAATCCCACGTTACGAGGATCTGTTACAAGAAATCTTGGCCCGCCTCACCCAGGTGCGCGAGTTGGATACGCAACTGGAGGCCATCCTGACCAACCCCTCCTCCACTGCCATTTACTGGGCACAGGTGAGGACGCAGGATGGGACCATCGTCCTGCACGCCGTTCCGCTCCATGTCGCTCCCCTTTTGCAGGAGAACCTCTTCCAGCGGAAGAAATGCATCATCCTCACCTCGGCAACGCTCTGTTCCGGCGAGGACTTTTCCTATATCCGGGAGCGGCTCGGACTGGAGGACGCCGATGAAAAATGGGTAGGCTCCCCCTTCGACTTTAAGAGTTCGACGCTGCTGTATGTTCCTGTAGATATACCGGAACCGGGGGAGGCCAACTACCAGCGCTTTGTGGAGCGGACACTGGTTCAGCTATGCCGGGCTACCAAGGGCCGGGCGCTGGTGCTTTTCACCTCCAATAGCCAGTTGCAGAATACCTATCGCGCCATCAGCCCTCAGTTGGAAGAGGAGGACATCATCGTCTATGCCCAGGGCATAGATGGAGCGCGCCGCCAGCTCCTCGACAATTTCAAGAGCACGCCTCGCTCCGTGCTCCTCGGCACACGCAGCTTCTGGGAAGGAGTGGATGTCGTCGGCGAGGCGCTCAGTTGCCTCGTCGTGGTGCGACTACCTTTCTCGGTGCCCTCCGATCCGATCTTCGCCGCACGCAGCGAAACCTTCGACGAGCCTTTCTCGCAATACGCGGTGCCGGAGGCGGTTTTGCGCTTTCGACAGGGGTTCGGCAGATTGATCCGCAGCCCTACAGACCGTGGAGTCGTCGTCATCCTGGATAAACGGGGGCCCTCCAAGTTCTACGGCCCCACCTTCCTGAGATCGCTTCCCGACTGCACGACGCGGCAGGGGCCTTTGAAGGACCTCCCTGCCGCAGCAGCGCGTTGGATTGATGGTTCATAAGGCCCGATAGGTCCCCTAGACCTGTGGGGTCTTCCCCGTCCGCGCCGGAAGACAGCCGCTGTCCGGTGTCAGGGGCAACGATTTCAGCATGATCGCTCTGTCCAGGCTGTTTCGCGGTTTGTAGTGGGCGATTTATCGCCTGGAAACGCGCCTCGATAGTCTCCCTCTTGAGTGTTGCTGCCCCCTGGTCTTACCACAGAGCACGCAGAGGCCGCAGAGAAGATAATGGAGAACTCGGCGTTCTCTGCGGTCTTGGCGGTGAAAACTGGCCAGGACACTTGGCAATACTTGACAGGGAGACCACCGTTAGATTTCTCAATCTAGAGCCGGCAGCAGTCAGTCTAGTGACATGCCCAGAGTTTCAGATTCACCCAATCTCTTTCCAATGCTTGGCTTCCACAAAACGTGTCAGATGCCCGACATCCTCAGTCGCGATGATGGCATCTGCCTTGAGAGCTTGAGCGGCCAAGATTACGTCAATGTCCAATGCCCTTGGGTCCGCAGTCGGTTGGTGACTTCTCCTCGCTTCGGCCCAGAATTGCGCCGCCTTTAGCATTATCTCCGTAGTTAATGGTAGGTAAGCTAGCGTTGTCTTGAGCTGGTCAAGTCGTCTAACCGATTCACATAATCCCTCAAGCAGGAAACTACGACGTATTTCATAGTCAGCGATTTCCGAAATCATGACAGTAGTACCACGCTCAAGCAGATGTCTAAACCATTCAGCAATCTCCCTGTTCGGGCGAGGATGGGCTATCATCCCGAGGGGACCGGAATCGAGGATTATGCGGTCACTCATGGAAACGTGTCCGGTACGAAAGACGGTTTTCCTCAATAGCTCTCTTGGCTATAGGCCAAGCCCATTCATCATACCCAGAGTCATCAGCGAGCCATTCCCCCAGCAAATGGATCACAGCTTCATTCTTTGCCTGCTGAGCGGACAAAGCATCACTTGCTGGTTTCCAACTGACAATACCAGCAAGTCTCCTGGGTAGAAGCCAGTTGAAATTACTTGCTGACTGCTCAACCATGCTTTGAATGATATCCAAAATGATATCGAATTCAAGGAGGCTCGATGATGCTATCTCAATACCAGCGAGAATGTCGTGAGCAGCCTTGGTGAAGCTGTCCTCCAACGGCGCCACGTCCCAGTAGGACGGCTCCTGGATAGCCTGAGAGTTGCCAGCATATGTTGCAATTGTGCTCATGGTTCCTCTCCTTTCAATAAACGCTCCAAGCGAAGCGTCATAGATGCTTTGAACACATCCCATACAGAATCATGGAGTCGCGTGATTTCGCTCATAATCGCATCGTTATGAATCTCTATACTTCTTTCAACGATGCGGTCAATATCTAGTATAATTGGGTTGCCACGCCGCTCGGAAGCCTCGGTTGCTTCTCCTAAGGTTACTATAAGTCTATTGTCAGGGTCCGGAACGGACTGCAGGCGGTACAGGAAGCCCGATACTGACCGAAGCACATACTCAGCGATATAGACACTGGGTTTTAGCCAGTCACTCGCGCGCTCTTCAAGATGGGTCCGTTCAATGCGATTGATGTACCGGAGGCCAATTCGTGTGATGGTTTCGGGTCCGATGGCCTCCCGCAACTCACACCACGCTTCCAGTACATCATGCTTCATTTGCTCCCAGCCGGGATACTTGGGGAGTTCGTTCACTGTAAGAGTGTCTTCAGACAGTTGCAAAAGCAGGTTCCGCTCGGCATGCTTATAGCGCATTCGGTGCTGGGGCGGCAGGAATCTCTGCTCCATTCCAGTCGGACCTACACGAAGTTGGAACGACGTACTAGCGGCTGGCCCCATTTCTGGGAACTGCTTCTGGATACGCTTATAGAATTCGCTCTGTAGCGAGCGCTTCCGAGACTCATCTGACAAACGGAAATGAATCTCGCACACTGCCTCATGAACCGTTGGGTTTGGAAAGGTCGGGTGTTCGTTGTTCATCTCGCCTCCCGAGATGGCTAGTTGTTTCTGTGCCATGGCCTTGCGGTTTACCTAGTCAAGGGTGCCGCTCATCCAATCTTCAGATACCGTCAGGAACATACGACTGCAAAGCTTCCAAACGTAGTATACTGGCAACTAGCTTGTCTGTCAATTCGCCACCATCGGCAAACTCACCCAGCGATAGCACGCATCCAAAGGCCCAGCCCTTGTGGCTTACTGTGGCGTAAATCCTGTATAAGCGTAGTACGATTGCTCTTGATAGGTGAACTCCACAGTGATTGACACGTAGTACCCTTTGGTAGCCCCGCTAATGTATCTCGTACACGAGGCCACACCATCATTCCCACTGGTTCCATCGCAATACGAGGTGGTCGTTCTGTAATGCCAAATCGTGTGCATCGGCACGCCAGGAATGCCAGCACCATCCCTCGCGATTTTGCCGTAGACGGTCACATAGGAATACTGACGCGGGCTGGAATTGCTCACCCAAGCAGTTATCGCGATTTGCCCGCCAACGGTAGCGGTCGGCGTGGGTGTCAAGGGAGTGACTTCGGTTGCGGTGGCCGTAGCGGTTGCAGTAGCGATTTCCGTAGCCGTGGCCGTAGGTGTAGGCGTCACACACGCGCTCCACAGCCCTCGTCCGGCCTCTCTCGCTTCCCGTTGCAATTGCAGAAACCAATCCACATAGCGCACATCGGGTGGATAAGTCACAACTTGGGCGTAACCCTCTACCAGCAGTTGGGCATTGACCATCATCTCGCCCTGGGGCATGTTTACCCACACATAACGCAAAAGGCGATCATATCTATCCGTCTCTGAAACGTCCTTTTCTAGCCGCACCATTCTACCTTCGGCAAGTTCTCGGTTCTTGGCTGTGGCTTCTACAGCATAGCACTCCGGGCCAGTCATCTCAGGCGTGTCTATACCAATGTAGCGCAGATGCTGACCTGTCGAAAGCTCTATGGTATCGCCATCAATGACGCGGACACAAAGAGCCTGGTCGGTGGGAGTTAGGGTAGCGGTGACTGTCCAGGTAGGAGTCTCCGCATAGGTTGGCGTGGACGTCTGCGTAGGCTTTGGCGTCCGCGTGGCTGTCGGAGTACATGTACCTGTTGGCGTAGACGTGCGCGTCGGTCCTGGCTCCAGACGCCAAGCGGCATACACTCCTTGTTCTGGCCAACGATGCAAGTACGCCTCGACAACCGTTCCCATCACCTCAAGTGCCTCGGGAACCTGAAAGACCTCCCAGCCTTGGCAACTCACTCCAGGCCACAGCCGGCCCGACCATTGCCAGCAAGCGTTGCCCCACGCCTCGGCATTATAACCACAGGGAATCCCACCCGCGTCTACGCCGACCTCCACGCCATTCTTCAGCAGCCTGAGATCCGTATAAGGCATCTCCTGCAATGAATCACTCACGTTCTTGGAGCGAAACCACAGTACCACCAGCTTCGCGCCCAAGTCCGGCCTGTCGTAACCGTTGGGACAGATGGTTGCTACTTGGTAGGTGTACAGAGTGTGCTCAATGCCCTCGTATAAAACGCCCTCACCTACTTCTAATTCGGGGATAGGCGTCGGTGTAACTGTCGGCGTCTTGGTGGGTGTAGCGGTCACCCTCTGAGTGGCTGTTCGACTCGGTGTTGGAGTAGCAGTATGCGTCGGCGTCGCTGTGGGAGCAACCACGGCTTTGAGGATCAGCGGCAGGTAGCTGACACGAACCGGTGTGGCAGTCGGCGTGTCAATTACTGGCGGGGGATAGGCAGAGAACGACCTAGAGTGAGGGAGGGTGAGAGGTTCTGCAAGTACCCGGAGCACAGACAGTAAGGCCAAAATGAGTATTGTGATAGTCAGGCGAATCTTTGTGGGCATGGTTTATGCCTCTTCAAACCCAACTATTGATGGATTATCAGCCATCGCAAAACAAAAGCCACATCACCGTTTGGGCGAAGTGGCTTTTTGTGCTCGAACGTTGTCAGCTTTTTTGTCGTGGTCACGACGCGGTGAAGCCACGAGACGGGATGTTCATTGCATCACCATCCCATTTCATCTAGATTATACCACAGTTCCCGCTTTCTGTCATATCACGAATTCGCTTGTTCGGCACCCGATTTGACAAAAAAGGCAAGCCCTGCTATAATAGGAGTAGAACATTTGTTCTATTCCTGATATGCGAGGTTATGCTCACTATGGAACGCCGAACCGATTGGCAACAACTCAACCACCAAGCGAATCAGATCGAGATGGTGCTGGCGGGGTATCAGGTGCCAGGACGGGTCTGCGGCGGCCTGGTCACCCCCTTCCTCACCCGCTTCCACTTCATCCCGCAACTCGGCACCAGGCTCTCTCGCCTCAAGACCCTCTCCGAGGAACTCGCCCTCTCCCTCGGCGTCCCGGCCTGCCACATCCATCGCCAGGATGGCTCCATCCAGATTGACATCCCACATGCCAACTCCTCCCCCATTCGCCTCCTCCCCCTC
>Ga0129297_10001551_pt1 | contig 11662 bp, 14 predicted proteins | sample I18A1metaG_FD_94708 | JGI IMG/M metagenome (GOLD analysis project Ga0129297, IMG submission 94708) | Lake sediment bacterial and archeal communities from Gulf of Boni, Indonesia to study Microbial Dark Matter (Phase II) - ​I18A1 metaG | ecosystem: Environmental > Aquatic > Freshwater > Lake >... | reverse complement strand
TTTACAACATAAACAGAGTTACAGAATTATTTTTCTTTTGTCTTTTACTTTAATCACCAAAAAAGATTTAATTGTTATATTAGCATTTTGTTCTCATACTTGTAGGTGGAGAGAGATGTGTGAATTTGACGCTATCATCAACGGGGAAATCGTGTTCAAAGATGTGATCTACGCAAAAGCAGAAGCTAGTAAGGTCATTGTCAAAGACATACTAGGGGAGTTAAGAGAGTACCAGAATTGCAGAATTGAAGAAGTTGATGTAAACTCTACCCGTTTAGTTCTGTCAACCATTCAATAATGCTGTCTGACCTTCTATAAAAGTCAATTGAGGAGGAGTAACTTTTCCTGGGATTCGTATCTCTTGAACTCTTCTTCTTAAAATAGAATTATGGCTCCATAAGATTCGAACAAATGGCTCTTCTCTTGTTCCGTCTCACTTTCACTTTTTAATTCCGCACTCTTGATGTGCTCTTCAAGCCTCACTTCTAGCTTTCGGATCTCTCTAAACAACCCATCGGACATCGATTCACTATAACAACTATTCTGGGGCCAATTAGTTAAAATCTTAGTTATAGGCATTAATATTAATAATGCGATGTGATTATTTGTTACAGCCGAGTTTGAGGAGGATTAAAATATGGTGAGCAAAAAAAAGTTGAAGGAATATGAAGATAGAATGAAGCAGGCCATGTCAGTATTAAACCAGGTTTCTGAAGATACGACCACACCTCGTAATATCAGGAGAGCTGCAAAAGAGTCGATGGACGCTTTACAGGTAACTGAGTATACGCCGGCAGTTAGGGCTTCCAACGCTGTATCGATTCTCGACGAGATTCTGCAAGACCCAAATATGCCACCATATACGCGCGTAAAATTATGGAATGTAATGAGCATCTTAGAAGCAATAAAAGATTAAAATCATGCAGCCCGCCCGCGATCTATGAATACTCTTTTTCATCCTCGATGGACATAGATCACATTTAAACCATGGATTCAAAGGCCGTTTTTCGTGGGTTCAAATCTCACTCCCCCCCACACCACTCAAGAAAGACATTTTTCTAGCTCGTTTCAGCGCGTAACAGAATGGGTAAGGAATGTCTCTTAACCAAATCCTACTCAAACAGAAAGAAAAAGATAAGGAACATTGGAAACCTTGCAGAAACCGACAATATCAATAATGTTAAACGGGTTTCAAGCGGGCTTACGGAAGATATCTTCATGGAAGTCGTGATGGAGGCGATTAAGGACAGAATAAGAATAAATGATCCACGCCAGTTTTTACAGCTTCAGATATGACCGAGTTTTCTCAGCCTATCTTTTCCCTCCGTGTCCTCTTCTAAGCTGTAAACGTTTTCGGTTTCTCCTCCTTCTTCCTTAACCACCTCAGTTAAGACGAATTCGACGTATTCCTCTACGTTTTTGAATTCACCGTGGCTTTCGGCTACTCTTTTCTCGATCTCTTCGTACAGCTTTTTAGGGATATTTACTGGCACGTAATCAGTCGACATGGAACGCCTCCACGGAAATTGATATCTCACAGATCGGCTTTTTAACCTTTTTCAAGCGCATTTCAGCTAATTTGATTACAAGACGCTTACAAAATTCCTTAGGAAGATTCATTATCAGTTGACTAGTTTTTGAAGAAAAAAGACAGATCTATGTTCATGAGATCTCGGACATTGTAAGAATATCTCTGTGCTGTTTGTTCCTTAGGTTTTAAGATCGCTTCTGACCTAGGCTTTCTGTCCTTAGGAGAAGGTCTACCAATGCTTTTTGATCAACCTCAGCGCGCGTCCTCCAATCTAAGTATATTTGACTATTATCGTCCTCAGACAGATAACCTGATCGGATGAAGCGATTTAAATTGATGTCTACTCTCCAGCCTGGCAGCTTATTCCGCAGAAGGTTCTCAACCTCTTCTCGTGAGGCTTTACCTTTCTTAGAGATTATGTAGGCAATCGAGATGGCTAGTGCGGCAACGTCGTCGATCCGCCAACCTACGAGTTTCGCCTCTTTCGGCGTGAGGCTGCCTCTGAGAGTTATAAAGAACCTAGCTTTGTTCAGTTGTTCAGGTGTAGGCTTTTCAGGCGGGTTTCCTTCTTCGAAAACCGTTTTCACTTGGAGGTCGAGCTTCTCAAGGTAATCGTCCAGCAAGCTCGTTACCTTAGGGTAGTCAGAACCTAGCTGTTCCTTTAACTCCCATCCTTTTGTGCCCGGCTTTGCGTGTCGCCTATAGAAAAGGAGGTGAACCGCCCTCTTCATCTTCATCGCGTAATAGGTTTTTCGCTTTAGGATTTTGGGCCCTCTTGCCATTTTAACCACTCTTCATAGGTTATAGGTATGGGAATCGACATGAGCTGCTGACTTCTCTGGGTTGAAATTGGTTTTTCAAAGGGTTTTATAAAGATCTCCTCCTCTAAAAGGTGAATCTCAAGGGTTGCGTACCCGTAGGTTACGAGGAAACTCGTCAAGTAGGCTCGTTCAACCGTCTCTTGATAAGTATCAGCTATTATAAAATCCCAATATCTAGCCTTACCATCTTTGCCGACTCTCCTTTTCAATTCTCCCCAAAGGGATTCTAATTTTTCAGAGAAGGCTTCACCTGAAAGTATTCTCTGCTGGATCATCTCCTCGCGGGTTGCTGTTTCGGTTTCTTTCTCTACGAAATCTATATTCTTCCACCTCTCACTTAGAGGTAGCAAACTATCCCAGTATCTCAAAGATTCGCTGAGACTATGGATAGATATCTGTTCCAGCTCAACGATGGGATGCCAAGACTCTAGGAATATTCTCGTGATTTCATCTGCATTTAGAGCGCGGATCTTCTCCTCAATCAGGAACGGATCCGCATACAGGGATGTCGCTCTATGCTTAACCCATTCGCTCTGGAGTTTTATTATTGTGGCAATTTTGTTAAGGGCCTCAGCGTCGAGACATAGCTCCTCCGGCTTCTCCCATTCGGGAAAAAACTCCCTTATTACTGTGACGAGGTCTTCGATATCGATCAGAAACGGATTTAAACCTTTAGCTTCAATCGTATTACATGATTCAACAATTCTCTGAAGTTCTTCTTTACCGAGTCTCTTCCTTTTTGATGACATCAAACTACTTCCCGAATCACCGAGCTCCCTTCAATGTTCTGAACGGTTATTATGTGAACATCTCTCCCTTCAAAGAACATCTGATTCGGAGTTATAATCAGGTATTGGGCGTTCGACCCTCTAAGAGAGGACGTTAGAAGATTGGCAATAACTTCTCGGTTTTTAGGGTCCATATGTATATCGTACTCATCAACAGCTCTGAATGGAGACTGGACATGCTGTTGCAGGGCAAGCAAAAATGCCATGGTGGCTGTGCTCCTCTCGCCTCCGCTGTGCGTGTAAGCGTCTAATGGAACAGCCTTTGCACCCTTAAAACCTACAAGTATCTCGATCCCTGCGGCTTCGATATCCTCCTTATTCAAAAGCGTAACGGAACCAGTTGCACCCGTCTGCAAGAGAATTCTTTGATGCTCAAGGTTAACGTGCTCTAAGAGGCTGAGTATGACTTTCTCCCAAGCCTCCATCCTGATTCTTACCTCTTTTAGAGCCTTCTCCCTGTTTTCCGCGACCATACGTGCCTTTTCCTTGAGCTCTAAATAAAGCTTTGAGTAGGATTCGTACATGCGTTCAATGTCCTCTGAGACGTCGGCTAGGGCAGCGATACGACCGTCCGTCATCCGAATTTCGTCAAGAACTTCCTGAGCACTCCTCACAGATACGATTCGCGGCCCCATTTCCTCTGCTTTCTTAATGGATGCTCCAAGATCCGAGGACGAAGCTCCAAGTTTCTTATCAAGGTCCTCGAGGCTGCCTGTTAAGTTTTGTCTTTGATACTCCAATAAGGCCAATTTAACTCTTTGATCCAAGAAATTCCTGCTTAAAGCCTCTGATTCTGAGGAGATCCCTTCCATCCTGCTTTGGACACTTGAGATTTGAAAGGCTAATTCGCCAATTCTGTTTTTAGAAACCTCAAGCGTTTCCGTTAACTCGTTAATTTTAAGTCTAACAACATGGGCAAAGCTACTTTGAAGGTTCTCACACGATTTATTGATTTCAGTTACCGTGCCTTCCAGAGTACTAGGATTAAATCTCCCAGTTACGTTGTTCTGGAGGCTCTTTAAGCCGTTTATAACCTCAGCGACCCTCTCTTGATGGAGTTTCAACAAGCCTTGCAGCTCTTCCACTGATTTGTCAATGGAAAATATGTTAAATTCATGTTTTGCTTTCTCTCCTTCGAGTCGCAATCTCTCTTCAAAAAGCTTCTGCCATTCAGCATTAGACAACTCCTTTCTACTTTGAAGCGCTTTCAACTCATCTTCGGAAACCTCGATTTCGCCGTTGATCTTCTCTATCTCATCCCTTTTGCCTTTGATTTGTCTTTCAAGCTCCGACTCTTCTTCTTCCTTTTCAGAGACTTCTGCCCAAGCGAGTTCCCGTTCGAGGAAACGCCTCTTTAACATCAACTGCTTCTTTTGCTGGTAGCGGTCGTATTGCTCGCGCCAATAGTTAAGCGTCTGTTCAGCTGATTCCAAGAGCCTTTCAACTGACTCTTCTTGGCTAAGTATGCGGCTTAGCTTTCTCTGAGCCTCTAGAACGTTTGTCCGATAGGGCTCGAGGCCGACAGCCGCCTCCATAACCTTCAGTTTATCCTGAGGTGAGAGCGTAATGAATTGCTCAGCCGTACCCTGATGCATGATGATTAAGACGTTATCTGGGTCTACGCCGAAATTCGATAAAAGCCTTACAACCTCACTCTTAGATGCGGATCTATTTTCGAGTTCAAACCAGTATTTTCCGTCTTGCCTTAGAACTCGGCTTAGAAAGATCTGGTCTTTGTTAATCTTAGGTACTGGACGACGACCTTTACCACAGGAGTTATCGAGCACCAACGTAACGCGGCCTTGATCCTTCCCCCAACGTATTAGATCGCTCAGTTTCTTCGATCGCTCAGTATATGATTGGCCTAAAGCAACAGAGATTCCTAATAGAACCGCAGACTTACCTGAACCGTTCGGGCCACATATTACGTTAACACCTGGCCTAAGGGGTATCCTAGCATACTCATAACTCATGAAATTCTCTAGGATCACCTCTTGAATCAGCATCCGTCAATATCCTCTAGTCAAGGTGGTATAAAATAGATAAATCGTCCTATTAATGGATTTCTTATACAAATAAATCAAAAAGATTGATTGAAATCCAATTCACTTCAATTGAAGAAGATGATACCCTTACTCAAAGAATAAAAAGCTGACCAGTTTACTTTTCCAACTATGCCATACATGTGAATATGAAAAATATTTAGCCTACATTTTAGTCATTCGATATGATATGAGGCGGAAATATTGAAGCTCTTAGTAAGTGTGACGGGTAAAATTGAAGCCTTGAAAGCGGTTGAGGGAGGGGCTCACATAATTGACGTAAAAAATCCAACAGAGGGATCTTTAGGCGCAAATTTTCCCAGAGTCATTAGGGAGGTCAGGAGAATTGTACCGGACAACGTTGAGGTAAGCGCCACGATAGGAGACCTGCCTAACCTACCTGGAACATCATCCCTTGCGGCTTTGGGCGCTGTTGTTTCGGGAGCTGATTATGTTAAAGCCGGACTTTTCGGCGTGAGAACCCCTGCAGAGGCGGTCAACCTTATGAGGGAGGTTTGTAGGGCTGTGAAGGAGTATGATGTTGCCTCAAAGTTAATTGCTGCAGGTTACGCCGACTTCATGGCGGTTGGCTGCTTAAACCCTTTAAAGCTTCCTGAGGTTGCGTATGGAGTTAAGGCTGATGGCGTGATGATAGATGTCAAGATTAAAAATCACGGTAAATTATTTGACCTTTTAAGCGATGGTGAGTTGAAGGAGTTTGTTGAGAGGTCGCATAAGTACGATTTAACAGTAGCCTTAGCAGGGTCTTTAGACAGGGATGATATACCAAGAATCTTTAGACTCGGGGCAGACATAATCGGGGTTAGAAGGGCTGTTTGCAACGAGAAAGATAGATTAAACGGCGAGGTTCAAAGCGGAGCTGTAAGAGACTTTGTTGAGGCGATCGGCATATGCGGGAAGTAACTAAGCCACGATCCGCGTACAGATTGTCTTCTCATCTTCTAAGATAGCCTTCACTCTTTCGTGGTACTTCCCATTAACAACGTAACAATTCATTCGTGTTCTTATAAGGATCTTCGGCAAAAATCTATCCACGCTTGTTCTCTCGTTCCAGTTTAGCAATTCGTTAGCTGATAGCTTCTCTATTAACCTCGCATTCGAGTCTCTCTTGGGATCATTCGTGAAGATCCCGTCCACATCAGTCACTAGGATCAACTTTTTAGCGTTTAACTCACCAGCAATATGGGCGGCTATCGAATCAGAGGTCACATCCCATGAGTGTTCTAGTGGGTCCTTTTGAAACATCAGTCTCGATGGTAGAAGTATCGTGGGTGATCCAGTCTCTGAAAGCTTCTTTGCCTCTTTCAACGTGTAAGAGATCTGGGAGTTCGGCACGATATTGGACAGAAACAATCCAAACTGATCCATGGCAAGAATAGCCATCTTATGAGCGATTGTATCCGAGAGATTGAACGTTTGATCAAACTCCCTTACAGCATCAGCAAATTTGCCTCCCCCCGGCACGATGAGAATCCTATGGGTCCTTGCGAGTAGGCTCAGCTCCCGACACAGAGCCCTTAATCTTGGGGGTTCCTCAGATAAGCTTCCACCAACCTTTATAGTTGCCTCCACTGTACGACCTTCTCCTCAAGTTTACTTGCCACCATAAGAGCGACACCTATGGATGGAGAGACAAGGGCAGCATTGGCGCCCAACAGATCGCCAAGATCAACAATCCTGTCGAAGCCAAATCTTCGAGCTGCGTTCTTTGCTAAAAACTCTCTACCAAGCCCGGTGACCACGACCGGGATGTCTCCTTTAAAGTGTGGTTTCGCTCTATCATAAACCTGCTTCAACCCCTTAACGATCTGTGCAACCTGCTTATCGTAAACGTATTTGGCTATATCAATGATCTCTTGTTCGCTCAACATCTCGATATCCGCGCAAACCACACGCGCCAGCCTAGCCATCGCTTCCATTTTTGTTTTCCCCCGCCCATCCGCTGTTTCCACAGCATAATCCTCCTCTCTAATGTTTCCCAAGATTAGATGTACGTCACTGGACTGGGCGAATACCTCAGAAGACACTCTTGCTACTCCTTTCTTAATTGGAATGGAATCTATGATGGCGGCAACATTAGTCCGCAAGGATCCCGTGTAGACGAGTTCCCCGTTTAGAAGTTTTTCTAGGTCGGTTTCACCGGCTGCAACGATTTTTCCATCAGCCACCGGTATGATGCTTGTCGTGGTGCTTCCGACATCTATTATGATGCAGTTCCTGATCGCCTGCGAAACCATCCATCCAGTTGCCACCCAATTAGCAGCCGCAACCTTCAGAGGATCTCTTCTGGCCTCCTCGACTGTTCTAAGGTTCGCTTTCACATCTAGAACGAAGATGGGTACATTGGCGAAAACCTGCGTCACGCAATCCAAGACGTGGTTGACGCCTTCCCTCTTTGTCCAGTAAACGTCCGATAACTCGGCTGTCATGGTTACTCCAACGCCGTTTAACCTACTCGAGCCGTCCAGCCGTCTTCTAACCCTTCCCAATACTGATGGAAGCTGATCTTTTCCTCTTCTCCATATTGGAAAGTATTCTACTGCTGTTCTGGTTTCCTTGATTGAACCATTCTCTGTTTTTACTAAAGCGGCTTTTGTGTTCACACCTCCAACATCAAAGCCGATAACATTCACCATTCTCAGTCACCCACTGAAAGAATGCTCAAAAGGCTTTTCTTAGCTTTATAGAGCTCCATTTTTGCATCTCTAAACTTAGCGGAGTAAGAGGCTAGAAGAGCATAAGTCATCTTACTTTCCGTTATAGGAAAAGGCGGCGACAGAACCCCATTTAACCTGTAAGTCTTCACAATGGTCTCATGAGTCAGCGCGGGAACAGCCGCCTTCAAAAAGAAGGCGTAACCTGATGTACGTACATTTTTGGGAAGCTTCCGCTCAAGCACTGCATCCACCATTGCCTGGGCAGGGTTGAAGTTTAAAACTCTTCTCAGCCCAACATAAGATGTTGTAAGTCTTGGATTAACTTCCATCACTACCGGTCCGTTGCTGGTTAATACGATGTCTACTCCAACATAGCCTCTGAGGCCTGTTAAGGATTTAACCGCCGTTTTGGCTATTCTTAGAGCCTCCGCTTCTGATGGATGATGAAGTGGAACTATTCCACCGTTGTAACGTGAGTCTGAGCGGGGCTGTGACAAGGTGATCATCTGCTTGTTTAAGGTGATCGGTAAAGCTTCGTCGTCAGTTGAGGTCAAGCTGACGCTGGCCGCGATTCCTCTAATTAGCCTTTGAGCGATAAAATACTTGTTTGAGGTTTCCTTAACTATCTTGTTCGTCGCGGCAGCGATATGGCTTTCCTCTTTAACTACGCTTAAGCCGCAACAACCAACGCCGTCCAAAGGCTTAAAGACCAGAGGAAAACCTAGGTCTCTTACTCTGTGCTCAATTTGTTTAACGTTTTCATAGAGGTCGATCATCAGCGTCTCGGGAACCCGTACTCTATTTTTCTTTAATATTTCATAAGTCGTCATTTTATTAGAAGCCTTTTCTATGGCTTTGATTCGGCAGTTAAGAGAAATCCCTCCAGAGGCTTCTACAGTTTCTACGAGCTTTTGCAATACCTGACCAGACTCAGGCGCAACTATGTAAACGCCGTCAGCAGCCTGAGAAAACTTCTCTAAAGCCTTGTTTAGATCATCAGGAGACGAGATAGAGACGATGTTATCAGCCTCGATTAGGGGATTAAATGTCTTAAGCCTTGAGTCGAGGAAGGTTGTTACGTTATGTCCAACGGCTTTGAGGTCTAAGGTCAATGTTCTTAACATAGCGTATCCCTCGCACAAGATGCTGGGCGCGATTTTCCCATCGGCGTATCCGCCTCCTGTGATATGTTCATAGACAAGTAGGTTCAAACTTTTTACCTCGCATGACCAGATAATAGATTGTTGGAGGGGCATTATTGAAAATTATTCCGGTTCTAGATATTTTAAACGGTATGGTTGTTCACGCGGTGCGTGGTGAAAGGAAGGAATATCGACCATTAAAGAGTGCCCTTTGTGCATCTGCCAATCCTGTAGATCTTGCTCGAGCTTTCAAGTCGTTTGAATTTGATGATCTTTATGTGGCAGATTTAGACGCCATACTAGGAAAACCTGAAAACCTTGCTATCTACAAACAGATCAAAGCTGAGACTGGCCTTAACCTGATGGTCGACGCCGGCATAAATAACATTGAAAAGGCGGAGAGAGTGCTGGGAACAGGAACGTCTTACATAATTATAGGAACTGAAACCCTAAACGATTTAGATTTTATAAGACAAGCCGTAAAATCTCTCGGTAAGGATCGTGTAATAGTTAGCATAGACCTGAAAGGAGGAAAAGTATTGAGTAGATCTGAAAACGTAAAGTCTAAGAGCCCATTGTTGCTCGCTGAAAAAATGGAAAAAATGGGCGTGGCAAAAATCATTATTTTGGACTTGGCAAGAGTGGGGGCTGAGCAGGGAGTTAACCTCGCAATCATACGAGAAGTTCTGGAGAAGACTAAGGTTGAAATATTAGCCGGAGGAGGAATACGCGGTATCAAGGATTTAGAAGAGCTGAGAAGCATGGGAGTGTCCGCCGCCCTCGTAGCTACAGTTCTGCATACTGGAAAAGTTACAGCAGAAGAGTTGAAATCCAAAAGTTTCATTTAGCTTCTGCATCATTCCTTTTAAAGGATGAACTTACAATCCAATTATTTAGCATAACTGGGTTGGCATGTTCATTGTCTATTGTCTTAAGAGCCATTAAGGATCGCCGTAGCGTACGTAAGTATTTACCTAAGGATATCTCTTACAGCCTTATTCAGAAAGTTTTGGAGGCAGCTACGTGGTCGCCTTCAGCACACAACGCTCAACCCTGGCGTTTTATCGTGATTAGGAAAACAGAGATTAAACAGAGGCTAGCTGAGGCGATGGCGGACGAGTGGGATAAAGACCTAAGAGAAGATGGATTGCCACTTCAAGAACGTGAACGGCTCACAAAAGCCTCGATTGAACGGTTTACACAGTCGCCGGTCCTCATCGTTGCGTGCTTAACTATGGAAGACATGGATGCGTACCCGGATGAGAGGAGGCAGAAGGTTGAATATGTAATGGCTGTCCAGAGTGCGGCTGCCTCGATTCAGAACCTGCTCTTGGCAGCTCACGCCGAGGGGTTGGGCGCATGTTGGTTCTGTGCTCCGCTGTTTTGTCCTGAAAGAGTTAGGGAGGTTTTGGGTGCTCCTAGTAACATTGAGCCTCAGGCGTTGATAACTTTGGGGTACCCTGCTGAGAGTCCGGTGTCTCCTCCTAGAAAACCGTTGAAAAACTTGGCACATCAAAACCGTTGGGGGCATAGTGGATGATAACTGCTCTGGCCGGAGGTGTTGGGGCTGCAAGGTTCCTTCAGGGGCTGGTTAGGCTGGTCCCCGGAGAAAAACTAACGGTGATTGTTAACACGGGTGATGACATCGAGCTTTATGGTTTACACATATCCCCCGACCTCGACATCGTTATGTATACGTTGGCTGGGATCGTTGACGAGGAAAAGGGATGGGGAGTTAAGGGAGACACCTTCCACTGCCTCGAGATGCTTCAGAAGTATGGCTATGAAACTTGGTTCAAATTGGGCGACAGGGATCTGGCAACTCACATCCAAAGAACCTACCTCCTGAAAGGCGGGCTCAAACTCTCCGAGGCTACTGCTAGGCTTTCTCAATCCCTCGGATTAAAGGTGAAGATCATGCCGATGACTGATGAGAGGTTTGAAACAACCGTCGTGACAGATAAAGGGAGAATGCATTTCCAAGAGTACCTCGTCAAGAGGGGCGCCCAAGACAAGGTAATTAACGTGGTGTTCGAGGGCGTTGAAAAGGCATATCCCTCTCCTGGCGTCCTCGACTCAATCTTAAACTCCGAGGCACTGATTATCTGCCCCAGCAATCCTATCGTGAGCATAGGCACAATCCTCTCTGTAAAAGGAGTTAGAGACGCATTAAAGGAGACGAGAGCTAAGGTGGTTGCGATAAGCCCCATAGTTGGCGGTGCCCCAGTTAAGGGGCCTGCCGATAAGTTGATGCATGGCTTGGGATTGGAGGTTTCCTCGTTTGGGGTAGCCGCCTTGTATAAAGACTTTCTCGATGTCTTTGTGATGGATAATATCGACGAGGCGGAAAAGTCAAGGATAGAGGCTCTTGGGCTGAGTGTGGTCGTGACAAACACTATTATGAGGAGCCTGCAGGATAAGGTTCAACTGGCTGAGGCGGTTCTAGGTCTGATGAGAAAGTTATGAACACGATTATTATCTGGCAAAAATGCAACATTAGTTTTTGCGCTATATGCGGTTGACTCTTTTCTCTTCTATTTTAGTGTGATCTGACCGGGGGAGTATATATAGGCTGGTCAGATTTTCCGTCCATTATCCCATTTCTACCTTAGTACGATTTTAACCAGCAAGCCCTTTAGAAGAGATTTAAGCCGTTTCAA
>Ga0129297_10001550_pt1 | contig 11663 bp, 10 predicted proteins | sample I18A1metaG_FD_94708 | JGI IMG/M metagenome (GOLD analysis project Ga0129297, IMG submission 94708) | Lake sediment bacterial and archeal communities from Gulf of Boni, Indonesia to study Microbial Dark Matter (Phase II) - ​I18A1 metaG | ecosystem: Environmental > Aquatic > Freshwater > Lake >... | reverse complement strand
GGGGGAGCAAACCATATTCACCCCCACCTCAATCCTCCCCCCTCAAAGGGGAGGATCATACATGGTAATTTTCGTCAGACGAATTTCTGTAAAGTCTTTCGGATTTTTCGAGCTTTAACCCTAAACCAAACGGGCTTCTTAGTCGTAACCTTAACGGAAAAGATCGAAGCATTCTCAAAGAATCATCCCTTTTGCCAATTCACCCAGAGCCTTCCGGGTCAGGATACCGACCATTTTTCGGCGATAAGTCGGAGTAGAGTCGACATTCGCTACCGGGTGTGCAACGTGAGCCGCCATTTCCGCAGCTTTCCCTATTACCTCATGGTTAAGCAATGAATTCTTAAGATAAGTTTCTGCCTCGGAAACCTCAATTGGAGCAGGACCAACAGCATTAAGGATGATCTTCGCCTCATCGTACTTATCCCCTCTCCCATTCAGTCCAATTTGGGCTGCCACTCCGACGAGAGGGAAATCAATGGCCTTCCTGATCCGGTATTTTAAATAGATGCTCACCTGTTGAGTCACTGGTGGTAGTTGAATTTCGGTTAAGATCTCGCCTGGATGAAGGGCTATGGGTTCCTTGCCATCCCCAGTGTAAAGGTCCTTTACTGATATCGATCGGGCCCCCTTCATGCTAACTAATTTGACTCTGGCGTTCAGGGCTATCAAAGCAGGAGGAGTATCTGCGGAAAAAACAGCATAGCATTTCTTCCCTTTGGAGACGACGTGACAAACATCTCCTCCCATTTTTAAGCAAACCGGCCTGTGTTTCCTCCAGCTGGAAGACTGATTATAAAAATAGCACCGTGTGTTTAAACAAAGGTTTCCTCCCAGTGTGCCCATTCGTTGAATCTGTGGCGTTCCAACTGCAGCAGCTGCCTGGGATAAGGCTCCATAATGTTTCGCTATGAAAGGGTCTTGTCTGATTTGACGTAAGGAAGTCATAGCGCCGACCTTCAACCCCTCTCCTTCCTCATAGATGATTCCCTTTAATTCGTTAATCCTTTTAAGACTAATAATGTGAGTGGGTTGCACGTTCCTCAGTTTAGCCGAGACCAAAAGATCTGTCCCACCAGCCATGAGTCTTCCTTCCGGGCTGTATTGATCTAAGGCCCTGCAAGCCTCCTCAATCGTAGTGGGGGAGAGATACACAAATTTTGGCAGCCGCATCATCTCTTTCTAAGCCCTTCAAGAATCTTTTCAGGCCGTGCAGGGAGTTCAGTAACCCTTACTCCAACTGCATCATAAATGGCGTTAATAATTGCTGGAACTGTAGAAATAATAAGGCCCTCACCGATCTCTTTCGCCCCATAAGGGCCCAATGGATCTGGAGAGCCAACTTCAAGAAAGGAAACATCAGCCATGTCAAGTGCTGTGGGTATCTTATATTCTAAGAAAGAAGGGTTCATAATTTGTCCTCTATCTCCGAACAAGATATTTTCTAATAGAGCGTGACCTTGTCCCATAGAAACTGAACCTTCTGCTTGACCTTCAGCCCCAAGGATGTTTATGACCCGGCCACAGTCATCCGCAATGGTAACCTTAATGAGTTTCACCTCTCCTGTCTCGGTATCGACTTCGACTTCCGCGACTTGGGCAGCAAAGCTATAAGCACCAGAGACATTTCCGTATCGGGTGATTTTGTCTGGAAATTGAGTGTTTTGAGGGGCCCATTGCCCTTTTCCGATAATGGATCTACCTTGACCAAAGCTGATGGCCATCTGCGCCAAATTCTTAAAAGCAATCGTCTTATCTGGAGCATATTTTACAAATACCTTATGATCACGGAATTCAATGTCTTCTGCGGTTGCCTCCATAAATTTGGCGGCCATCTCGGCCAGCGATCGCTTCACCTCCCGGGCAGCTTGCAATGCGGCATTACCTGCATAAAAGGTCACGCGACTTGAAAAGGTTCCAGGATCTATTGGGGTGGTCTCCGTATCCCCGGAAATGACCGTAACATCCGAAGGGGAGAGACCCAATTCTTCTGCTACGATCTGAGCCAATGTCGTCTCGGAACCCTGCCCAATATCCGAAGACCCTGTTGACAAGACGACGCCTCCCTCTTCGTTGACCTGGATAAAACAGGCCGAGGCAGTATGGGATCCTCCGCGAGCCCCACAAACAAATCCACCACAAGCTATCCCAATCCCCCTGTTTATATCCTTCCGCCCCCTTTTTTCTTCCCAACCCGAGACCTTGGTGACCTCCTGAATCGCCCGGGAAAGTTCGCAACTGTTAAAGACCAATCCATTGATAGAGGTATCTCCCTTTTGAGTTGCATTCCTCAATCTCAACTCAGCCGGATCCATTCCGATATCCTCTGCAATCATGTCAAGCTGACACTCAACTGCAAATCGTGGCTGATTGGCCCCATGACCCCGCATCGCACCCGATACTGCTCTATTTGTATAAATCATGTATCCGTCATACTTGAAGTTCGAAATACGATAGGGGATCAGACAGGTCAAACCAGAATTGTAAGTTAACATGACACTTGTGCTGGCATAAGCCCCGCCATTGGCAACACACTTGACATATTGAGCTAAGATAACCCCCTCTTTGCTAACACCTGTCTTAACCGAAATGGACATTGGGTTACGAAGTCGAGTGATTGAAATTTCTTCCTCTCGAGTCAGACTAATTTTGACTGGTTGGCGGGCTTTCATTGCTAAAAGAGAGGCAGCAACCTCATGGGGCATCAGATCTCCTTTCCCACCAAAACCACCTCCCACAAAAGGTTTGATGACTCGAATCTTACTGGCTGGCAGACCTAATGCCAGAGATAGGTCTTGACGCACCCCATAAGGCGATTGTGTTCCAGTCCATAGGGTTAACTTGCCTGAGGAATCGGAATGAGCCAATGCAGCCCGCGGCTCTAAAACGGCGTGGGATAGTCCTTGGCTGAAGAAATGATCCTCGCGTACATGAAAGGAAGAATTGAACCCTTCTTCGACATCACCGAAATTGAAATTCCTGTAGGCACAAATGTTTCTCTCATATTCTTCATGTATAAGAGGAGCCCCTTCCTGCATGGCTTCCTCAGCATCAAAGACAGCTGGTAATTCTTCATATTCTATTTTTATCAGCTCGATGGCTTCAAGGGCAGTCTCTTCATCGACAGCAGCGAGAGCAGCAACCGGATCACCGATGTATCGCACTTTGTCACGGGCAAGGCCAGTTTCATCACGCCGACTACGAAAGGGGCCATACTTCTGACCGCGGAGATCGGCGCCGGTGGTGGCAGCCTTAACCCCCGGTAGGGCCAAAGCCTTGCTCTAATCAATGTTTAATATTTTTGCATGAGGATAGGGACTACCCAATGACTTGCCAATGAGCATCCGAGGCATCTTAAGGTCCGCCGTATATTTGGCCTCTCCAGTCGCTTTTTCCATTCCATCTATTCGCGGCTGTCGCTGACCTATGTTCAAGTATTTTATATTGGTCATAGTGTTCTCAGTCATTGAATGCCTTTTCCCAAGATTTTAGAACGAAGCTATTCCTTCACGGCTGCTTCGACCGCTTCAATAATCTTATTATATCCGGTGCACCGACATAGATTCCCGGACAGGGCCTCTTGAATCTCTGTTCGAGAAGGTTCTCTTTTTTCATCGATCAGTGCCTTAGCTGAAAGGATCATCCCTGGAGTGCAGTAGCCACATTGGATGGCACCGCATTCAATAAAATGGCGCTGCAAGGGATGCGGATGACCATCTTTGAATAAACCTTCAATGGTCACAATCGCCCTATGTTGAACCTCAACAGCCAATGTGAGACAAGAAAGAATTGGCTCGCCCTCAACGAGGACGGTGCAGGCACCGCAACTGCCTAACCCGCACCCTTCCTTAGCACCGGTAAGATCAAGTTCCTCCCTCAGCACCTCCAGCAGGGTCTTCTGGGGCTCGATCTCAAGTTCATATTCTTCAGCATTCACATTCAATACGATTCTTTTCTTCATTGATGAACCCCGAAGAATTCTTATAACTATTAGCGTCCCACCCACCACGGATCTTGCACCTGGGAAAGGGTTCTAATGATCACATTCTGGTACTTACCAAACTCACCGTTCACCTCCCGGATTTGGGAGATGAAAAGGTTGACCAACATGTTCTGGCTTCGAGGATCGAACTTGAAAGGACCTGTTGCAGATTCAAACTCGTTCTCCCGCATTGCCTTTAAAAATTCCTCCTTCGCTTCCACATTCCCTTTTATTTTTTCCAAAGCTCTTAAAACAACCTCGGCACCAATATAGCCAAAGTAGTCCCTCACATCGACATGTCCACCTTTTCTCTTATTGAGTTCAAGAAACTGTTGATTGGCTTGAGTTTTGACCCCTAAACAGTAATACTGTATTTTGTAAATGCCTTCTGCAGCTGCGCCCACCTGATTGACTTCATGACCGTCTTCCATTCCTCCCCATTCCGTCATCGTAATTTTTTTCCTCAAGCTAACCTCTGCTGCCGTTTTAACAAAACGAATCGCGTCAGTGCCGGAGTAGACATAATGGAGGACATCCGCTTTGCCGGCGAAATCAGCAAGTTTGGTGCAATAGGGACCGAAGTCGGGTGCGCCCAACGGGACAAAGCTCTCAAATAGCACCTGTCCTCCAAGTCTTTCAAACTCCTTCTTGAACATCTCGGCATGCTCACGACCATAAGCATAATCGGAGGCTGCGAACAACGCTTTGCGAAGCTTCAACTCTTTATAGATGAAGTCGGCCATGTGGTGAGATGCGGTCCCACCAGGGGCAAAACTTCGAAAAATGTAAGGACTCCGTCGTTCTCGGGTCAGTCCTCCTGCATTGGCCATTGTAATGATCAAGGGGACCTTGCTCTGATCGATTTTATCTCTGATGGCGTAAGCCACTGCGCTGTTGACCAACCCACCCAAAATATGAACGCGATCTTGTTCAATCAGCTTGGTCGCTTTGGTCAACCCCGTGCTCGGGTCGCCCTTTTCGTCTTCCACAATAAACTTAACCGGCCTGCCTGCCACTGTATAATTGACCTTCTCAAAGGCGATTTCCCAACCACGTAACATCCGTTGCCCCAGATGGGTGGTAGGCCCCGTGAAGGGATAAATCAGTCCGATCGTAATGGGTGATTGGGATTGAGGAAAAGAGCCGCCTGGCGATAGAATCAACATAAGACAAGTAGCAAAAAGAATGTAAGCAACGATCATGAATGATCTTCCACCTTTTCCAGTAGAGAATATTTTTTTCATGATAGACCTCCTATGGAATGGCTGCCCGGCAAAGCCGGGATAAGATTGTTAAATGAGAAAAGGGCCTGTAAGAACATTAGCCACCTTTTCCTTCCATTTCTCCCTTTGCTTCTGCTTGATCTTTGAGAACGAATCTCTGAATTTTACCCGTAGCTGTTTTGGGCAATTCTGAAACAAAAACGATCCGATGTGGCCTTTTATATGGGGCCAACCCTTCTTTTACAAAACTCTGGATTTGGGTAGCCAGTTCAGGTGAAGGGATGTACCCTTCTTTTAGTACCACATAGGCATGGAGTTCGGGCAATCCATACTCATCCTTTACAGGGATGACGGCATTCTCTAACACGGCAGGATGACGGGAAACCTCGTGTTCTACTTCAACGGGAAAGATCTGACGTCCTCCTACCTTCAGCATGTCGTCCTGCCGCCCCAGATACCAGTAATAGCCCTCCTTATCCCGGATAAAGGAATCGCCAGGCTTATACCACCCTTTGGAAGTCTTGAGGGCTGTGTTTTTAGGTTCGTGCCAATAACCGAGAAACTGAGTTCTTATTTGAACCATGAGTTCGCCGGAAACCCCATTTGGCACCTCATTTTCATGTTCGTCAACGATTTTGACCTTCGCTCCTGGTACTGGGGATTTCCCCACGCTGCCCACCTTCTCCAGGGGCACCTCTTCATCATGACGCCAGGAGATAGGAGCTGAACCAGTCTCCTGCGCGCCCCAGTTATTGTAAAGGATGATTCCAAATGTTTCTTTGAAGCGTTTAAATAGTTCAGGAGACAGGGCTTCTCCTGAGCAAAAAATATAACGAACCGAACTCAAGTCACATAGATGGGGTGCTTCCTTAATAGCTTCCACCATGCGCGCGAAGATCGTAGGCGGCCCCCTCAATATCGTAGGTTTATACCGAGCGATCAATTCGAGAATCGTTATGGGTGTAGGACGCCCTGAGAGCAGAATCATCGAAGAACCATTATCAAAGGTACTGATCAGTCCCCCGATGCTAACTAAAAAATATAATTTAGGGATATTAAATTGAATGTCGCTCTCTCCAAGTCCTTCAACCTCTCGATTATAAGCTGTATTTTCAACGCACCAGCAATGGCCATGCATAATAGCACGTGGCCTTCCTGTAGAACCGGAGGTGTATACAAACAAACCCAAATCGCCGGACAACGTGGGTTCGATCTCTAAATCACCAGGAGAGCCTTCTAAAAACGATTTCCAAGTAACCGTGTCTCCTCTTCCCTCAAAATTGTTTCCATCGCAAACGACAACCCGCTTCAAATATGGAAGGGAAGAGAGGATCCCCCCTACCTTTTCAAGATGTGAAGCCCCAACAAACAAAATTTTGGCACGAGAATCGGTGAGGAAGAAGGCGTAGTCCTGCTCTGTCAGCAACGTATTGAAAGGGACGGCGACGGCGCCGATTTTGAGTGCTCCAAAAAAGATGTAGGCCCACTCCGGACAATCGTCCATGAGAATGGCCACCCGGTTTTCGATCTCTATCCCTGAGCAGCGGAGTCCATTTCCCACCCGATTTGACATATATGCCACCTCTTTATAGGTGACACTGCGCGCACTTTCATAGTGATAAAGCACAGTCCGGTCACCCCACTTCCGGGCCGCTTCATCGACGATTGCCCCTCCGTTAAGAATCTCGTGCCCTGTTTCTACTCCGTTTTCGTTCTTCATACAACTCTTTCCCCTCCGGCTCTCCAATCCAGCACATTTGGTTTGGAGCATCCCTTAGTGGTTCACTCCTATTCTCAGGAAATACGTCTAAAGTCGCATCATTTCAATTGTTCCACAATATTGCCCAGGCCGAGTTCTTTTAGTTTCTCCTGAGTCGGTATTCCTTCACGATCCCAACCTCTAAACTGATAATATTCGTCCAGCATTTCTTGAAATCTATCTTCGCTCATGCCGGTTGGCCCCCAAGGAGTCTTTTCCTCGACGAAAAATGACCTGGGCAGAGTATCGTCTTTTCTACCCATCCCCTCGCGAATGTTGAAGGCCCTTTCCACATTGTAGATTCGCTCACCTATTCTCATCAGATCATCACCGGTCATCTCGGCTCCAGTGCAACTGGAAAGAAGTTTTGCCAGATCGTCTGGATTGAGGGCTTGGTGCATTTGGCCGACGACCCAGTTGCAAACCTCCAGGGAGTTAAAAAAAGCAGAAAAGTCCTGGTCGAAAGCCACAAGTACCCCTTTTCCCTCCGTGGAACGAGGCTCCTCGATCATCCGTTTGACCGCCATCTCGCCCCCCAGGATTTCTATCAAGCGAGAAAGTCCAATGGAGTAGAGCATGACTCCTCCCCTGAGGTGGTCAGCTCCTCTCGTTGACGTGGCATAGGCTAAAGCTTGGGCCAGATTCGTAACAGGCCCCAAATAGAGGGCACTCACTTCCAAGCCTTTTACCGTTCTTAGACAAGCTTCTGATCCATTAATTTGCTTGGAGGCCTTCAAGGAACCTTCAGCCAAGAGATTGCCAAAACCCTGGCGGTAAGCAATCTTGGGCAACAATTGAATGACTGCATCAACATTGCCCCATTTCAATTCAAGGTTGTCCGTATCCTTGGCAGTGAGGAGTCCCCTTTCCCAACAGTCCATTGCAAAGCTGATCGTATTGCCACAAGAGTGCGTATCCAAGCCCAATTGGTCACAGAGGGTGTTCATGAAAAGCACTGCAGATAGGTTATCGATACCACATTTAGAGGCGAAAGGATAAGTCGTACCATATTCGTTGCTCTCACCATGCGTGGCATAAGGTCCCTCTTTGACTCGGTAGTAGTGGCTGCAAGAGATAGGACATGCAAAACAACCTCTGTGCTTGACTGCATACTGGGATTCAAAGGCTTCTGATGTCAGCTTTTCCCAGCCTTCAAAGTAGCCTGACTGGGCGTTCCTCGTAGAAAGGGCGCGCCACTGGCTGGCGGAGCGAATGAGGAACAATGTCCCTTGCTCCTTGAACATTCGCAGAAACGGTGAAGCCATTAACTTTTCGTACGCATGTTTCACTGCTCGGAAGAACTCAGCAGGCCTGGCGATTTTAACTGCTCCTGTTCCCCGTACAGCCACTGCCTTGAGATTCTTACTGCCCATTACCGCTCCCATGCCACCTTTTCCGCCTGTCCTCGTCATATTGGCGAAGACCTTGGCCAAGGGAACTAAGTTTTCACCCGCAGGGCCAATGCAGAGCACACGTGTCTCTCTATCGCCCAGTTCTTTCCAGAGGAGATGATTCGTTTCCCAGGTGGTCTTTCCCCATAAGTGGGCCGCATCTCTTAGTTCAACCTGATCATTGTTAATCCATAGATAGACGGGTTTATGGGAGCGTCCATAGAAAATGATTTGATCGTAACCGGCAAACTTCATCTCTGCGGAAAAGTCTCCGCCTCCGTTACCATCGCCTAAGCCTCTGGTTAGAACGGACTTAGCCGTAATCGTCCATCTCGCCGAGGCTGGCGCGGCAGTACCGTTCAGAGGTCCTACGGCCAGCATCAAGATATTTTCTGGACTTAAAGGGTCAATGTCCGGTTTTAGCTCGTCAAAAAGCGTTTTTGAGTTGAGCCCTCGTCCTCCCAAATAGTTTAGCCTGAACTCCTCAGAAAGAGGCTCTTTGACGATTTTACCTTCTGTCAGATAGACTTTTAAACGTTGCCCAGCCCAACCATACATTTGGCTAACTTCGTCTATCCTCCTTCCATTTGGGATAACGCCTTGGATGTTTCAGCAATGAGGGACTTTCTTTCATGTGAAGCGGGATCAGTATCCTTTATGATAAGCGCCTCTCTGGAACATACCTTTACGCACTCAGGCTCACCCCCACAAAGATCACACTTAAAGACAATGTCCTTCTCTTTGTCTAATGCGATCGCCCCAACCGGACAGGCAACGACACAGTCTTCACAGCCATTGCATAGCTGATCGTCGACTAAGACTGTTCCTGTTTTAGAATCCCTGTTAAGGGCCCCATAAGCACAGCTCTCTATACAATAGGCATCTGCGCACTGCATGCAGAGAGAAATCAAATTATAGCCGAATTCTTCATCTCTGAAAATCTTGATTCGTGACTTGGTGGTACTGCACTCGTGTTCGCGTGTCAAGGAGCACACCATCTCGCATAACCGACAGCCAACGCAGTTGCTTGAACGTACTTCAATCAGCTTCACTTCGAATGCTTCCCCTATATTTCCCCGGCCAAGCGCATTTGACAAGGAATCTCGTTCAGCGGTTCGTTGCCAATTTCAGTCACAATGACGGTACCGCCAATGTTGACCCGATGTCTTTCAATACAGGCATTGGGTTCCAGTTCAAATACCATCCCGGGTTCCAGCACCACATCACCTCCCCGGATACGGCCCGTGCCTACCTGTCCGTAAGCTTCTACTCCGGGCAGAGATTCAATTTTCACCCCGGTGGGGCCGATACAAACCATTGGATTCATGCTGTGAATGAGCGGTGTCAGATGCCAGACGCCCGGGCGGTCCAAAACAGCTTCCATTGCCTCCACCACTTCAGCAAATTTTTTTCCCGGCTTCAAATTTCGAAGTCCTTCTTCATATGCCTGACGGGCGATTTGAGCACATTGGGAGTTCGCTTCAGAAACAGGAGGGATGGCCACTGACATTTGGACCTGAGCTTCCAAGCCCCCAAACCAAGCAAATATTTCTGCTTGGACGATATCACCAGGCTCCAAAACCCGTGGTGAGCCGACCCCAAAAAACCAAGGGGGGTCCTCCCAACTAACATTGTCAGGCCCTGACCGGAGAATGAATTTAGGAGTATAGGCCCCACTCTTGGATAGAACATTTTGAATGGCTGCATAGACTTCCAACTCGGTTACGCCAGAGCGCACTGTCTTCAGCATCTCACCAGAGGCTCGCTCAAGAACTTGAGAAGCTCGACGAACATATATGAGCTCCCCATTGCTTTTGACCAGAACCACTTCAGCGAACTCGGCCGTCACGTCTTGAAAATTACAATGAGGCAATCTACTGAGCACTCGCTCCCAGGTTTTAAAAGGGATCCATCCTTCCCAGTCTACGCGCAGGTTCCCTAAACCAACGACACCGATGAAGCTTCGTTCTAACCCCTTCTCTTGAAGTACGGCTGCGATGGCTGCGCCTCGGGCGCCTGCCCGAATGTCTTTAATCCAGGGGCGCTCATTTTCAGGCGTTTCCGGCCTCAGCGCGAACATCTCTGGGATCATGGGAACGAGAAGGGTCGGCTCATTTTCTAAAGGGAAGATCACGATGCAGCCAGGGATCCAGTTGCTGAGGTAGCGATCTAAGGGCTCGCCGTGGCGTGAACCCATCACCACCAGACCATTCAGCCCTTTGTTCTTCATAAATCCCCGAACCCGTTGCCATCGTCGTTCCCTCTCCTCTGGCTTGCTGCAATCGAAATCGCGCATGTCTGCCTCCTCATCTAATTTCTTTACCCCGTTAGAAGGGCGAAGCTCTTCTAACGGGGTTTACTGCTTAGGTTCTTCTGTCATTTTCGCTTTGAGTTCTTCTTGCGACACAAATTTGACTTTTCCTTCCTGAATCATTTTATCAACATAAGAACCCTTCTTAGGTTTTACTGAATATTTGGTGAAGGACATTATTTCTGTTTCCTTAAGGCCTGCTTTATGAAAAGCTTCTCTACCCAATTTCAGAACCATAGCAGCCTCTGCTAGGTGTCTACCTAAGTTTTTCAAGGTCCGCTCATTCCTTGCCCCGGAAAGAGGGGGGATCGTTCTCGTCGCCTCCTTCTTCCAAGCATTCTTACCATAAATCGCACTGCCATCTATAGTAGTCAAAATCCCACCCAAAAAAGTTGACGATGGCATGGGAGCATCGGCGGTAGGCCAGGCATTCGCAATATACATACCCAGGATAGAGCCCTGGGCGCTCATATAATAATAGAGGAACTCTTGTCCACCATAAAGTTGTCCACCCTGACTGATGATCGCCAAAGCTTTATACCTTAACTGTCCGCCATATTTGGTAAAGGACATGGGGCCGAAGTGATGCAGCTTCTCCATGAAAACCCTGAATAGGCCTGGCACCCCTCCAGAATAAGCAGGAAAGCCCAGCAGGAGTCCGTCACATTCTGCTACCTTAGGGGCTAACAATTTTATGTCGTCATCAAATTCATAACATTTGTAGTCGTCATCAGCCGGTGCCATAAAGCCAAAACATTTCATGCATCCAGTGCATGGGACGAGTTTATAATCAGCCAAAGATAGATACTCAGTTTCAACATACCCCATTGTCTTAGCCCACTCCAGGCAATACTTGACCATACCCGCTGTATTGCCGTCTTTCCGAGGACTCCCTGAAATCCCAAGAATTTTTACTTTTGTTTGTTCCATTTTTCTTCCTCCTTTATGGTTTGCTAAATTTTAATTATACACCTTTTTTATTATTAAAAATAAAAACCTC
>Ga0129297_10001549_pt1 | contig 11666 bp, 8 predicted proteins | sample I18A1metaG_FD_94708 | JGI IMG/M metagenome (GOLD analysis project Ga0129297, IMG submission 94708) | Lake sediment bacterial and archeal communities from Gulf of Boni, Indonesia to study Microbial Dark Matter (Phase II) - ​I18A1 metaG | ecosystem: Environmental > Aquatic > Freshwater > Lake >... | reverse complement strand
GTTTTTAGCGGCTTAGAGCAGAAACACGAAGAAGCGAAGAAGTCAATAATCGATGCGGATCTCTGCGACAAACCCGATCTGCTTACGCGACTAATTACTGGCAACTACATACTCGGCCATGACACCATTCAAGTGGTCTCCAAGCGAGAGTTGAAACCCGAGCATCTCGAGGAAACTAGACGAGCAACACAACGGCTCACAGGTCTCGGCATCGTCGAACAGACCCTTAGGCAAGTCACCGTCCAGAGCTTTGTAGACCCGACGAAGTTTCCTGTTTACGGGTTGATTCGTAGACTTCACATCGTTGTCTCATCGATGCAGGAGGCGGCTATCAAAGCCCTCGTCGAGAGGCGCCCCGAACTAGCGGAAGAGGTGTCTCACATGGAGTCTGAGGCTGATCGAATCTACTGGCTGGTCGTTAGACAACTTCTACTCGCAATCCGGGATAGAAGCGTAGGCGCAAGGATTGGAATCGAATCACCCACTCACGTTGCCGGGAATAGGGTAGTCGCGAAAACTTTGGAGGAGATGGCTGATTCGGCGGAGAATATAGCAAGAGAGGTCCTGAACATCAAAGACTCGAATGCTCCCAGTGAGTCCATACTTGACGGGATCTCGAAGCTCAGCGAGACGGTTCAATCAATCTCAGACAAGATGATGAAGGCTTTGCTGACACTCGACGTGAAGCTTGCCAATGACGCGATTGCGAGTACGGAAGCTGCTATGAGGGAGCAGCGCAAGCTTACTGAGAAAATCCTCTCCTCAGTAAAAGAGGTCAGTTTGGCCGTGAGCCTGAGAACGATTGTATGGAACCTTGCAGAGATGGCGAAGTACGCGAAAATCATAGGGGAGATATCGATTAATCGCACCTTGGAGGCGCCCAGTGAAATCTGCCGTCTCGAGAAAGCCTAGAGTCCAGAGGCTATCCGCAGTGTTAGTGAGAGGAATGGTTCGGGATATACGCCAATCACAATGATGATTGCCGTGGAGAGAGCCAGGACTCCGAGGAAAAGGCGCGGCTCCCGGATGCGAGTCATGTCGCTGGCGTCGTCTAGATACATTCGCTTTATTACCCATCCGTAATACGCGAGGGAGAAGGCGCTATTCAATACTCCCGCCAGCGCCAGCCAGATCATTCCCGAGTCTACCGCGGCTGTGAATAGCACTAGCTTGCTGACGAAGCCGTTCAGCGGTGGAACCCCTGCCAGCGCCAGCAATGTGATTGTCAATGCAAGGGCTGTGTACGGCATCCTCTTCCCCAGGCCCGAATACCCGTCCAAAGCGGTCGTGGATATTTTCATCAAGATCACTGCAGCCGCGAAGAAGGCGGCCGATTTCATTATGGAATGATTTAGGATATGGAACAAGGCGCCGCCTATTCCAAGCACGGTCGGGGCGGCAAGCCCGATGACGATGTATCCTGACTGGGCTATACTGGAATATGCTAGAAGGCGAGTGAAGCTCTTCTGCATCAGCGCTCCAACGTTTCCCAATGTCATTGTCAACAGAGCTACCACGGCGAAGATCGTTGACCAATCAGCCCTAAAGAGCGCCAGAGACACCAGGAACACCCTCAGGAGAGCCGCAAATCCGCCGCTCTTAGTGCCTGCGGCCAGGAGCGCAGCGATTGTTGTGGGCGCGCCCTCGTATGCGTCCGGTATCCACATGTGAAATGGAACCGCAGCGACCTTCATTCCGAAACCGCCAATAAAGAGAGCTATAGCAAGGACCGTCAGCGGCTCAAACAGTAGGCTCTTCGAGCTCAGTCTTTCGCCGATCACGAGCATACTTGTGCTTCCAGTCACTCCGAAAAGCAGTGATATGGCGTAGATGATCAGGCCTGAAGAGAGCGCGCTGACCAGGAAATACTTCAAAGCAGCCTCGTTCGAGGCGGGGTCTTTCTTGAGTATCCCCGTGAGAACATACGTGGGCACACTCATCAGCTCCCAAGAGACGAAAAGAACCACCAAATCGATTGAGAGGCCAACGAGCACCATTCCAAATGTCGAGAACAATAGTAGCCCGTAGTAAGCGAGCGGGTTCTCCGTCTGTCTCATGTAGGAGATGGATGTCACGTTGACAAGCGTTGAAATGAAAAGGAAGATCACTGCGAATAGCGTCGAAAGAGGGTCGATCAAGAGAACGCCGTACAGGGGCGTAGGCGACCGCTGACTCTGGAGAAGCAACACCAAGGCTGAACCGAGCGAGGTTACGAGTGCTGCCAACGTCCAGTACGGCACCAAATTCCTCCCGAGCCCGCGGAACAGTCGATCCGCGGCGGGGGTAAGCAACCCCAAAACAGGGACCGGCAGAAGGAAAAGCGCGGTCAGCCAGTCCATCTCTGGAACCTCGCGGAGTGCCCCTGTTCGAGCAACGGTCTATAAGAGCTTAGTTCACGAAAGCTATTTGTTGTGCTCCAAGCACATTCCGGCAAATTCGTCGAGGGAGAATGAGGAGCCCTGTCGTCGCCAGAGATCATGAAGAGAATCGTGGAGGCGGAGAAGGAGGGTCAGAAAGCACTCAGAGAAGCTGAGTCGGAGATCGCTAGGATGAAGAGGGACCTTCCAAACAGAATTGCCTCAAATAGGGAGCAGATCCTGCGAGAAGCGGCCGAGCAGAGACAACGAGTGTTGAACGAGGCACAGCGAGCGGGGGCGGAGGAAGCTGAACGTATAGCTTCGGAGACAAAAAAACAGGTGGACGAACTCTCCAAGATCCCCGAGGCAAGGCGGAAAAAGGCACTCGAGAAAGCAATGGCGCTTCTCCTTTCATAACCTGCGGAGGTGATGCCAGTGAGCTCTAATCTGAACAGACTTGTCGAAGATATCGTAGGAGAGAGCAGAGCGAAGGCCGAGGAACTCAGGAAGAAGGCCCTGAGTGAAATTGAAGAAATACTTGCAAGGGAAAAAGCCGAGTCGGTTCGAGAAGCGGAACACATCGTTCGAGCCGCAAAGGCGGAAGCCGAAGCTGAGAAGAACAGACGCATAAGCCAGGCTAAGCAGCAGGCGCGCCTGGTGTACTTGGCCGAAAAGAACAAGGTGGTGCAAGGCGTTCTGAAAGATTTACAATCCATGCTCTCTCAATTCACTCGTGATGACTCCTCGTATCGTCCGTTCCTCCTAGGGGCAATTGCTCGGGGAGTGAGATCGATTCCATCGGAAACTGTCAGAATCACTGTCTCCGAGAGAGATCTCAAGACACTCAAGGGAACGAAGCTGCTGGAAGACGCACTGGCGACTGCACAAACAGCCAAGAAAGCCGTGCTGAGTGACGAACCAATTAGAGGAATAGGTGGAGCGGTCATTACCTCAGAGGATGGGAAGATAAAAGCTGATTGCACCATCGAGACGAGGCTTCAAATGATGGAGCCTCAGCTTCTGGCCGAGATTTCAAGAATCCTCTTTGCCTCGTAGACTCAGTCAATCAGAACGGGTCGAATCAACAGCATTGTCATCCAGAAAAGCCTCAAGCTATGCTCAAGTCTCAGCCGCCGTTCGCGCAATGAAATCAAAAATGCTTGTAGTAGGCGGATACGACCGCCTGCTCAGATGCTCGAACGCATCTGAGTGCATCTCGATTCTCCAAGAAGAAGGCTATTTCGAAACCGCGGCTGAAACACGAGAAGCCCCCGATCCCTCTTCGTGGCAGAACCTGTTCGACACCAAGATCTTCACCCTTGTGCAGAAATTGGCTCGGATGTCCCCCCCTGATTGCAGGGAGCTGCTTGCCGAGTTTCAGAACCAATATCGGCTTGAATTCGTGAAATCTGGCTTGAGGCTTATGGTTGCACAGGATGAAGGGCATACAATTTCTGCCCCCATCGTGCATGGCCTGACGACGGATCTTTTGCGGAATGTGGCAGAGAGCCGTAACTTGGAGTTGCTTGTTCAAGTCGCAGGGGCACCGCAGCTCTATGGGGAAATCTCCTCAGCCCTTGCCGAGAACAGGCCTCTTCCCCTCATAGAGGCAATTGTGGACAGGTACGGTCTAACATGCCTGTGGACCGCCACTGACATGCTCGACGCGATTGATAAGCAGTCGGCACGACCATTGGTTGGGGAGCACGTTGACTCAACGAACTTGTTGCTAGCGGTCCGATCAAAGACATTGGGAGTTGCTAGCGACGAGGTTCAGAGAGTTCTAGTACCTGTGAACTATCGTCTCGGGGACGCCCTTGCGGAAGCGATGAGTAGTGGGTCAGCCACGAACGCCTTGAGGGCTCTCACGAAGACAGCCTACAGCGACTCGGTGAATGCCTTCCTTGAAACCTACAAAGAGGGAGAGTCGCTTCACCAGTTGGAGACGAGGCTTCGGAGAAGGCATGCGACCAGTTGCTTGTCTGCGTTCTCAGGATTTCCTTTCTGCGCAGGCTTCCCCCTTGCCTTCGCGTACCTAATGAGCTACGAAGTCTCGGACCTCAGATCCATAATCTCTGGCAAGCATGACAGCGTTGCACCCGAAAAGATCCAAGAGTTCATAACGCTCTAGAAAGCGTTATAATGGACTCTTGGACTAACCCGCCACTTCGTGATTCCGGTGCCGATCATGTCCCGACGAACGCTACTTGCAACGTTCGCTATGCTCGTCGGAGTATCCGTGATATCGCTCATGGCCGCGGTTTCATATTCACAGCAGACTCCTGAACAGGTTTCCGCGATCTCTGACAAGGGGCTTTTTCTTGTTGGGGCTGGGATCGCGGCAGGCTTGGCTGCCCTGGGCGCTGGTGTTGGATTGGGAACCGCGAGTGCAGCGGCCATTGGTGCCATTGCGGAGAAACCCGAGCTGCTAGGCAGAACGCTGCTCTACATCGTGCTGATTGAGGCGATCGCGATCTACGGGCTCGCGATGTTCTTTATCATATTCAGCCGGTTATAGGATCCGGAATGGTGGTACTAAACCGCCACCGATACTTTTGTGTATGTGCGTTGTACGCCGAAGGGCTTGAACGGTATTCCTGAGCCCGAGTAGAATTTCAGGAACCATTCGACCCAGTGAAGCCTGAGGGCTTGAAGGAAGACGAATGCTGATTCGAGAATGAGTATCATTACCAGCGTGAGCAGCCCGAAGACCGGCACTCCGAAGTATATCGGCATAGTGACGTAGATTCCAAGGAAAAGGAGGCTGAACACATCGTGTATCATCTTCATCGCCATGATTCGCATATAGGAGATCGTGTGGGAGATAGAGGCCAACATGGACTCCATCCAGTGGCCGATTCCTTCAAACGGCCCTTCCATTCTCACCTTTGCAACCAACATTAGCCCAGACGGGAGACCGAGCAACAGGAGGGCCGTCGGGAGGTTTGACAGCGCATAGGATATGAGACCGAAACCGTACCTGAGAATCAGATACCCAAGCGTCAGGTAGAACCAAAGCCAAAGGCCCGGTCCGGCGAGCAGATGCTCGTAGTCTCGGTTCTTGACTTTGTTCACTATGTCTAGGATTAACCCAGACGAGACATGGGCGATTCCTATGATGATGGATACTTTCAGAAGCGTCATAGGCTGTTTGAATGGGTCGAACCAGAGTGGACCCGGGAGACCCGTCAGGTCCCTGAACCATTCTTCGCTCCCCAGAACGGTTCCATAAAGGAAGCCGCAGACCATTGCTGACGCGCCACCCAGCACAAGAAGTCCGGAGCCGTCCAGTATCATGTTGAATAGACCCCCCAGCCCGCCGAAGTCTTGGTCTCTGAACCGGGTCCCTTTCCTCTTCGCGTAAACCAACCCGGACGAAACCAACATGAAGATCAGACCGTGCCCGACGTCGCCGAACATGAGGCCGAAGAATAGGGGATACGTAACGAGCCACATGATGGTTGGATCTATCTCGGTGCTTGTCGGTGTTCCAAATCCGAGGGTTAACCTCTGAAAGAGCCCTGTCCCCTTTGGGTTTCGTAGCATTGTAGGGCTGTTCTTCCCAGACCACTCTTGGACCACACAGTGTCCCTTCGAAACCTCACCCAAGTCGGCCTGCACTTCTGCTATTCTGTTCGCGGGCAGCCATCCTTCGATCACGTAGGTGGACTCTGTTCTTCCGCAGAAGCTTCTCGCCTCTTCCAGAATCCTCTCGGCATTGACTAGCTCGCCATTTACTCGCAGCCACTCCGAATTCTGCGATGCCAACTCGTTCAATTTCGCCTTGAGTTCGGCAGCTCGTCCACGTATCTTCTCAACCCTGCTGTCAGGCTCGAACTTCAGTTTCGATGCGGTGCAGCCTCTAGCAATCTTCAGCCCCAGGGTCTCGTTGAGAACGTCTATGACCGCTGCCTCACCCTTCCGAGCCGTAAGCATCTGTGATATCTGTTCCGTTATCGCGTGCCTGACTGATTCTGTGATCGTTTTCTCTTGGGCGGCGTCTACGAAAGCCCCGGTCCGATCTTTCCCTTGCGGCGGAAGGGCGTCGAGGATTCTGAAAATAATCTCCTCAAGTCTTTGTCTTCCTTCGGGAGAGTTGACGTCGGAGATGGTCATGATCTCCTTCACGCCGGGTCCCAGAAGGCCGTCGGCAAATTGCGTTATCTTCTCACAAGCCTGAATCTCTGATGATAGAGCAGCCACATTTTTTTCTAGTGAGGAAACACGGCTTTCGATTTCACCGATCGTTTCCTCAGAAAGCCAACCTTCCGCCGGGACCGGCTGGCCGGATTTGGAACTGAGTTGCAGCGTGTTAGTCAGACTTGCGATCTTAGACCCGATCGTCACGAGTCGGTAGAGTCTATCTGATGTCTGGCAGGAGATGACCGCTCCATCGTAACCCTTGAGCATATCCTTAATGTCGAGTAGCTCCAAAACTCTGGCTTCGCGAAGATACCTGAGGACTGCTTCGTAGTAGTCCTTGTGAACGATGATTTCTATGCGTTTCATCTTCGCTGGCAGTAGCATGCTTCGGGCGCCCTTGACTGAGCCAACTGACGGGTGCGTAAGATCCTCTTAAGACTTGACCTGTAGAAACGTTATTTCATAGGATCGGACCAGACAGTGTGGGATCGATATCCCAATGTCGAAGTGTGACAAATGCGGTGCGGAGAACGCGCGTCTGCAGAAATGCGCGTACTGCGGCAAGTATTTCTGCTCGGAGCATTATGTTGATCACATGTCATGGGAGCGCAGGCACGCGGGGTTGGCATCCGAACAAGGCCGATTCTGGAGAAAGAAAACATCCCAGGCTGATTAGGCTAGCAAATCGTACTTCCTGTACGTTATGAAAGACTCAGGGCCGTCAGGCCCTGAACCGTCGAGTTAATGAGCAAAAGAATCGGAGCTGGATAAAGTCCGAGTATTAGCAGCGGAATAAGGAACGCAGCGAGAGTGAGCAGTTCGAATGCGGGCGCCTCATTCCTGACCACGGGACGCTCCGGTGAACGCATCAAGACCCTTCGCAGCATCCACATGAAGTACCCAGCAGTGATTGCGGGGACGAGCACTACGGCCGCTAGTAGAAGGTTCACCTTGATCGCTGACAGGATGACCATGTATTCGCTGATGAAGCTTCCAAAGCTGGGGAAGGCCATGGCGCCGAGAGAGCCTAGGACTAGCAGAGACGCGGTGAACGGCATCACCTTCGGAAGGCCGGGCAACTCTCGTATTGTCCTAGTTCCCATCTGCTGATGTATGACACCCGACATCAAGAAGAGGATCCCAATCGCGCAGGCGTGATTGAACATCTGAAAGACCGCCCCTGAGAGGCCCATCGCCGTGAACGAGAAGGCTCCAAGCAGGACGTATCCCATGTGGTTAATGCTGGTCAGGGCGATCATGCGCTTTAGGTCCTGCTGAATCATAGCGACGATAGCGCCATAGAACATCGTTAACACCGCCAATCCAATCAAAGCAGGGGAGAGAAAACGTGAGGCCTCGGGAAACAGGTTCAACATGACGCGGATGAAACCGTAGCCGCCCATCTTCAGCAAGAGACCAGCGAGTAGCACGCTGATCGGGGCGGGTGCCTCAACGTGAGCATCCGGAAGCCATGTGTGGAAAGGCACGACAGGAAGCTTCACGGCGAAGCCAAAGAATACTGCAACAGCCATCGGAATCTGCAGCATCAACGGAAGTCTCAAAGTCGACAGAGTAACCATATCAAACGTATGGGGCCGGGAAAAGACATAGAGAGCAATGAACCCTAGAAGCATCAGGGTGCTGCCGACGTGAGTGAAGATTAGGAACTTCATCGACGCGTACTTCCTCTTTGGGCCCCCCCAGACCCCAATGAAGAAAAACATCGGAATGAGGACGAGCTCCCAGAAGACGTAGAACAGTATCAAATTCAGTGAAGTGAAGACGCCGATTATGGCGCCTTCGAAGAGAAGGAGAAGGGCGTAGTATGGTCCTATCGAGGAGTGGATCTCTCGCCAAGAACCTGCTGTTGCGAGCGTTGTCAGTAGCGCTGAGATGATCAGCAAGGGCAGGCTTATTCCGTCGATTCCCAAAGTGAACGTCAGACCAAATGACTCAGCCCAAGCAAAGCTCTCGACCATCTGAAATCCCACCTTCTCCTGGCTGTAGCTAACGAAGATCGTCAAAGCAAGAACAAGCGTGGCACCCGAAACAAGCAGAGTAAGCAGCTTGGCGGCCTTTTCGCTTACACGTGACACCAGGAAGACAACGAGAGCCCCTACTAGAGGTAACCATATCATCACTGAGAGCAAGCCAGCCAACCCTGCCTACCCGCCTAGGAAGACCATCGCGACTACCACGAGGAATACGCCAAATGCGAAGACGAGCAGGTACTGCTGCGCGACTCCGGTCTCCAGCTTCGCTATCGCGCGAGAGAACCCCTTGCCTATCGAAGCCACCCCGTTGACCGCCCCATCCACAACTCCAAGGTCAAACCTGTCGCCCACCCTCGAGAGCCCCACCGACAATCCGGAAACTGCACCACTAATCCTGTCGAAGAAACCTGACTCGACATATCTACGGAGCGACTCACTGAGTGCCACCGTTCCGGTCGCGAAAACCGCGTAGTACGCCGGATTCACGTAGAACCTATTCCACACCAAATTGTAGACGGGTTTGAACAAGGGACTCTCGATTATCTTCGACCCGTCAATCTTCTTGGAGACGTAAAGGCGATACCCGATTGCGCCGCCGATGCCTAAAACCAAAGCAGTTGTGATGAGAGCTGCCACCTCGGGAGAGAGAAAGTGAAGGTCGGTACCCAAGACCCTGTCTGAGGTCGCGGCACTCAATTGAAGCGGAGACGTTAGGAATGAGGTGAGGGTTTGCTCGATGAAGGGTCCGGCCACGCCGATCGCGATTGTGGAGACAGCCAGCACGACGTAGGGGATGTACATGACCGGGCGAGCTTCATGGATTCTCCTGCCCTCTTCCTCCAGCTTCGTCAGGTGAGGGCTCTTCGGACCGAGGAATACCCAGCCAACCATCTTCAAGCTGTAGATGAACGTCAACGTGGCGGTGACCGCCGCGACGAGATAGAGCCAGAACTGGCCAGCCTCCCATGTGGTCGCAAGTATGGCATCCTTGCTCCAGAAACCGCTGAACGGTGGCACACCGGAAAGTGCAAGGGCAGAAACCAACATTGTCAGAAACGTGATCTTCATAGTTGAGCGGATGCCGCCCATCTCGTTCATGAACCTGGTTTCACATGAATGTATGATAGCCCCTGCAGCCATGAAGGCCGCGGCCTTGAAGATGGCATGGTTCATCAAGTGGAACATGCCGGCGGTATATCCAGCGGCGAACTGTAGACCCATCCCCCCTACACCTATCGCGAGCATCATGTATCCGATCTGAGAAGCTGTCGAATAGGCGAGCATTTTCTTGAGCTACTTCGCAACGGTCGCCTGAGCCGCCGCCGTCAGAGCTGTGATAGCTCCGATCCAGCCGACGATTTCGAAGAATGTGAAAGGCTGACCGTAGGCAACGATCGCATTGAAGAAGATAGGGCCTGTGCGCGCGACCAAGTACACCCCAGCTTTCACCATAGTGGCCGCGTGGATCAGAGCAGAAACTGGCGTCGGGCCGGCCATCGCGTCTGGTAGCCATTCATGTAGCGGAATCTGGGCTGACTTGCCAATCGGCCCCCAGAACATCAGCAGCCCCGTAGGCAGGAGGAGGCTCAGCCTTGCCAGATCTCCAGCCCAGCCGATGTCCCTCGCAAGCTCAACCAGGTTCAGGGTGCCAGACATAGAGTATATGATGAAGATTGCAATGAGGAGGCCGATGTCTCCGATTCTCGTCATTACGAAAGCTTTCAGCCCAGCGTGGCTCGGGGAGTACGTCATCGGAACTCCCCAAACTTTGTGCCCTTCAGAGCCCACCCACTTGTCGGGCTCATCAGTGTACCAGTATCCGATCAGCGCGTATGAGCATAAGCCGACACCCTCCCAGCCGAACATGAGCTGCAGGAGATTGTCGGATAGGACGAGCAGCAGCATGCTCCCGATGAAATAGTTCATGAAGAACCAGTACCTTGTCAGTGTAGATTCTTTCTCCATGTAGCCAATGCTGTACACAACGATCAGAAAACTGACCCATGCGACGACATTTGCCATCAGGACGCTCAGCGGGTCAACGAGAAGCCCAGCTTTGATTCCGAGAGAAGGAATCCACTGGACTTGCAGGTCAGCAGTCTCCCCCCTAAGAACGTCTGGGATCATTGTTGATGCCGACATCGCCGCCAAGAATGGAAAAATCAGGGCGACAGCGGTTCCTGCTTTTCGGTTGATCCTAGAGGCCGGCAAAACAGCGAGCGCGCCGACCATTGGAAAAATCCAAACAAGCCATGGGAATATCGTATTCATTTTCGCTCTCTCACCTGATCATGCTTGAAATCTGGGAGACCAATCCGCTGGTCACGAGATCAGGAAAGATGCCAAGGAGGACCGCGGTGCCGCCTAACACGATTAGGGGAGCTGTCATCGTCAGTGGGGCTTCTCTAACCTCAACCATATCTGCTGGTAGGCCTCCGAAGAATACGCGTTTCATCGTCCAGAGCGTGTATCCCGCGGTTATCGCGGTAGAAACAACTGCACCGACCGAAAGGACTAGTTTCTGTATAACAAGCGGTTCCATTGCAGATTTGATGGATCCCAGGAAGATTAGAAATTCCGAAATGAAGCCACTGGTCGGCGGCACGCCTAGGATGGTCAAGAAACCGATGAGAGCCGCCGTAGCGGTTACAGGCATCCTCTTCGCAAGGCCGCCGAGCTTCGATATGCTTCTGGTCCCGTGAACCTGGACGATTATTATTCCGGCCACCATGAAGAGGATTCCCTTCCCCATGCCGTGGCTTAGGTAGTGGAACATGGAGCCCGACACACCCAGAACTTGGACTGAGGCGATTCCGAGAAGGAGATAACCCATCTGACTGATGCTCGAGTAAGCCATCATACGCTTGATATCGTCCTGGACGAGTGCCATGAACCCGCCATAGACCATCGAGATCAGCGCCCAGAGACTGAGTTGAAAAGAGATCGAGGCGGTCAACTGTGGTGATATGGTCATCAGGATCCTGACGATTGCGTATCCTCCTATTCCGATCATTGCGGGCGATAGAAGAGCGCTGATCGGCGTCGGAGCCTCAGCGTGAGCGTGAGGAAGCCAGATATGGACACCGAACGTCGCCATCTTCACGAGAAGCCCGCCGAGGATTGTCATTGTGATCCAGAACTTGTACGGCTCAGGAATCTTGAATGATGCCAG
>Ga0129297_10001548_pt1 | contig 11667 bp, 11 predicted proteins | sample I18A1metaG_FD_94708 | JGI IMG/M metagenome (GOLD analysis project Ga0129297, IMG submission 94708) | Lake sediment bacterial and archeal communities from Gulf of Boni, Indonesia to study Microbial Dark Matter (Phase II) - ​I18A1 metaG | ecosystem: Environmental > Aquatic > Freshwater > Lake >... | reverse complement strand
CGTCTGGCCCATATGCCCCCAAACGTGTCAGGATTGTGAGACGCGAGATACATGTCGACAGCTTCCCCGGTCAGTTGCAGGCCAGGGTACTGAGCCCATTTTGCGGGCGGCCAACCTGGGACTACCGGGGCTGTTGGCGGCCATGGGCCGAACTCTCCCTGCAACGGAGCAGAGGTGACAGCCTGGGTCACGGTTTGAGTGGCGGTTACAGTTTCGGTTAGCTTCTGGGTGACGGATGGAGCGGCACTCACTCCTCCATAGTATCCTGCTGCTGCGCCAACGACTAGCCCACCTACTATTCCAGCGGTGTACTTCAGGTACTTCCGTCTGTTCATTTTTTCAGTAGACAAAGGTAACATCACGCTGTGATGTAATGGCGGGCAGTTGCTTTTAAAAGACTTTCGGCGAAACCGCCTGCGCTTCTGCAAGGCTCAACTCCGTGAAGCCTTATAAGTTTTCTATCCGTGGAAAACGATTCCAAGGGATGAGCAAATACCTTGGAAGACATCAGATACGCGTCAGTCTTCAAACGCACAAAGTGCGATTACTGTGGAGACTTCATACTTTCTGCATCGAAGAGATACGAACTGCGCGAAGGCAACAGGACACTAGTTTTCTGCAGCGAAGAGTGTGCCAACGCATATCGATGCAGGAGGAAGACCTGAATGCAGACTCAGTCTTTCGATCCGATTCTCCTCGAGATAATCAACAATCATCTGATATCCACCTGCCAGGAGATGGCGGAGACCATGATGAGAACTTCCTATTCACCAATTTTCCACGAAGGGCGCGACTTTTCCTGCGCAGTATTCGACACGAAGACCGAGCTCGCGGCTCAAGCTGAAGGATGCCCCTCTCAACTAGGAGCCCTGCCCTTTGCGGTCAGAAACTGCGTCTACGAATCGGGAGGCGTGGACGAGTTGCATCCTGGCGACGTTCTCGGATTCAATGATGCGTATCTGGGAAACCCGCATCTCCCAGAGTTCACGTTGATCAAACCTGCCTTCTATAAGGATAAGCATTTTTGCGGGTTCCCTGCGATGACTGCTCATCACATGGACGTCGGAGGGAAAACCCCAGGCGGATTTCCGTCAGATGCAACGGACATATTCTCCGAGGGTGTCATCGTGCCTCCAACCAAGTTGTGGATCGGCGGAGAAGAGAACGTCGACGTCATAAAAATGATCTTGTCGAATACTCGCACTCCTAGAAACACTTATGGAGACATAAATGCACAACGCGGTGCTCTAGTAACTGCTGAAAAACGGTTGTACGCTCTGATAGACAAGTATGGTCTGGAAACGTTTTTCCGATATGTTGATTTGATCAAGGATTACGCCCAGCGACTAATGATAAAAGAGATACAGACTTGGCCGGACGGTACCTATCACGGAGAGGACTTTGTAGATGGTGATGGGCTCTCAGAGAGAATCTACAAGATAGGAGTGGATGTCACCGTAGAGCATAGTAAAGACAACCCCGTAACGATCGATTTCTCCACAACAGACGAACAATCCAGAGGGCCCATCAATTGTCCTTTTGGAGTGAGCGCCTCTGCCAGTAGAGTCGTGATGATGAATCTTGCAGGTCCTGGCATTCCACACAACCATGGTTCGATGATTCGACCCTTCAAGTTCATCATTCCCCATGGAACGGTAGCTAACGTGAATTGGCCCGGAGCACTTAGCAGTGGAAACACCGAGACGTACAACATAATCTGCGCCGCAGTGCTAAAGGCGATGTCAAAGTGCGTTCCTGATAAAGTTGCGGCCGCGGACTGTTCCACAATAGGGATCTTCAGTGGAGGTGATCCGTGTGGTCATACTGAGCCCTTTGTTTGGTGGGACGGAGGCGGCTGGGGAGGAATGCTAGGGCAAGATGGTCTTAGTGCTGTGGTTTCATGGGCAGGGGCGAGGGCTCAACAATATCCAGTCGAATACATTGAGACTAGGTACAGGGACATTTGGCGAGTAGATCGTTATGGGCTAGTGACCGATTCGCATGGAGACGGACAGTTTCGCGGCGGGCTGGGCGTAGAGAAAGTGTATGATGTTGTTGGGGGAGAGCAAACAGTCTGCATAACCTTGAACAGGCACAGAAAGGGGCCTTGGGGGCTTTTTGGTGGTACGGATGGAGCACCTAGCACTGCTCTGATCAGGAAAAAGGGGGATTCAAGCTTCAAGACCGCAGGGGAACTCTTCGGAGCCATGTCTAGCGGCAAGTTTGTGACCAACCTACAGGCCGGAGACTCGATATTGATTCGTCTTCCCGGGGGCGGAGGATACGGCAAACCCACCGAGAGGGACAGGCAGAAAGTTGAGTGGGATCTCATGAACAGATACATCTCTGCGGAACGCGCTGTGACGGTATATGGCTTGGCGAAAGAACGGGCGGAAGAAATTGTTGAGAACTACTGGTACAGCGGATGACTGGAGGAGTTCGACATGGAGATAGGAGCAGACATTGGCGGCACCTTCACGGACATTGTAATAATTGATAGAGATAACGAAAAGCTTGACATGTTCAGGTTGCCGTCGACGCCTTGGGCACCTCATGAGGGCCTCCTTGAAGGGTTGAGGAAAACAGGCGTTGATTTGGGCAACGTCACGTCTTTCGTGCATGGAACAACCACCTGCACGAACACTATTCTGGAACACAAAGGATCGAAGGCAGGATTGATAACCAGTAGAGGATTTGCAGACTTGCTTGAGATCATGAGGACATCCAGAGCCTACTCATACAAGGACCTCTATAATCTCCGATGGCAGAAACCTGAGCCCTTAGTCCCCAGATACCTGAGGCTGGAACTCGATGAAAGAACTGAGTCTACGGGACAAATCTCCACGAAGGTGAACTTGGATCAGGCAAGAAGCGCTGTACAGTTTCTGAGAAAGCATAATGTTGTGTCGGTAGCGATCGCTTTTCTATTCTCTTTCATGAATTCCGAGAATGAAAGAACGCTCAAAGAATTCATCGAAAAAGAGCACCCAGAGATGTTCTGTAGTCTTTCATCCGAATATCCTGTCATCAGGGAATTTGAAAGAAGTAGCACGGCTGTTGCAGATGCTTACGTCAAGCCGGTGATGGATACATACCTAGAGCTACTTGGAAATCTGCTGAAGGAACGAGGTCTTCAGGTAGACTGCTACATTATGAAATCTAACGGAGGGATCGTGACATCGACTTCGGCAAGGGATCGACCGATCGAAGTCTTCTTGTCGGGGCCTTCGGGTGGAGCGATCATGGCAAAGTTCATGGGCGAAATGACGGGAGTGCGAAACCTTATCGGATGCGACATGGGCGGGACAAGCTTCGATGTAACACTCCTCGCTAACGGTGAATATGCATTCTCCCGCTCGAAGTACCTCTACCCGGGCGTGCCCATAGTGGCGCCGATGATCGACATAGTTACGATAGGAGCGGGAGGCGGTAGCATCGCTTGGCTCGATCTAGGCGGCGCACTGAAAGTAGGACCGCAGAGCGCGGGAGCGCGGCCGGGTCCGGCGTGCTACGGAGCAGGGGGTGAAGAGCCAACCGTAACAGACGCAAATGTTGTTCTCGGACGACTGAACCCCGAATACTTCTCCGGTGGCGCCATCAAAATCTACCCAGACTTGGCACACAAGGCCATAAAGAGACTTGCCGACAAGATCGGGCGTTCGGTCTTGGAAACGGCAAGGGGCATTCTGGACATATCCATAACGAACATGACTCAAGCGATTCGGGTCGTCTCGATAGAGAGAGGACATGATCCCAAGGACTTTGCATTGATAGCCTTCGGCGGAGCAGGACCCCTCCACAGCGGGGCTATTGCGAGACAGCTTGGAATCCCAAAGATCATTGTGCCGCTGTATCCAGGAGCAGGCTGCGCTCTCGGTATGACACTCGCTGACATCAGATTCGACTACACCAAGTCATATCCAACTACCGTAGAAACCGCGGACCTTGGCGCAATTGAGAAGACCTTTGAAGAAATGGCCAGAAGCGGGATTGAAGCCATGAAGAGAGAAAAATATCGGGGCGAACCTTTGATCCTGAAGACAGCGGAGATGAGGTATGAGGGACAGAACTGGGAGATACCAATCCCGATGCCAACAGAAGGGCCGTATGACAGGCAAAGGGTAATGGACGCATTTGACCAAGAACACAAGAGGCTATATGGATTCACCGTAGCCATGAGGCACGAGGTTATGAATCTACGTGTAAGCGCTATCGGCAGAAGGCCAAGCTTGGACCTAGAAAAGTTCCTCAAGCCTCCGCACAAGGTAGGAAAAGCGCTGAAGGGCAAGCGGCGTGTCTTCGTGGACGAAGAGAACGATTTCATTGAATTAGAGATTTACGAGAGAGGTAACCTGCTTGTAGGGGCTGAGATCAAAGGCCCGGCCGTACTGGAGCAGATGGACTCAACAACATACATGCCCCCGAGAACGATCGCACGGGTAGACAAGTTCAGGAACCTCATACTGGATGTAGGTGCGTGAGATTCCCGAGCAGATCGCCTTTCGTTCGGCGCCTTAGTCTTCCCAGTGTCATCCACTACCAGGGTGCAGCCCGTACCCTGATCCACCTTTCCCTTCCCAGCGACTCATCACGCAATATCTTTCTCGCTTTCCATGTTTTCGCTCGCATTTCGAGCGCGACGAAGCCTCAGACGGAGCGCTCGTTGAAGAATTGCTCTCCACTATTCCATACGGTTTCTGTTAAGCCTCGTTGGCATCGCAGCCCAGTGACGGAAACAGTCTTTGCTGAGGGAGGACCCGAATCAATTCTTCGACCCCATCCAAAGGATAGTTCCACATGGGACAGTCGAAGACGTGAGATGAGAAGTTCTCAAAAGGCTCGAAAAGCTGGCTCACGCGGAGGCCTAGTTGTTAGTCCGTCACCGAGCGTGATGCCTGACGTGTCGCTAGGCAAAGTATTGGCAATATGTGAACTGGTCAAGGAGAAGGAATTGTGTTCAATTCGGGTATAGTGGGTAAACCGTCATCCGAAAGACGCGTGCAAATATCGTCCCTTAGCAATGAATCTAGCTAGAAGACCTTCCTGTCTAAGGTCAGCATCATTCCGCATTACGGCAGAGTCGAGTTCCGAGAATACAAACTGGGGGTCATGACGTCGATGCTATCCCAACCAAGATTACGACGCAGCACATGACTCTGGCAAGAAAATTCGGCCGGTTCCATGATCTCTCGTGCTTTTGCTTGCGGGGCGGATTGTCATGTCTATTTATCTCCACGAATCTGACTCTAACCTGATTACCCGACAGGCTTAATTGTCGCGCTTCCAATTCGTGCAGATAACTTGCATCAGAAGTATGTCGTCTTAGCCGTCACTACATTTGGCTTCATAAGTGTCGGCTTGGCGCTCCTCAGTTACCCACCCATCTCTAACCTCCTTTCAGCTAAACTACAGCTCTCATATACGGAATCTGGATTGATCACCTCAGCCTTTGGCCTTGCTTACGCATTAATGCAGGTTCCAGGAGGCATATTGGCAGACCGGCTAGGCGGCGGCAAAGCCTTGCTGTTTTCTCTGATCGCTGCCGGTCTGGCGCCGTTTCTCTCCGTTTTCGGCACGTTCACGGCTGTGTTAGGTTGGCGTCTGATTGCCGGAGGCGCCTGCGGTATCGTGCTGCCGTCATCCGTGCGTCTCCTTTCGTCGTGGTTTTCCAAGAAGGAGCTTAACTCAGCGATGGGCGTCTTTGGCTCCGGGTCAGGGTCGATATACGCGGCTTGCTGACCGGCAAACTGTTTGCGCTAATTCTACCGAATTCAGGATTGGGGGTGTTAGCGGGTGTACTTGCTTGGACCCCTGCTTTTCTCACATCTACCCTTCATCTATCTGATGTTGACGCCGGCCGCGTCATCGCTGTCGTCGGCGTGATGAACATCCTCGCGTCTTATGCGGGAGGACTTGGAGCGCGGTGGCTGGGAAAGCGGCAAATCATTGCTCTTTCTATGCTGCTCTCCTTCGCCTCTCCCATTCTGCTAGGGACAGCGAGTTCTTGGTTGGCGGCATTGCTCTGGGTTTGCGGGACTGGATGGGGTACGATGCTCTATTTCGGTCTTTGCTCTGGTTCCCTACGCTTCGAGACAAGGGCCTGAAGTGGCAGGTGTCAGTTTCGGTGTCTTCAACATGGTGAGCAATATCGCAACATTCATTTCCCCAATCCTCTTGGGATACATTCTCGATTCAACCGGCAGCTTCACCCTAGCGTTCACTGCTTTAGGGCTGATGGCAATTTTGGGCGTTGGGGGCGCGTTAGTCCTAAGAGAAGAATAAGTTTCGATTGCCAAGCTGCCCTCGGATTATCGAAAGGCTTTGCTAAGGCCGGCCTTTTGATCCTCACACGCTTCGGCTCAGTTCAAAACCGCTGGTACTCGATGTATACAGATTCATGAAGAGGATTCTGCAAGGAAGGCATGCGCCGGCAAAGCAATCCATCAGACCGCCACACCCTCGTTAGGCCTACGGGAAACTAGTAGGCTACGACCGCGATGCTTCAGTTTTATATAGCTCGTAATCGAGCGAAGTCTGGGACCAGCATCATGAGAGTTATGTCAAGATTTAGCTTGGGAGGCAAGAGCGCTATCGTTACGGGCGGAAGCCAGGGCCTAGGGGAGGCCATGACAGTCGCTCTCGCAGAGGCCGGCTCTGATGTTGCGGTTGCCGACAAGAATGTGACCGGTGCACAAGGAGTGGCTGACAGAATACGACGTATGGGGAGAAAGGCTGTAGCCATCAAAGCGAACGTCGCGGATTCGAATGATGTCCGACACATGGTAGACGCGGCTCTAGCGGAATTCGGACACATCGACATACTTGTCAATAACGCAGGAATTAACAAATGGGTACCGACGGCTGAATTGGACGAAGCAACCTGGAACGAGATCATAGGCGTCAATCTGACAGGAGTCTTCCTATGTTCCCAATATGTCGGCCGCGAGATGATCAAGGCAAAGAAAGGCAGCATAGTGAATATCGGGTCGATGTCTGGTGAGGTTAGCCAGACTCGCAACAAGAGTAGAGAGGCTGCCCCCTGTCTCCACTACTACTCCAGTAAAGCCGGAGTCATAATGCTAACGAGAGCCCTTGCTGTAGAGTGGATCAAGTACGGCGTGCGGGTGAACTGCATAAGCCCGGGATGGTTTGCCACACCCCTGGTTAGGAGACTAATGGAAGAAAACAGAGAGCTATACGAAACCGAAGTGCTGGAAAGAACCCCAATGCAAAGGATGGGGGATCCCCCAGAGTTAGGTCCGGCGGTTGTTTTCTTGGCATCGGACGCATCCAGCTACATGACAGGACAGAATCTGATAATCGACGGTGGATATGTTCTCTGGTAAGAATGAAAAACTAGAGTATTAGAGTCAGGAGGCATCCCGCAACTAGAAGGCCAAGTGGTTACAGGGCCTGGGCGCCTTTCTGGAAAGGCCATTGTATTGCGTCTCGCAGAAAATGGCGGTGAGGGCCTAGGGATGTTCGATAATTACTCTGCTTTCAAGTAGCTGCAAGAGTCTCTTTTTTTAGTTCCGTTACGACTCGAAAACGAAGAGTTCTGTTCGTGGTAATGCGGATTTCCCTGTAACCGCGCAATAGGCGTTTGCACAAATCATTGCGTGGCGCGAAGTGTCACCGAGATAGGCCGCTGCCTTGTTTGAACCGCCTCACGCGTTATTCGGCGAAAGCCTGATTCAGAAGCCTAATATACATGGCTCAGCGTGGTCGGAGTTGGCGACGGTTTTGCCGAAGACTATGAAGGCAATCATTTACTACGGGCCAAGGGACGTGAGGGTTGACAATATCCAAGTTCCAGAAGTAGCATCGGCCGACGTGTTGGTTGAAGTCAGAGCCAGAGGAATTTGCGGTACCGATTTCAAGATGTACTTGGGAACTATCCCATATGTTTCGAAGGTACCAGTGATAATGGGTCACGAAGGATCGGGGGTGGTTGCCGAAATCGGCTCGGCAGTAGATCGCGTCTCAGTAGGCGACAGAGTTTGTATAAACCCGATTCTTTCCTGCGGAGAGTGCTACTACTGTAGTCGAGGCGCGGATAACATGTGCAAGAAGTACCGGAGCCTTGGCATGGATGCTGACGGAGATTTTGCAGAATATGTCAAAGTCCCTGCTCGAAACGTGTTCAGACTCCCAGATAGGATACCGTTCGACGAAGGAGCAGTCTTGTGCGATGCTCTCGCGACGCCTCTCCATGCAGTCCGTCGGGCTGGCGTTGTCGTCGGTGAGACTGCTGTGGTCTACGGAGTGGGAGGACTTGGCTCATGTGCAGTCCAACTGCTAAGGATGTGCGGAGCGAAGGTGATCGCCGTTGACGTCGTAGAGGAGAAGTTGAAATTGGCGAGGGAACTAGGCGTCGACGAGACCGTAAACTCAGCTGAGGAGGATCCGGTTAGCCGTGTGATCGAGCTGACAGACGGAGAGGGCGCCGATGTCAGTGTCGAGGTAGTCGGGTCGAAGGAAACCTTGGAACCAGCAATCAAGTCTATCCGAAAAGGGGGGCGGGTCATCATGATTGGCATCTATCCAGAGAAGATTCAGTTCGACCCTATAGCAGATCTTCAATCGAAAGAGGCACAATTCCTTGGCGTTTGGGGATGGTCCCGATCAGATTATCCCGCAGCCATCGAGCTGGTACGTTCAGGAAGAGTCAACCTCAGACGGCTAATCTCGCATAGAATCGCATTGAGCGAGATAGAACGCGCTTGGGAAATATTCTCCAAAGAACCGAAGAAGGGCAGAATAGTCATAGACCGGGTCTGAGGAATTGCTTCATTTCTCAGATTGGTCGGCACAGAGAAGGCGCGAAGGTCTCCCCGGCGGACATATGCTGTTTGATATCAACGTTAAGGGCGTGTTCCTTTGCCGCAAGGCCGTCGTGCGGCACATGACACGAAACATAGGCGGTAAGATGGTCAACAAATACGTCTGCTAGTTGATCAGGCGCTCCAAATATCTTCTGCCCGATACCAGGTCGCGACGATAATCGGCGCTCACAATGCTCTCCAGCGTAACGTATCCACTGTACCGCACCTTCTTCAGAGCGGCAAATATGGGCACAAAATCTATGTGGCCTTTCCCCGGAATTTTCCTGTTACAGTCAGAGACATGCACGGCAGCAAGCTGTTCGCCAGCAAGAAGAATCGGATCAGTGAAAGATGCTTCTTCGAGGCTGGTGTGAAACGTGTCGTACACTATTCCCAAGCTCCTGCGGTTCGCTTCCCTTACAAGTGAGAGTGCTTCCCTTGCGTTATGAATTATCGTGCTTTCGAAACGGTTTATGGGTTCAATAGCGATTTTGACGCCTCTAGTATCCGCTAGCGCCCCTGACGCCTTTAGCAGGTCGACAAGCCAAGAGTAGCCTCTTCGAAACGCAACCCCTCTCGGGATATCCCTTGAACGAGGACTGCCCCAGACTAGGACTCTGCCGCCCAAGTTGTGGGCTAGGTCGATGAGCCTTTTAGTGTAGAGGACGTTCCTCTTCCGAGAAGCGGCAGATGGCGACGCCAAAGTCATCTCGGGCGGGTAGATGGCAGTGAAACCAGAAAACGCTAGTTTGTTTCTCCTCAGTGATATCTTGAGTGTCTTAATGTCGGCACAAGTTAGTTCCCTCGGAATCCAAGGTGAGATCTCTAAGGCAGCAAACCCAGCTTCGCTCACAATCTTGGCTGCCTTGGGAATTCGCAAGTGAGTACCCGAGAAGTGTAGTGCGCATGAGAGTTCCAAGGCGGACTACCAGCTGACGAATGTTCCCCAAGTCAAGTAGAAACGATTTTCCATCACACAGACTAGTTGCAGCGACAGGGAGTGTGGGACTTGAGAGAGCGAATGGAGGGTCGCTGTGTCTGGATGACCGGGCTGTTGGGGTTTTCAGGTTGGCAACCTAGTGCTTTGCTGCGGATCCAAGGGTATCATCTATCGTCTGCAACCCGTATTCGAGCTGTTCCTGGATTCTTCTGGTCCTCGAATGATCTTCTGGATCCTATCCCCTGCGATCTGAGCGATCTCGCATCAAACATGCCGATTCTCAGACTTACTCTTCTGAATGGTTGTCGGGTGCCTACGTAGTGTTGTCATCGCAGGCTTGTGTGTCAGGAGAACTCAGCGACGGTTTGGGGCGTCTCCATTCGACCAGCTCGAAGATGACTCCGATCCGCTCTTCAGTGTCCAAGTAGGCCCATTTCACTCCAAGTCGGTTTCCGCTTTGGATTACCTTGAAACCGTTCGCTTCCATCTGCTCGATGCTCTGTTCCATGTTGTCTGCGCGGATCGCTAGATGGTGGAGGCCGTAGCCTTTGCGACTAGCATATTCATCATAGATCGTTTCGCCGTACAGAGGTTGCATGAGTTCAACCTGTATCGGGCCGGCTTTCGCCAGTCCTATTTTCATCTTGAATCTTCCTGGCTTTCCGTGGACCGTTAGGTCACGGTAATCTGGCTCGAAGATCTCGAAAGGTCCGATCCCGATCAGTTTCTCGAGCTTCCTCGCAGTCTCCTCCACATCTTTGACAAGGACGCCTACTTGTATGATCTCTTTTCCGAGCAGTTCCCGTTGCAATCGCGATCACCGTTGACGAACATCTCACAGCTATAAGCGGCTGTCGGTCTCACTCCGGCGAGTCAGCCTGCTATGAGGCGTAGCGTTGTTGTCTTTCCGCATCCTGAGGGACCGAGGAGTGCAACGAAATTCCTGTCTTCGCTCTTGATGGAGACGTCGTCTACCGCAACAACCTTGCCAAAAGACTTCGTCACATGTTCAAGAGTGACACTCGCCAAAGCGGGCCAGCCTAACTGGATTGGGGGATTCTCGGTATTAGCCTAACTCATCCGGTAGCCAAGTTCCCTTGGCGAAAACGGCGATTAGAGGACGAGTTGAAATGTACCGGTTTCATCTCTTGAACTTAAACCGGCAGGTTCCGTCAATGCTAGGAAGGGTAAGCATCATCGCAAGCATGCTTCTCTTACATAGGATCCTGGAAGAGAACGTCCGCGTTGGCCTTGCTCATGGCTAGACATGATTAGCCAGATTCAAGAGTAATCTGACATTGTCCTGCCAAGACGCGACCTTTGGCGAGGCCTGATAGAGCTATTGCGTAGTCATCGACCTACGACCGTCTGGCGTAGGTCTGTTTTACATATGGCAAGATCTCCTTAGCGCAAAGATCAATGAACCCTTTCTCATCTGGACTGGTGCTCTGCAGATAGACTTGGTCGAATCCGATCTTGATCAGCTCCTCCATCCTCGAGATGAAATCCTCCGCCTTTGTGCCAATTGCGAAGGCCTTCGCCACCTGCTCGTCGCCGACGAGGTTTCCCATCGCCTCGATTTCTCTGGGGTCGGATATGCCGTACTTGAACACGAAGTGGAACATTGACCCTGCCCAGAAACGGACTTTCTTGAGCGCCTTCGTGTAGTCCTTATCGTAGCTGACGCCAAGTTCAACGACCTTCTCGATCTTTGAGGGGTCACGTCCCATGCTCTTTGCGCCTCGTTCGATCGCAGGAACTAGTACGCTGCGAAGGTGTTCCTCCGAGACCAAGGTGCTAATGTGACCGTCAGCATACTTGCCAGCTATTTCAGCTACCTTGGGTCCGAATGACGCCACGTAGATCGGCACCGGAGTCGCAGGCTTCACGTAGAGTTTTGCT
>Ga0129297_10001546_pt1 | contig 11668 bp, 10 predicted proteins | sample I18A1metaG_FD_94708 | JGI IMG/M metagenome (GOLD analysis project Ga0129297, IMG submission 94708) | Lake sediment bacterial and archeal communities from Gulf of Boni, Indonesia to study Microbial Dark Matter (Phase II) - ​I18A1 metaG | ecosystem: Environmental > Aquatic > Freshwater > Lake >... | reverse complement strand
TTTGGATCTTATGCCGAAAACAGCAGGAATTGGTGAGTAACCCATTTGAAATCCCGAAGCGCCTTATTTCTTTGAGAACCGAGTTAGAGAATCGTCCCTGATCGGCTAAAAAGAGAATTACCGTCCTATGAGGCGGGGCCGCAGGAATCACGGGACCTTTTTTATCGTCTCGACTGTAGGTTGACTTTTCATCATCGTTATGCACAATCTGAGGAACGGACGGAAGTCGTTTTTTCCGGATGCATGAGAAAAGTGTGATTTTAGGGCGTTCGCATATTTTAAGCCACAAGCCTGGGGGCTTTTACCCGTGGAAGGCAGCTTTACTAAGGAGCATGCTTTCGAGAAGCAGGTTAAGAACCGGGAACTCCACGCTGCATGACGACGCTGTTTTCTAGATGTTGAATAACTGCAAGGAAGACCTTCAGACCTGAAAACCAGGCGCCATAAAAATCAAAACCCCGCTTCCACGCGGGGCTTTTCGCTTACTGAGCGATCCTGTTCAAATACGGGGCGGGATCCACGAACTCGGTACCGATCTTGATCTGGTACAGGCACAGCGCCCTGGTCGCCTTCCCGGTGCGTCCCACGTAGGCGATGATCTCGGCCTTGCCCACCATCTGGTCCACGTTCACGGACACGCGCTGGCAGTGGGAATACACGGTCTCGAACCCGTACTTGTGCGATACGGAAACCGAAAGTCCCAGCACCGGGTCCCACCAGATGTTCTCCACCTTGCCGGGGGCGGTCGCGCGGATCTCCGCGCCGGGGAAGGCGGCGATGTCGACGCCCTGGAGGGACTCCTTCTTGAAGGTGAACGGGGAAACCCTTTCCCCGAACCTGGATATTATATACCCGTCGACCGGCCACAGCGACGGGGTATGCTCGATTATCTTTTTGCGCGCCTCGAGAAAAACCTTTACTTTCTTTAAAACTTCGCGCGTCGTCTTGAGCTCCCGGTCCATCTCCTCGATGTTGAGCACTTCGATGGGCGGGGACTCCTCGTCGGACGCCACGTTCCGGGCTTCGGGATTTGGAACGCCTCCCTTGGCCCACAGGGAATCAACGTTGCTCCCTGGAGTCAGGGAATACAGGTGCGTTATTTCGGGTTTGAGCTTCTGGAAGATATCGTAGAGGACGTTGATTTCGCCCTTGAACTTGCCGATCTGCTCCTTGGAATTGGAGCCGTACATCTTGAGCTTGGAGATTTCCTTGATCGTCGAGGTATGGTTCACGATTATGATCGAGGTAATGAGCACGGTTACGACCAGTGCGGTGGTAAAGGACACGATGGCGAATATGGAGATGTGAAAATTGACGATCTTTTTCTCTGAATGGGGGATGAACATCACGGTGATGCGCTCGCGGCCTTTCTTGACCATGAGCTCCCACTGCAGCTTTGCCCTCGCGGACAGGTCGCCAAAATGGTCCGAAAAGAACTCCCGCAGGTTCTTCTGCAGATCATTCAGGTTGGAATCTCTAAAAGGATTAAGCCCCATCAGCTTCGGTTACCGCCTTGACGCATCTTTCCTGGAAAACCAACTCTCCACGCGACTCATTAAGTTGTATTTCAGGATTTAATGACCTTCCACGATCTCCGTGCGCCCCGAAACCGCCCGGGCTTGGTTCATTTTTCTGTGCAAACCAGAACACACGAAGCTCCGTATACTATATTTATCGGACGATTGGTGTCAAGATTAATTGGTGTTTTTAGCCGGGCATTGCCTATACAAGGGTGGACGATCATATATTTTTGCACATAGTGCATCTATTCATATATAAAAGAATGGCATATTCGGCGCGATGCTGCGTGCAATGCGCCGCTCATGGAAAGAAATTTACAAAAACAGCGGGAGCCGACGGACGAATCGTCAGCGGAACCCGCTCCCCGCAAAGTTCGCATAACTGAAAGAAATGCATATGCGTAGAAATCGTTTTCGATCCAGAGATCCGCGCAGTCCTGGTTTATTACACCAGCGTGTTTTAAAAGGTTAATGAACCTCGGCCCCCGCGATCCTTTAATCTGGGTGCGGGAGAAAATGTACTCATGGAAAAAAACAGGATTCCGACAAGAAGAATAAGGAAAAATATGCAAAACGCGAAAAATACCTCAATTAAAACGTTTTTTGACCATATTTGGCATAATTCACGCATATTCGCCATAAATCACCGAAATCAGCCTTCAATTCCTTCTAATCATTCACCGACGTTATACCTGTAAGGGAGAAATCCCGAGCACGGTGGCAAGGAGGTCGCCGTAGACGTGGCCCTGATTCATGGAGGAATCGGATGATTATCAACCACAATCTCACTGCTATTAATACGCAGCGCGTGCTCAAGTTCAAGCACTGGGAAGTGGACAGGAACATGGAGATGCTCTCCTCCGGCATGCGGATAAACAGGGCCGGGGACGACGCATCGGGCCTTGCCGTTTCGGAAAAGATGCGCTCCCAGCTCCTGGGACTGCGCCAGGCGGAACGAAACACCGAGGACGGCATGTCGATGATCCAGACGGCAGAAGGCTACCTGCAGCAGGTTTCCGACATCATTCAGCGCATGCGCGTTCTCGCGGTACAGTCAGCTAACGGAATCTATACCCAGGAAGACAGGCAGCTCATCCAGGTCGAGGTTTCGCAGCTTGTCGATGAAGTGGACCGCATAGCCTCGCAGGCGGAATTCAACAAGATGAAGCTCCTGCAGGGCGACTTCGCGAGGCTTGGCAAGACCGCGTCCATGTGGTTTCACGTGGGAGCGAACATGCACCAGAGGGTGCGGGTGTACATCCAGACGATGACCGCAGTCGCGCTCAAGCTCAAGGATTTCACCAACACCCCGGTGACGCTTTCAACGCCGGAATTCGCCAATAGGAACATCGGCGTGTTCGACAACGCGCTGCACATAATTTCCAAGCAGCGCGCGGACCTGGGCGCGTATTACAACCGCCTGGAGCACACGGCAAAGGGGCTCATGACCGCGTACGAAAACATCCAGGCCTCCGAAAGCCGCATCCGCGACGCGGACATGGCCGAGGTAATGGTGGATTTCACGAAGAACAGCATTCTCGTTCAGAGTGGTACCGCAATGCTGGCTCAGGCGAATACCCGGCTTCAGGGTCTTCTCCAGCTGTTGCGATAGCTTAATAAACTTCATTCCCCCGCCGGCGACACCGGCGGAGGGATGGCTCTTTGACAACTGGATCAGGCGGCTGTAAGCATCGTGCTCCGCATCGGGACAGGATGGTTGCAGCGGCAACTGGTATTCCCGGAATAACAGGACGATGCAACCTGGTAACAATGCCTGATAGGGAGATTGGGCATAACACAATACAAAGGAGTGTAGTATATGATTATCAATCACAACATGAGTGCCATCAACGCCAACAAGGTGTTGAAATTCAAGCACTGGGACGTCGATGCATCGATGCAGAAACTGTCTTCGGGACTCCGCATTAACCGTTCGGGCGACGACGCCTCCGGTCTCGCGGTTTCCGAGAAGATGAGGACCCAGATCCAGGGCCTGCGCCAGGCCGAGCGCAATACCGAAGACGGTATGTCGTTCGTCCAGACCGCTGAAGGCTACCTGGACCAGACCTCCTCTATCCTGCAGCGTATTCGCGTCCTGGCCGTCCAGTCCTCGAATGGTATCTATACATCCGAAGACAGGCAGCTCATCCAGGTCGAAGTTTCGGCGCTGATCGATGAAATCGACAGGGTCGCGTCTCAGGCGGAGTTCAACAAATTCAAGCTCCTCCTCGGGGAGTTCTCGAAGACCAACCCGAAGTCGAGCATGTGGTTCCACATGGGTGCCAATATGCACCAGCGGGAGAGGGTGTACATAGGAACGATGACCTCGGTGGGACTCAAGCTGAAAGAGCAAACCGGCGCATTCAGGGCGAACCTGAGCACCGCGGACAACTCCAACAGGACGATCGGAGTGGTCGACAGCGCTCTTCAGAAGGTTTCCAAGCAGCGTGCGGACCTTGGCGCGTATTTCAACCGTATGGAAAGCGCATCCAAGGGCCTCATGACCGCGTACGAAAACATCCAGGCGTCGGAAAGCCGGATAAGGGACGCGGACATGGCGGAGACCATGGTGAACTTCACGAAGGATACGATACTTGTCCAGAGTGGTACTGCGATGCTTGCTCAGGCCAATATGAAATCAAGAACGGTTCTTCAGCTTCTTGGTGGATGATACAGAAAAACGGGCCAACTAACAGAAGGGAATACCCAACAAAAAAACCCGCTCGCAAGAGCGGGTTTTTCATTTTAAGGGATGCAGACCGGTATCAGTAATCCGACTGCGTCGCCCTGTAGCCTATACCTACGTACAGGGTGATGTCGTAGTTGGAGGTGATTTTTTTGTCTGTAATGAAATAATCTTTGTACAGGTTATTTGTCACATTGTATCCAAAACGGCCTTCCAGATCAAAAAATACACCGTCCCAGGGGCTAACAACATAATAGCCGAGTATGCCGTTCACCCAGAGGTCGATTTTTTTGTCGGGCTTCTCGAAACCAGCAGGTCCCTTGGAATTGATCAGGTATTTCCCCTCAACTCCCGCACCAACATAGAGTCCGCCCATGGCCGCGAATTTCGCGGAAAACTGTGGCGATATAAACTGGTTGATGTATTTATCTTCTCCGCTTGCCCCGCTTCCAAAATCGGATCCCTGCATTCTCTTCCACTCCAGCCCAAAACCGAGCCAGAAATTATCGAAGTTGAGATTGTACTCACCGGCAATCGCAAAACCGGTCCAGTCATAGGTTTCTGAATTGGCAGTATCATATTCAAACGTATAAACTGGAACATACCCCAGCTTCAGGAATACGATATCCGTCGTAAGCGTCTGCGCACTTGCGCCGTAAGAAAACGCGAACACCATCGCGAGAGCCGCGAAAATCGCAAATACCTTTGCTTTCATCCAAATCCTCCTCGAATGTATAGTGATACTGAAAGTTCTGAACGGCCAATTGCTTGTGAATATATACAATAATTTTTCGACAGGCAAGCGTTTTATGGGTGGTGGTTTTAGGAGCGCTTATTGTTTGTGTAGCGGGTGATTATCCGCGCTGCTTTCAGGCGAGAGCGTCAAAAAAGGTGCCGGGCGCATACACCACGCTTTTCCTGTCGGGGGAAGAGCCGCGTGAGGTGTATTCGGACTGGAGCGAGCGCTCCATGTCCTCGACCAGGCGGAGGTGCTCCTCGGGCGTGGGCTTAATGTAGGTGATATTGCCCTGCGTTCTCTTGGCGATTCCCTGGACGGGAGTCACGCTCCCGTTGTCGTAGACCGGCCACATGTAGGTCCTGTCGACTGCGCGTCCGGCCCTGGGAGACTGGAAAGAGATTTCGGAGATGCCCGTGGATATCCTCATGCCCTGATTATCGGCACGAGGGAGGGAAATCTTTAGACGGGAAAACGCTCCTCGAACATGTGCTCGTTCAGGATGACGTAGACGTAGCCCTGCTCCGTGAGAAAGAGCTGGCGGTTATGGGCGAACTTTTCCTCGACGCTGTGCGCCGATATGATCGTGTAAAAGTAGGCGCGGTTTTCGCCTTTCTTGGGGCGCAGGATCCTTCCCAGGCGCTGGGCCTCCTCCTGCCGCGAGCCGAAGGTCCCGGACACCTGGATCGCGATGTTCGCGTCCGGGAGGTCGATCGAGAAATTGGCGACCTTGGATACGATGAGGGTCTTGATCTCGCCGCGCTTGAATCGCCCGTACAGGGACTCCCTCTCGGAGACCGGCGTGGCGCCGGTGATGAGGGGAAACCTGAATATGCGCGCGAGCTCCTCGAGCTGGGAGATGTACTGTCCGATGATGAGGACGCTCGCCCCGTCGTGGTGGGAGAGGATGCGTTTCACGTAATCGACTTTGCGCTCGTTTTCGGAGGCGATGCGGAAGCGCTCCCGGTCCTTCGCGATCGAGTACTGGTAGCGAAGGTGCTCCGGAAGTTCCACCCTGAGCTCGGTGCAGAGCGCTTCGGCGATCCAGCAGGACTTTTCGAGTATCTTCCAGGGCATGTCGAACTTCTTGGGCCCGATTAGGCTGAAGACGTCGGCCTCCATCCCGTCCTCGCGGATGAGCGTCGCGGTGAGCCCGAGCCTGCGCTTGGACTGGATCTCCGAGGTCATGCGGAATACGGGCGCAGGCAGGAGATGCACCTCGTCGTAGATGATGAGGCCCCAGTTTTTCTGGCGGAAGAGGTTGAAGTGCACGAAGTCCTCGTTCTTCTTCTTGCGGTACGTGAGGATATTGTAGGTGGCGACGGTGATGGGACGAATCTCTTTTTTCTCCCCGGAAAATTCCCCTATCTGGTCGGAGGGGAGAAGCGTTTTATCGATGAGCTCCTCGCGCCACTGCCGCAGGGCGACCGTGTTGGTCACGAGGATGAGCGTTTCGGTCTGGAGGCGGGCCATCACGCCTATTCCCACAATGGTCTTGCCCGCGCCGCAGGGAAGCACCACGACGCCGCTGCCGCCCTCCGGTCCGCCTCCCCTGTAAAAGGCGCTGATCGCGCTCTGCTGGTAATCACGGATGGAGAAAGGCTGATGGTGCTGGGAGGTTTCCCTGAGACGGATCTCGCAGCGGTCGCCCTCCTCGTATCCCGCCAGGTCTTCCACAGGAAACCCGAGCTTGATGAGGGATTGCTTCACGTGGCCGCGCAGATTGGGCTTCACGATAACCGTGGAGTCGTCGCGGGCGCGCTCGATGAAGGGCTGGATCTTTTTTTCGCGCACTATCTCCGCCATGAGCAGCGCGTCCTTCGAAACGAGGAGGAGCGTGTCGCCCTCCTTTACGAGCTTGATTAGCCCGTAGCGTCGCATCTGCTCGTTCACAGTAACGACCATGATCTCCGGTATGTCGTAACGCGAGTACTGCTTGAGCGACTGTATGATGGCGTCGGCATCGAGCCCCGCCGCGGCGGCGTTCCAGAGGGACAAGGGGGTCACGCGGTAGGTGTGGATGTGTTCGGGACTTTTTTCCAGCTCCGCGAACGGCAGAACGGCATCGCGGGCGTTTTCGTATTCGGAATTGTCCACCTCGAGAAGTATGGTGTTGTCGCTTTGTACGATGATGGGCTTTGACATATCTATAACACGCGCGCCGATTCCTGCTTTTCTATGCGATTAAGCTCGCCCTCGAGCCTTCTGCGCATGAGCGGGGCGACCATATAGGCAAGCAGTGCCGTGGGGCCCAGGGGAAAACGGATGACCAGAGAGACCGAGATGCTCGTTCCCGCGGGGGAATCAGAAAGCTTATAGACGCACAGGTATTCGCGGAAGTCGCCCTTCACCTGCTTGATCTCGCAGTATTTTTCCAGTCGCGTGGTGCATGAAAGCCGCGATTTGAACGATAGAAAAAATGGAAGGCGAATGTGCGAATCGGCGATCTGGAGGCCGGGCTCGTCGCGCACGAGAGAGAACGATTTCAGGTCCTTTTTTAGCGTGCTCAGGCTCTGGATGTTTTCGAAGTGGGTGAACACTTCCGGCCGCTGATAGGGTAATGTGCGCTCAAGTTCTATCTTTATCATGCCATCTTCCGGATAACGGTGAGGAATTTTTGCTTTAATACGCCTTGAATCCAGCACCGCAGGGTGAGGGATAAGTATGGGGATTTGAGACAATTTGTCAAATAAATTGTGTACGGTCGGCCGATCGTTAAAATTCAGTACGTCCCGCCAGCTCTATCCTGTGGCGGACGGGATCGCCGTCGGTCTTAAGGTGCAGCGAGCGAACGTTCAGGTTCGATCGGCCGGACTTAAGCGTGATCCGCGCCACGAATACGTGTGCATTGGCCCGGAGCGTCATCCCGGGGATGCCGGCATGCTCCGCGGGCGCAATAACTGCGTAGAGCGGATTGCCTGGCGGGACGATCGCGCGGCAGTAGGCGGCGGTAAGAGTTGCCGGTCGAAGCGTTATAGCTGCGGTTCCAGATCCCAGCATCGCGTCGCGCTTCCTGTCCCTGGCCTGGTACACCGCCCCGAGGCCGGTTGAGAGCCAATCGGCGCATCGTGCCTTCACCCTGAATGCGCCCTGGCGCACGCTTGTGACGTCGCCGTCCATGCGCTTCGTGAGCACGCGCAGCGAGACCCGGCTTCCCTCCAGGAACGAGCGGCGTATCTCGGTGAAGATCTCCTCCTTCTCGGTGAGGGGCAGCTCATCGTCCCCGGCGTCGGGGCGGAGCTTTTTTTCGGATGAGAGGGATGCGCCGATCGAGAAAAATTTACGGAGAAGGGCGAGGTCAAGGAACCAGGCCCTCTCCGGGTATTGCTCGCCGATGGATGCGCTCCAGGGCGCATAGTAGGAGGGACAGGTGTATTTACGCACGAGAGAGGTTTCGAGAAGCGCGCTTTTAAACGCCATCCGCGCCAGGTATGCATACCCGGTAAGGCACGAATCGGCCCCCCCGGTCGTGCGTCTTGACGTGGCGCTGAAAGCAGGTTCGCACGACAACCGGAGCCAATCGTCGCGGTATTCCATGTAGAGCTCCAGGTTGTTGACGCACCGCGTGGCTACGGTCGCGCGTCCGGAGTCGTGTGCGTCCCACACGACCTGGCTGCCCGAGGGCTTCTCCAGCGAGGTGACGAGCCAGCTGGCTTCCGCCAGGAAATTTCCGGAGAATTGGCGGATGAGGTTGACTCCCGCGTTATTCAGGTAGACGGGCTCGGTTTTACGCGCGGAGCGCTCCGAGGAGCGGATGGTCTGCACGCCCGTCCCGGTGGCGCCGGCAAAATACCCCTGCGCGTCCATGTACCTGAGCGCCGACGACCAGAATGCATTAAGGCGAACTCCGGGGACATGCTCCTCCGCGCCGGCGCTCACCGCAATTCCATAAAACGTATATAGAGGATTGCCGCTCGTTGCGGGGGAAAACGTGATGTCCAGGTCGCATGAATTTCTCCGGGAGAGCGCGTCCGGATCGAAGGGATTGCGCCTTCCAAGGACAAGCCCCCCTCCGAAGCGCGCGTGGAAATTGCCGAGCATGATCGAGATGTGCGGCGAAACATCGCCCAGGGACAGGTTCCAGGTGCAGCTGCCACGGCCCGTTTCTACGGGAAGCACCGCCGCGGCGACGAACGAGCTTTCCTGGCTCAGGCGATATTCGCTCCTGATGCGGCAGAAATCGGTCACGGACTCGTCGTAATCCACGGCGTCGCGGCGGTATTCGGCCGAAAGGGAGAGCACCTCGGCGTGAGCCTGCGCGAGCGTCGCGGCGAGCGTCGCGGCTATGGCAAGAGCGCGCCGCATTGGCCCTTGACCTGCTCCCTGGTCTCCACGGACAATTCCTCCATGCGGTCAACGGCGCGGAAAAATTCCTCGCGCGGAATACCTCGCGCCATCTCGGCAAGGCGCAGGGCGGTCGCCGCCGGCACCTCGCTCTCGAGGAGGCAGTCAAAGAGCCGCTTCACCGCGGCCTGTTCGGCCGCCTGGCGGTCGGCGAATGAGTTCCTGGAAAAGCGCCGCGGACGGTCCGCGCCGGTTTTGCCGTCCGGGGCGTCGGGGGCGAGCCCGTAGACATGATTGAGGAGCGAATCGAGCGTGCGTCCCGCCAGCCCCACCTGCACGAGCGCTTTGCGGCTCACCGGGCCAATAAGCTCACGGTACCTGATAATGCGCGCCGCAAGGTCAGCTGGAAGCCCCGGTATGGACGAGAGCTCCTCGAGGGAACAGGCATTGATGTTGATGCGCACTCCCGTGCTCCCGGAAAGAACTTCACCGCGTGGGGTAAGGTATCGAATCTCCTCGTACCCCGGGTTTCCGGGCGAGATGGTCATGGAAACCGTGTGCGTGGTGCCGAGGAATGCGTGAAATCCCGCGCCGTAGGAGACGATGAGGCTTCCCAGTGCGAGAGAGCACGCAAACGAGAAGCTGGAGGTTTCACGCGAATACCCCGCCCGCAGGCTCAGCATGCGCATGATGTTCGCGGACACGGTATAGCTGGTGATGAAAGCATACCTGGAGCGGGTGAGGTTCCAGGTCAGGCGTGTTCCCTGCGCTGGCTTCAATGCGACTCCCGCGCTCCATGCGGGATACGCGAGGTCCACGTGACTGCGCTCCAGGAGGGATGAAATGTTCTCCTGGCAGAATGCGAATCGCAGCCAGGCGAAGGGCGAGATGCTGGCCCCGGCATCAAAATCGGTGAAGTGCGTTTTGTAGGAGTAATCGTCGGTTTTTATGGAAAGAAATGATTCCTTTATCCTCAGGCCGGCGCCAATCCACGGGACCGGGCTCACGCTGCCTGCAAGGCTCACGGTGTCCTCCCGGTATTCGGGTATGCCGAAGGAATGCATGTCGAGCGTGGCGCCGCAGGAATCGCCGGTCCGCGACAGGGAAAAGCCCCCCGAATTCATACGGTCCAGCATGTACGGTTTCGCGTAATACCAGGTTCCCTGCCATCCGCGCGGAAATGCAGCCAGAGCGGGATTGAAGGGATGTGGAGAGGTCCACTCGTCCGCGGCAGCCACGGGATAGGGAAAAAGAACCGCGGGAGAGAGCGGTGCGCGCTCGAACGCGGCGAGCCTGCACGAGAGAAGCGATATGATCAGCAGGGACGTCATTTGTACCGGTTCAGGATGATGCTGAATTTCACCGAGCTGGACTTCCGGATGGAGGTGCCGGTGCATTCGACGACGCCTATGTAAAGCCCGGTGGAGGCGCGGCGCCCCTTTCCCTTGAGGTCCCATTTGAGCATGAATGCGCCCGGCGCTACCGCGCGATGCAGCGGCGATTCGTGGATCATGAGTCCGTCGGGACTGAATACGCGGAAGCGCACGTTGCACGGCTCCAGTATTTGAAGAGGCACCTCCAGGCAGGAATGGCCTGTGCGGTAAGGCAGGACGGTGAAGACCGGCTGCGGAAGAGAGAACAGTTTTGTCCCCTTCGCGCCGGGCCCGGAGAACACGTTTGGTCTTCCCGGCGTCTGGAAGGGGGTTGTCGCAAAATCTTCAGGTAAGTTCCTGTCGGGACCGGTGCGGCGTGAGATGCTCTGGTGCGCTGCCAGCCCTTCGGCCGGAAGGGGGACCAGGCATTGCTGGACGAGGCCGGGATCGCACACGGTCCACTGGCCCGCCGCAGCGGCGGCGCGCAGGTATGATTCCATGGTGGAATTGAAGCTTTCGTCCATCACGGAGTAGGCGATGAAATCGATCATGCCACCGTTTGCGGGATCGTCGTCGGTGTCCAGCGCGACGACGCAGTCGGTGTTCCAGAGGCTCCCTGAATAATTGCTGCAGTAGACGTCAAGGACGCCGTTCCTGTTCGTGTCGCCGGTGAAGTCGGTCTCGTCGGGGATGCCGGGCGCGGTAAGGTGGATCACCGCGTAGCGGTCGTCGTACGGGGTCTCGGGCAGGTCCGCGGCATGGAGGGTGACGGGATCGGTGCCCAAAGGCTCGTTCGTCCCGAAGTACATGGTGACGTAGAGCGGCGCGATGTTCACGGTCTCGCCGGGGCCGCCGTCAAAAAAGAGCTCGACCCAGTCGCCGCCGGACGTCCCGCAGGCCACCTCGCTTATGAGGAGACCGGCGGCGGCGGAAGAGGGGAGGGCGATGACGGCGCAGAGGATGATCGGCCCCAGCGCCACCGCGGCTCGTTGCAGAATGTTTCGTTTCATACACATCGGATACGAACGGGCGGGCGGAAAAATGAACTTTTTTCAGGGAGGTCATTGAG
>Ga0129297_10001543_pt1 | contig 11679 bp, 17 predicted proteins | sample I18A1metaG_FD_94708 | JGI IMG/M metagenome (GOLD analysis project Ga0129297, IMG submission 94708) | Lake sediment bacterial and archeal communities from Gulf of Boni, Indonesia to study Microbial Dark Matter (Phase II) - ​I18A1 metaG | ecosystem: Environmental > Aquatic > Freshwater > Lake >... | reverse complement strand
TAATCTTTTGAATTGTATTGGGAAATCAGCGAATGCAATTTGGCCCTTAGATCTCGGAGTGGTTGAAGTATTCGATCGACTCTAGCTTGTTCCAATTCTCGTTTGTGCTTTCTTGATTCAAAGATATAAGTTATTACCGCTCCACTACCTAGGCTGATGATTGCGGTGAAAATATATTCAAACCATTCCATAGTGATTCCTTATTTGAGATGCTTGTAATGACTTATTAGCTTTGGTTACGATGTCTCATTAGCGTAGGACCGGTGTAACTCGTCACCGCGCTGGAATAGATTTCAGACCTTTCTGAGGCCACATCCGGGATAACTTCAAGAATCTCGACGTTCCTAGATACTACGCCTTGAAAAAATAGGATTGTGCTGGTAGTGACCGAAGACAATTTCAGGAAAGTCATAAAGATGATTAGAGAAGATCCTAATCTGGATGACTTTCAAAAGGAGCAACTCATTAAAGCTCTAACAAGTCCCGATCCCAGATGGAATGAAGATAAGTTTCTAGCGCGATTCCCTCCGGACATTCAGATCTTTCTAATCGGACATCTACCCTATCCTGTTCCCAAATACCTCAAGAAGTTGAAAGACTACCGGTGAATGGATCATAGGGAATAAGATTTCGTTCGCCCCAATCTCGCGAGACTCAGACCGGTAGTACCCGGTAACCCTTTACTGCGCTGCAAAGTATTTCAGGTCTTCTTAAGTCTATTTGCCTTGATTAGGAGCCGATATTGATGTGGGCACACTTATCGATCCGGCTTGAAGCTGGTTGTTCTTGACCTCTTGAACGAACGAATTTAATGTCTTGGTCATGTTCAGGAATGTGGAGAAGAAAACTTATCTATGTGACTAGTAAGCAAGAGCATCAGTCGCAGGCTGCGTTAAATTAAATGGAAAATATGCAAGACAAAATACGGCAAATCGAGGATGTCTTTACAAACCCCCGCAAATACAAAATAGAAACGTTCCTTCGGGACCTTGCTTCCGAATGGAATTCAGAACTAACACAGGGAAGGAGGGAATTAGAGAAACTTGGACGTTTATGCAAATCTCAAGCAGTCGATGTAAAACAGATTAAGGAAGAAGAATCAAGAAGATGGGAGGAAGCAATTCAATACGCCAAGGATGCAGGTTTTTTTTAAGCGAATTTAGTGAGTTCATCGTGAGGACCGGTGAGCACCCATGGGCTGCGCGTCATGAATACTTTGTTATTTTAAGGGAAGAATTAAAGCGCTGGTCTCAGCTGGGTCTCGAGTACGTAGAAATCGGCTATCGCCTACTTTACGCTGTGTTTGGGGATATGTATAATGAACAAACGCATCGGCTCACCAAAGCCAAACTAGCCGTCGCGGTCCTGAGGAGCTCCGAACTTTTCGTAGGTTTTGCAGTTTTCCTAATTGTCTATTTCCTTGAGGGGCTAACTACAGACTTCGTAAGGGCTATAACCAGGTCTGCATATGCACTCGTTACCGCATCGGTGACGATCTTCAGTCTAGAATTTCTTATCGGCCAGAAATTGGAAGCGTTAAGAACAAAGATACTAGTTCCTTATCTTCCAAAGCTTTTGAAAGGTCTCGTCTCCCAAAAATCGCTGAACATTCTCATACAGGGTACCTTGAGAGATCTGGAGCACACCTGATGGGGCCTCTTCGCTATTAGGATCGTGATGCTGACTTTCGGTCTTTGAATTGATGTGGGCTACAATGACGCAGGCTACAATTCACTTCGAGGATTATCACGTTAGTTCCAGCGCTGGCAAATTGGATACGGAACCACTCATTCAGAGAAGACAGCGTTTCACGCATGCAGCTCGCTTCAAGATCAGGCTGTTTCCGGTGCGGATTTAAACCCAAATGGGTTCTAATCCCTCCGGCTTGTGACGATTTAGGTTCAAATGCTGATCACCCTGTCCTGAGCGATTCTTTATTGCGCATATTCTAATTTTTTGAACAACTCATGCGTAGACATGAATTCTTGCTGACTTGTATTCACCAAATTCCTCCATCGTTATGTCATACTCATCAGCGTAGCTGTCTCTAATTCGCTCCAAATCGTTCCTGAGCTTCTCTAATGGTATTTGCATTTCTTTTAGAAGAGCCTCTATCTTTCCGATCTTTTCTGCGACGTTCTTCTCGGTCCTTAATGCCAACAACCTATCTCGAAACTCGTTCCAAAAGTCACCATAGTCATAGCCGCTCAGTTCTTCATGATTGCTCAGAATATGAGCTGCAACCCGGCTTTCGAGATGTTCAATAACTCGATCCGTTAGTGGTTTCTCAGGATGCTTTGCGTCAAATTCATCAATTAGTCGTTGACGTTCTCGCTCGAACTGCGCTTTGACACTTCGATGAAGGTCGTCAACTGCAACTTGCAATTTTGAGCAACATTCATCATGGTAGGCTATCTTTTCCCTCAAGTCAGAGAGACATCTCCTCATGAACCTATCGTAAGTCCGACTGTCTTCAACTCTTAGACTCCTACAGTAGATATCGCCAAACGCTTTGCGTTCCAAACTGGTTGCAATAGACGATATCTCTTCCGCCAATTGACCTATGAATTGGGTAAGAACCTTCTGTATTAGCTCCTTGATTACAGGTCGACTCATCTCTTTTTTCATAGCAGCCATTTGTTCCCTCATGATACTTGTTTGGGAAACACTCTGCTTTACCAATCGATGAGTTTCCCACGCATATGCTGCCGTCACTATTACAAGAGAGATAGAAGCAAGAGCTAACGCCAAGCTAATTATGAATTGCACTTCAGTTGATTCCATTTGTGATCAGACACCCTTTCTCATCACCAATAACAACTGTGATCGTGACCATGAAAAGCTTGTTGAATAAGAATTGAATTGAAGAAAAGGTGCTGTAGCTACGCAAGTCTGTTTACACTTTGGATAAGGGAAAACTCAAAAAAAGAAGGTTAAGAGTGGTCTAGAAGTTTTCGGCGAGTCTTAGCTTCTTGCCTGCTTTCTCGATTTCGCTATCAGAGAAATATGGCTTCTTGATCTTTAGGACTCGATAGGCCTCTTCTTCTTTGACACCGAAGCGTTTCGCCGCTTGAAAGAGATAATGTAGAGATCCGAGAAGTTCCAAATTGTCAGCTGATGGCATATCCTCTCTCAAAAACACTTTCAGAGCATTCAGTCGTTCAACTTCGGACTTACTTAGAATCTCATCCGTCGGAACTTTACCTTCTTCTAGTTCAAAAAGAACTTTAGTCAGTCCGGGCGAATACGGACCGTGATGATACCAACTAAAGTCAAAACCAAGCGGTATTCTGGCAACCTCTTGGATAAGGTAGATCAGTTTCTGAACTTTTTTTCTTTCTGAGAAGTTCTGCATGTTCGGTTTGAATCCCAGCGTTTTGAGACATGCCACAAGTTTTCCTGTTTGTACCTTCATCATTCGATAACCTTCCTTAGAGACTCCACAAGGTCTTCGAAAGCTTCCATTCCATTCCGGGTCAGTATGAAGGTTGTTCTAGGCTTGTTTCCCACAATCTCCTTGTGCGTCTCCACGTATCCCATCTTTCCAAGAGCGCGAAGATGACTGGCAAGATTTCCGTCTGTTATCTGAAGGTCACGTTTCAAATCGCGGAAGTCAGCATATACATGTTTTACCAGTATCTTCATAATTAGAAGCCTGTGTGGATTGAAGAGAATAGCTGGCGCGTCCTTAAGCCCAGTGTCGTCAGCTTCGATTGCTCTCCCAAGAAGTCCAGTCTTAAGCAGTTGAGTTGTCATTTAGCCTCCCCAAGAAAACACATCATTTCCAAATAGCATATCGACTTTACACTTAAAAGTACTTTGGGACTTCGCGAACTTAACGGTTGGCTAGGCTTTCAAGAGCAAAGTATTTATAATTGCAAAGTACTTCATTTTGGCTAATGTTGACGATGTCAGCAGCACTGGAATGGAAAATATTGGCGAGGTGAAAACTATGGAGAAAGCGATTCAAACTGAGATCGGCCCAGAGGCCCAAGGCAAGTTCTATACACTATTCATCGACGACAAAGAATACCATGTTCAGAAATCAGAGCTTACCGGCGCAGAAATCATGGATTTAGGAGGCATTCCGCATGAGCTCGGCCTGATACTGATTCAAGAGGATGGCACCCAAGTTCAAGTCAGGGAAGACGAAGTCATCGATCTCAAACCAGGCCGACGGTTCAAGAAAGCGCCTCGGTTCAAGAGAGGATAGGTTTTGCTGGACAGACGTAGGCAGGAAATAGAGCTGCTCCGAAACAAGTACGGCCCTTTGACGTACGGCGAAGGCCTAGAATGGGTAAGGTTCAATGAATTTCCTCTCCCGCCCGGCTGGAACCGAACTGTTACGTCACTTCTCATATTCATACCGCCTGGCTACCCAGTGACACCGCCTGATAACTTTTACGTTGCAAGCGGCCTACGTACGGCTTCCGGAAACATACCATCGAACTACAGCGAAGGTCACAGCCATCTCGGCGAGCAGTGGGGTCAGTTCTCCTATCACGTCGAGACTGGAGAGTGGAGACCGGCAGCCAACTCATTCGAAGGCGACAACCTGCTCACTTTCATGCTGGGTGTCGAGCGCAGACTCAAGGAGGCGAACTAGACTGAATCGGCTGGTTATGAGCAAGAATCTCTGGCAGACGACCCGCCGTCATCTATTGGGCTGTGATGGCGAGCGCTTTGCCTTCTTACTATGCGGTATAGCTGAGGTCGGCGGCGGCTTAAACTTCTTAGCAAAAGATGCTATTCTGATTTCGGATTTAGAAGTCGAACGTGCCACCGACGGGGGCTTGCAGGTTAGTCTAGACGCGCTACTCAGGGTGACTAACAGGGCTAGGGCAGAACAGCTCGCTGTCGTAGAGGCACACAGACATTCTGGTACTTGCAGGCCGACCTTTTCTCTACTTGACATTGACGGTCTGAAGGAGTTTGTCCCGTATATTCTGAAAGACATTCCTGGCATGCCATATGCAGCTACAGTTTGGAGTGGGCAATACATCAACGGTCTATGCTGGAAAGACTCATTCGAAGGAGAGAAGCCCTTGAGTGAGATCCGTATCGTTGGTGATAACATCATCAAATTATCTACAGCATCGACGGCCGCGGGAATTGGCAAACAGAAGGAAAAAGAAGCCGAAGATAGAACGGCTAGACAGATTCTAATGATCGGCCGCGACGGCCAGAGGCGAATCGAAGAAACTCACGTAGCGATTGTTGGTCTCGGAGGAATAGGATCCCAAGTCTCCACACAGCTAGCATACTTAGGTGTAAGAAATTTCATGCTTGTTGACTTCGATAGGATTGAAGCGACCAACCTGAACAGACTAGTCGGCGCGGGTCCGGAGCAAATAGGGAGGACTAAGGTCGAGGTTGCCAAAAGAACGATTCAGTCCATCGCCGGAAAGGAATGCACGCATGTGACGACGTTTAAAACTGACCTAAGGACCATTGCAGCGCTTGAGGCCCTAAAACGAGTCTATGTGATTTTTGGCTGCGTGGACAACGACGGAGCGCGCCTGATACTTAACGAGCTCGCACTTGCCTATTTGATTCCCTATATAGATTGCGCAACCGGGATAAACATACAAGAAGGCAGTACGGTAGAAGCAGGCGGGCGTGTAGTCGTTGTTCATCCAGACGGCCCTTGTCTGCTTTGTTGCAACGAGATCGATAAAGCAGAAGCCTCGGACTATCTGGCCTCGCCGGAAGAGCTTGAAGATAGAAAGAGGAGGGGCTACGTCAGCGGGGCGGACATACCCTCCCCTTCCGTTGTGTCGTTGAATGGAATCATTAGTTCCGTAGCCGTAACTGAATTTATGGCTCTTGTAACTGGGTTTAGACCCGCCCAAGTGTACACCTCGTATGATATGCTTAAGCAGAGCATGGTGACTCGAATGGTTAAGACCGATCCAGAATGTGTAGGCTGTTCGATCAAAGGGATAGGCGATAGGTCCAACATCTCTAGGTACGCCAAAAAGGTCGCAAAGAAAGACTCGTATTGGGCACGTCTTGTCAGAATCCTAGAGCGTAGATTTTCTGGCGGCGAAAGTTGATTTGAGTGCGTCACCTCTATGTAATGCAAGGTAGGTGTGTTCGTTTGGGTGGTCAAGGCCCTAAAACTGTGAGAGTTCCAAGAAAATATTCACGCTATAAGAATATAGTTAACAAAGATCTCAAAGGAGAGCAGTATGCTAAGGCAGCAAAAACTTTGGCTCCTTTGGTTGGCATGGCGACTGGCCATCAAGAAGTAGGAGCTGCCATTTGCGCAATGGCAGATGCGTACTTATGTTATAAGAAAGAAAGATCAGTTTCTAAGGCAGCTTATGTAGGTACCAAGTCTTTCCTCCTAGGAACAACTCCCGGATACATAGCGAGTAAATCTATAAGTTTTATTGAGAACAGAGCTGGTATCGATTTTGATACTAGAACAGAAGGAGCTCTAAGGGCAGGAATCTCTTCAGGAATGAAGCAATTAGAAGAAAGAGGTTCTGAACTGATCGAGGGTGGTCTTAGTGGATGAAGAATTTGTAAGCTACTTAACCGAAAGTCTAAGGAAATTCTTCAGGAAAAAAGCAGAGGAAATAGTAAGAGCCAAGATGAAGTGGTTTTATATCAAAGAAGAAAATGAGTTAAGAGAAACTGAGAAGATCGACGAATTTCTCCAGAATCTGGATACCGAAATTGACCGTCTTGTATCCTTGTATATCGAAAAACTGAAGGAAGCTGCTCTGACAAGCGCTGAGCAAATTGAGAATAATCCGAGTAAAGTCAACGAAATAACCAGAGAAGTAGAAGATGAATTATCTAGTAAAATGGAGCAGCTAAAATGAAGTCTTCAGAAATATTGATGAAGTTATGGTCGTTCAGACAATCTGGCTATCGACTGAAAGATGAGAAAATGAGGATCTCTCCACTACCTCTCTACTTACAAGAGATCATAGAAATGGGAGCTTGCCTATATTTTGCCGAGAATGCTGTGGATAAACCCAAAAACATAACATTCGAAACGGTGGATCCAAGTAGATGGAAAGATTCAACGGAGTATCTGCAAAGACTATTTGATTTCTTGACCGATAGGTACATCGAGATCAATTTTGAAGAAGTTAAAAGAGGTAGGGACTCAGAACTCGAAGAAATCCGGGGTAAATATGGCGTTTCCTTATTTTCTGGAGGAGCTGATAGTTATTGTGGGTCCTGGCACCTTTTAGACAAGAATTACAATGTTTGTCTGGTGCATACTTCTACCAGCAAAAAAATGCAAAGTATAGCTAGAAGAGTTTTTGAAAATTTTCCACAAGATAAGTCTTTTCTGTATGAAATGAGCGACCAATTCATTCAAGGACAAACTAGTCCTCTATATCCACAGCTAAGATCGACACTATTCCTAATGAACTCAGTACCCCTAATGGAGAAATTTGATGTCTCCGAAGTTTTCATACCTGAAAATGGGTTTATGATGATCAATCCGCCAGTGTCTGAATTGGTTGTTTTTACAAAAGCGACGAGACCGGAAGTTCTTTTTTTCTGTCAAACGATTTTTTCCGATTATTTGCGCAAAAACATAAGCATTCTTTCACCTTTTTACAAAAATACAAAGTCGGAGATCTTAGCAAACTATGTAAAAAGAAAAGGAATAGACCAAACATTTTCTTGCTTTAATTATCGATGGGGTAAAAGAAAGAATATGTGCGGAACATGTTATGGTTGTAACATCACCAGGCTTTCGATGCTGGCCCTGAGTGAAAAAGAGTCAGAAAACAGATATGAAGCAAACCCGTTCTTCTTAGAGTCTACGCCCTCTAATGAAAAATCCAGAAACAAATTGTTTCAATACTCGGACTTTCTTGATATGTGCGAGAAATTTGTATTAGAAAGAAATCTGGACCCAGAGCTAATCGATTTGTTTGACGATATACAGAAATGTTATGCAGAACTGGGATATCAAGTAGACATACCTGAATTGATGAAAAGATTTGGTCTAGATATGTTCGTAGGTTTAAGAAATATGTTCAGCTTCTCTCAAAGAATTCCTGAACACACAGTACTTGGCAAGAAATTCTTTAGAATCGTAAAGGATAGTGAACTCACAAAGGATATTGAGTCGAGAAGTGAAGAACTAATAAGAATTAAAGAAAAATAGCCAGAATCAAAAAAAATCTTTTCTCGTTTCGAAATTAATAGCGCCGATTGGATCTCCAGCGGATGACAGTCCACGTGACGTATAAGGCCTCATCAACATAGGCCGTTGCCGCGACTACGGTCTCCAGTTAGATGGTATTTTGAAATCTCGATTCGCTAACCATCATGTTAATCTCTGGGATTAACAGCGATTTGATAAAGGCGATTACAAAAGCTACCGCACATTTAGGATCGGTAACAATTAGGATATTCTTCTATTGCTTTAGGAATTCAGCCCGATTTTCGTTCGCCCGAATCTCCTAGAAATACCTAATAGGTTCCGTGTAACTCTTCACCGCACTGCAATAAATTTGCGGGACCTCTTAAGGCAAGTCTATTGGAATAGAATCCGGACATCGTGATTAGAAATCTTGTCAGCGGTGACAGCTTGATCGTCAAATCGGAGGTGGGCACAGTCTAACTGATAGAGCCTGTAGAAAGTTCGAGAGAGAAGTCAAAGAATGCTCTCCCGCCAAGAACATTAAGGAACATCGCTCGTTAGGCTGCTTGGCTGAGTCTGATACTCTTTACAGTCACCTCGTCGAAGCTCAAATACATCGTCTTTCGGAATAGAACCAACTGGAAATAACCAACAGACTGAGGGCTTATCATTAACTAGACCAGTGACTCTTAAACTAAACAAAACATCAACATTGGGATGAATTCGACTAATTTGATTTCGTACAAACTTAACATCGACTAGAAATGACCCCTTTTCCTCAGGAACCTCTAATATCGCATCTACAAGAACTGGCTTCTTTTGCCCAAATTCAGTCAGCCCATGAAGTTTCTTAATTCGGTCAAGGTGGTATTTGAGTAGCCGATCCTCCCGCTCTCCGAAAGATAAAACGCCGCCGAGTAGATTCACTGCAGCAACAACAGTCCTAACAAGAGCACCGAGTTCTCCTCGATCAAGTTCAATTGAATATACTACTTCATTTTCAAAAGTGTCTACTCTGAGCTTCCCGTTCGAAACCAAGAATCTATTGCTATGAACAATCTCGTTCCGAAACTTTAGCAGGTTCAAGTAAAGTGCAAATAGGTAATCTCTAATGTATGGTTCAGATTCAAGTAACGGAGGATAAGCAAGCCGAGCACTTGAGATAAGCTTAATCTTTTCTTTAAATTTCCATGGAATCTCTTGGACATTTCCAGCTTTCTTGTTTACCTCCAAAATCCATTCAAAAACCATGTCAAGAATCTTGTAAGACGCGGTAAACGTTAATGGCATCATTGCATTCATTACTTTCATTGCCGGTTCAGAGCCGACTACCTCAGTAATATGAATGCCGACCTGAGCGCCCGGCTTCCCACTTCTTAGCGTAATGGTGGAGATATTGGATCCGCCCTCAAAAGTCTCTTGAGTTTTGGAAAGGAAATCAAGAAGCCACAGTTCATAGCCTATTTTCTCTTCGAGCCTACTTCTGGCATTTTGGTCATACATGCTCACAGCTTCGATTTCTTTCAGTTTAAATCGGCTCATCTCTATTCCAACATAAATCCTTGTCAAAACGCTTCTCTGGATGCCATTAGGCAAACGTATTGGCTTTTATCTCACCTTTCTCCATTCTTTGAGGACGTCTTCGACGAACGGTATGGTCTCGATCGGCATGCAATGGGCAGGATATTTGTTGCTCCCGCCCTTGTAATATAGGCCGTAAGCTGAGGAAATGAGGTAGTCTTGAGCAGCAGGCAAGTTTCCAACACTTCCCAGTATCACATCCATCTTGCGTATGATCTCCCGCAGAGGTGGACCATCCCAATAATGTAACCAGTATTCCGGCCTGTTCTTGCAGAGCTCAGCTAGAGATGAAAGGAAGGCATAACGTCGCAGCGCCCTTTCTTCGGTCCTCGCACTCTCAAGAACCGCGTTAACGTTGCGCTTCACTTCTTCTTGAGCTCCTTCAAGCATGAGTTTTCCATCTCTGACAGTGTAGTATTGACCCTTAAAGTCGGGTGCGTCCAAAGCCGGTCTCGGGCCCAGAGCGTGAAAAGCCTCGACCAATTGAAGGTCGCTAGCGTTTCTTGCAATCGTCTCTATCAGGCTTCTTTCTTGTTCCGATAAAAGGAATGCTTTGCCTTCAACCGAGCCTATCCCAAGCCTCTTGGCCAGCGATATGAGATCCTGACTGGCCAAGAAATACCTCCGCACAAGCGCCTTGCGCTCGAATAAGCGTGTTTCATCGCTTGGCATTTGTTATACCCCATTTAAAAGTTGTGGATGCGTCACTAGGATTCCTGATGGTAAGAGTCAATGTTCCTGCCCACATGCCTGCTCCGAAAAGAAAGTATGAGAGTAATGCAGTTTCCGATAATTCCACTGGCGGTGACATATATCTTCTTCACTCTGTAACTTCTCGATACAAATTAGCTTCTGATTTATCTGAACGTTCTTCGGTATCTCGCCATCAGATAGAGGATTTGAAAGATGACACCTAAGGACACAAACAAAATAGAGCTGATGATGAGCAAGTCTCCTCCCTTTAGATTCATTGATTTCATAATTGCACCAGTGAGCATGAATAGAATAGCTCCACATATGAAAGCCATCACAGGATAGTATGCGAGAAACCTGAATTGTGCACGAATCATTTTTCAGCGCTCGCTTTCTACAACTTCAGCTCTGAAGCTTTGGTACGTATGTAGAATCCGGCAACCATTAGAGCAGCCGAAACTAATGTGATTACCCAGGCATGCTCCTGAGTATATCTGAACGTATGTGTCATCGGATCGTAGAAAACGTCAAGCGGTTTTGGAAGTTCCATAAGTAGCGCGGGATTTGTGAGCATTGTGATGCCAAGGAGTAGACCTAAAGCTCCTACGACAATCAAGATTAGCATGATCATCAAGCCTCACTAGTTTTTTGTTGAGATTTTCTAGTTGTAGTTTGATCCGGCCACTCTAGCGTTTCCTCTACCCGAATTTTCTGCTCGCGTGTCAGAGCGCTCTTCTTCAATTCGTCTACGTCTCTGCGAGTCAGCTGATATTGATATTGAAGTTGAGGTATGTCAATGCGGTATCTGCTCTCAAACTCTACAACTCTGGCATTTGCCTGGTTAATGCCTCTTTCTAGCCTAGAGACCGTGGCTTCTAGGGCCTGCAGCCTCGACTGTATAAGACAGTATGCTATAATCGCGCCGATTGCTGCGGCCACAAGATACTTCCATACGCTAGACAAACAACCTATCCCCTTCAGATATATCTAGACTAGCCGGGCCTACCGACCTTTCAGCAAGCTCAGGCCGCGTATTGCTAGACATGTTTTCCTCTCTCTTACTGACATCCTTTTCTACACCCAGCAACCGGGTTCTCCTCCGGTTCATAGAACTCAGTCCGAGGTTTACGTAGCCGCCAGATCCACGCTTGCCCGTCATTGCATCTAAGGCAAATATCTTCTTCGCCGTTGAGCGGATACGTCTCCTTGCCACAATTGGGACATTTGCCCAAGCTCTAAACCGCCCCGTCGATTCGATTGTTGCCAGTGAACCGACTCTTGAC
>Ga0129297_10001542_pt1 | contig 11679 bp, 9 predicted proteins | sample I18A1metaG_FD_94708 | JGI IMG/M metagenome (GOLD analysis project Ga0129297, IMG submission 94708) | Lake sediment bacterial and archeal communities from Gulf of Boni, Indonesia to study Microbial Dark Matter (Phase II) - ​I18A1 metaG | ecosystem: Environmental > Aquatic > Freshwater > Lake >... | reverse complement strand
GGGTATCGTAATTCCCGTTATAATCAGGGCTTGACTCCCAGATATAGGCATCAGCTACCTGGCCGTGCGTGCCGCGTTGGATGAGCAGCGCGCTGCCGGGGCAGCCCGCTGGCCGGGTCGGGGTCTGCGTGCAGGTCGCAGTAGGTGTGCGCGTCGCAGTCCTGGGTGGTGTGGGTGTGCGCGTGACGGTGGCAGTAAGGGTGCGCGTCGGCCCAGGCTGTGTGGGCGTCGGCGTCAGCGGCGGTGTGGAGGTGCGGGTTGGCGTCCGCCTTGGTGTGCCGGTGGAGGTGGCGGTGGGCGTAGGCTGGCCGCGATAGCTGCGCACGGCTTGATCCACAAAGTTGACAAAGATCGGCCCGATGGTGCGATTGGCAAGCTCGTTCGGGTGCGAATCGCAGCCGGAGGGCCGATAGGCGGCGCGCAGCATGTTATAGTCGGAGCGGCGCGAGTCCGATTCCGCCAGCAGGTCGAAAAAGTCAAAGCAAAAGAGATTGGGATGGCCGGCCAGATACTCGTCTGACTTGAGCCAGTTGGCGAAGGCCCGAGCCCGCGCCGCCCTGTCCGGCGCCGTCGAGCAAGGATGAAGGGGCGGCGTGCTGAAAGCGATAAAGATGCGGTTCGGATACTGGTCAGCGCGCACGCGGATGCTGCGATAATAGCTCTTGTATTCCTCCAGTTGCATGTCGTCCCAGATATCGCTGGCCGGGAAGCAGGACTTGAAGGCGATGACCTCGTGCCGCATCAGCCCGGTAAAGGCATTGGGCGGCACGTGAGGATGGCCGGGATCCGACAGGAGCGGCTGGGCAAAGATGACGGCCAAACCATCGGGATCGGTGTTATCATCGGGGATGTTGTAATTGTATCCCGCATACTCTCCGTTGGGCAACCGCAGGCCGTCGCCGTTGTAGCCGTGATCCCAAAAGCGGTAGTCGAGCGCGGTTAGCCCCTCTCGCACATGGCCTTCGTTGATGAGAGCCTCGCCAGTGGAGTGATGCAGGAAGATGACATTGGTGAAGGCCCCTTGCGCCGTCGCCATCTGGAGGTCTGTTGCCACCAACGGAACCAGGCCCGCCAGCAGCCCGAAGAGCAGCAAGGCCCGCGCAAAAGCTCTCATAATTGTACCTCGATCTTGGGCGGGTGAATAAAGTCGTGAAAATGGGTCATCAGCGCAGCACTGGCCGCGTCGCCGCTATGCACTATCACACGATACTTCCAGGTGACCGAGGTCCCCGCTGGAATCACCATGTCCCATCGTTGGTTGGGATCGCCGGTATAGTCGTGCAACCCGAAGCAATTGGCAGTCATCAGCCCATAGTTGCGCACGTGCCAGTAGGTCGGATAGCGCGGATTCGTCTCGTGATCCATGAAGCAGACGCCGTACCATTGCCCTTTCAGCGGGCCGGAGTAATCGCACCAGGGCGCGCGCTTGCCCCATGTCTCGGGCTCTTGGATGCTGCCCACGCCGTTCGTGATCCGTCCCCCATCCGGCCGGATGGCATCCATGGAGGAGGCTACGCGGAGGGATATAAGCCCTCCCTCTTTGGTATCGCCCAATGTGACCTGCCCCTCGGAAGTGTGGAGGGTGACTTGATAGTCGAACAGGCGTGCAAACGGCGGGGTCATGTAAAAAGCCAGGCGGCGTGTCTCGGTCATGTTCACCCTGTGCTGGGCATCGCTCCAATCCAGCTTCTCCGTGAAGCCGCCAGCCACCGCCCCGCTGTAGAGTTGCTCAAAAGCGCGGTGCAACTGATAACCGTGATTCGGATCTTCGCTCCAGTTGTCCACGCCATTGACGGCTCCCTGGGCTGTCCAGATCCCTTTGTGGTGCGGGTGATCGGTGGTTTCGCCTGGCGCGGCTGGCTTCATCGGCCAATCGCGCGTCACGCCCATGCCCTCCTCAGCGAGCACGGGGTACAAGTAGGGCCGCACGACCTGTGGGCCGTAGTTGTAAGTCGTGAAGTGCTCGCCGCCGACGTGGATCTCTAACACGCCGGCAGCCTTCTCCACCAGGCGAACGCCCTCCGCGGGTTTCCTGTTCGTCGTCCGCAGTTCATAGGCCCGCGTTTGCTGCGCCTCCATCTGCCCGATGATCCAGGCCAGGGCTACCTTGCCGCCCTCTAACCGCCAAGCCTGCACCGAGACAGTCGCGTCATCTTTTGGGTCGTGCAGGTAAAGGCGATCCAGGTCCACCTCGGCCTTCAGAGCCACCTCAACCTGCACGGGGCACCATCGCCGTTCGTGCCAGCCTGATTGGACGATCACTTTTGCTAGTTTCATCCTTTCCCTTCCTCCTGTTCGTCGTATAATACCTCCAAGGCCTCCGAGTTTTCTGAAACTCGGAGGTCTAAGGCCCTATTAACTCCAATGCCTGCAAAAGCTGCTCATCCCCGCTACTGCGCAATTGGGCCGCGGTTAGCCTGATCCCTGCCGTAGGGAACACGAGGGTCACCTCTGGGGACAGGCGGACCTGCACGTCGGGGGCGATCCCCATTTTCCAGATGACGCGCCGCTTGGGAGTCAGCCATTCCTCGGTGGCCAGCAACAGCGCGGAGCCGTCGGAGAGAGGATATTGCTTGAGCACTGTGCCTGCGCCGAAAGTCGTCTCGCCCAGCAAGATGGCCCTTCCGGCATCCTGTATGGCCCCCGCGACGATCTCGGCCCCACTGGCCGTCCCCGCATTGATCAATACCACGAGCGGTATGTCGGTAGCCAGCCCCCCAGCTTTCACCGGCACTGGCGAGGTCTCCCCTTTGGCGTTCCTTTCCAGCAACACATCGCCGCTTGCCAGAAACTGGCTGGCTGTGCCCACCGCCTCTTCCAGCAAACCTCCTGGGTTGCTGCGCAAGTCCAGGATCAGCGCCGTCAACCGCTCCTGCCGGATTTCCCTTAGCGCTTTCCTCAGATCCTCCGTGACTCCCTGGCTGAAGGCCGCGATGCGTAGATGGGCTACCGACGTATCCGGCAGCCTTTGCCAGGCCACATTGCGCAAGGCAACCTTGGCCCGCGTGAGCGTGAACTCACGCACCCGTCCGGTTTCAGGCGTGAGGATGGTCAGCGTGACCTTGGTTCCCGCCGGCCCGCGCACCCGCCTCACCACCTCATCCAGGGGGACGCCAGTCACATCTTGCCCGTCAACCTGCATAATCACGTCGCCAGGCAGCACCCCGGCCTGGTGCGCTGGGGAGCCATCAATCGGCGCCACGATGACAACGCGCCCCTGTTTGGTCTCGACATGGATACCGACTCCCTCAAACTGGCCCTCGATGGCCTCGCGCTCCTGTGCTACCATCTGTGGGCTTAAGAACCGGCTGTGCCCTGTGTCCCCCAGGGCATCCACCATGCCGCTGATCGCACCATAGGTCATCTGCTGTGATCCCAAGGCTGTGCGGTCCACATAAATCTGCTGGACCTTGTTCCACGCCTCGGCAATCAACTGGAAACTAGGTCCCTCCCCAGGCGGAATCCTATATAGCGGGAAAAGACGTGCGAAAAGCACGCGATCCGCCAGAACGCCTCCGACCGTTCCTAACATAAAGGCCGGAAGGGTCAAGAACAAAAGCAAGAGATAAAGCCAACTACTCTTCATGGTTTCACCGTCTTCTCACAAGCCCCTTTTCAGGCCGTCTTTTCCTTACCGGTGGATCACCACCGGTGTACCTATTGGCGTCCAATCGTAGAGCCAAGCGGCATCGGCGCGGGTCAGGTTGACGCAACCATGGCTCATGGGCCGCCCGAAATTGTTGTGCCAATAAGTGCCATGCAAGGAATACCCTCGGTAGAAATACATGGCATGAGGCACACCCGGCAGGTAATAGCCCGGCCCCGCCATCGGCGTACTGATATACTTGGCATAGACGCGGAAGCGTCCGGTCACTGTAGGAGTAGCGGGCAGCCCCGTAGAGACGATCATGCGCCGCATCAATGTATTGCCATCCCAGGCCAGCACCGTCTGGGTGCTCAGGATCACTTCGATCCACTTGCCGCTCTGGCCGCTGGCCGGCCTGCCCTCTCCGCTCGTGGGGGCGGCCCCGCTGCTCCCGGCGGGGATGCGCAGCCGTTGCCCGGCCCAGACGAGATTCGGGTTGCGCAACTTGTTCGCCATGGCGATGGCTACTGGCGTCGTCCCATAGCGCAAAGCGATGAGGGACAGCACCTCTCCTGGCTGCACCACATGTACTCCTGCATCGTGCGGCGCGCTGTTCATGCTATCGCTGCCCTCGTTTGGTATGCGCAGTCGCTGTCCCACCCGAATGAGATTCAGATTCCGTAACCCATTCGCGTTAGCGATAGCCTGCACGCTGCTCCCATAACGCGCGGCGATGCCGGACAGGTTCTCCCCCCGCTGTACCACGTGCACCGGCTCCTCGGCCCGAACAGACAGTGGCGCAAATAGCACCAACACCCCCAACATCACGCACAGTCCAATCCGGCGACAGCTCATGGGATCACCCTCCGTACATCCCCCCATCACTTGTCATTTCAGCTTTGCGTCTTGGCGTTGATTTGCCCAAGCTGATGGCTGATCGCTGACTGCTGGCAGCTTATTTGCGAAAGAGGAGCGTCAGCAGCCGCCTCGTCCTCGTCTCGATGGTGAACTTGACCTTTGCCCCGGAGAGCACAGGCTGTCCCTCCACCTCCACGGTCACCAGTGTAGGCTCTCCTGCGGCAATCTCCGTCACGCGGCCCAGCAGGGGCCTGGCCGGCTCCTCCGTGTAAAGCTCTACCCGGCTGCCTACCACCACCTTGCTGGCCTCCCGCTCCGCTACCTCCATCACCACCTGCCGCCCCTGCCAAGTGCCATAGGCCACAAAGCGATCCTTGACCCTGGTGAACCAGAGCAAGGCCGACAACGAAAGGACGAGGGCGAGCTGCAGAGCTACCATCACCAGGAGAGGCAGGAAACGTTGCCTCATCAGCCGAGCCATGAGCCGCGTCTCCCAACGAGATGATTTCATGGTTTCTACTCATCCCCCGCCACGACGGGATGAGCGGCCTCCACCGTTTCGCCTGCACTTTCCAACTGCTCAGCAAAAAGCCGGCAGTAAGCTCCTCTGGCTGCCACCAACTCGTCGTGAGTGCCCTCTTCCACAACCCGCCCCTCGTGCAGAACATAGATGCGGTCGGCATGGCGGATCGTGGAGAGGCGATGAGAGGCGAGGATCGTTATTCGTCGCTCCCTGGATCGAGCCAGGGCCTGCAAAATGAGATGCTCCGAGGAAGAACTGATCGAAGACATCGCCTCGTCGAGAACGAGGATGCATGGCTTTTTCAGGAGCGCCCTGGCGATAGCGATGCGTTGTTTCTGCCCTTCCGACAGGACGCACCCCTCTTCGCCGATCACGGTATTGTAACCGCGCGGCAGAGCTTGAATGAACTCATGCGCGTCGGCGGCCATAGCGGCGGCGATGGCCTCCTCCTCGGTCGCCTCTGGCTGCCCGTAGAGGATGTTATCCTGCACAGAGCAATTCATCAGCAGCGCATCCTGGAGGGCAACACCGATCATCTGCCGCAGGGATCTAGCCTTGACCCGGCGAATATCGTGCCCATCCACAGCGATCATCCCCACCCAGGGATCATAGAAACGCAACAGCAGGCTGATCAAAGTCGTTTTCCCTGCGCCACTCGGCCCCACCAGGGCCACCGTCTGCCCTGGCTGGACGTGCAGAGTGATGTCCTCCAGCACCGTTTTCCCCGCCTCATAGCCGAAAGTCACCCCCTGGAACGCAATCGCCCTTTCCACGTTGGCTAACTCTATCGCCCCTGGCGCATCGGCGATCTCGATGGGGGCATCCAGCGTCTCCAGGAGGCGGTCAATGGAAACAAAGCGAATGACGATGCCGGAATAGAGGCCGCCCAGCGACTTGAGGATGCCCAACAACTGGAAGAGGTAGAGGCTGAGGGCGATTAACGTACCGAGGGTCAAGCCGCCGCGAATCAACTGGTAACCCATATAGTAAGATATGCCGGTGACCACCGCTGTGTTCAGCAGGCTGCCCGTCGTGCTGGCATAGATGCTCATCCTCAGTCTGTCGAAGCCCAGGCGAATGCTTTCGATCCATCGGCGGATATAGCGGCGGGCCTCCGTTTTCTCTCGACCAAAGGCTTTGATCAGGCGCGTGTGCGAGATCGCCTCCTGAAGCTCTGATGAGATTTGCTGCGATTTCTCCACCACTTGCTTAAAGATGGCCCGCTGCTTATTGCCAAAGTAGTGAGCATGGAGGTAGAAGAGCGGCGCGATGCCCACGATCAAGAACGTCAATCGCCAGTGCAGCCAGAGGCTGATAGCCAGCAAGGCGGCCAATTGCAGTGCGGTGATCAAGAGCGTGGGAATGGTGCTGACGATAAAGCTGGAGACACCCTGGATGTCGGCGTCGGTGCGGTACATCTGTTCCCCAGTAGAACGGGATTGGAAAAAGCGCAAAGAAAGCTTTTGCAGGTGCTGATAATAGTCGCCGCGGATGTCTAGATCGAGGCGGTGCTGTATATAGGCTTCAATATACTGTTGGATTACGCCCAGCAATCCGGAGCCGGCCCAGACGATCCCACCTGCCAGTACCAGCACGTTGAAAACCTGCAAATCCCGGTTGTTGTAGGCATAGTCGAAAGTGAGCTTGGCCAGGAAAGGGCTGCCCAGGCCGATGAGGGCGGAAAAAGCCCGGCAGATAATGATTGTTATCTCTTTATCCCAATAGGGTAAGAGATACCTGCTGAAGCGAATGATCTGTCCAAGTCTTGTCCTGATCACGATCGTGGCCCTCAAGATGATAAGCTATCTTACAACAATTCGGCGCAAACGGCAAGTGGACAGGATTGCCGAAGTAAGTATAATTGGGTGCATCTATCTCGATACCACAACTACATTCAGGAGGCAGATGACATGGCTGAAACGATCAGGATCGGATTCATCGGTGCGGGGGGCATTGCCCGCCACCATCTCAAACAACTCAAGGATATACCCGAAGCAAAGGTGGTCGCTTTCGCTGACCCCAGCGAAGCCAGCCGGAAAAAGCTGGTGGAGACCTTTCCTGAAATGGCGGAGGTGCCTTTCTACAGCGATTATCGGGAGATGCTGGACAAGACCGCGCTCGATGCTGTCGAAATCCACACGCCGCACACGCTGCATTTCCCGCAGGCGATGGATGCCCTGAGCAGGGGGCTGCACGCGCTCATCGAAAAGCCGATGACCACCACCGTCGAGCACGCCCAAAAGGTCATCGTCGCTGCCAAGGGCAAAGTGGTCCTCGTCTCTTACCAGCGGCACTACCAGCCGATGTATCTTTTCATCAAGCAAAAGATCGAGGAGGGTGCGCTCGGCAAGATTCAATATATCGCCGCCCTGCAGAGCCAGGGTTGGTATCGGGGCTGCAAAGGGACATGGCGGCAAGATCCTGCCCTCAGCGGCGGCGGGCAATTGACCGACTCCGGCAGCCACCTGGTGGATATCATGCTCTGGACGACCGGCCTGGAGCCGAGGGAAGTCTATTGCATCAATGAGTTCTATGATACCAAAGTGGACATTGATTCAGCGATTACCATCCACTTCAAGAATGGGGCGCAGGGCACGATCTCTATTGTCGGCAACAGCCCCTTCTGGTGGGAGGACTTTTCCATCTGGGGGTCAAAGGCAGCGGTGCTTTACCGCAACGGCGCGCTCTATTATCAGACGTATGGGGAAAAGATGAGTGAGCCTGAACGCCTGCCGCCAGGATCGAATCCCGACTGCAACTTTGTCAACGCCATCCTGGGCAAAGAGGAGGTGCGTTCCTCCCCGGAGTGCGGCCTGAAGGTGATCCAACTCACGGAGGCCGCCTGGCGTTCAGCCAAAGAGGGCCGGCCCGTTCGCATCTGACATCGGATCTCATCTTTTGACGTTGAGTTGAGACGGAGATGACATCAGCCTCGAGTCAGGCTGGGTGGCCGCTGATCGGCAGCCTGCTCATAAAACCCGCGGGCGCGGATTGTAATCTGGCCTGTGCTTATTGCTTTTACCGCGATAAAGTCAAGCTCTACCCACAGACGCTGCGGCATCGCATGAGCCTGGAAACAATGGAGAGCATGATCCGCCAGTACCTGGCTATCAGTGGGCCGCAGGCTTCCTTCGGCTGGCAGGGGGGCGAACCCCTATTGATGGGGCTGGACTTTTTCCGGCAGGCCGTCGAGTTGCAGAAGAAATACGGACAGCCTGGCCAGCGCATCGCCAATGGTCTGCAAACGAACGGCCTGCTGCTGGATGATGAATGGGCGCGTTTCCTGCGCGACTATCGCTTTCTCGTCGGCCTGAGCCTGGATGGCCCCGCTGAACTGCACGATGCCTACCGCCAGAGTTTACAGGGCCACCCCTCCCACGAGCGCGTCCTGGCCGCGGCCAGGGCTATGACGCGCTACAACGTCGAGTTCAACGCCCTGGTGGTGCTTAGCCCACTCAACGTTCGCTACCCGGCGCAGCTTTACGATTATTTCCTCGGCCAGGGCCTACGCTATCTCCAGTTCATTCCCTGCGCGGAACTGGATGAAGCGGGAAATATCGCCTCTTTCAGCATCACGGCGGAACAGTATGGCGATTTCCTCTGTGCCCTCTTTGAGCGGTGGCTGGCGAATGGGCAACCGACGGCCTACATCCGACTCTTTGATGAAATGCTCATCCGCTACGTGCGCGGCGAGTTCCCCTCCTGCACCTTTCGCCAGGCCTGCGATAGTTATGTGGTTGTGGAATACAACGGGGATGTTTACGGCTGCGACTTTTTCGTGGAGCCGGAATGGTATCTGGGAAACCTGCAAGAGACGTCCTTAGCAGAGATCGTGCAGAGCGAAAAGTATCGCGCCTTTGCCGCCCGCAAGGGGCAACTCTCTGCGGCCTGCCACCAATGCCCCTGGCTTTCCTTCTGCTACGGCGGCTGCCCGAAATACCGCTTCATCGGCGGTGGGCACGACTATTTCTGCCGGGCGCATCGTCGTTTCTTCGCCTATAGCAAAGCCGCTTATGAGCAATTGGCACGTCGCTTCCAGGAGCCGGCGAGCACGGTCGTCACACGCCTCATGCGTGCGCCCCAGCGCAACGATCCCTGCCCCTGCGGCAGCAGCAGAAAATACAAACATTGCTGTGGCGCGCGGTAATGTAGGAGCAAGGCATTGCCCGGCAATCGTTGCTTGATTACAGACAGCTTGTACTAATGAAGCGCCTTCATTTACAAGCCTATCTCCAGCAATGCCTTGCCCCTACGGACGGCATTCGATCTTAAGGCACAGGAATCAGAAACTCCGCTGCCGCCCAACCGATAACTCCCTTGTCGTCCTTGAGTCGCCACCAGGTACGGTCATCCGCCTTCTCTGGCCCACTGAGAACCTCAAGAATGGAGCCTTCCTCGACGTTTTTGAAGGTGATGAAATCCAGGCCCGGCCCGGCGCGGAGGCGCAGCCCAGCTTTGCCGGTGTCGCCTACCTTGACGCGGCCCCCTACGGTAATTTTGAGAGCCAATGTAGGCGTAGCAGTGGGGGCCGGCGTGTTCGTCGGCGCAGGCGACGGTGTGAACGTCCCCGTCGGCAAGGCTGTCGCGCTCAGTGTCGCCGAAGGGGGTAGCGGCGTGGATGTCGCGGCTGCTACCGAGGCCACTGTAGGGGACGGTAGGCTCGGCTGCGGGGCTGAAGTATAGCGCCACAAAAACCACCCCAAAACTACACCCAAGAGCAAGCAAACCAAGCCGATGAGGGGCCAGCCCCACCCTGGGAGGACGAAATAGTCGCGGCGCCGATACGTGCCGGAAGGCCGAGGACGTTCTGTCAGCTTGCCGTAATCATCATCCTTCATATAGATCATTGCCTCCTTGAGCCGGTTTAACCCTCCCGCAGGTTCGGAACCGGCGGGAGGGTCATGCTTTGCCGTTAAGACGTCACGAAGTGGCCTTCGAGTTCCCCTGAGTCTCTGCTTGTCGTCGAGCGTCGAGTTGCTCGCGCACCGCCTTGAGCGTTTCCGCGATCTGGTTGATATGCTCCAAGGTGTGCTCGGACATATCCAGAGCCTCCGCCAGGCGCCGGTAACGCGCCTTTTGTGCGACGATAGAGGGGCGTAAGGCTCCGAACAGGGCGAGTGTTTCTGCCTGATCCTGCGCGAAACGGTCAAGCAGCCTGGGCAGAGTATCGGCGCGGGACATCGTCGAGGCCAATGCTTCGGGCAGCGATGCCGCATTCCCTTTCGAGGTATCATCCCAACCACGCAGGATCATCTGCACAAGTTGATGGTGGAGGCAGCGCTCCGCTACCGAAAGATGCGCCAGGGTCTCTTTAACTGACCAGGCATCGGGTCGCGGACGGAGGCCGGCCTCTCTTTCCGTCGTGCCCGACAAGGTATCCGAGAGCAGCCGCTGCATTCTGATCTGGTGGTTCCTCACGCGGGCGAGAACGCTGCGCGCATCCAGAACCATCTCGGACTTGGGTGCGACCCCCAAGCGCACTGTGACCGACTGCTCCACACCTTGCCGCATGACCAGCAGAGTCGTTACGCTTCCTGGCTGGCAACATTCCAGGGCTTCTACGAAGGATGAATAATCGCTCACGCGCCGCTCGCCGACAGCGACGATCACATCATCCGGCTGCAATTCCTTCGCCTCCGCACCATATCCTTCCTGCACCTGCAGCACGCGGATGCCCGCGCCGTTGGCCTGGCTCCAGGTGATACCCAGGCAGGCACGCTGTGCTTGACGAAGGTCTATCCCCGTCTCTAGCACCGAGCGCAGGTTCGCCAATCCTTCTGACCAGCGCCTGGTACATTGTTCACTAAAGGATTGCCACTGCGGGCCGGAGCCGAAGCCAGAATGAACCAGCTTGATACGCACCCCTTTTTCGACCGGGGTTAAAGAGATGCTTACCGCCGTCTGTGCAGGGGCGTCCGGCGCCTGCCAGACGAAAGCGAGAGAGGTAGGACCAGCCACCTGGATATAATGGCCTTCGATCTTGTAGCCGTTATGCCAGCGCAGCCAGTAACGGCCCTTCGCTTGCGGCTTGGTGTAGGCGCGGTCACAAAACCATTCCCGCAAATCGCTGGCCTGCGTCAGGAACTGGAAGGCCAAATTGGGATTCGCCCCGATTTCGCATTGTTGGATCACTTCAGCCATGACGGCGTTCCCCCCCGCGCATTCTGCTCACATCGGATTACATAACAATATACCACATAACCACAGAAAAATCAAAAGCGTAGTAGACCTCCGAGGTTTCTGAAACCCCGGAGGTCCTTGAGAACTGGCGATTTGACATGAGAGAGCATCTGACATATACTGACCCAACATACATACAAGGAGCACTTATCTAAACCCGAACCTGCGGCCGTCCACAGGTAACTAAACGTCCGGCGCTTCCATACCTAGCAGGCCCAGCATCAGGTAAATCTCGCCTCTCGCTCGGTGAATTCAATTTATCCGTATCCAGCTCTTACACCGCCAGCCGGTATCCCCTCCATGCTCTGCACCGAACCGGTCCACGGCACGCATGTAGATGTTGTGCCTCCCGGCAAAGGCTGGCTTGAACGCCACATACCATTTGGCCGTCAGCGTTTGGGCATTGAACCTGCCCCAACGGGTCCATTCGCCATAGAGGATGCAGACATCATTCTGCACAATGGTCGGCGTCCGAGGCGGGATGCCCCCCGCTGGCAGCCATGCCGTGTCGTCCGCATTGCGCAGGTAGAAT
>Ga0129297_10001541_pt1 | contig 11680 bp, 8 predicted proteins | sample I18A1metaG_FD_94708 | JGI IMG/M metagenome (GOLD analysis project Ga0129297, IMG submission 94708) | Lake sediment bacterial and archeal communities from Gulf of Boni, Indonesia to study Microbial Dark Matter (Phase II) - ​I18A1 metaG | ecosystem: Environmental > Aquatic > Freshwater > Lake >... | reverse complement strand
TTGACCCAGGACGAGCTGGATTTTGTCAGCCACAGCGAGATGCAGACGGAGCGCATCGGCGTGCGCCTGGCGCAATTCTGTCGCCCTGGTGACCTGATTTGCCTGGAAGGGGAGTTGGGCACAGGGAAGACTTGCCTGGCACGCGGCGTTGGCCGTGGCCTGGGTGTCACGGAGCCTATCACCAGCCCCACCTTTATCATGGTCAATGAGCATCGCGTGCCAGGATCCCATCTCTGTTTCTATCACATAGACCTGTATCGCCTCAAGTCCCCTCAGGAAGCGCTGGCTCTGGGAATAGAAGAGTATCTGTATGGCCACGGGGTTTGCGTCATTGAGTGGGCGGAGCGCGCGCGGCAGGTGTTGCCCCAGGAACACCTCTGGATCACGCTACGTCATGTCAGTGAGAACAAGCGAAGCCTGACGGTGACGGCGACGGGCGCGAGGTATCAAGAGCTATTGGGACAGTTGAGGAGCAATGCTTTCGGGTTGGGCAGCCTGTGACAGTGGATGGCAAAGAGATGATACTAGCGATTGACACAGCCACCAGGTACGCTGGCATCGCGCTCTACGATGGCCAGGCCGTCCTTTGCGAGGAGACCTGGCGCTCCAACGACAGCCACACCAGGGAATTGATGCCCAATGTCGTGCGCGCCCTTGCCCAGCAAGAGATAACAGTGCAGGATTTGACAGGCTTGGCGGTGGCGTTAGGCCCTGGCTCCTTCACAGGATTGCGCATCGGCCTGAGCGTCGCCAAAGGCATCGCTTTCGTCACAGGCAAGCCGCTCCTGGGAATACCTACGTTGGACATCCTGGGCTATGCTCACGCCCGCCAGGACTTGCGCACCTGCGCTCTGGTGGAGGCGGGGCGGGGCCGGTTTTGTGTGGCTACCTATCGGCGAGGCCAGGCTCTCGAGCGGCTGGACGAGTATCGCCTCCTGTCTCCCGCCGACCTGGTTGCTAGCATTGAAGGGCCCACCCTTTTTTGTGGGGAGATTGACGCTTCCTTGCGGAGCTACCTTCAGGAGCGGTTGGGGGATTTGGCCATTATCGTCTCTCCGGCTGAATGCTTGCGACGGGCGGGGTATCTCGCAGAATTGGGCTGGCAGCGACTACAAAGAGGGGAGCGGGATGACTTGGCGACGCTCTCCCCGATATACCTACATCATCCCGCCGCTGGAGTTGAGGCATGAATTCGAGTGATTGGCCCTATAGCATAGAGCCGATGCGCCCGGAAGATGTGCCGACCGTTGGCGCCATCGAACGGATGGTGTTCGCGCGACCCTGGCCAGTGGACGCCTTTAACTATGAACTGCTGGAGAACCCGAACGCTCATTACCTGGTCGCGCGACTGAGGCGGCAGGAGGAGGCTCCGAAATCCAAGCGGGGTCTCAGGGCGGCTTTTCGCCGTGCGATGTCCGGCCCCGATCTGGATGAAACGCTTGTCGGCTATGGCGGACTATGGCTCATGGTGGATGAGGCGCATATTTGTACCCTGGCGGTGCATCCTGCCTGGCGGAGGAGGAGCATAGGGGAGTTGCTTCTGGCCTCCCTCATCGAGAAGGCGATGGAGTTGGGAAGCCGTTGCGTCACTTTGGAGGTGCGTGTTTCCAATCGTGTGGCACAGCATCTCTATGAAAAATATGGCTTTAGCAGGGCGGGACTGCGTCCTGGATACTACTCGGATAACAATGAAGATGCCCTTATTATGACTACCGATTCCATTAACTCGCCAGAGTATCAGGCCAGGTTCCGGGAACTCACAGAAACTTTAAGAGCCACGCTTTCGTCAAGTAGGAGCAAGATAGGAGGTCAACTGTGAAAGGAAGATTCACGAGATTGTTCATTCTCTCCCGTATGCTGGTTGACGCCGCAATGTTCTGTTTGGCCTTTTTCCTAGCTTATAAACTGCGGCAGCATACCATATATCCCCCTTTGGTGAATCCCTCACCTTTTCGTCAGTATTCGGGGATGCTATGGATTCAAATCCTCACGCTGCTTTTTACCTTTCTTCTCTCCCGTCTTTATCATCAAAAGCCTGGCATGTCCCGTTTCGACAAATTGTACGGCATTTTTGTGGCCGTATCTATCGGCACAGTCATGGCAATGTCTTTCACCTCCTTTATTTACAAGAATGAGCTTGACTATCCCCGGCTGATGGTGGCCTATTCGTGGCTTTTGACTGTTCTCCTGGTCACACTGGGTCGCTTGCTGACGGATGCCTTGGAGTCTCGTATCCGTGCTCGCTATCCGCAAAAAGTGCTTGTCGTCGGCACAGGCGATGTGGGGCGGATGATTCTACAGAGCATCCGGCAATCTCCTCGGCTGGGCTATCGAGTAGTAGGCTTTGTGGATGACACGCCCGATCGCCAGGAGATAGGGGGAGTGCCCGTGCTTGGCCCGATCGACAACTTGAGGCTTGTCATCCGAGAGCAGGGCATAGAGCAAACCATCGTTGGCCTGCCGGAGGTACAGCATGATCGGCTGCTAGAGATCATCTCACAGTGTGATAGCGAACGAGTGACCACCAAGGTGTTCCCGGACCTCTTCCAGATCATGGCTTCTGAAGTGAGCATTGACGATCTGAACGGCGTGCCCCTCCTGACCGTTCGCGACATAGCTTTGCGAGGCTGGCGGCTGACGCTTAAACGAGCCATGGATCTGGTTGTCAGCGCCGTAGGGCTGGTGTTGCTCTCCCCCTTTATGATGTTGATCGCCCTTTTGGTCAAGCTCGATTCCCCCGGCCCGGTCTTTTATGCGCAAGAGCGCATGGGGCTAGACGTCAAGCCTTTTCCCATGCTCAAATTCCGCTCCATGCGCGCGGATGCTGAGGAGCATACTGGCCCCGTCTGGGCGGCGAAAGATGATCCTCGGCGCACCCGTTTGGGAGCTTTCCTGCGGCGGTTCTCGCTAGACGAGCTACCCAATCTAATCAACGTGTTGTTCGGGCACATGAGCCTGGTTGGCCCGCGCCCCGAGCGGCCGGTCTTTGTGGAGCAGTTCAAGCAGATCGTTCCCCGCTACATGGATCGCCACAAGGAAAAGGCAGGCATGACTGGCTGGGCACAAGTCAACGGGCTGCGTGGCGACACCTCCATCATTGAGCGGACGAAATACGATCTCTGGTATATCGAGAACTGGTCGCTCTTGCTGGACATCAAGATTCTGCTCTTGACGTTCCTGCAGGTGCTTCGCGGCGAGAACGCCTATTGACAGTACTTACAAGGAGTTCTTCAAAGCAGTCATACCACTCTCAGAATAAAGCACCTTGGGAAGGACTGAGATGGATACTGTAAAGGTTTTACACAACCTTCGAAAAGCACCTGAAAGGAACGAAGTGTTGAGGCAAATCAGACAGCTTGATGCTCCACCTTACACAGTTGACCCGCAGGTCCTGCGCCGTTTTGACCAGCGACAGACCGTTTTTGGGCGCAAGGCAAACGACCCGCAAGCCGAGTTTTACCGCAAAGAAACTCACGAGCACGCCGCCGAGATCATCGGCAAGGGAGAGCCGGGATATTCGCGCCTGGAACTGGCGCGCTCCGAGGCAGCCTGGACGGTCTCCAATCACTTCCGGGGTGCGTATTCCTGGGAAAAGCTGGACACCTCCCACCCGGTCATGGCGCAACTAGACAGGTATGCCGTGACCGACCGCGCGGCGATGAGCGCGCAGATCAAAGAGACGACGCGGATGTATGGCGCCGACCTGGTGGGGATTTGCCGCGCCGACCGGCGCTGGGTATATTCACACACCATGGACGGCGACCCACCCGACATCCCGCCTGAGTTCGAGTATGCCGTGGTCATGGCGGTCAGGATGGATGCAGCGGCGATCCAGACCTCGCCAGCCTTCCTGGCCTCTACGGCGACGGGCGTTGGCTATTCGCGGATGGCCTTCTCCATTGCCTGCCTGGCCGAATTCATTCGCAACCTGGGCTATCGGGCCATCCCCATGGGCAACGACACGGCCTTGAGCATCCCCCTGGCCATAGATGCCGGGCTAGGCGAGTTGGGCCGAAACGGCCTGCTGGTCACGCCCGAGTATGGCCCCTGTGTGCGGCTATGTAAAGTCTTCATCAACCTGCCCCTTGAAGCAGATTGCCCCATCGAATTCGGCCTGGCTGAAGTTTGCAGGCAGTGTCGCCAGTGCGCCGATGCCTGCGAGGTGGGGGCCGTTTCGTTGGATGCGGAACCCTCCTACAAGATCGCCTGCCACTCCAATAACGCGGGGATTCGACGCTGGGCAGTCAATGCGGACAAGTGCTACTCCTTCTGGGTGCGTAACGGTGCATCCTGCTCGACCTGCATCGCCGCCTGCCCGTTCACACGAAAGGCTTTGTAGTACCTCATTCTGTCAGAAGCGAGGGGAAATGCCTAAAGATCAAGTTGCTTTGGTTGTCATGACCGGCCTCAGCGAATCCAGCGATGTAGAAGGCATGATGGCGGGCGCGCTCATCGCTGCGACACTGGACACGATTGAAAAAGCGCGCGCGGCGGAAAATATCAGCCCCATCATCGTCTCTACCAACTCGGACAGGCTGATCGAGAGCCTGCGGGATTGGCCAGCTATCGTGGAGCAGGATCCTCCCGAGGGAAAGTTCCATTTCGGCTTTCGGCTGCGAGAGATCATCAACAGCCACCGCCTGGAAAAGGTCATTTACATGGGCGGTGGCAGCGGCATCCTCTTGAGCGCGGAACAAATGCGGCGGATCGCCGACGAAACTCTGAAAGCGGACTCGCTGCTCATCACCAACAACTTTTACTCCACCGACTTTTGCGCCTTTACGCCAGCCTCGCACATCAACGAAATCCATCCCCCTCCCTATGATAACGACCTAGGGTGGCGGATGGGGCAGAAGAACGGGCTGCCCAATGTTTCCCTTCCGCGCTCGGCAGCCACACAGTTGGACATAGATACGCCAGTGGATCTGATGGTGCTGACCTACTGCCCGGACCTCAGCCTTCACCTCCGGCAGTATCTCAACCAACTCCACCTGGACACGAGCCACATCGGGCGATCCATGAAGTTTTTCGTCAATCGTTCCTCGGAAGTTGCCCTGGCAGGGCGCATCTCCTCTTCCACCCTGGCCTATCTGGAGCAGGAGGCGGCTTGCCGGGTGCGCGTCTTCTCAGAGGAGCGAGGGATGCGTGCCAGCGGGCGGCAGGATAGGGGCGAGGTGCGCTCGTTGTTGGGGTACTATTATCAAAAGGTCGGCCCGCGGCGCTTCTTTGCCACGATGGGAGAGATGGCACAGGCCCTCTTTTTCGACAACCGCCCCCTCTGGGTTCACTGTGGGGTCTGGCCTGGTGCCAGCGACCGCTTCTATTCCGACCTGCGACAGCCGGAAAAGGTCAAGGACGATTTCTTGCGCACCTTCACCGAAGCGGCGCTAGAATCGCCCATTCCGGTCATCATGGGAGGGCATTCGCTAGTTTCCGGCGATATGTACGTAATCGTCGAGCGCGCCTGGGCCATAAGCGGCGTGGATGTGCCGCGCTGGGTGAACCATACTTTCTGGGGCGAATTTCCGCAAAAGCGCGTATCCTAAGCCAGCTAGCGTTCGTCCGTTGGAACGTTGCAACATTCAAACGTTCCTACCTTCCCTGCAGTGATCGAGAACTGTGAAACGAATGCAAAGGAGCATGGGATGGACAAAAGCGAAGAGTACCGCGACTTTTTCGGCCGCGATCTATCGGAAGTTGATCCAGATACAGATTTGATCATCGGTTTTGAAGAGGAGCGCCAGGCGAGGCGCTTCATTTTCATCCCCTCGGAGAGCATCTGCCCCAAGGCGGTGCGCCAGGCGCTGGGTTCAGTCTTCAACAACGTCTATGCCGAGGGATATCCCCCTTTGCGCATGACGCGCGACGAGGAAGAGATGCTCCTCGACTTTTCCTACCAGTTGGCCAACTATCGCCGCTATGGCGACCGGCGCTTCTACAAGGGCACGGATTATGTCCATTTCATCGAATGCCTGGCGCAGCGGCGCTGCGCCCAGGCCTTTGCCACGCTGCAGGTGCCCGCCCAGGAGATTTATGTCAATGTACAGCCCCTATCCGGCGCGCCGGCTAATCTCGCGGCATACGAGGCGTTCCTCAAGGTTGGCGACACGCTCATGGGCATGAACCTTTTCCAAGGCGGCCACCTCACCCATGGCAGCGAGTTCAACATCTCCGGCAGGCGCTACAAAGTAGTATCTTACGGGGTGAATCCCAAGATGGAGCGCCTGGACTATGACGCTATACGCGACCTCGCGCTGCAGCATCGTCCTAAGCTGATCGTGGCGGGATACACCTCCTATCCCTGGGCGCCGGACTGGGGCAAATTCCGCGAGATCGCCGACGCTTGCGGCGCGATTTTGATGGCGGACATCGCGCACACGGCGGGCCTGGTCAGCGCGGGCGTGCTCCCCTCGCCGGTGGGACTGGCCGACGTGATCACCTTCACTACCCACAAGACGCTGTGCGGGCCGCGTGGCGCGGTCATCATGACCACCGACGAGGACAAGGCTAAGCTCATTGACGCGGCGGTGTTCCCTGGGGAACAGGGCGGCCCTCACACCAACAAGTTCGCGGCCATGGCCGTGACCTTCAAGATCGCGCAGACACCACAGTTCCGGCGTCTACAAGAGCGGATCGTGGAGAACGCCAAAGCTCTGGCCGCCGGACTGCAAAGGCGAGGGCTGAGGCTGGCCTATGGCGGCACGGATACACACATGTGCGTCCTCGACCTGCGCGCGATCAAGACGCCCACGGGCCTTCCCCTGCGCGGCGAGATCGCCGTGCGCATCCTCGACCTGTGCGGCCTGGTGGCGAATAAGAACACACTCCCTGGCGATGTGCTCACCGCCCTAGGCAGCGGCATACGCCTGGGAACGCCCTGGCTCACCCAGCGCGGCATGGAGCCTGCCGAGATGGATCAACTGGCAGGCATGATTCACCGCATCGTGACGAACATCCACCCCTTCTCCTACCTGGGGGGCAAAGGCGAACTGCCACGCGGCAAGATAGAACAGGATATCTTGGAGCAGGTTAAAGAGGAAGTAGCGGCTCTGGCCGAGAAAACCGCAGCGGAGACGGTGTCGCGCGGGACGGGCTATCCGCACTACTTCGGGCTTTACCAATTCAACCGCGTCACCGTTTCATCTCTTTCCAGCGGGGAGAGGCTGGGTGAGGGGGGAGAATCACCCGCATCCCCGCCTTCTCCTGAAGGGAAAAAGAGCCTATCTCTCCTTGACGAGTTGGGCCTCTTGGAGGTGAACGGCGAACGGGCCAAGCCATTTATGCAGGAAGTGACGACGAGCAACCTGGCGGATTTGCAGCCGGGCCGGGCACAGCGCACCTTCCTGCTGGATCCGCAAGGCAATCTGCTGGCCGATGTCACGGTATGGCGGCTTGCCGCCGGTGAATGGGGACGCGACCGTTACCTGGTCATGACCCAAGCGGAAACCAAAGAGCGGGTTGCCACCTGGCTGCGGAATCTCTCGGATGGCTACATTCTGTTCGACAGGGAGGACATCCTGGCGAAGGTGCAGGGGCCTGTGATGGTCGAGGAACTGACGGAGGCGTCATTAGAACCCCGCTTTCTGATAGAAACCGGGGTTCTAGCTCCATCCTCCGCTGGCTCGCCTCTCCCTGCGGCGGCCCTGTATTGGGCGCATCCCGAGTTGTTTGACCTGACCAAGCCCTACTTTATCGGGCAGGCAGCCTTGCGCCAGTTCCGGCCTGCCGTGCAAAAGCGCGAGTTTCAGTGGCGAGAGGCGGAAGGCCCTCCTAGGCGAACGCCGCTCTATGACGAGCATCGCCGGCTGACGCGCAAAATCATCCCCTTCGCCGGCTGGGAAATGCCGCTCTGGTATTCCAGCGTGGCCGAGGAACATCAGGCGGTGCGACAGGCCGCTGGCCTTTTTGACGTGGCGCACATGGGCGTGCTTGAGGTTGTCGGCGAGAACGCAGCCAGTTTCCTTGATTTGGTCTGTACCAATTATGTGCGCTGGCTGGGCGATGGTCAGTCCTGCTACACCTACCTGATGGATTCAGATGGCCATGTGAACGATGACTTCATAGTCTATCGCCGCCGCTGGGATCGCTATCTGCTCGTGGTCAATGCGGTCAATGCGGAGAAGGACCTGGCCTGGCTGCAAGCTGTGAACTCGCGCGAAGTGCTGGTTGACCGCGATAACCCCGCTCTGCAAGCGGAAAGCCCTGCCATCATCCGCGACCTCAGAGACCCTGCCAGTGGCGCGGATCGGCGCATTGATCTGGCGCTGCAAGGCCCCAAGTCGCTGGCTATCCTGCAAAGCCTGACTGACGATCCTCGTCTCAAGCGGCGATTGGCCGCCATCCGTCGCACCGAGTTCCTGGAAACGGTGCTGGCAGGCATCCCTCTCCTGATTGCCCGCACCGGCTACACGGGGGAGGATATGGGCTACGAGCTTCTCATCCATCCCGAGCAGGCTGTCCGCCTCTGGAACCTGCTATTGGAGGAAGGGGCGAGCCAGGGGCTGCGGCCCTGCGGCCTGGCGGCGCGGGATTCCACGCGCCTCGAGGCAGGCCTGCCTCTCTATGGCCATGAACTGGCCGGCCCCCACGACATCGTGCCCACCGAGGCTGGCTTTGCGCCTTATGTCAAATTCCACAAGCCCTATTTTATCGGCCGCTCGCGCTGCCTGGCCCAGGAGGCTAACAAGAAGATGGAGATCGTCCGCTTCCGCGTGGATCGAGCGGGAGCGCGCGCCATCCATCAGGACGACCCGGTGGTGAACCGCAACGGCAACCACATCGGCTGGGTGACCAGTTGCACCCTGATCGGCGGCCTGCAAATGGGCATGGCCTACGTCGAGAAACGGTACAACGTGCCCGACACGCCTATCGGTATTTTCCCTTTGCCGCCAGCGGAACGTATGCCCGAATCCAAGCCGATCGCCAGCCTCAACCTGGGCGAGCGGGTGATACTGCCGGAGGCGGCTACCGTCCTGACCCGCTTCCCCACCCCGGAAGAGAAAGGGAAATGGGCCTCTCTGCAAGGATCGCAGGAATAACTGAAGTTTGTCAGACTTCGGAAGCCTCGAGTTTAGGAGCAAAGTACAATTGACTGCTATGGAGATTCATGGTATATTGGGATCGTAATACCCAGTATACGACATAGCGGACTCAAAGCCCCCAGAGTCCAGGGATGTGGGAGCTAAACAGATGAAAGAAAGTCGTCCGGTACGCCGGGGTACGCTTGCTGTGTTATCCGCAATATTCACTGTACTGTTTGCTGTGAGTTTAACTGTCGAAGGCAGCGCGTTCGCGCTCGATGTCTCAACGATGTCTTCGGCAAAGCCCTCGCCCTTCTCCTCAACCCAAGCTCCTGGCGCGGTCACGCCCGCGCCAACGGCTGTCCCGACAGGCTATTGGACGAGTAGTGGCCCCTATGGGGGCCTTGTCCTGAGCCTGGCTGCCGCCAGGGATGGCACGCTTTTCGCTGGGACCGAGAGCGGCGTTTTCAAATCCACTGATGGCGGCAACGCCTGGCAGGAAGCGGGCAGGAGGGTAAACTACCCTATCAGGGTTGTGCTGGCTTCACCCCATTACGGCACAGGTGATGACAGAGTCGTCTTTGCAGGCACGCACCAAAACGGCCTTTGGAGGTCGCGCGATGGTGGTTCAACCTGGGAAGCTGTCGGCAGCGAGTTCGGCTCGCAAGCGGGCATTGCCTCTCTGGCAGCTTCCCCCAGCTCCGATAGCAACTGGGCGATCTTCGCCTGCGTCGAAGGCAACGCGGCTGGCATCTACAAATCAACCAACGCCGGCGACACCTGGACACTCAAGCCCATACCCTTCCCCTCACCTGCTGTGACCAGCTCTTTTTCGGCAGTAGCCGCCACCTCAACCTCCACGGGGACTCTTACCGTCTTTGTTGGCTCTACTAGCGGGCAAATCTTCAAGTCCACCAACGGCGGCGATTCCTGGCAGAACATGTATAACATTCCCGGGCTGTCGCGGGTTCGTGGTATAAGCTTGTCTCCCAACTATGAGAATGATCGAACGCTATTCGTGGCCACCACTGAGCAAGGTATGCTTTGGTTTAGGAGGGGAGAACTGGCCCCCAGACAGTTGAATCCCTGCCCACATAGCTCCTCGGTTGTGCTCTCCCCGAACTACCAGCGCGATAAAACGGTGTTCGTTTCATTCTACCCCTGCTCGAACTATCTCAGCGCCGGCCTCGTTTTTATGTCAACAAGCGAAGATGAAAACGGCCAGAGGCAATGGGTTCAAATCTCGGATGGCCTGGAAGAGCATATAGTCGAGACCCTGGCAGTCTCTCCTAGCTATAACCAGGGCGGGCTGATCTGGGCCGGAACTCGCGGTAATGGGGTTTTCCGCCTGGATGTCGGCACAGCCTCTCGGTGGGAGCAGGGCAGTCGTGGGCTTTCGGCCCTGCGTATATCTTCTTTGGGCGTCTCGCCGCTTCTCGGCATGGAACGGTTCGTGTTGGCAAGTGCTATAAACGGAGGGGTCTTCCGCTCCGACGATAGTGGCCAGTCGTGGAGTACGATGAACCAGGGATTGCCCAGGTTGGATAGGTCAATACGGTCTCTGGCTATCTCCTCCGATGCGATCCTTGGCGGCGGCTCTCGCGGAAGAGTGTATCAGTTCGACCGTCAGAATATGACCTGGGAGTATATCTCCACAATCCCTGGGGAATCCGTTGCGAAGGAGCTTGCCATTGCCGGTCGAACGATCTTCGCCGTTGCTGGATCGGCTGGTGTGTTCAAATCCACCGATACGGGCGGGTATTGGGAGCCAAGCCTTGTCATAAGCCCGACCGCTCTCAATTGTGTCGCTGTTTCTCCCGCCTACAATGAAGCAGGCTCTCCCGGCGATGCGAAAACCGTATTCGCCGCTGGCGAGAATGGTGCGCTCTACAAAACAACGGATGGAGGGGCCCACTGGAATCCTCTCAACACCGGGTTGACGCAACCTGTCACTTTCAACAGCCTGGCCATCTCGCCGAGTTATGTTCGGGATGGCACCCTTTTCGCCAGCTACCAAGACGATCAGGGAGGAGGCGGCCTGATCAAGTCCACCAGGAAAGGGGATCGTTGGGATGCGGTGCATGGCGGGTTGCCCAATGTAGCAGTATCAGTTGTGGCCCTTTCCACCCAGCCGTTTTGGGATCGGATCGTCTACGCAGGTACAGCAAGAAATGGGGTGTTCCGATCCAGCGATGGAGGGGATCGTTGGGAAGAATTCAACGAGCAATTGGGATACTATGGGATCTTCTCATTCGCTGTGGCACGTAACCTTTCGCGCACCCCATTCGCCGGAACGTGGGGGCGAGGCGTCTGGCGATATGTCCAGGGAATTCCTCCTACGCCGACACCTTCGCCTACTTCAACTCTTACACCCTGGGAGGATACGCCGACCCCTACTCTGACCGCCACCCCAACAGCGACCCGGACAGCTACGGGGACGCCTACGTCAACACCTACATGGACATCCTCCCCGACCCCCACCGCGACAGCCACGAGGACATTCACGCCCACACCGACCTCAACTGCTACGGCAACGCCCACTCCGACCGCGATGGCTACAGCTACGCCAACCTCCACAGCCTCGCCGACCTTCACTTCGTCGCCGACGCCCACAGCCACCAGCACACCCACTCCATCGCCAACGGCGACGGTGATAAGAG
>Ga0129297_10001537_pt1 | contig 11698 bp, 13 predicted proteins | sample I18A1metaG_FD_94708 | JGI IMG/M metagenome (GOLD analysis project Ga0129297, IMG submission 94708) | Lake sediment bacterial and archeal communities from Gulf of Boni, Indonesia to study Microbial Dark Matter (Phase II) - ​I18A1 metaG | ecosystem: Environmental > Aquatic > Freshwater > Lake >... | reverse complement strand
TATAAAAAGTTATTAACTTGGAAAGAATTCAAAAATAGGAAAATTTAAAATCTGTCTTTTGCATCCCCTTAGCGGACTTTGGCTCCTGCTGGCAGATCGCGGTCAAAAAAGGGGATGGTGGCTTTTCCCTCGACCTCTGCCGCAAGCAGCATTCCTTGGGATTCAATGCCGCGGATAATGGCTGGCTTCAAATTGACGATCACCACCAGTTTTTTGCCGACGAGCTCTTCGGCTGAATAAGTATCAGCCACTCCAGCAACCATCGTCCTTTTCTCAGTGCCGATATCGACTTCCATCTTGATGAGCTTTTCAGTTCCCGGGACTTTTTCTGCTTTTAGAACATGTCCGACCCTGAGGTCCATTTTTTTAAATTCGTCAAATGTCACATACTCCATTTTTTCCTCCTTTCCGCCTTGTGCAGGCTGAACTCCTTCTTCAGCCAAGAAGTCTTTCAGGGAAACTCTGGGGAAGAGAACTTTTGCCTCCTTTATTTTCTGACCGAGCTTGAAATTTTCAAATCCAAGCTCTGAGAACAATTCATTTTTGGGAGACTTTTTTTCTCCGAGAGATTCCCAGATTTTCTCTGTAGATTCAGGCATCACCGGATAGATAAAATAACTTATTCCTCTTATAGCTGAGGCAGCCTGATAGAGAATTCGGCCAAGCCTTTTTTTCCTGGCTTTGTCCTTGGCCAGTTTCCATGGTTCACTATCAGCCAAATATTTGTTGACCGAGTTTATATAAACCCAGATTTCTTCCAGCGCCCGGCTCAGGTTATAACTTTCATAGAGCTCGAAAACTTTTTTCTTAAGCTCTTCAAAGGCCAGGCGAAGCTTCTTGTCCTCTTCCTCCTCTTTGCCAATTTCCTCAATCTTGCCAGCAAAATAATTCTGGATCATAGTCAGAGTTCTGAGAACGAGATTTCCCAGGTCATTGGCCAGGTCTGAGTTAATCCGATGGATAAAGCCCTCATGAGAGAAGTTTCCATCGAGTCCGATAGGAATTTCTCGAAGCAGAAAATAGCGGAGAGGATCGGGCCCAATAGTCTTCAGGATGAGATAGGGATCGAGGACATTACCCTTGGATTTAGACATTTTTGTTTCATCCTTGAGCCACCAGCCATGGCCATAGACAGTTCGAGGGAGGGGGAAGCCTACAGCTATGAGGAAAGCGGGCCAGAAGATGGCGTGAAAACGAAGAATATCTTTCCCGAAAGGTGTACTTTCGCTGGCCAGAATTTGCGGAAAAGCCCAAGATTCCAATCATAACCAATACCGGTCAGGTAATTATAAAGTGCATCAAACCAGACATAAATAGTGTGTTCAGGATCATCAGGGACAGGAATTCCCCATTTGACTGTGGTCCGGGTAATGCTCAGGTCCTTGAGCCCTTTGCGGACAAAGCTTACGACTTCGTTCATCCGGCTTGGCGGCCGGACAAATTCGGGATTCTTCGAATAAAAATCAAGAAGAGGTTTCTGGTAGGCTGATAGCTTGAAGAAATAGCAATCCTCTGAGACAATGATTGCTTTTGTACCGCATTCAGGGCAGATTTTATAGCCACCTTCCTCAAGAGGCACATCTTCAGCCAAGAAATGCTCAGTGGAAACACAATACCATCCTTTGTAGATTCCTTTGTAGATATCGCCTTTGTCTTTAAGCTGCTGGAAAATCTTTTGCACACCTTTTTCATGAAAGGGCTCAGTGGTGCGGATAAAAAAATCATAGGATATGTTGAGCGCTTTCCATAAATCCTTGAAGCGACTGACGACATTATCCGCAAGCTCTATTGGTAGCAAGCCTTTTTCCGCTGCTGCCTTGGCCACTTTTTGCCCGTGCTCATCAGTTCCAGTGAGGAAGAAGACGTCTTTTCCCAGAAGTTTTTGATAGCGGGAAAGAGCGTCAGCGATGATCGTGGTATAGGCATGTCCGATATGTGGGACATCATTCACATAATATATGGGAGTTGTAATATAGAAGGTTTCCTTGGCCTTAGACTTCTTTGCCACTTGCGAATCCTCCTCTAATCAAAGTCATGGCCTCTGCTCTGGTCGCAGCTTTGTTGCGGAAAGAGCCTCTCACCGCAGAAGTGATAGTCAAGGATTTTGGCTTTTTGGCTCCTCTCATAGACATGCACATATGCTCGGCTTCGATGACGACCATAACTCCCAGGGGTTTGAGGTGTTCATCGAGGAGGTCAGCAATCTTCTTGGTCAATCTTTCCTGGACCTGTAGCCTGCGAGAGAGAATATCGATTACTCTAGCAATTTTGCTTAAGCCAACGATTCTTCCTCCTTTAGGGATGTAGGCGACATGGGCGACTCCAGCAAAGGGAAGGAGATGGTGTTCGCACATCGAGTAAAGAGGTATGTTTTTGATGAGGACCATTTCATCATGCTTCTCATATTGAATAGGACGCAAGTGCTCAGCAGGATTTTCACTCAGCCCTCCGAGTATTTCAGAGAACATGCGGGCCACTCTTCGAGGAGTCAGTTTAAGTCCCTCCCGCGTGGGGTCTTCGCCCACTCCTTCCAGGATGAGTTTCACCCCCTTTTCAATCTTTTTTAGATCCATTCTTTCTCCTTCTCATGAGTTCTCTTATGGCCATCCGGCTTACTTCTTTCAGAGGAAGATCTCTCTTCTTGGCAATCTTCGCGCAGTCAGAAAATTCTGGCTGAATATTGATCTCTTTTCCCTCCAGAAAGGATATTTTTATTCCGATTTCCTCTCCCAAGACTTTGACTTTTTTAACCTTTCTCTCCAGCACCCTCCTTTCTACAGGGAAATATCTGACTCCAATAGAGGTTGTTTCTTTAAAAAGAGATTCGATAAGAGTATCTATTTTATCAACCTCTGCCAAGAGGGTCAATTTTGTGGCCAATCTGCTCTTTTTCATCACTACAGGTTCAAGAAAGACATCCAGAGCTCCTGCTTCTAAAGCTTTGTCCATAAAATGGCTCAAAAGCTGGGGGCTGGAATCATCAATTGTCGATTCGATGATGTAGACTTTTTTTTCTGCCTTGAAATCTTTTTCCTCGCCATAGAAGGCTCTCAGGACATTAGGAAAATCAGGGAAATTGTGGGTTCCGGCGCCATAGCCGATTTTTTGGTAAGATATTTCAGGAAAAGGAACAAATTTTTTGGCCAAGGTCGAAACAATCGAGGCGCCGGTCGGTGTCACCAGCTCCTCCTTTGCCCAAGCTGAATAGACGGGGATGTTTCTAAGAAGCTCAGCCACAGCTGGAGGAGGCACAGGAAGGATGCCATGAGAAGTTTTAATCCAGCCTTCTCCGACATTCAAAGGAGAGGAATAGAACGAGCCGATATCCAGGACTTCAGCGAGAAAACAGCAGCCCATGACATCAATCAGAGCATCGTCTGCTCCAACCTCATGGAGATGAACTTCCTCAAATCGGCGGCCATGAACCTTGGCTTCAGCCTGGAGAAGATTTTTAAAGATGGTCAAGGAATTCTTTTTGACGGATTCTGGAAAAGGGCTTTTTCTTATCAGAGTTTCTATGTCCGACCATTTCCTCTCTTTATGTTCTTTTGTTTTTAAGAGAACATCAACCTTTAGCGCTCGAAGCGAGGCTCTTTTTGTCTCTTTGATTTGGATCTCGACAGGCAGGCCGAGTTCTGCCATCTTTCCTTTAAAGACAGTGGGGGAGACCCCGAGATCAAGCAACGCTGCGAGGATCATATCTCCACTCAGGCCGGCTGAGGCATCAAGGTAAACAAATTTCATTGCCTATTCCCTTCGAGGCTCTGAGGCTTTAGCTTAGATTTCTATCTATAAATTTATCCATAGAGGGCAAAATTTCGCCTGCTTTCCCTCTAAAGGAAAAATCACTATAGGGAGTAAGAGGCGTAGGATCGGGATTGATCTCGACAATCTTGGCGCCAGCCTCAGCCGCCATAAGAGGAAGAGAGGCGGCAGGCTGGACAACGGCTGAAGTGCCAATGACAAACATGATCTGGCAAGTTGAGCTGAGGAGATATGCTTTCTGGAGAATTTCGTGGTCAAGACTCTCTCCAAACCAGACCACATGGGGCCTTAAAAGCGCTCCGCAGGATGGGCAATGAGGTGGAAGTTCCTTGAGGGGAAAATCATGATTGTCAGTGATTGTTCCTTCCTTGCTGCACCTGACTTTCCAGATATTGCCGTGGAGTTCAATGATTTTTTCTGAACCGGCTTTATGGTGAAGCCCGTCGATGTTTTGAGTGATTAGAGAAAAATCAGGAAAAATCTTCTCCCAGCGGGCAAGGACTTTATGGCCTGGATTAGGATTAACAGGAGCAATGATTCCCCGGCGCCAGTTGTACCATTCCCAAACAAGCTTTGGATCGCGGCTGAAGGCCGAGGCTGTCGCCAGGTCTTCTGCTCGGTATGTCTTCCAGAGTCCATCTTCACCACGAAAGGTTGGTATTCCAGACTCTGCGGAAATTCCAGCACCAGTCAGAACAGCTATGCGGGACTTCTGACAGAGAAGCTCGATCAGTTTCTTGAATTCTTCCTCAGAGATTGTCTCGTTCATCTTTGCCAATTAGCATACCCTTTTCTTTTTCAAAAATCAAAAAATGGCCTTACCTGAAAGCATCTCTGAATATTTGATCTTTATGATGGGTGCGGGGGCCAAGGGCAGCTTCCTGCACCGATTGAATCACATAAAAAGAGATGCTTCCGCTTTACTTGACTTAAAGCCTTATAAATTATATATCAGTATCCTTCTTTGATAAGGACAACATGACCAGAGCAAGAAAAGAAAAATGGCCTCAGGCTGACATCGGAATTTTAGGAGGGACAGGACTTTATGAGATTGAGGGAATTGAAAATATTCAGGAATTCAACCTCCAGACTCCTTTTGGAAAGCCTTCTGATGCCTATATCGTTGGCATCCTTGAGGGAAAACGAGTTGCTTTTCTTAGCCGTCATGGCCGTGGCCACCGCATTCTGCCTTTTGAGATAAATTATAGAGCCAATATTTATGGTTTTAAGATGATGGGTGTGGGATGGATCATCTCTGTCAACTCTGTTGGCTCCTTGAAAGAGGAAATAAGACCTCGGGACATTATTTTCTCTGATCAGTTCTATGACCGGACAAGACGCCAAAACACCTTTTTTGGTGAGGGGATAGCTGCCCATATCAGCTTTGCCCAGCCAGTCTGCCCCGAGCTTTCCAGGCTCCTCTTCCATGTTGCCTCTGGGCTGGGATTGAGGGCTCATCTTGGAGGATCTTATATCTGTATCGAAGGGCCTGCTTTTTCAAGTAAGGCAGAGTCCAATATCTACCGCTCCTGGGGCTGCGATGTGATTGGAATGACTAGCGCCACAGAAGCCAAGCTCTCCCGGGAGGCAGAGATTTGCTATGCCACTATGAATCTGGCGACGGATTATGATGTCTGGCACACTGCCGAGGAAGCTGTTTCCGTGGAATTGATCCTTGAGAACTTGAGGCTCAATATTGACAATGCCAAAGCTATCATCAAAAAAGCTATTGCCAGGCTTTCTCCTCAGCAAGAGAGCAAGTGTGGATGCCAGCAGGCCCTCAAAAATTGCATTGTCACCAGTTCTGAACTCATTCCTAGAGAAACAAGGGACAAGCTCCGATATATCATTGGAAAATATTTAAAGTCTTAGAAGAAGTCTATCATCATGAGCCTGGTTATTATCGGGTCTTTAGCTTTTGATACAATTGAAACTCCCCTAGGCAAGAGGGAGAAAATTGTTGGAGGTTCCTGCACCTACTGCTCTTTAGCGGCAAGCTTTTTCACCCAGCCCAAGATTGTTGGCGTCGTAGGAAAGGATTTTCCAAAGGAGACCATAGAATTTTTCAAGAAACGCCAGATTGATCTTCAGGGACTTGAAGTAAAACCTGGAAAGACCTTCCACTGGGAAGGCCGTTATGGCCTCGACCCCAACGAGAGGACGACTCTCAAAACAGAAATGAATGTCTTTAAGAATTTCAGGCCCAAGCTCCCACCCGAATATCGCTCAGCCGATTTTGTTTTCTTGGCCAATATTGATCCTGACCTCCAGGAGGATATCCTTTCCCAGGTTCAAAAACCAAAGCTCGTGGCCATGGATACCATAAATTTGTGGATCGAGACAAAGACTGATTCGGTCCTGAGAGTTCTGGAGAAAGTAAACATCTTTTTTGCCAATGAAGAAGAGATAAAGATGTTAACCAGAGAGATAAACCTTATCAAAGCTGGAAAAAAGGTTCTGGAAAGAGGCCCCTCGATTGTGGCCATCAAAAAAGGGGAGCATGGGGCTCTGGTCATGGGCAGGAACTTTGTTTTTGGTGTTCTGGCCCATCCCTGTGAGGATGTAGTCGATCCGACAGGCGCAGGCGACAGTTTTGCTGGTGGCTTTCTTGGCTACCTAGATAAAGCCCAAAGCTTCAGTCAAAAAGAAATTCGCAAAGCCGCAGTTTTTGGAAGCGTTCTGGCTTCATTTGCTATTGAGGATTTTGGCATCAACCGTTTCAAGACTTTATCTTCAGAGGAGATAGAGAGCCGCTATGGTCAATTCAAGAAACTTGTCTCATTTTAAAAAAGGAGGGGTTCATGTATAACATGGTCAATTTGAAATTCGATGAAATTCCGACTCAATGGTACAACATCTTGCCAGACTTGCCAGAGCCATTGCCTCCACCAATGGATCCAAAGGATGGGCCTTCAAGGCTTGCCAATTTGCCAAACTTGATGATTGGCGAATGCCTCAATCAAGAATTCTCCAAAGAAAACTGGATTGATATTCCTGGCGGCGTTATGGATCTCTTCAGAAAGGCAGGCAGGCCAAGGCCACTCTTCAGGGCGACAAACCTCGAAAAGAGGCTGGACACACCTGCAAGGCTCTATTATAAAGGCGAATTTTTTAGTCCGACTGGAAGCCATAAAGTCAATACAGCTCTTGCCCAATGCTTCTATGCCAAAAGCCAAGGATTTGAAAGGGTGACAACTGAGACTGGAGCAGGACAGTGGGGGACTGCCCTTGCTTATGCATCTGCTGTCACTGGGTTGAAGTGCACAGTTTACTGGGTGAGAAGTGTCTACAACTGGAAAAAAGACCGGCTGGATTTCATGAGGCTTTTGGGTGCTGATATTTATGCTTCACCAAGTCCGATGACCGAAGTCGGAAAGCGATTGTATGAGAAAAATCCAGAACATGTGGGCTCTCTTGGCATTGCCATTTCTGAGGGATTAGAGGATTCTCAGAAAGATCCCAAGGCAACCTACAGCCTCGGTTCAGTTTTGAATCATGTTTTGATGCACCAGACAATCATCGGCCTCGAAACACAGAAACAATTTGAAATTTTTGGTGATTACCCTGATCTAGTTATCTCCTGCCTGGGTGGCGGATCAAATTTTGGCGGATTTGCCCTTCCCTTTATGGGAGACGTCCTGAAGAAAGGAAAGAAAATAAAGTTTATTGCTGCCCAAAGCAAAGTTGCCCCCAACCTTCAGGGCAAATATAAATATGACTTTGCCGATTATGCTGAGATTACGCCTCTCCTAAAAATGTATACTTTGGGACACAAGATTGATATGGAGCCGATTAAAGGCGATGGGCTGCGCTATCATGGCTGTTCGCCGATAATCAGCCTCCTCCGCCATAAAGGTTATGTTGATACAGTGGCCTATCCGGGTGATGAAAAATATGTCTTTGAAAAGGCAAAAATATTCATTGAAACCGAAGGCTGGCTTCCAGCACCTGAGTCAGCCTATTCTGTCTGCTGCGCCATTGATGAGGCGCTCAAGTGTCGGGAAACCGCTGAGAAGAAGGTTATTGCCTTTAATATCAGCGGACATGGTTTTCTCGATATCCCCGGTTACCGTTCGGTCTTGGGATTTAAATAATTATATCTATTTTTTTATGCTTTCCAGGAGTTGTTTTGCCTTTTCTGCGACAGGAGAATTTGGCTCGAGTTTGAGAAAAATTTCAAGATGGGTAATCGCTTCCTGCATCATTTTTTTGCTGGCATAGACAAAGCCTAAGAGATAACTGACATAAGCATGATTGGGATTGAAGCCGTAGGCCTGCTTGAGTTTTTCCAGAGCTTCATCTGTTTTATCCTGCTCGATCAATGTCCTTGATTTTTCGTAATAAATATCGGCCAGAATCTGTTTGGTTTTTGGCTCTTCTGGCTTCAATTCACTGGCTTTGAGAAGGGCTTTTTCTGCTTCGTCATCTTTCTGCTGCTGAAAATAGAGAATCCCCATATTCAGATAGGCTTCAGCAAGATCTGGTTTTAGCTCTGTTGCTTTTTGAAAAGCCTGGATTGCCTCGTCTGGCTTGTTTTCTCCAGCCAGCTTGATTCCTTCTTGAAAAAGCGAGACGGCTTCTCTCTGGGCCTTTTCCTCTGCTGATTCTTCCTGAGTCAGCACAATTGTAATAGTTCTAAGGGTGTCTGCAGGAAGTGGAAACTCCCCTGTTTGGCTCTGGTATCCTTCCTTTTCCACTAGAAAAGTGTAATTCCCTGGGAGGAGGAAACCGAAAAAGAATTTTCCTTTCTTATTGCTTTCTGATTTAAATGTCCTCCCAGTCTCCACATGCTTAAGCTGTATCTTTGCATCTGGAATCGGCTGCTTGGCGGGATCTGTAATAGTCCCTTCCAATTTGGATTTCTTTTCTTCTTCTATCTGTAGGGCAGAAATGGCACTGAATAAACCAAAAATTCCAGTCAACAAAACAAACAATAAGATGAATTTGACTATACCTAATTTCTTCATTTCTTATTAACCTCGCATCATAAAACTATTTTCTATGAAGCTTTTGCTGCCAGGATTATTATTTGTTAGTAATATCTAAGAGATCTTCCTCTACAGACTTAACTGGCGTCTCAATGATCCTGCCCTTTTCCTGGTTATTCATAGTAACGATAAATGTCGGGATTCTAACGATATTTTTTCCCTCAATGAATTCCTGGCGGGCCTGCTTTTCCTGGGGGAGTCCGATGTAGGTTGTTCGAAGGAGAGGATTTTCAACAAGCTCCATGATCTTGAAATAGGCACTGACATGAGCCTTGCTGTCCGGACACCAAGTGCCCAGAAAGACTTCAATCTGAATTTCCCGGTTGATCGACTTTAGTTTTTCAATGACTTCTGGCTTTGGTGTATAGGAGGCAACAACAGCCTGCCAGTCAGGAAGTTTTTCCAGGATTTCCTCTTTGGTTAGCTCACCTAAGAGCTCAACTTGAGCCTCCGAAGAAATGAAAAGGAAAAGAAAGGCGATAACAAAGATCAATAAGTGCTTTTTCATTGGTTTTATCCCTGAAAAGAATTGAAGAAACTTTTAAGGATTTTCTTCTGTGAAATACTCAGGAATCATTCCAAAGACTTCAATCCCAGCCCCCTTGGCAATATCGATGAGTTCAATGACTCTTCTATAAGAGACTTTGGCATCCGCTCTTATGAATATTGTCTTGTCCTGGCGATCGGAGTAGATTTGCCTGAGTCGGTCTTGAAGCATGGTTATATCAATCTGTTCTAGATTAATCAAAACAGTATTATCTTTCTTCAAAGTCAGAACGATAAGGCCTGAGGGAGTTCCACCTGAGGCGTCACTTGATGTCTCAGGAAGTTTCACATCGATTCCTTTCTGGACCAATGGTGTGATAACCATAAAAATAATGAGCAGAACAAGTAGCACATCGCAAAGTGGAACGACATTGGGTTCAGCTCTTGTTTTGGCCATAATTTCCTCCTCTATGGGAATGTATTTTATGACAAAAATTTTTGTTTTGTCAATGTTTTGTTGAATTTTCTCTTTGGACTGGATATAGTTAAATCTAGAAAGGAGGAGGGATGAGAGAATTAAAGATTGAGGTTGTCAAAGTCAAAGAGAGGTGTGGGGCCAAACATAAAGTCGGAGACTGCTTTTTTATTAGGGGTGAGGGCACGATCGAAATTCCCCAAGGGAAGAGAGTTTGCATCTATGCCCTGAACAGCCTTTTCCCTTTCCTGTCATCTAAACAGAGAGAAGATGAGCTTCCCGATGACGATTGGATTTCGGAAACAGATATCCTCAACTGTCCTGATCCCAAAGGGGTATCTTTTAAAGTTACCGCGCTCAGATCATGATATTTTTCGCCATGTAACCTTAGAATTTTGAAAACCTCATCAACAGCTTCCCAGGTTTTTCATGAGGAATTGGTTGAAGTATGTTTTGATTTCAGTTATAAAAATCTCTTTACGAAATTGCTTTCCTCTCTCGAAAGCATTTTGGCTAATCTGATTAAGTAGATCTGGGTTCTCAATCAGCTCTAGAGTTTTTTCGAATAATTCTTTTTCCGAAGAGAAGAGAAATCCAGAAATGTTGTTCTCGATAATTTCTCTTTGACCGCCGCCATTAAAGACGATCGGCACGCAGCCACTCTGCATGGATTCGGCAACAGTCATTCCAAAGTGTTCAAATCGAGCTGGATCAGATTGATTGAGACCGGCAAAATGCCAAAAGATTTTTGATTTCTGAAAAATCAATTTAAGCTCCTCTGCCGAAATATTGACTTTCAGGACAATATGGAGTTCGACTTTCTCGGATAATATTTTTCTGATCTTTTCCAAGTATGGATTATCAGCAAAACTCCCCCCTACAAGCATAAGCTTCCACCCTTTCATTCTTTCGGGATATTTTTTGACAATATTTTCGTAAGCTTTGATTATTTCGATCTGCTGTTTATTGCCACCCAAATCGAACCGTGAGACAGATAATAGAACATTCTCTTTTTTTTCTGGGAGAACCTTCGCTTCCATATCAACAGGTGGATAAGCGATTTTTTGAGGTATCATATCCCATCTTCTCTTGATCCATGAAGCTGTATATTGGCTATTGCATATAATTTCTGAATATTTATTGACATAAAAAAATCTGGATTTTTCTCTCTCCGGGAAATGGCAGATGAAGAGGGATAAATTGGCCAATGGATAGACCATTTCCAGCATACAATTGTTTATAAAAATATCATAATTGCCACTTTCTCTGCTTATGATGTGGAAAGGATTGTCTTTTTTTAAATCCACAATTCCTGGTTCAATAAGAGATTTATTCAGTTCTCGGTTCTCAAAAAAGGGAATTTTAATAATTTTTATTTGGCAACGAGAAAGGTCAAGATTGTACCATTTTTGAAGCTCATCAATGCCAATATTTTTATTTGCAATTAGCGTAATATCAAAGTCCTTTTGCAGAGCATGAGCAATTGTGCATCCGTATTTCTGAGCACCCCCGATGAGGTGAAAGGCATGATCATAAATACCTATGGTAGATTTACGAAAGTTCAATAGGACTTCTATCCCCGAAAGGATATTATATGCAGGCTGTAGACCTTTCTTTTCAGAAATTAAATCGACAATTTTTGGTAAAAAAAGGATTACCTTGTCAGAGGGATTTTTTTGAATCATTTCGAGAAAAAGCAAACGCAAGAAATCGTCAGAAAACTCTTTTCCCTTTCTATAGGAAGAATTCAAAAGCTTGTAGAAATGCGCTGGAGATTTTTCTGCAGCTTTAAGAAGTTTATTTTGATATGACATTCAAGACGTCTTTTTAAGTTGAATCAAAATTGACTTTTTTAAGCTCATGAGTTCATCCTGGAGTTCCTTCTGATTTTTGATAGATTCAGGAGTCGTCGTTTCGAGTTCAGCAAGCCTCTTATGAATCATCTGCAATCTCAAAATGAAAGCCAAAAGAAAAATTGTCAGGT
>Ga0129297_10001535_pt1 | contig 11704 bp, 8 predicted proteins | sample I18A1metaG_FD_94708 | JGI IMG/M metagenome (GOLD analysis project Ga0129297, IMG submission 94708) | Lake sediment bacterial and archeal communities from Gulf of Boni, Indonesia to study Microbial Dark Matter (Phase II) - ​I18A1 metaG | ecosystem: Environmental > Aquatic > Freshwater > Lake >... | reverse complement strand
TCGCGTCCCGACAGGAAAAACCTGGCCGACGTCAGGAAGGGCGAGTTTGAAGGATTGAGGGAGGAAATTGGCAAGAACCCTGACCGTACGCCGGATTTCGGGGCGAACAAAATCCACCCGACTGCTGGCGCCACGGCAGTAGGGGCCAGACAGATCCTCATTGCCTACAACATTAACCTAGCAACTGACGACGTGGATATTGCGAAGAAGATTGCCAAACAAGTGCGGGCGAAAGACGGGGGCCTTTCTTTCGTTAAGGCGCTTGGGTTCGAGCTGAAGGATAAGGGTATTGCTCAGGTCTCAATGAACATGGTCAACTACAAGGCAAGCCAACTTTTCAAAGCCTTTGAACTCGTCAGAAGCCTCGCAACCCACTACGGAGTGCAGATTTTGGAAAGCGAGATCGTCGGCCTCGTGCCGATGGAGGCCCTGACAGACACAGCCGAATTCTACCTACAGCTGAGAAACTTCAACAAGAACCAGATACTGGAGCAGAAGCTTTTCGAAGCGCAAGCTGAAAGACTCGTTTCGATTGATCTTTCATCGTTTTTGGAAGAGGTTGCCTCCGACAAACCAGTGCCGGGCGGTGGCAGCGTTTCTGCATACGCAACTTCATTGGCTGCAGGCCTTGTGAGCATGGTTTCGCGCCTGACGGTAAAGAAAATGGAGGATCAAGAGCGCGCTGCAGAAGCCAACAAAATCCTCAACGAGAGCGAAGCATTGCAGAGGCGACTGCTCGCGTTGGTTGACGAAGATTCAGCCAGTTTTACGAACCTAATGCAAGCCTACCGCCTGCCCAGGGGGACTGAGCAGGAGAAACTTGCAAGGTCTGGGGAGATCCAGAGCAGGCTCAAGAAAGCTGCAGACGTCCCGTTGGGCACAGCAGAACACGCAGCGACCGTGCTCTCGCTTGCAAGTTCGCTGTCCAAATTCGCCAATGAGAACGCCATCTCCGACCTCCAGACAGCGATACACTTGGCCTATGCTGGAAGTCAAGGGGCCATTTCAAATGTGCGCATAAACCTTGCCAGCATAAAAGACCGGGATTATGTGAAGAACATAGAGTCAAAGACCGCTAGCTTGGAAAGTCAGATCGAGCGGCATAAGTCGGAAGCGCTCTCTGTAATAGCAAATAGATTAAAGAAGAGCTAGGCGCCTTCAGCCTGCTTCTTCGGGCCTGTTTTCTCGTACATTCTGCGGAGTGTCCATCTGATGGCGTTCTTCAATTCCAGAAGACGACGATCGTCACCATAATTCCGAATGTGAATTGCCTTCAACCGATCTTCCTCCTGCTCCACATCATACGCTAGGATACGTTCTGGTGGAATGGAGCCCGTAGAAGCTGCTTCCCTGTCTTTCACTTGCATCGGCTCAAGGATCTTTGCCAGAAGAAAAGATCGCAAGGGAGGAGATTGAGGGTCAAGCACCACATCAGGCTCAGGGACAATATGCAGACCCTCCCTGTCAAAGTACATTGAAGCGATTCTCACCCCATCGGTGGTAAGAATTGGTGTGCTGTCTCGACCGGCCGGCGTGAGGGCCCTAGGGCGCGAAGGCGCTTCGATTTGTGGTATCTCAACTGGCCTGAAACTTCTCTCAGCGAGCAGGGCGTCCACAACTTCAATGAACGAACGTAGCGAATTCAACTCTTCTTCCTGCTGCTTTATCCGCCTCTCTAGGAATGCCTTCATCTCGGCGAGCTTCTTGGTCAGCTGCTGTTCTGGTGTCGCCAAAACAATCTCCTATGACTAACCGCCCTGCGCTATTTATCTCCTGAACATGAACCTCGCACAACGGAATATGTATCATCTCGCTCGCCGACTGCCTGAGGAGAAGCGACTGGCCGACCAGGTCCTGATTCTTACGAACTTATGATGCCAAGGCCTTAGCGAGAGTTGCCTCGTTATCTGGAGCCCGAATGAACACGGGTACGTTCTTTCGCCGGGCCGCCTTGTACGACACGAACAGCCACTCCCCAGTCTCTAGATCAAGCGTCTTGTCGAGCAGATCGTAGCTAACAGCAAAGGCGTCGGCGATGGTAATTCTGTCGTAGATTCTCGGCAGGACATTGATGAAGTAGCTGTGGACTTGTTGCAGGGCGCTCACGTTCAGGTGGGCGACTCGTTGCGTGCCGAGCCAGCAATGTGCCCTATACTTGCGACCTTGGCGCAGCAGTTCCTCAACCGCAATATTGGAGATGTCAGTGTGGTCCTCACCCCTGGTTCTGTCGGGGATGTATTCCTGCGCTTCGTCCAAGACGATGAGCGTTTTCGCCTTAGCCTTCCCAGCAGATTTCTTCAAATGGAGTAGGCTGTGAATGAAGTTGGCTACAATGAGCCTGGCGTCCATCGGGTCCGGAATATACACAACGTTGACTGAACCACCTCCTTGTTCAAGAACTGCCTTCGCCAGTTCGGACGCGGTCAACGGTTTGTCCTGCACATCCTCTGTGCCAGGCGTTTCCAAATATTGCCGTATGGCTGCCATATCCCCTCTCAGGCCCGACCTTTCCGGCGCGGAAGCCTCAGCTTCCTCGATGAGAGCTTTGATCTTCCCTCTTGCGGGTTCCTTCAGATCTGAGAGTGGTTTTTCCGGCCGCAGCCTTTCTTGTTCCATTGCTGCTCGGATTTTCTCTTGGGTGATTTGGGCTTGAACAGCGCCTGCCTTGTCTCCAACGCCTGCCAGCTTATCTAGAATAAAGCCCAGCGTCATACCCGTTCCACGGCCCGTCTGGACGTACCGGAGTCTGTCCTCTCCCATGACCAGTTTCACGATTCTTTGGATTCTGTCGGCTGTGCCGAGTTTCTCTTCAAGGGTTTCGGGTATGACTTGTGAGTCTAGGAACTGATCCATCGTTTCGAAACGTTCTGTCGAATATATGATGCCGTTTTCCGCGAAGTAGTCTGCGAGATGTATGAAGTATTCGCCGGCAATGTCGAAGATGACCACTCTTAGGTCAGGCTGAGTTCTGAGGGCCTCGCGAATGAGCATCGATGTGAAGTTCGACTTCCCTGAGCCAGTGAAGCCAAGGCACGCTGAATGGTACCTCACCAGGTTCTCCATATCGATCCTGAGTGGCAGATCAAACCCCAAAAGCGCTCCAATAGCAGTCCCATCTCGGATCGAAAGGAATTGATCTACCGCCTCATGCGAGAGCACGTGCACTCTTGCGCCCACTAATGCACTCAGCCGCGTTTTTGCGAATTCAAACCCGTCTTGGTTGACTTCCATTCTGTGGTGGGTTGGGACGGCTATGATATCAATCCAGCTTTCGTCGCTCCTTCCCCAGCTTTGGTCGATAGTCTGCAGCATCTCCCGGCGGATTATGGTGGGAGTCGCCGTGTTCATTCCCAACTCCTGGAAGTGAGTGGGCTTAGGAGCGATGGCCTCGTAGATCAAATACGTCAGCCCGCGCGCTGTCTGACGCTCTATTGCAAGAAAAACAGGGTTCGACAGCATATCTAGCAGTGGAAGCTGGAATCTAGCATCTACAATTCCTATGGAACTCGTCACTGAGATCTCTTCTCCGCGCGCACGTGCTGAACGCGTTATGAGAGTCTGCTGGCGGAGACGAGCATCCCAATCTTCAGGGTCGCTGAATATCTTCAACGCACTCGCACCTCGCTCGAAGCCTGAGCTGCTTGGCGCCGTGCCGATTCACTCTCGGCGCGCAAATCGCGAAACCTCCTTGCAATCGAGAAGACCTTCTCTCTCCTGGCCAACGGCGTGAGTTCAAGGTCAACGACTCCCCTAAGTAGCCCTTTCATGAGTTGAACTTCGCCTTTAACCAGCTTGTCTGCCAGATACAGGAGTTGATTGTGACCGTACGCCTCGAGAACCTCAGGGTTGTCGCAAGCGGAGAGGGCCAGTAGAACTAGGTCGTCCAGTCTGCTCCTCGAGCCATTCGCCTCTATGAATAGATTGAGCTTCGTGGGTTTCCTTCGTTCGATCGCCTCAATTTCATAGTTGAAGGGCTCATCGCATTCTGGCTGGAACAGTCGGTCGTACAGGAAGACCGGGGCCCGAATTTCTGGGTCATGCTGAAACGTGCGCAGTTGGAAGTAGCATCTTACGAACAGGTGTTCACGAGTTATCATGTGGCGCGCTGCAGCTAGCTTGATTCTGGCACTCGGCGTTGCGATTATTGTCGCCATGCAACCGTCGTAGGCGAAGGTGCGCCAAGGGGTCGGTAAGCCAGAAGCGTTCGCAGTACTCAGAATCGTCAGCAATGCCTTGTCAGACTTTAGGCCAGGTAATGTCAGATTTCCGCCAGAAAGCAGAAGTGACACGGGAAGAGCAGCCCGTGTGAAATCCGTTGCCGTGGTGTCTTTCGCAACCCCTATCACAAGGATATTGCGCTTAGCGGCTTCTTCCATCAACACTTCTATCAGGAAAAGGTTCAACGCGTTTAGTTCAGTAACTGAAAGCCACCTCCCGTTGTCCATGATCAGCGGGTGCTTCAGATCCCGAGGCGGGTTGAAAATTCTCTCTGCAAGTGCAAGAGCCAGAGCTTTCACTCTAGGCCACGATTTTGACATCCTCTCCGTAACGCTAACACATTCATTGTCTTCCGAGGCAATTATCTGACTCCCATACCTCTCATCGAAGTTGCGAATTCGTGTGAGCAGCTCCTTCAGCTGGCCCCCCTTCAGTCCAAGATGGGCAGCGAGCTCAATTTTTTTGGTATGTGGGTGTTGCATGATGTATTGAAGCCCAGCATAGGTGAGGTACATTCCTCGCGGCGGAACGTAGGTCATGCCTGAACCAATCACGTGCGCCAAGAGAAGGTCGAGCTTCGCCACCTTCCCCTCATCTGTTCCGAGGCCATCAAGAGTGGTTGTTTCGCGTTGTAGCATGAATGAGGTATCCCTATACAGCGATGGATAGGTTCCCGAGAACGGTCGGTCAAGGAAGAGGATTCTTACGTTTCCACTTGACGCCACCTTCCAAGCGAGGTAGAGTTCTGCCATAGTCATGAGCGCAAACGGGACGCGTTCCATTGTTCTTCGGAAGTCCACGTCAGTCTCAATCTGTTCGGTTCCTCGAACCACGTTGAACAGATCTTCTTCCCAGAGCGGAACTACTGCGGAAGCGAACAGCTCCTCTGTGCGAGTAGCGTCAAGGAGATCAAACTTGAGAGAACTGCCCTCTACTCTGAACTCGCTTCTGTACCCTGCAGCTGCAACGTAGAACAAGAGCATCTCCAGGACCTCATCGAAATCCATGCTACCATCAATGCCAACAGCGATCCGTGGTTCTGGCAGAGCATGATCCAAGTCAGGCAGACTCGCACTGTTTAGGGGGCGCAATAGTTTGACTATGTCAGGCCGGTTCCGCAGCATCTCAATTCGACGTTGAAAGAGCGCAGCGAGTTCGGCGGTACTTCTTCGCAGACCCCCAGTCAAGGCAGACAACAACTGCTCACGGAAGCTCGTTAGACTCGCCGCTCCAATTTAGATAAATCTCAGAGGCAGGAAGGAAAAGAGAGAGATGTTTGCCAGCCTACTGAAGACTACCCCTATTGCGGTATCGGCTTTGAATCGGCTTATATAGAGAGAGACCTGTTGTTTGTGAAGGTGCCCGTCACATGGGTGAACGCTTTAACGCCCGAACATTGCTCTAGCCGCTTTTTCATTGACAAAGACCGTTGGGCACTGACAAATCTCACTCAGGAGCTGCAGCGTTGGAAGACATGCCTACGTTAGCAGACATCTTTGCTGGCAAATTTGAAGGGAAGCATGTAGTAGTTAGAGGGTGGCTTCACCACACCAGGTCAAGCGGCGGAATTCTGTTCCTGCAGCTACGCGACGGAACAGGGGTCATACAATGCACTCTCAAGAAGGACAAAATTGGAGAAAAAGAGTTTGAACGGTTAGGCGCTGTCCCGATCGAGAGCACCGTCGAGCTCTCAGGCGACGCCAGAAAAGACCCTCGAGCGCCCAGGGGATATGAAATATCATGCGACAAAATGAGCGTTCTTTACCCAGCTGAAGAAGGATTTCCCATAGCCAAGAAATACCATGGCCCTGACTTCCTCCTAGATAACCGTCACTTGTGGATCCGTAGCCCCAAGATGCAGGCCACTATGCGGGTGAGGGCGTACCTAATTGAGGAGGCACGAAGGTGGCTCATTGACCATGGGTACCTGGAAGTCCAGGTTCCAATTCTAGTAACAGCGGCTGTTGAAGGTGGCTCAACGCTTTTCGAAGTCAAATATTTCGACGAACAAGCGTACCTGACTCAGAGCTGGCAACTCTACGCCGAGGCCATGATCGCTGGATTCGGGAAGATCTTCACCTTCGCACCGTCGTTCAGGGCTGAAAAGTCCCGGACTAAAAGGCATCTCACTGAATATTGGCATCTTGAGGTTGAGGAACCTTGGCTTGAATTGGACGGGTTGATGCGGCTCGAAGAGAACCTTGTGACTCACATGGCTGGGAAGGCCTGTGAGAACATGGCCGACGAACTCAAACTACTGGGCCGCGACACAGAGGAGCTTCGGTCAGTCAAGCCTCCTTTCCCGCGGATTACCTACGACGAGGCCGTTCGCCTGATCCAGAAATCCGAGTCTGCCTTCAAATGGGGAGCAGACTTGGGCTATGAGGAGGAGAAAACTCTGACTAAGCACTTTGACACCCCGTTCTTCGTTAGCCACTATCCGAAGGGCGTCAAAGCCTTCTACCATATGCCCGACCCGAAGAACTCCAAAGTCACACTATCGGTGGACCTTCTCGCCCCCGAAGGTTACGGAGAGATAACTGGCGGAGGCCAGCGGATTCATGACCTCAAGCAGCTTATGACCCGAGTCAAAGAAGAAGGTCTCAATCCCGAGAACTACAAGTGGTACATCGATCTGCGCCGATATGGAACAGTTCCTCACTCAGGTTTCGGCATGGGTGTGGAACGAACGGTCGCATGGATCTGTAAACTCCCACACATTCGGGACGCGATAGCTTTTCCACGCCTCATCAACAGAATCTATCCGTAAGGCACACAGCAAATGCTCCAAATCAAACCGATGCGCCCCCAGGACATCCCATTCGCAATCGCGCTAACAAACCGAGAAAAGTGGGGGGTCACTCGAAGAGACCTACAGAGAATTCTACATCTGAATCCACGAGGCAGCTTCGTAGCCTATGACGGAAGAAGAAGAGTCGGCATGACCACTACTACAGTCTACGGCCGAACACTCGGCTGGATAGGTAACGTCATAGTTGACGAAGAACACCGTCGAAAACACATCGGGCGCACACTAGTTGAACATGCAGTGACGCATCTGCACAGGTCACGCATCAAGCACATTGGGCTTTATTGCTTCAAGGAAAATGTGCAATTCTACGAAGACCTAGGATTCAAAAGAGATGTGGAATTCCTTAGGCTCGTACGACGGCCTCAGCAAACCCCACCCACCCTCTCGGTTGCTCCTCGGAAGAGCCTACAGCTCAAAGAACTCCTCCGAGCCGACAAGCTTGCGTTCGGGGCGGATAGGTCAAAGTTGATACGGATCATACTCGCAAGCCGGGCTGGATGGTACCTCGTTGCTTCTGGGCGCTCAAGGCTGAGTTACATTCTGGTGAAAGTGTACAGCGACATGTACGAGATCGGGCCTTGGATATGCATCAACCCCTCTTACGATGAGCCGAGGAAATTGCTGACCAGCGCTCTCAGCCGCATAGCGCAACGGCCGGTGGAAGTCTCTTGCTTGAAGAAACATGACGGAGCATTGGAGCTGTTCGAGCGGTTCGGTTTCAGAGCCGTCAGAGGAGGGTACCGGATGTACTACTCTGAGAGGCCTCGCATTGGTGTTGATGCAGCAAGCTACGCTCTCGGTTTCCTAGACAAGGGCTAGCAGGGTATCTGAAGTCGGTTCAGACTTAGGCCGCGGCGCGCTGAATCATCGGCGCCAATTCAGGCATGGGCTTACCCAGCTTCCTGTCGAGGGCCGCCTTGATCAGGCCGTAGTATGGCGGTGAAGGCCTGCCTGGCCGTGACTTGAACTCTGCATGGAACTGCGTGCCGAAATAGTAGTACTTCTCCGGAAGTTCGAACATTTCCATCCTTATGCCGTCGATGCTTCTTCCTGAGAAGACACCGCCAGCCTTCAGAATTCGGTCAATGTAATCAGGGTTCACCTCGTATCTGTGCCTGTGACGCTCAGAAATCACGTCTTTTCCATACAGTGAGCTGGCCATTGTTTTTGGACCGACTTGAATCTCATGCGCCCCCAACCTCATAGTGGCTCCCTTGGAATCTACGCCGCGCTGCTCGGGCATCAAGTCAATGACTGGGTGAGGTGTCTTCGGGTCAATCTCGGTGCTGTTCGCGCCTTTTAGTCCCAGATGGCGTGCGTATTCCACGACCTCAAGCTGAAATCCGAAGCAGATGCCCAGAGTCGGGATGTTGTTCTCCCTCGAGTACTTCAGAGCCGCGATTTTTCCCTCCGTGCCCCTAGCACCAAAACCCCCGGGCACCAAAAGGCCGTCAAATCGCGAAAGAATTGCGCAATTTGATGGATTGCTTTCGAATACCTCTGTTTCAATCCAATCAATTTCAACACGTGCATCGCAAGCTGCGCCGGCGTGCTTCAGCGCCTCGTTCACGCTTACGTAGGAGTCGGCAAGTTCTGCATACTTGCCGCAAAGCGCGATTCGGACAACTTCACTAGGCTTCACTATTCGATCTACCACATGCTTCCAGTCGGTCCAGTTTGCTGAGTTCGTTCTTAGGCCGAATCGCTCTGTGAGAAACACACCCAGGCCCTGCGCGTCAAGCTCCAAAGGAGTCTGGTATATGGTCGGAAGATCGGGCGAAGCGAATACGGCACGTTCCTCCACGTTGCAGAACAGTGCAATTTTCTTCCTTGGGCCGGCAAGGAGCGGTGTTTTACTTCGGGCTATTATCAGGTCAGGCTGAATACCGATTCTACGCAGCTCCTGCACGCTGTGTTGAGTCGGTTTGGTCTTCTGCTCCCCGACAACATCAAGGACGGGGACTAGCGTTACATGAGCGAATAGGACGTTTCGGTAACCTTCATCCAGTCTCAGCTGTCGCGCAGCTTCCAAGTAAGGAAGGCTTTCAATGTCACCGACCGTTCCGCCGATCTCAACTAGCAGAACCTCAGGGCGTGCTTCGTTAGCGATATTTCGGATCACATTTTTGATCTCATCAGTGACGTGTGGGATTATTTGGACACATTGTCCCAGGAAGTCGCCGCGCCGTTCCTTGATTATTACTGCAGTGTAGACCTTGCCGGTTGTTGTGTTATGGCCCCTCGTGAGGTCAATGTCGAGGAAGCGTTCGTAGGTTCCGAGGTCCATGTCGACTTCGCCACCATCATCTGTCACGAAGACCTCGCCATGGATGACGGGGTTCATTGTTCCCGCGTCAACATTGAGGTATGGATCTACCTTCATCACAGAAACTGTGAAGCCTCTGGACTGCATAATCTTGGCGATTGAGGCGGCGGTGACGCCCTTGCCTATTCCTGACATGACGCCGCCCGTAACGAAAAGATACTTCGTATCTGTCGGCATAAATCACACGAAGCAATCGCGGAACTTAAAGTTTCTCTGGTAGGGAAACGCAACAAAACGAAGGACTACTCTCCGCCTTTCGCTGCAGAGAGTAAGATGAGGGCCTATCTGGAGACTTGCCCTTTGAGCTTCCTGATCTCCTGGTTGATCAGGTTGAGTGCGACGCGAGCAGTTGATATTGCTTGGTCAAGGGTTTGCGAAGTGTCGGGTCCCCAAATCCTTGAAGCTCCCTGTGCAGTCTGGGCACCGAGCTGGCTTAGGTAGTACTTTCCGCTTTCCTCAAACACGAGCCCAGCGTTGGCTAGGCCTCTCAATGATTCAGCCTCGGATTGCGACAGCTGCAGATCGGCGCGAGCTCTAGCGGTGTCGAATGAAAGTGAGCCGGCCTTCAAGAGTCTCATTAGTACACTGGGCCCCGGAGGAACAGCTTGACCGAACTCTGCTTTTGCAGACTCTTCCAGTTTTCGCAGTTGTTCGATCTTTGCAACGGCATCGGTTACGGTTGTTAGGCTCTTTGTGATGTTCACGAATGACTGGACGACCGGGCTCTGGGGATTCATTCTGTAGAGAGTTACAGCACCCACATGTCGTGACGGGGCGATGGCTTTCATTCTTTCAAGGTCGTTCCACACCCGGTAGAGGGTGGTCCGACCTATCCCTGCCCGCTGCGCTATCTCAGTCTTCGTCAGCTCCTCGTTTGGTCGTTGAGCGAGAATTGTTAGTACTTTGAGCTGGGGGCTCTTGGACAGTGCTTCCATGAATGCGGTTGCTTCTTCAGTTGCCATGGATCGTCGTGTTCTGTATGGACAAGCCAATGGTATATTAATGTTCCTCGACTCAAACATTAAAGTTTCAGATATACGGATAAGTCAGGTGCCTCAAGATGGCCAACATGGAGCCCCCTATGCTCTCATCACAGGACCACACCATTCTACTGACACTCTGGAAGCTTAGGGGCGTTGGCAGGAATGCCGTGGGCCTGGAAGCACTCAAAGCCGAACTGCCCTCGGAGGCCATATCCGACGGTTTCCCGCAAACAGTTGAACGCCTGCAGAAGCAGGGTTTTCTAGAAGCGACCAATGTCCAAGGGCAGAATATGCTTTCGCTGACCTCCCTCGGACTGGCGATCCTTAGACAGATCCAAGAAGACAAGCTCGAGGAGATATGATGAGAGGCTAGCTATGCAGAAACTTTAATCTCGCGTAGCCCGAAAACAATCTCGATGATGAGTCCTTTAAGTTCAGAGCGCTGTCAGCCGGCGCAGTGATGTCTTTCGACGGGCAGACTGAGACCAACTCACTCCCGTCGAACTCCTCAACTCGACTTGCCAATTTTGCTGATGTCATTCCCGTATCCATGACCAACGGCCAAAGCTTAAATTCAGACAGTAACCCCACGGAGGGGGACATTTAGTGCGGTTCGTCGCATCTCCGCGTCTTCTCGCAGAACTCGCCCGCAACACTCCCGAAAACCGGCGAAGTGAGTCACGCCAACCGCGCGGGACCAGGATGCGGTAAATTTGCCGACGGTCGTAGTTGTTGGCTGTCAGTGGGGAGATGAAGGTAAGGGCAAGGTTGTTGATTACCTAGCCTCTCAAGCCGACTACGTGGTCAGGTTTCAAGGCGGTAGCAATGCCGGCCATACAATAATGGTAGGCGACCAGGTCTACCGTCTGAGGCTTATTCCTTCAGGAGTCATCCACGGGAAGAAACTGGTCATCGCAAATGGCGTCGTGGTGGATCCGGAGGTGCTGATCAAAGAAATCTCCGATATGAAAAACAAGGGCTTCACTCCGGATCTCAATCTTAGCGACCGCGCCCACGTAACATTAGGCTACCACAAGATGTTGGATGCGGCTGAGGAAGACTTCAAAGGCAGCCTTCGGTCGGGCACGACGTTACGCGGAATCGGCCCGACTTACACGGACAAGGTGGCGAGGTACGGGATAAGAACATCCGACCTCTTGGACACAAAGACCCTCCAGCAGAAGTTGGATCAGAACGTCTCGCTCAAGCAGAAGATCCTGAACCTCGTCTATGGAGCCAACGCCGAAATCGATAAGCAAGAGATGATAAGAACCTGCAGGCAATATGGCGACACGCTTCGAAACTACATAGCAGACACATCGCTAATCCTTAACCAAGCCATAGATGAGGGCAGGCGAGTCCTGT
>Ga0129297_10001534_pt1 | contig 11708 bp, 9 predicted proteins | sample I18A1metaG_FD_94708 | JGI IMG/M metagenome (GOLD analysis project Ga0129297, IMG submission 94708) | Lake sediment bacterial and archeal communities from Gulf of Boni, Indonesia to study Microbial Dark Matter (Phase II) - ​I18A1 metaG | ecosystem: Environmental > Aquatic > Freshwater > Lake >... | reverse complement strand
GGACATATGAGCAGTATAATAACTCTTGGTTGCGCTGCTCTTGGTAGGATTTCTCAAGAAGAGGCTGACAAGATAATTGAGCTGGCTCTTTCTCATGGAGTGAACCATTTCGATGTGGCGCCCACGTACGGAGAGGCAGAGTTGAGGCTAAGCCCATGGATGAAGGAGCATAGGGATGAAATTTTCCTCGCATGTAAGACTGGGAAAAGGACGAAGAAGGAGGCAGCTGACGAACTTAAACGATCGTTAGAGAGAATCGGAGTTGACTACATCGACCTTTACCAGTTTCATGGACTGGATGATTTAAAGGATCTAGAAATAGCGTTCGGGCCCGACGGCGCCCTTCAGGCGATGTTGGAAGCAAGGGACGAAGGCATAATCAAAAATATTGGTATAACGAGTCACAGGCCTCCAACCATAATTGAAGCCCTAAACCGTTTCGATCTTGATACTGTGCTCTTCCCCCTGAACTATGTTCTCAGGAAACATCGTTGCCCAGAGAATGATTATGAACCCGTTCTTAAACTCGCAAAGGAAATGGATATTGGAACGATCGTCATGAAAGCCTTTGCCAAGGAACCTTGGCCGACCTCCCTCGCTGAGCAACCACGAGAGAAGCGTCCATTCTCAACCTGGTATGAACCCTTTGATGATCCAGCCGCTATAGATCGATGCCTCTGGTTTGCCCTATCTAACGATGTAACCACTGTCGCATCCGCCGGCGACATCCATCTCGTTCCGAGAATAATTGACTCTGCCGAGAGATACCGTAGACTCACACTGGAAGAACAGGAACAACTCGTCGAATCCGCAGCAAATTTGAAGCCTCTGTTCCCTCGGAGCTAGTTATGAAAACCCCGGAGGGAATATAGTTCTCCTAAGGCTCATCCTTTAGTGGACGACTATAATTATGCAGAAAAGTGGGCAGTTGACCGTCCAACGTAGCCATTAAATTTTATCGCACACACATATTCTTAACGGTGTTATAGACCGGAAAAGCCGAAAAGTTTCTCAAGACAATCACGCTGAAGGAGGCTTCTCGCCGATGATGGTTCGAAGTCGAAGCACCCTATACCTAAGTCGAAGCGGGTATTATCCAATTACCGCTTTCGAAAACATAGAAGGTTTAGGAAGCATAGACGCTACTGTAGGTTTTGGACTATCCTTTATGGAGCGAGAGAAATTTTTCTATGAGTCTATCGTAGGTTCTCGGGATTTTTGGCGGGAAGAGGCATGCGGGCTGTTTCGAAGCCTTCTTCTTCCTTGAACTGCATTTTATAGAATGAACTGTATAGGCCGCCTTTCGCCATAAGTTCCGCGTGTGTTCCTTTTTCCACTATTCTTCCTTGATCTATGACTATGATTTCGTCGCAGAGCCTGATTGTTGAAAGCCTGTGAGCTATTATTATTGCAAGTCTGTTTTTGAGCAGATTTCTTAGCGCATTCTGTATGACAAGCTCGGTATATGGATCAATGCCTGAAGTAGCCTCGTCCAGAATTAGAAGCCTAGGATTCATCAACAGGGTTCTTGCAAAGCTTATGAGCTGCCTTTGCCCGATCGAGATGTTTGAGGAACCTTCCTCTATAACGTAGTCGTACCCGCCTGGAAGCCTCATTATGAAGTCATGTGCGCCCACAGCCTTAGCTGCTTCAATAACCTCATCGTCTGAAGCCTCAGGTCTTCCGAATCTTATGTTATCTTTTACGCTTATTGGGAAGAGGAAGGAGTCTTGGAGAACTATGCTCATGTGTTTGCGAAGAGATGATATCTTAACGTCTCTGATGTCGTGGCCGTTAACAAGTATCCTTCCACCAAGAGGATCATAAAATCTTGCAAGGAGATTTATTATCGTGCTTTTGCCTGCGCCTGTAGGTCCAACTATAGCGAGTTTCTTGGAAGCCTCGAGCGCGAAGCTTATATTGTTAATTACAGGAACCTTGGGGTCATATCCGAAGGTGACACCCTCAATGGTAATATTTTCAATCGTTTCAAGGTCTAAGGACTTGTGTTCAGGGGAGTTCTCCACTTCTAATTTTGTGTCTATTAGATCAAACATTCTTTCAATGGCGGCCATAGCTGACTGATATTGGTCGTATACGGCTACGAGGTCCATGAGCGGCATGAAATATGAGAACTGATACTCTATGAACGCTACTAGCGTTCCAACCGTGATCTCTCCACTCGTAACCAGCATGGAACCGAACCAAAGTATCAAAGCGGTCCCAGCTATTCTCATAGAAAGGACGATCGGCTGGTATGAAGACGAAATCCTCAACGCCTTAAGATTTGCTTTAACAGTTTGGTCCTGCACTTCCTCAAATCCCTCTGCGGCCTTCTCTTCTTGGACAAACGATTTTATCACCCTCATGCCTGAAAGATTCTCCTGCATCTTAGCCGTTAATCCTGCAATGCTTATGAGGGCGCTCCTGTACGCTTTTCTCGAGAATCGTCCAAGAAACCATGCTAAGCCCACGGATAAGGGTAGAACGGCAATAGCTACTAAAGCAAGTTTCACGTTGAGAGCGAATATTATTATGAAGGATCCCAAAATCGAAGCTGTATCTAAGATGATGCTTGTTAACCCCATTCTCAGAAATATTCTAACGCTGTTAGCGTCATTGATAGGTCTGGACATTATTCTTCCAATCTCACCTTCGGAGAAATATCTTAGGGAAATCACTTGTAGCCTAGATATCATTTCATCCCTCATCCTTGCGACAACATTTTCACCGACAATTCGCATCTGAAAAACCTGAATATACTGAAACAGATAGTTGCCTAGAGTCACAAGTATGAAAAACGGAATCCACCAAAGAAAACCTGAAAGATTGCCAGGCAAGATTATCTGGTCTATCGCAACCTTATGAAGATAGGGGGAAAGCAGTCCAGTTATAGAACTTAGAAGAATCCCTGTTATGCCTATTGCAAGTTGCTTTCTATAGGGCTTTGTGTATTTGTACAACCGAGCTATCAAAGTCCTGTCGGGAACTGTTCTCTTCCTAGACTCCTCGTACCTTGTCGAAAAAGTACCAAAAGGACCTGCCATTTACTTCACCTTAGCCACTGGAATCTGTTCAGGAGCCTTTTCCAAGAACTGTGTCTCATAGATTCTCTTGTACACATTGCCTCTTGCCATAAGCTCCCTGTGCGTGCCAAACTCAACAATTTCACCGTTATCCAGAACCATTATTCTATCGGCATTCTTTATTGTTGAAAGCCTCTGTGCTATTATGAAGCATGTTCGGCCTTTCATAGCTTCATTAATAGCCTCTTGAATCGCCTTCTCAGTCCTAGCATCTACAAAGGACAAAGAATCGTCAAGAATCAGAATCTTCGGGTTTGCTAAGAAGGCTCGGGCAATAGTTATCCTCTGCCTTTGTCCACCTGAGAGAGTTACACCTCGTTCGCCTACAAGAGTATCATATTCTTCAGGAAGTGTTTCTATGAAGTCATGTATCCTTGCAAGCTTGGCTGCAAGCATAACCTCATCCATGGAGGCATCGGGCCTGCCGAACGCAATATTGTCTCTGATCGTACCTGTGAATATGAATACGTCTTGCAGAACGAGGCCTATCTGTCTCCTTAAGGATGAGAGTTTGAAATCTCTAACATCTACACCGTCAATGAACACGCCGCCAGAGCCAACATCGTAAAATCTCGGGATAAGATATATCAGAGAGGTCTTACCCGAACCAGTAGCGCCAAGAATAGCTATTTTCTCACCTGGATAGGCTTTAACGCTTACATTTTTGAGCACAGGCTTATCTTTGACGTATCCGAAAGTTACCTCTCTAAATTCAACCTCTCCATGATCTATGGTGATCTCTCTTGCATCAGACTTATCCTTAACGTCTACAGGTATGTCTATGATTCCAAAGATTCTTTCAAGCCCAGCTGAAGCATTTATCCATGTGCCTGAAAGCATGCTAAGATCACGCAGAGGGAAACTCAGTCTCATCATATATCTTGTGAAAAGTGTAAGCTCACCTATTGTCAATATCGATGACGAAACTATTAAGTTGCCCCCGTAAAGATATACAAACGCCATCCCAAGCGTCAAAATAGCCTGTGGCAGAGGCATATATTTAGACTGAATCTTCCCAGCAGCAATCGCTGTGTCTACAAAAATCTCTTCAACTTGTTTGAATCCGTCCCCCATTTCGCCTTCTCTTCTGAAGATCCGCACAACTTTCATACCTATAATGTTCTGCTGTATGTATGCGCCAAGTCTACCTAGGATAAGCATCATCTTTCTAAAGAGAGGCATGGTTTTAGTCCAAAGCCGCGTTGTAAAATAGAAGATGAACGGCATCGGCATAGTAGCTATCAGACTCATAGTTGGACTTATAGAGTACATCACTCCAAATACTATTGCAATTGTGAATGCAGCATTGACCACGACTCTGACCCAAGTTCTGAGAAAGCCATCAACAGCCTGCAAGTCCATTGTAGCTCGTGAAACTAAATCGCCTACAGCGGTAGAATCGTAAAACGTGAATGACTTACGTTGAAGAGAGGAGTAGTAGTCTGATCTTATGTCCTTTATAATCGACAGAGATGCATAACCGTGCACATAAGTTATGGCAAAGTTTACTATTCCAAAGCCAACTACTGCAAGAACTATTTTCATTATGAGCTCCGACAGCAAATCGTACTTTCCTCCCATGATAACCATGTCAATTATTTGTGAAGTGTATATTGGTTCAAGAGCAAACAGATATGATCCTAAAAAAGATAGGGCGATTATGATGATGAAAAGATAAACATATGGCTTATGATGTCTGAGGACTCTTTTGAACGCACCTGTTGAACTGAGAACCTCGGTGCGGGTTTTGATCGATTTGACATATTCTAGGACAGGCTTAGCTACGCTCATTACCTGAACCGCCGGATTAGTGACAAGTCAGCAGTCTAGCAATGAAGAAAGATATAACCTTTTTCATCGTTTGGCAGCGGTTGAAACGTGTCAGACAACAATTTGAAACATAATTACGGAACCATTTAGCCAAAATTTCTCAAGTAAAGACGTTTAATAGTGGACGAAAGATTTTAACCTTCAGCGTTTTTATACAATGGTTTCAAATGCGATCCATGAGAAAAAGAGTTATTAACAATTCTCTTAGGTCTAAACTTCTCTGGAAACAATTGAAAAATCTGGTTGAAGTAGAGTTCTGTGAACTTGCCTTCATTTATTAGAGGGTCTTTCTTTTCTAATAACAAACCACCGATAATGCCGAATATTCCACCGATCATGCCAACCAGACAAGCAAGCAGATAGGAAGTCCAATCAACATGCGTGATTGCAAAAAACAGAAACCACAATAGGCTGATTACTGAAGAAGTGAGGATCGCGACTCGTTTCTGAGCGATAGCACAGATGGAAACCAAGATTCCAAATGCCAACTGCGGGGCAGCGCTGAAAACCACTAAGAACATGGCGATTGCAAATCTATAGGCTCCCCAACCAACCAATCCCGAGAGTATCCCAGAAAACGCAATTGTCAATCCTCCGACGAGCGACAAGACGGAACCGCTTGAATTCTCCTTCACCTCTCCTTGAGCCTCCTCTATTCCCAAGACAGTATTAAACCTCTTTAAATATATCCCTGCCTTTGAGTTTGATTTCTCCTTACCGTATACCTATTTAAGAACCTCTTGGATCGATCGGATAAAGACTTAGTGTTAAGCAGTTAAATATTAGAGATGCAAACGTCCAGATGCTGAAGGAACGTGAAAATTTGCCTGGGATCACAAAGCCTCTCATCGTCCTTTATTTCACGCAAGGCACTTGTTATCTCGCCTATTCGCTTTGGCGTGTGTTTAGCAGAATTGTTTTTTTCAGGGCGCCTCCAGGCCTCGTTTTTCTTTACGAAGTCTACCTTATATTCGTTTTTGTCGCCTCGCTATACTTCCTCTATACGTCACTCCTTCTTTTTAGTGACCGGCGTCCGGTAAAAAAGTCCGACCTCGTCAATTCATCCCTTTCCACGATCTTATGGATTCTCCCCGCAATACTCTCTTTCGGCAACGCCAACACATACCTGACAAACCCTAACATACCGACTGACATAAAAGCACAGTGGGTCCAGTATCTATGGACCGGCATCTTCTTCACTGCAATAGGCATCATGAACATGGCGTCCATACTCTATATAATCTACTACTTAACAAAGCGACGGAAGTAGCTTGAATTAGGTATTAAAGATGAGCCTTAGAACCTTCGAGAGGAGAGGATTAAATTTTATCTACGGGCCCTTAATTTAGGATGTTGTGGCTCTCTTCAGAAATTAATCTGATTTTAATGAAAGAAAAACACTATACTTCGTTGTAGTCGCTAGGGAAAAGAAATGCAGACCTTTGATGTGCAGAGAAAGTATTTATAACAGCGGATGGCGTAAAAAAAAGTAATGTGCATAAACATTTAGAAGGCTCAACTATCCTGAATTAAAATAGAGGGAGAAAGAAATGATTAAAATCACTTATTTGGGCGCGGGAAGCGCTTTTGCCCCTGTTTTGACCAAGGATATTTTCCAGATCTAGTGCAAATTAAATCATATACATATATCGAAGAAAAAAGACGTGCTAACTCGCGGAGGCCTTAAACCTTGAAATTTTCGGATTAACATTTATTGCAATTGCTCCCGTCGTTGTTCAGTTAATAGATATTGTTGAAAAAATGATCAAAAATCAAAGGAAAACTAATATAACGTGCCATAGCAGCCAATTTTGCACCTATAGGAGGCGCTTGGAGGATTTTCGAAACCGCTTGCGCATTTCACAATGTTATGCTCAAAAACGACGAATTTAAACGTGTGCAGTCATCTCTCCCGGACTACCAGATTGGCAACTGTTTGATGTTATGAGTTAGTCGATTTTGAGGGAAAGAGTTAAAATATACTACGGAATTGTTATACTTATTACAGAGAGTTTGTGAAGAAGAATGACTCTTTTGACAGCCGAGGAGAAAGAATTACTAAGGAAGGCGGCCAATTTGATGGATGAGTTATTGGAAACCCTTGAGATTATGCAGGATAATGAGCTTGTTGAGGAATTGAAGGTTGCTTTGCGAGAGGTTGAAGAAGGTAAGACTAGGCCGCTGGAAGAGCTTATACGAGAGTTAAACCTTGAAGGCGAAATTTAAAGTCAGGTTTACACCTAGATTTTAGACTCATGATTTTGACGCCCCCTATTTTGTGCGTAACCCACAACTTCTCTGTTGAATAGATGCTTATCTTCGCTGAGTTGCGCGATTGCTATCGCCGTAGCTAGATAGATCGCGTCTCGGGTGTAGAGGTAAAGGGGGAATCTCAATTTCTTTGGCTTTATCTAAGGTTTTCCCGATGGGCACAGCCTTAATGAACCCTAGAAAAGTAACCTCTTAATGTAGAGTGCGTTTCTTAAATTTTGTCAAAAATTCATAGCTAACAAGCTCGAGATCTTAAAGATGGCGGTAGATTTTTGGAAGCATGATCTGATTAACACCATAAATCCATTTAACCGTCTTCATGCTTGACCTCTACGAGTTTGTTAAGCTTTTTCAATAGTTTTCGTGGCGACTATGTCTATTCCCAAGTTTAGTATATTATTAACGACAGTGTCTCCAAGCCTTACGGGTGGAGAGATCACAATTTTAGCTAATTCTGATGCGCATGCCATGAGCATGTTTTTAGGTATAGGCCTCGTTGAGCGAACTGATAATACTGGTATCATTCCGCCTTCAACTCTGACGGTTGTGAAGAAATCTCTTACCGGAGATGTGACTTCCTGTATGCTGTAGTCTCTTCCACGTCTACATTCGGCATTCTCGATTTTAATAACTTCTCCATCTTTGATCTCGACACTTATCTTGCATCCCATGGGACACAGGATGCATACTATTTCACGAGTCTCTGTTTCCAATTTTGCAGACCACTTCTTACACGTTCATGCTTACGGTTGTCTCCTCTTCTTTCTCCAAATCTTTTAATCTTTCCGCCGTAAGCTTGATGGTTACGAGTTCGGGAGGTTTGACAACACGCTTATGCACGACGATATTCTGTCCTATCCTTATCTCGGCGTTAAAGGCTGGACTTTTCACACGCGAATAGAGCGTTAGGGGCTGTTCTCCACTTATGACTTGAGGAACAACGTATCTTATGTTCCCCTCAGCCTTGAGAGTGATTCTTCTCTTGAGAGGAGGTAGTTCACCCAGAATTCTCTTCGCCACGTTCCTTCCAGCCGCTTCTCCTTCTTGAGTTACGTGATCAACCAAGTCGTGAACGTGAACAACGTTGCCACAAGCAAATATGTTCTCAACAGATGTTTCCATATTTTCATCAACCACTGGACCGCCTGTTTTCGGATCGAGTTTTACCCCAGCCCTTTTTGAGAGTTCATTCTCAGGAATCAAACCAACTGAGAGTATAAGCGTGTCACACTCGATCGTTTTCTCTTCCCCATATATTGGTCGTCCCTCATCGTCCAGCCGCGATATTGTCACAGCCTCAACTCTCTCAGACCCGTGAATGAACGCTGCCGCATGACTAAGATAAAGCGGAATGCCGAAGTCTCCAAGGCACTGTAGGTTTCTGTCCAGTCCGCCCGGAAAGGGCATCACCTCAACCACCCCCCTTACTTCAGCTCCCTCCATCACGAATCTTCTAGCCATTATGAGGCCCACGTCTCCAGAACCCAGTATCAAAACCCTTTTTCCAGGAACATAACCCTCAATATCCATAAGCCGTTGAGCCGTTCCCGCAGTGAAGATTCCAGCCGGCCTCGTTCCAGGGATACATAAAGCTCCACGGCTTCTCTCGCGACATCCCATCGCTAATATTATGGCGTCTGCTCGTAGCTTCATTAAACCCTCGGCCTGGTTGACTGCCAAGATTTCCCCCCTTGGAGTTAGAACCAAAACCATCGTTTCAAGCCTGTATTCAATCCCTGAGTCGTATACTTTCTTGACGAACCTCGCGATATATTCTGGACCTGTCAGGTTTTCTTTGAAGAAGTGCAGTCCGAAACCTGTGTGAATGCATTGGGGAAGTATGCCGCCGAGCTCTTCGTTGCGTTCAAGTATCATTATTGGGTCGACTCCGTTCTCTTTTGCCGCTATAGCTGCGGCTAAACCGGCGGCTCCTCCACCAATTACAACGAGGTCTAATCTCCGTTCGATCATTCCCTCTCATCACCAAGAAGAAGCTGTTTAGCTCGATATGGCAAAATTTTTGAGCCATTACCTCTCTTCGTTACCTCTTCGACGGGTACATGAAGTTCTCTTGCGATTGTTTTTATGACGTGTGGCGTACAGAATCCGCCTTGGCATCTTCCCATGCCGGCTCTTGTTCGGTATCTTACTCCGTCAAGCGTTGTGGCGCCTCGGTGTATAGCATCCATCATCTCACCTTCAGTCACATACTCGCAGCGGCAGACAACATGACCGTACCGCGGATCTTTGGCTATAAGCTCCTCCGTTTTTGTGGGATGGAAATCCCGTATAGGATGCTCGATCGGTTTCCTAAACGGTTTAAAATCGTCCTTCTCTTCGAGGGTTAATCCCCCTCTTTTAAGGATGTCGACCACCATCTCTGCAATGGCTGGGGCTGATGTTAACCCTGGCGATTTTATGCCGGCTACATTGATGAATCCGAATGGTTCTCTGTATGACTTTATTATGAAGTCTTCCGTTGTTGGCTGGGGGCGAAGTCCCGCGAAGCCTGCGATTATAGTGTCGCGTCTAGCCGAGAGTTCTGGTACAAGTTTATACGCGCCGTCCAATACTTCTTCAAGTCCGGCAAGAGTTATTGTTAAGTCATTTTTATCCTTTATATCGTGAGCTGTTGGTCCAGCAATTATGTTCCCATCTACAGTCGGCGTGACCGTGATGCCCTTGCTCACCGGGCTTGGAACCGGGAATAGAACGTGATTTACGATTCCACTTAAGTCCTTGTCATAAATGACATATTCGCCCTTTCTAGGAATGATTTCAAACTCCTTGATCCCTGCCATAGATGAAATCTCGTCTGCAAAAAGACCTGCAGCGTTAAGAACGTATCGCGTGTAAATTCTTCCATTATTAGTCCGGACTGCTTTCACCTCGCCGTCTTCTACGATAACATCGGTGGCTTTCGTCCCTAAAAGAATCGAAACACCGTTTTGCTTCGCATTCTCCGCTAAGGCTATGGCTGCTTCGTAAGGGGAGACTATCCCGGCAGTAGGGGCGTATAAACCTGCAATCGCCTCTCTATTCAAGTTAGGCTCCATTTCAAATAGTTCTTCGTTCTCGATGATTTTCAAGTTCGGAACGCCATTTCTTCCTCCACGCTCCATCAGTTCCTCTAGAACTGATGCCTCTTCACCTCCCAAGGCGACCACAAGGGAGCCTATCCTTTTAAAAGGTATGCTGAGCACAGAGGCAAGTCTGGACCAGAGAATGTTTCCTCTTGGACATAACTTTGCGGCTAAGGTTCCAGGTTTGTCGTCATAACCAGCGTGAATTATCGCCGTATTCGCCTTAGTTGCACCTCCGAAAGATATGTCCACTTCCTTCTCGATGAGGGCGACTTTAACATCGTACCTAGATAATTCTCGGGCTATCGCGGTTCCTGTGATTCCGCCTCCAATTATCAGGACGGATGTTTCCATACCAAGCCACTTAAGACCTTGCCAGGTTTATCCTGAACGTGATCAACTGTACACGAGTTTTATAGATAAATGTTAATAGGTATTTTACAATTAAGGCATGTGAAACTATAGTCTTATTTACCTAAGCCGGAAGGGAAAACGTTATGCAAAGAATTGGCGTTGTGACTGCTGGTGGAGATGCACCTGGGATGAACGCAGCGATCCGTTCGGTGGTTCGCTCCGCCATCTATGAAGGGCTCGAAGTTATAGGCTTCGAGAGGGGTTATGCGGGACTTATAGAGGGACAAGCCCGAAGGATGGGACCCCGATCTGTAAGTGGAATCATCAACTTGGGAGGAACCATACTGAAGACCCGTCGATGCGAAGAGATGAAGACCCCTCAAGGCTTAAGAAAAGCAGCAGAAACTCTGAAGAAGCACGAGATCGTCGGGCTCGTAACAATCGGTGGCGACGGAACCTTCAGAGGCGCAAGCGAACTCCACAAGGTTAGCAGTATACCTATGGCAGGGGTTCCGGCAACCATCGACAACGATGTCGCTGGAACAGACACAACGATAGGCTTCGACACAGCCGTTAACACAGCCCTCCTAGCTATAGACAAGATCCGCGACACAGCGACATCTCACGAACGGATCTTCGTGGTCGAGGTTATGGGAAGGAGAAAGGGTTTCCTCGCATTGGAAGTTGGGCTGGCGGGAGGCGCAGAGGAAATCCTCATCCCAGAGGCAAACTTTAACTTGGATGAGATCTGTGAAAAGTTGAAGCACGCTAGGAAGGAAGGGAAGACCTCCGAGATCATCGTGATGGCTGAAGGGGCTGGAAACTCTCAATCCATAGTAGACTACATAGCGAGGAACACTGGATACGAAGTGCGTTTAAGCATTTTAGGTCATATACAAAGAGGTGGTTCCCCCACCGCAGTTAGCAGAGCACTCGCTTGCCAGTTTGGGCATCACGCTGTAGAGATGCTTATCGAAGGCGCAGAGGAGAAGATGGTAGGGATAAAGGATGGAAGAATAGTCTCGGTTGACCTCGAATATGCTTGGAGCGGAGAAAAGGCGCTGGATTTAAGGCTGTATCAGCT
>Ga0129297_10001532_pt1 | contig 11712 bp, 8 predicted proteins | sample I18A1metaG_FD_94708 | JGI IMG/M metagenome (GOLD analysis project Ga0129297, IMG submission 94708) | Lake sediment bacterial and archeal communities from Gulf of Boni, Indonesia to study Microbial Dark Matter (Phase II) - ​I18A1 metaG | ecosystem: Environmental > Aquatic > Freshwater > Lake >... | reverse complement strand
TTCTCACCAGTCATGCTAGAGGCTTCGGCGTCATTGCAGTGAAATACGTCGGTCCACTCTAGAGCCTGAAATAGAAAGTCCCATCCGCGCTTGTATGGAAGCACGGGATCAACGAACGTCAGGCAGTCATGACCTTTAGCTTTCTGAAGAATATGAGCAAGCCTCTCATCAAATCTGCCCAACATTCCGGTTCCCCCAACATAGAAAACAGTGGGTTTCTCGTCGATCAAAACTGACTGAACGTGATCTGGGCTAAGATACCAGTTCGCGCCAACGTCAACGTGATACCTGCGGTCCTCTCCTTTGACCACTAGTACTAGATCTTTGGAAGTACCAGTCTCCCGTATTCTCTGCAGGTGGGTGATGACTCCGTGGCTCTTCAATACGCTCTCGATGAAGTCGCCGAAAGGGTCCTCACCGATTCCGCCAACTGAGCTAACGTTACCTTCGGCCAAGCCTGTCTTTCTCAAGTTGATCGACACGTTAGCAGAGTGGCCACCGGAATGCAGCTCTATACCTCTGGGGGCAAATGTGAGTTGCCCAGGATCCGATATCCTTGGAAGATCCGCTGCGAAGATGTCGGCTACGAGAACTCCGGAACAAGTCACCAGCATATTCCTACCGCCGTTTTGAGCGAATATTTGCTCAGGTCGCAATGCTGTTTACTGTGTGCTGTTGGTCGAGGAGATTCTAGTCAGGCTATTCTCAAGCTCCTGATTCTGCCCTCTCACCATAGACTTTGATTTTGCTCTTCACCAATTCCTTCATCTCTCGCTCGCCTGACTCCAGGATCTCTTCCGGATCGGTCAGTGATGGTTTCTCGAGAGCTTTCTTCATGCCATTTGTGAAAGCTCTTCTTAATGCTATACCTAGATTGACTTTACAGATACCTGCCCGTATCGCTTTCTTAAGGGAATCATCCGGTATCCCGGTCGCCCCGTGCATAACAAGAGGAATACCGACGAGGTCCCTAATCTCCTTAAGTCGGCCGAAATCTATCCTTGCCTCTCCTCTGTACAATGTGTGGATATTGCCGACGGAGACTGATAAGGCGTCTACGCCGGTCTCATGCACGAACTCGGCCGCTCTTCTTGGGTCAGTCAAACTCGCCAGCTTAACTTCTTCCACGCAAACGCCTTCTTTCGCGTGAGGCAGTGTATCCAGCTGTGCCTCTACGCACGCGCCCGCCGAATGAGCGATTTGGACAACTCTCCTAGTCAAGTTGACATTCTCATCAAACGGCAAAGATGATCCGTCGATCATCACCGACGTGAAGCCAAGCCGTAGACTCTCAGTAACTTGCTGAAAATCTGACGCCTCGTTCAGAAGCAGAAGCGTGGGAACCGTAGCCTTCTCAACAGCGATCTTTCCGAGGGCGGCGTAGTGTTCCAGCTCGCGTCCGCGTGCCGCCAAGAAACCGCCATTAAAGCCGACGATCACAGGCTGCCGCTCTTCTTGTGCAGCTTCAATCACCGCTCGCATAGACTCAAGGTTCCAGGACTCGAAGTAGCCTACAGCATATCTGTTCCCCTGGGCATCTCTTAACATCTCAAGCATCGAAACAAGTACCATTAGCTATCCCCCGCAAGCTATCTTCAATAATCCTAGCATCACTGCCACCTGATTTCGAGCCATGTTGTGGACATCACGGAGTTTCCCAAATCAACTCTATCCCAAACGGGGATGTCCGCATGCTATGTCAGCGATTGCAACTTCATTCCAAGTACCTTAGCGACCTTCTCCACCTCGCTGGCAACGTCGGCGTAGACTACAGCAAAGTGGTGGCAGACTCCTAACTCTGCTATGCGCTTGAAATACTGTCTTAGAGGTATCCTAGGTTTGAAAACAGTGTGTTCGTAATGAACAGGCAGCGGGTCCACATCCACTGACTCTCCGCTGGCAAGCCGCATTTCATAGCCGCTCGGTCCTCGGAAGAGAGTGAGCAGAGTGATTGGTCCAGGGTTAGTGACAAACTCCGGGACCACTCCATGGTATGGCGCTCCCGGAATGCCCCCGAAGTTGATGTACTGGGTGTTCCGGAGGCGAGGACGCGTGTTAGCTTTGGCCATAGTAAAACCAGCCGAGCCCCCCTCATGGCCGCCCAAGATCCAGTTGTTCTCTTCATCGAACGCTAAGTGTTCCCAGAATTGGATAGGCTTGCCACCACTTAACTCCTGAAGGATTAGGCCGCTGACTGCCACACTCAGGTCCCCTTCCGTTGTCACTACGACGCCTTGATCGATCAGCCTAGCCATGCCTACGCATGGAATCATGCCCGTATAGGGAATTAGCCCAGGACCGGTGTCTATTGCCAAGGCATCAATGCCCCTATCTTTGACCAATCGCTCGAGTGCAATGGCTTGCTTTGCTGCCAAGCGGACTTCCTCCTCCGAGGGTTCGACGACCTCGTATTTCTTGTATAGTTCGCTTGCCAATGCCTCCGTTTCGGCATCGGACACCTTGTTCATGGCGTTTATCAGATCTTGGATATACAGATAAGTGGTCTTTATTTTGGTCTGAGCCATCATCATTGCCTCGTCTGGAAAAGTATCGTACATTGGTACTGCATTGCTCCTGTGGGGAAGAAAAGCAATCTTACATCCGCGTAATCTCTTGACGGCCCTCGTAGCCCTAGCATATTCTCCGATCTCGCTGACGGCTCGAGGATCATCAAAATTGCCGAAAACATAACCAAATCTCAGGTTTGGTCTCAGTCTCTTCAGCGTGCCAGGGAGCTGAACGATGCTGTTATTCCCCCATGATCGACCCGCGTCGATTAGGTCTGCCTGTTTACGGAAAGTGTGGAAACCTTGGGAATGGAAGAGAACAGGAAAGATATCTCCCAATTCATCCAGAAAGGCTAGAGACATTTCGTCGTCGAGGTAAGTGGCGTGGTACATTAGGGCCATCTCGCCTTCTCTGTCCCGAATAGATCTTCCGATTTTCTCGGAGTCTCGCGCGTTTGCGGCGAAGCCCGGATAGACAACATCGAAATCTTTCTCCAGAATGTGGATCAGCCGATCGATATCCTTCTCTAGGACTTCTGGCAGACCTTTCATGCCCATTTCGGTCCAGTAATGTTGTATTCCGCCAGAGTAAAGTCCGATCCTAATTCTCTTCTTTTCTTCGGTCATCGCAGTATCTGTTCTCCGGTGCATGCCTGCAATCCCGAGCTGGACTCTTATGTCTTGCCTCGGTGGACGTTGGCTTCTCCAGACGAAGTCTCGGATGGATGGAGGACTTTTCGGGGTAAGCATCAAGCGGAAGACAGATCTTAGACTACGCGCCGATAGGATATACTCCGTAGTTTCTTGCAGCCCTGTAGGCTGCGATGGCATTGATAATTGGCGTATCGGGGTTAAGTTCATCTGTGCTGAGGCAAAATCCGGAACCGGGCGCTGCCTTTTCTATGGACTCTCTTGCTTGTCGTTCAACTTCTTCAGGACTGCCGTGCTGGAGAAGGTAATGATTATCGACCCCGCCTATTAGGACGATTTCCTCGCCGTACTTCCTTTTGATTTCTGCTATGTCCATAACCGCAGGTTCGACCGGCCAGAGTCCCTCGAAGCCAGCATCGATCAGGTCGCTCAACATTGATTCTGTGTTTCCCTCGCTGTGGTAGATTATTTTGATGCCGGCTTCTGTGAGGGGCTGAACGATCTTCCGTACGATCGGAAGCCAGTCATTCTTCAGGAAATCAGGGTTGAACAGAAGACCGTTCTTGCCCGCTATATCATCACCGTATACGAAGGCGGGGCCGATTCTTGCTTTCGCGTAGCTCCTCACATAGGCGCTCGCCGGCGAGGCTATTTTTTCTATAAGTTTTCGTAGCCGATCTTTCTCCCGCAACAATGCCTGTGCGAAGAGGCGAAACCCGAGCATGCGGTATGAGGTTTCTAACACGGATCCACCATAACCTATGTAGACAACACCGTATTTTTCGTAGGCCTTTTTGGATCTTAGAAACTCGGAAGTTTGCTCGGCAACTATCTTATCTTCGGGTAGCGGTTCAATTCCTATGTTATGGAGATCGTCTAGGTTCTTAAAAGGCCGGTCGATTACCCACGTTGTTTGGGTAGCTGGATCCCATCTAAAGGTGAAGGGCTTTTCGCACACCACCAAGCCTAGACTGTAATATTCGCTCATCCACGTGCTCGGTGGCTCCTCTCCGATGCTGGCGGTTGCGGCGCCGACCCCTCCATATGCGACATCTAAGCCAAGGGCGCTGTGCGCGCGAGGGACAGCTTCCTCAGCGGGGCCTGTTCCGCCAATCTCTCGTACGATCCGAGGGCTTCTTATACTGTCCAGAGTTGGTACCCTATCCGGCTCCTCGAAGTTCAGTACGCGAACAAACCTCTCGTACGAATCCATCTTTCACGTCGCGACCTAACTGAATAGTGGCGTTGCTGCGAACTATGCAAGTTCCACCGATCAATCTTTGGGCCTTAACAGTCTGTCTCTATACTTTATTCTAACCCTGTCCAATAGTATGGCAAATATGACCAGAATGCCCGTCGAAGCTTTTCTTTGGTCTGGGGAAATAGCGAACATTGTTAGCCCAGCTTCGAGGATTCCGACAACGAGGCATCCGGCAAAGCTGTTAACAACGGAGCCCCGCCCGCCAGATAGAGAAACCCCACCGATTACAGCACCGGCAAAAGCCGGAAATATTGCCCCGTCTGCCAGATTAAGGGGAACGCCGTTAACAAATCCAGTATAGATCAGGGCGCTGGCGCCGCTAAAGAACCCAGCCATCGCGTATGCCAGGAAGACAACGAGATTCGTCCTGATCCCTAACATTGCGGCTGACTCTTTGTCTCCGCCTGTCGCATAGATATGAATCCCAACTCCCGTATACTTCAACGCAACTCCTAAAACTATGAGGCTGGCCGTGAAAAAGATGATAGCGGTGTAGTCAGTCCCTCCGAATGTTGTGTAATACCTCGGTATATCGCCTCCCCAAATCGATTGCGGATAGATCATCAGGGTTAGGCCGTCGAACAGAAGAAATGTCCCTAGCGTGGAAAGGAATGGGTTTAGATTCAGAATTCCGACTAGAAACCCGTTTAGCGTGCCGCAGAGAAGCCCGAAAGCAAATGGCATCACAAAAGCAAGTTGTGGATTCAGGGTTGGGTTTCGCATCAAAACATACGCACTTGCCATGGCCGCCAATCCTGTTGCCTGTCCCACTGAGAGGTCGAAGTTTCCTGTTATGAGCGGAATCGTTTCCGCCACAACCAGAAACCCAAGTGGAATAGAGGAGTACACTATGAATCTTAGAGTGTCGGGATTCAACAGCGCTCCCGGTTTCAGAACCGCGAAGGACGTATAGAACAAGATTACAAGCAGCCAGGCCATCTGATCAAGGATGAAGACGAGAGTATTCTCCGCTCTTAGTCTCATCGGCGATCTCCTGTGATTATCTGGAAAATCTTCTCTTCGAGTTCGTGTACAGTGCGGAATCTGGCTTTCTCGAGATCGACTTTCTTTTCGCCTCTATCGATGATCACGATCCTATCCATGACCCTGAAGACTTGCCCAAGAGAGTGGGTTACGAACAAACAAGAAATTCCCGATTTCTTCAAGGCCTCGGTGAATCCGAGGACCTTCTCGACACCCATCACGGAGAGGGCTCGAGTGGGTTCGTCCAGGACGACTAACCTTGCCTTGAAATACATGGCCCTTCCCACGACTACGCCCTGTTTCTCACCTCCGGAGGCGAATCTGACCTCTTGTTCCGGCCGTATTCTAAGATTCAGCCAACTGACGACTTTTTCGGATTCGCTTCTCATTCTCGCGTAGTCGACTACTCTTACGAACCCAGCTTTTCTAGGCTCTCTTCCAAGGAATATGTTCTTGGCTACGGTGAAGCAATCAACTAGCCCTCTCTCCTGATGAACTGTTTCTATCCCGAGCTTTCTTGCATCCTGGACGGATGAGATTCTGACCTTGTGGCCTTCCCAGAAGATTTCTCCTTCATCAGGTCGCAAACGTCCGGAGATGATCTTGACTAGGGTTGATTTGCCGGCGCCATTGTCTCCAATAAGTCCAACGACTTCTCCTGGGTAAATGTCGAGATCCACGCCATTTACAGCGTGAACTCTTTCGAACCATTTGTGAATATTCCTTAGCTCTAGTAAGGGTCCTATCTTGGTCAAGGTGCAGTACCTAGAGCGGCAGGGTTCTGTGGTACGCGCGGGCTTTTGGAACGGAAGGATTTCTAGGCCAGCCACTTATCTACTAGAAGGTACCATCCGACGTATGCGTCTACGTTCTTGGGTGTGACGATAATTGCGCCTGTCCTTAGCCATCTGTGGCCGTAGAGATTCTCGATCGTCGCAGGTGCCCAGACAGGGTTCGTCCACGGATTTGCACCCTTGTGTTCCAAGGAGCCTCTCTCTAGAGCTATGTTCCAAGTTCCATCAGGCTGCGGGCCATCTGACTTGGTAATGTCGTCTATTACCGTAGTTCCCACTGGGGGTAACGCATTCACGCCTTGCTCGATCACAATTCTTGCGAAATATTGGGCTAATCCTAGCCAGTGTGGGTTCGGTACATCTGAAACCGCATCGAGCAAGCCCTCTTTCACGTAATTTGCCGCCTCCTTCGCGCAATCGAACCCTCCCACGAATATGTGTCCCGGTTCACCCCTGGGAATGGCAACTCCCGCCCTCTTCACACCCTCAACAGATCCAAGGAGCGTCGTCACATTAGTTCCAAGCACCATCAGGGGTTTGCCCATCCCTGCAATCGCATCGACGATCGCTTTCTGAGCCTCATCTGCGCCCCAAGTGGGGCATTCGAATCTCTGCAGTCTTAGGTCGGGATATTTTCCAAACACGTTATTGTACCCTTCCCAAAGCATTCTAGCCTGGGTTTCAGCGTAGGGTCCGCTCGCCACAAACACGTCGCCCTTCAATTCGAGTCCGGATTCCTTTACCGCATCTACCATAGCCTGGGCAATCATTTCTCCAACTTGAACCGTGCCAGACATGATGGTGATGGCTATCGAATCGGTCTCGGCGGTCGTGTTCCAGCAAACCACGGGCGTGTGCTTCTCCTTAACTGTCCAATCTATCACTTGTGTCAAGGCTTTGGGGTCCGTTGGGCTTACCAGCATAGCGTCTACGCCAACGCTTCCAACCAAGTGGTTCACGTCTTTGATCTGGGTTTCGACATCTCCATGCGGGTTTGTGACCATCAAATTGTATCCGTGATCTTCGGCGTAAAACTCAGCTCCCTTAACCTCAACTCTAGTCCAGTCGTCGTCAATGTAATAGTGTGAAAGCCCGAAAGTGTATGCCTTCTTTGTAGGAGTCGGCGGGGGAGCCGGCTTTGTCGCCTCATAGATTCCGTATCCCGCTGCCGCTACGACTCCGGCTGCAACGATTCCAGCAGCGTACTTCAAATACTTCCGTCTAGTGATTTTGGTTTTCTCTACTTCGCTCAAAACGACATCAGTCCGCTAGAACGCAAATGGTCCTAGCCTGCATATTTATCTCTTCCCTATCCCATTGTCTCTCATCGCACAGCGAACTCGCTAATGTGCAGCACTGTATTTAGCTACTCGAAGCTAAGATCATTCCATTCGATGATAAGGTCTGCCTAAAAGAAGCTGACTGATGCGATTACAAGCGAACCCGACTCCCTCTTGTTATCCATGTTAGTTCGAATTCCGGACTCCTCGGCCCGGGCAGTCAGCTCGCGAAAGGGGGAAGTCGTCTCAAGCACGCGGGGCTCTCGCTCGGTATTCGTCTTCGTCTTAGAGAGGCCCCTCTGGCTCCTGTGGCTTACACATCTTCTCGCACAATACGGATCGAACTACTCCATCGGTCAGCCGCTCCGCTAAGATTGCTATTCGAAATTGCAAGCCTCAGAATCTTCTCGTCGATCAGCATTAGTATATCGCCCCAGTCCAGGGTCAGAGTTCGGCACCGCTGAAAGGCCTCAGTGACCTTGCCTCAAGATAACCAACTTGAACAACTGTGACAACCGGCAAAGCGATAATGCACGATTGACGCGATTCCACGAAGCACGAATTCTCGGGATATGCTTGAATGCCCCGCCCGGCAGTACTGAGATCTTCCTGTTTGGTATAGCATATATTCCGAATCTCAGTATCAACGTCTAGCGATGACTTTCCCTCAACCGTTCTAGTGCCACGCCGACTCCGGGGATTTGTCCTTAGCTTCGCCGCGATCCTGGCTCCAAATTTGCGGCCAAGCAAACTTCTCCGAAGTGGTGTCTTTCACCAGCCAAGGCTTTTATTGCCCCCGGAACTGATAGCGTCGATGAGTGTGCGCACTAACATGCAGAAACCTAGGGTCGGAATCTTGTTCTTTGGAAATGAATGGTTTTGGAGCCAGAAGATGAATGGATTTGGCCCCGAATTCCTAAAATTGATTGAAAGCGACATCGACAGCACAAAAGAGAATTTGAGCTCATTCCTTGAAGTCGTCAGCAGTGGGATCATTTTTCACGAGGATAAGGCCAAGGCGGCCGCCATAGAGCTGAGAGAAGAACGGGTTGATCTAGTAATCTTCTGCCCTGTAGTTTGGAGCTCAGACAGAGTGGTCTTAGCAGCGTTGAGCGAGACTGATAGTAAACTACCAGTCATTATGTGGTGTTCTAGCCCCTACAGAGAGTTGAGCGCGAAGATAACTGTTCCAGAGCTGGTCAGGACCACGGGTACCGTGGGAGCGCTTCAATCGGCGAGCGCGATGAAACGGCTAGGGCGATCTTTGATTCCGATCGCTGGAACTCGAGATGATGAACGCGTACTCAAAGAGATTCACGAATACTCAGTAGCAGCGAAAGTTACTAACGAGCTTAAGCGGATGAAGGTCGGTCTGCTTCCTTGGAGGTATGAGGACATGGTCGGCACATACGTGGACGAAGCCAAAGTGCTCAGCAAGCTGGGTCCAAAGATGGAGCCGGTTTCAGTTGGAGAGCTATTTCGTGCCTCTGAACAAGTGACTGAATCCGAACTCAAGTCTTTTGTTGAATATTTGAAGAAGAACTTTGACATAGTGGGTGTATCAGAAAAGAGCCTGTTGACTTCAGGAAGAGCCTCCCTAGCTTTAGCGAAGATAGTCGAGCAGCACAATCTTGATGCTATCGCGATTCAAGATATGGATGATGAGATGCATACACTGCTAAAGACGCGGCCCTGTCTGCGCGCGAAGTCGATGGCTGAAAGGCATGTACCCGTTGGGATGGAGGGAGACGCATTAGGTGCTCTCTCGATGATTGTTCTCCAGAAGCTAACAGACAAAGCTGCGATCTTTTGTGAGATCTTTACATTTGATGTCCCTAACAACAGTCTCCTAATGGGACACATAGGAGTCCCAGATCCGAGCTCCGCTCAAGATCCATCGAGAATGAAGATAGTTCCTGATCGCGAATTCCAGCACTACGATGAGGTAGAAGGAGCCTGCATGTACTTTACCCACAGAGAAGGGATAGTCACTTTGCTTGCCATTGTAAGCGAAGCCGAGAACTTCAGAATGATCGTGTCACGAGGAGAGTCGCTACCGATCGGCGAGAAGCTCGAGGGATACGCCCACATGGTAGTGAGGATCGATCCGCCAGTGAAACACTTTCTTGAGACAGCACTACTCTTAGGTGCGAACCAGCACTGGGCTGTCGTCAATGAGGATGCTGTGAAGAAATTGGAGAAACTAGCAGAACTAATGGGGCTCGAGAAGACAATAATAGTTTAGGCGAGAACGAACCTAGGGCGTACCGCATCTACAGCATGTGGATGATGACGACTTGGTCGACCAGCTTGAGAGATCAGGCACTCCTGGTGGAGGAGCAGAGGGCGACCCAACGCTCTTGCGATCTCGTACCCGAGAGCGAGCTCGTTCTTCGGGACGAAACAACAGCCTTGAAGCCGATTGAGTTTTGGATACAGGACCGGCTCCAGTATAGATCTGACTAGAGAGAGCTCGGCTAAAGTCACGACGGTTGGGTGGGTGCAATGGCGCCAGGGAAGAGGTTATTTGAGGATCCACCGAAGTGGCAGCGAAGTGACTCAACGTCTTGAGTCCACGTCATCATTATGTCGCCTGTGATCTGGGTGCGGAAAACTGCCGAGTAATCCTAGGGACACTAACGGAAGGTCACTTGGAGGTAGAGGAGATACATAGGTTCCAAAACCCACCGATCAAAGTCTTCGACACGTTGCGTTGGGATGTACTACGGATTTTTGACGAATTGAAGAACGGGTTGCGGAAAGTCGCTGCGCTCGGATGTCCCATCGAAAGCGTCAGCGTCGACTCCTGGGGTGTTGATTACGTGTATTTGCGAGGTCAGGAACCCCTCCTCACGCTCCCCTACAACTACCGGGACCCCCGTACGGATGGGGCCCTGGAGAAGGCATTTGCACTTGTTCCACCAGACGTCATCTATTCCGAGACGGGCATTCAGTTCATGCAGATCAACACTCTTTACCAGTTGCTCGATGATCAGAAGCATCGCCGTGAAATTCTTGAATTGAGTGACCAGTGTCTCAATATCGCGGACTACTTCAACTACTTGCTCTCTGGCGTGCGTTGTGCCGAAGAATCGTTGGCAAGTACGACTCAACTCTTCAATCCACGAGAGCGAAAATGGTCTTGGCAGCTTGTCGAGAAGTTCGGATTGCCGAGGAGAATATTCCCCAAGTTGGTGCGGTCGGGAACAAAGCTTGGACCGGTCAGGCATGACATCGGTGAAGAGGTGGGCTTAGAGAATACGCAGGTCGTGGCCGGCTGTTCACATGACACGGCCGCAGCTGTCGCAGCTGTTCCTGCGGAAGGCGAGAACTGGTGTTATGTAAGTTCAGGTACTTGGTCGGCAGTTGGAATCGAACTCGAACACCCTATTATCAATGCAGCCAGCCTAGTGCACGGCTTTGCCAATGAGATGGGTTACGGCGGGACCGTTCTTTTTCGCAAGAACGTTGTCGGCCTCTGGGTCATCCAACAGTGCCGCCGGGAGTGGGCCAGAGAAGGATACGAGTACGCTTATGATGATTTGACGAAGATGGCGCAGGAAGCTGAGCCGCTGAAGTCTCTGATAAACCCGTTCGCTTCACGATTTGTCAAACCCGGCCTCATGCCACAAAAAATAGCGGATTACTGTCGTGAAACAAATCAAGTGTCCCCCAAGACGCACGGCGAGATTATCCGCTGTGTCTTGGAGAGTCTGGCTTTGGCCTATCGTCAGGTGCTTGGAGAAATCGCTACGGTCACGGGCCAGAAGGTGAAACACGTACATATTGTAGGAGGAGGAAGTAGGAATCGGCTGCTGAACCAGCTCACCGCGAATGCTACGCAGATGACGGTTTTGGCGGGTCCAGCAGAAGCGGCCGCTGTCGGCAATATCTTGGTGCAGGCCATCGCGCTGAGTCACCTGAGGTCGCTCACTGACTTGCGACGCGTGGTTCGTCGTTCTTTTCCCATCGCGTCCTATCGCCCTGAAGAGGTATCAGCTTGGCCGAAAGCATTCGAACGGTTTGGGGAGTTGACGATCAAAGCCTAACCCCCGTTCAGGTCGTCGAATCGTATTCGGCACAACATCTTAATGTGATCGATCGACAAATCAATAGCACGAACGTAGTATCGGGTAGGTTGTCCGCAACCTGATGCGAGCCTAGTCGTACGAGCGTTGTGGTTAGGATACATGGGCCAGCGTCCTGCAACGCTGTATCTCACGATCGCTGGCCCC
>Ga0129297_10001530_pt1 | contig 11720 bp, 14 predicted proteins | sample I18A1metaG_FD_94708 | JGI IMG/M metagenome (GOLD analysis project Ga0129297, IMG submission 94708) | Lake sediment bacterial and archeal communities from Gulf of Boni, Indonesia to study Microbial Dark Matter (Phase II) - ​I18A1 metaG | ecosystem: Environmental > Aquatic > Freshwater > Lake >... | reverse complement strand
TTGGAAGGGCGGGAATCAGGTCTAAGGGGCAGGGCTGCACGCTCCACAAATGGGCCGTGCGGTGCAAGGCTTAGAACCCTGTGGCACAGGCCTTCGTGGGTTCGAATCCCACCCCCCGCACCATTTTACTGGTAAATTTAAATAGCTGCTTCGACACAGCTTCCTTGGATCTAGATGGGAAAGACACAATCTATCAAACAGCGATCGATCTACGTGTACCTGCCTTCAGAGGATATGGTTGCGGACTGGAAGGCCAGGGCGAAGAAGAGCGGTGAATCCATCTCCCGGTTCGTTATTGAGCATGTGACTAATTCACTGATGCAGGAGCAAGGTAGGGGAGAATACAAGTCGAGGGCTGACCTGATTCAGCAGCTAAGAGCGAAAGACGAGAGCCTTGAGAAGCTTACCCGAGAGAACGAGATCCTCAAACTGGCTCTGGAACGAGTTGAGAATGAGCTGCGCCGTTACCGGGCTGAACCATTTCTCGATAAGAGCTTTGAAGGCATTCGAGGATACGATAGACGACTCATTGAGCTGCTGAAGAAAGGTAATACGATTGATTCAGACCATTTACTGAGGCTTCTGAGAATCAATCCACGCGATACTCCGCTGGTCAAGGCGATTTCCAGACAGCTAGAGAACCTTGAGGGCTACGGGCTAGTGGAGAAGACGCGAAGGGGCTGGAAGTGGGTAGCCTGATGAGTCAACAGGTTCTAGTTCAACCACCTGATGCCCTACAACTTCTGGAATTGTTTGTTGAAGATTGCCGAGATAGACAGTTGACAGAGGAGACTATTCGTCGTTACAGGTCAAGCATCAAGCAGTACTTAGCCTACTTGGAACAGCGAGGAATCTTGATTGTTAACGTGGACAAGCATACCCTACATGACTACATTCGTCAGAGGCGCTCACAAGGCGTGGATCAGAAGACACTGGAGAATGACCTATCAGGTATAGCTGGACTATACGAGTACCTAGTCTTCGAGGACTACATGGAGAGGAACCCAGTGCCTGGCGTGAGGAAGCGATACCTTAGGAAATACAAGGAAGAGAGCGACGGAGACGTTGAATCTCCGAGAAAGCTTCTCACAGTAGAAGAGATGGGTCTACTAATTAGCTCGGTTATTGACACCCGGGACAAGGCCATCATGACGCTGATGGCCAAGACTGGCGTCCGGAGAGGGGAAATGATCGCAATGGATGTCGAAGACATCAACTGGGCCGAACAATCAATCACGATCAAGCGCAATCAGTTCAAGAAGCGCAGCGGGAGAACGGTCTTCTTCGACGATGAGACTGCGAGATTGCTGAAGCGCTGGTCGAGTCAGCGGGAGAAACTGAACCCATCTACGAAGGCACTCTTCGTCGGGGAACAGGGTGGGCGACTCAAGAGAAACGGGGTGTACTCGATGGTCGCCAAATATGCGGAGAGAGTCGGTCTACACAACTCGAGTTCTACTAGACCAGAAGATCATTTCTCTCCTCATTGCTTCAGGCATTGGTTCACTACTCACTTGCGACGTGCAGGAATGGACCGGGAGTTCATCAAGGCTTTGAGAGGAGACAGAAGAAGAGAGGCTATTGACATTTATGACCGGATAGACCGCGATGAGCTTAGGCGAGCCTACCTAGCTTTTATTCCTCAACTCGGGCTATAGACGACAGGTCCATTGACTATTCAATGCGCGTTCAAACGTAACAGAATTGTGAATCGGGCCGGATTCACTGTCTCGCCCCCCTGTAAATGCGAATTTCTAGAGTTGGGGAATTCCTGTACTACTTTCTTCTTCTGGTTTTGGCCTTCTTCAGTTGCGATAATTCATAGCAGGCCTCATAGAAGTTCTCCACCATATGGCGCTCCTCCCATTCTCGCAGCTTGTCGATGCCACTAAGGTCATTTTCTCTCAGAATCCGAGCGACTTCCTTTTCTCTTGCTTTACGACTTTCACGTGCTCTTACTATCCAATTCCTAGGGGGAATAAACCCATAGACAAGGAGAGCGTCAACGGGGCTACCCTTAGTTCTTCTGAACAGATTGGGTTCCCTCGGCACAATCTCACCTCACAGATGATATACCAACTGACCAGATTGTAGCTTATCTCTCTTGTCGGTGGTTCGATTCCTGAATGGTGCAGTGCTGATCAAGGAGCATATTTCGAGGCGGGTCTGGCCCTTCTTATTGCAGGACGTCCCTTTCTTCGAAGAACGAATGCTTTTGGATTCTCCTTCATTACACTCTGAGCGAGGGGATCGAGTATTTCCTCACGGATCGCGTCAAAGGACTGAGGGTGTTTTCCCCCTTCTCTGATCTCAGATTCAATGATCCTACCTGTTCTCTCTAGGTCTGCCTTGGCTGCGTCTTCCCAATAGGTCTGAACCTCCTTCTTGAGTTCCAGCATTTCATCGATGGTCCCTCGCACCAAGAATTCGTAGACATTCTTCATGCTGTACTCGTACCAGTTCATGCTTCCGAAATAGCACACGTCGTCCGCTAGAATCACCTTAGCGTGGAGGGTGTCGAGAAACCTCAGAGAGAATTCGCCAAAATTCTTTTTCAACAATCTCAGCCCATTCAACATGCTCATCGACTTCTCAGGATCAGACTCATCGAGCGGCCGTGTCAGCACTTGCATGGGCGTGTTCTTCTTCCCGTAAGAGACTAGTTCGCGACAGAAGTAGCCATCGATCCAAGGCCCGATAACAAAGATCAGTTTCCTAGCATATCTCAGATCTGCCCGTAGGTTGGGCAGAAACCTACTTTGTCCAACTATCATGAAGGAAGTGGGCAAAGTCATACAGTTCCTCCGGCCTGACATGTGTTATTTGATTGCACGTTTCAGCTACGTAGCGCTCGAACAACTTAGGTCTATCTTTGAACTCCGTCACTGTGTCCATGAGATCACGAATCGCTTTTCTGAACCTATTCTTGACCAACAGTGCCTCCGCCAATCCGTTTCCCCCGGCCGTGGTCTCCACTATCCGGAGACTTCCACCTGAAATGTTGAGTCTGGCCACCAAACCCGAACCCGTTTCAAGCACGCCAAGGAGGAATTGCTCGAGTATCTGCTCGAACAGCGAAGTGAGTTCCTCCAAATTGCCTTTGTATTTGTATTCTCTGCCAAACTGCCATTCCCATCCTAATGTCGAGTAAGCGAAAGGATAAAGGAAAGGAAAGTCCCTTCCTCCCTCGATTGCAGACTTGAAACGCCGCGTTATCTCTGCAAGAGTCACTGCCTTTTCCCGATTCTGATCTAGGTCAATCTCTCTGTAACCGTCGAATTGTTTTCTATATTCCCAGACGCCATAGTCCACCTTACCCTTAGTAGGTAATACTGCATCAGAAGCTAGTTGCCTAACGACCTCTATGAAGTCAAACTCTTCTCTATATTTGCCTCGTGTAGCTATTGGGCGTCTTTCTGGCTCAACGAAGATCCTGTCCAAGATCTTGAGGAACTTTCCGAGTACTACTTGGCTCTGTGGGCTTTTCCATTCGGCAATCTTCCAGTTACATTGATAGTTCTTAATCCGCCATCGTCTCCCGGATGAGTCAAGATAAACGGCTTCAGGATGCGCGTCTCTGAACACGTTGATGTCCTCAATCCAAGCAACATCATCGCTCCCGTACGTCAAAGGGATCTTTCCTTCGCTGGCCGATGCTCGGAAACCTTTGTGGTACCAATACCTATCTTCCATATCTAGTATAGCCGAATAACGTGACTGAAGGGTTGATTTGACTTCCTTGAAATCCATCATCTCCCCAAAGACTCTCGTGAATGCGCTAGTGAATTCATCCCACTTGCGGCTAGCATACCTTCTGTACAATCCCTCGCGATACCCAGCATAGATGTGTTTGAGCCTGACCATTTCTAGGTGAAGTGGTAAGCCTATCATTTCCGTACCTTTCAGGGAATGAAAGGCTTCGGGTTTCCTCAGCAACTCTCTGTCCCGTGGCCTCAAGCTCAGTACAGTAACTACAAGCCCAGGCCTATCCTCACGTCTACCGACTCTGCCTATTCTCTGCAAGTAGTCGACTCTGCTGTCGGGGATGTGTCCTATAAAGCAGAGGTCAAGGTTTTCGATATCTACTCCGAGTTCAAGTGCGCTAGTAGCAATTAGCGTGATGCCGTGCATTCTACCGCTGTTGAAACTGCTCTCTATTTCCCGACGTTTCACTGGAGGCAGGTCTGCATCATACACGACAACCTTCCTCTTACGATATATCCTATTGAGATAGCTCGCAAGCAGTCTAGACTCGAACTTGCTCTCTGAGAAGCATATCACGTTGACATCTGTTCCTAGGATCGATTCGTCCGCAAGGAACTCCTTGGGTTCAAAGTCGGTTGTGCTCTGAGTCGGGTCAAGCAGCAGGACTGTCTTTGATATTCCGTCTTTGCGACAATGCCTCAAGAGGTCACCACTTCTTTGTCGATCGATCAGTTCAACCTTCTGCTCAACGGAATCATCTATGTGGCAAATAGCTGCAAGGTCAACTGTTGACAAAAGCTTAGCAGCAAAATCTCTTGCGTTGGCCAGAGTCGACGAAGACAGAAAAACCCCCGGTCTTTTTCTGCTTGAAGATTCTGTTGCGACAAACAGTCTCTTCAGGAAATAGTGGACATTTGCCCCCCACAATCCTTCGAAAAGATGCGCTTCATCCATCACGATGCAGACCAAGCGCCTTACGAAGTTTTCGTGAGACTGAAGCAAGCTATAGTGTGCCTTGTCAATAGTTGCAAGTCTTACGCGCGCCGTTCTAAAGGCTTCACTTTGTTCGTGAAGACGCATCGTTCGGTCCTGTGTAGCGGAACCTTCGCGTCCTGTTCCTTTCCAAACTGTCCACCACAATGACTCTTTTCCGACCTTGATGCTACCGCTCCATGGCGTAGGCATACCTGCATATCTTGTGACAGACTTATTCTCTGACATCTTGGACAGACGTTCGGCCTGACTCCACATTAGTGCCTGAGTGGGAAAACAGACCAAGGCAGTGCCATTCTTGTTATCCAGAAGGTTCTTAGCCACCCAAGTCCAGAAACATAGGCTCTTACCTGAGCCAGTTGCTGTTGTTATCACAAAGTTCTTCTTTCCCTTGTTCAGAAAGGCCTCCAAGAATTCTTTCTGATGCGAGTATATTCCTTCTCGTGCTTTCCTCTCATATCTCACTATGAAATCCCTGAGATACCTGTCTTTGACGAAACCCTCGAGTTTGGTCTTCTTCGGAAAAGGTGTAAAGACTTGGACAGTATTTGAATGGATAACACGTGGATATTTCTTTAGAATCCTTTGGTGAACATCTGAAATGCTCAAGATAACCTCCTTCCAGGAAGTGGGGTAGAATGGATTAGGACCTTGTTTGAATATAAGCTCTGAGATTGGCGGGCAGTATTCGGATTCTCCTTCTAGGGCTCCTTGGGCCTCGGAAAAATCCAGTTCCAGAAGCGCAGCGGCAGAACCGTCTTCTTTGATGATGAGACTGCGAGACTTTTGAAACGCTGGTGTAATCAGCGGGAGAAACTGAATCCATCCACGAGAGCACTCTTCATCGGTGAACAGGGTGGACGACTCAAGAGAAACGGCGTGTACTCAATGGTTGTCAAATATGCGCAGCGGGTTGGCTTACACGATCCAAAGTCGTCCAGTGTCGAAGATCACTTCTCTCCCCATTGCTTCCGACATTGGTTCACCACTTATCTGCGACGCGCAGGAATGGATAGAGAGTTCATCAAAGCCTTAAGAGGTGATCGCCGAAGGGAGGCGATTGACATCTATGATCGAATCGATCGCGATGAACTTCGAAGGGCCTACCTAGCCTTTGTTCCTCAACTGGGGCTCTAAGAAAGAAGGCCAGTGACGACTTTTTCGATTGGTCTGATCCAAGGATTCATTTAGTAGGCCTTTGAGTAGCATCTAGAGGGCGTATGTCTTCTCAAAGCAAATGGAAGCTTCTTGCAGCATTGATTGTAGCATCAGCTATACTGGGCGCTGTGAGTTGGCAGCAGTTCGCGCCTAAACCTGTGCCGCCTGCAACCATTACGGTGGCTACAGCAGCCGTAACGACATCGATTGAAACACAAACTACGAAACAGCCCTCGTTCAGACTGTACGGTAAGGTATTCTTCGACTACAATGGCAACGGAAAACAGGACCGAGGGGAGCCAGATATCCCAAATGTTGTGGTCGCTTTGAACGGCGAAAACGTAACAGCCACGAACAGTACAGGATGGTATGTGATCGAAGAGGTTCCAAGAGGTATGAATACAATAAGGCCGTTTCCCACCAAGAACTTCAGGTACATGTGCGAATCAGCATCCGAGTTCAGGCCTGTAGAGGAACCTTATCGCGTTCTAGTCTTGGATGATGCGAGAAAGGATATTGGATTGATGGAAGGGTTTCTAACAATGCCTTTCGTAAAGGGTACTGGAATACGAGCGGTCTCATACCACGATGACAACTATTGTGAATGGAACCCCAGCTCGAATTCACGCGCGAAGGACTGGATGGGAGGCCAACAGACTTACGAGGGACACAAAGGAACAGACTATGGGATTGAACGAGGAACCCAAATTCTCGCAGCAGCGCCAGGCGAGGTCATGATTGCACAGTATGAAGAAGGAAAAGACTTGGATCCAAGCGTCCTCCTGTATCATGGCTGGCACAACAGAAACCATTGCTTCACGGCATATGCTCACATGAGTCGAGTCGATGTCAAAGTAGGTCAGAGAGTCAGGAGAGGAGATCAAATCGGGCTCTCAGGCCCGTCGCAATCGGTACCAAGTCCGGGGCCTCATCTTCATTTTCAATTGAACCTGGCCCCGAGTATCAAAGGGTGGGACGGTCGTTTTCACAGAGACCCGTATAGAGCTATCTGGGATCCCACGGCTGTCAGCTACTGGACCAAGGACAACGATCCTCAGTATCCAGATACGAAGCTCTCAGCGCCCACTATGTATTAGCAAATCAGCAAAACGTCTGAGGACATGTGCTCAAGACGACAAACAGCTCAATCATCCAGCTATCAAAGCAACTTCGTCCAGCTTTCTCAAACGAAGCGGTTTCTGGGGATTATCCGTTCTCAATACGCCGATCCTCTTTGACACCAATCTCTTGTCCAAGTTCTTCATGGTTGAGGCTTCAGGAGACTGAGCTGGGAAAACTATTTTGTAGGCTCCTAACTGAAGGGACACTTCATACTCATCACATTCAATGCCTTTGAAGATGCCTACGGCTTCCTCCCAAGGTTCCAGAGAGATCTTCTTGAGTTTGGGCATTTGTGAGGCCACCTAGTTGTGGAGAGGCAGGGGATTCGCCAGAATCAGTAGTGGCAATCGAATGAATTGTGATTCTAGGAGTTGGACCTATCTGCTATGATGCATATGTTCCATCACAGAAATCGACTTGACTACCACTGTGCAGATGATGCATAGAGGTGATTGTATGAGTATGAAATCGTTCGCGGAAATTGTTCCTGAGAAGAAGAATTTCAATGTAGATGCAAAGGTTCAGTTTGCTGAGCTGGTTGGCAAGAGCTTTGTCGTCCTTGACTACGAGGTGTATCCTTCAAAGTTTGAGGGATGCGACAAGTTTGCTGTGATTCTACTGAAATCCAACGGGAACGAGGTTATAACAACAACCAGCTCCCGAGTGATATTGGATCAACTTGAGAAGATGAGAAGCGAGCTACCGGTCAAGGTGAGGTTGGAGAGAAGAAACAGGTATTTCGCGTTCAGTTAGAAAATAGGGGATTCAGTCTCGCTCTGCTGTTCAGAGCTGCCGAACTGCTCTCTAAGGTTCAAGATTAAGTGCCGCAGCGGGATTTGTCTCCTACTTTCTCTTCGATCTGACTGAAGATTGAGACTGAAGCGATGCATATGAATGCTATTAGACCTATTGCCATGAACAGAAGATCCGTCTCAAGTGATGTCGCTCCCTTCCGGACTAGATAGCCTAATCTCTTATCCGAACCGTAGAATTCCACTGCTACCGCTCCAGTCAAGGCCAACGGAGTCGATGTCTTCAAAACAGAAAAAGCACATGATAGCATCGTTCGCGTCCGTTTCTTCGCAAGGAACTCCCACCTAATGGCATTTGCAGGCTTTTCCAATGCAGACGGTCCAAGGTTCCCTGACTTCAGCAGAACCGATTGCAGCCCGCCCCATGAAGTAATCCCCATCTTCTCTATATATAACCCGATGTATGCGAGTCATGAAACTGCAAACAAGTGCGGGAGGAGTCTCTCGAATCTGCAGTATGCATGAAATGGTCCGTGGGTTTCTCTGATCAATCGATAGAGAGAGGAGGCTAGAGGCTCAGAGATACTACGGTTATTGCTAACGCAAACTAGGGGCCACATGGGCGCTGAGCTTTGTAGTTTAGAACTCATGTCTCCTCGCCCAGTCGGGTACGTAGCTATCTGAGTAGTGACCCCCAGAGAGAAGTGCTGAGAGCATTCTTTTCTTCGTTTCATCACTTGTGTAGGAGTTCTTCGTGGCCTTCCTATACTCCCAAAGGTTTTCCGTCTTCATAACAAATATCAGGCCGACTATTGGACAGTATCGGTCAAGCAAGGTCTTCAAAGCGCTTCTTGTATCATCATCTGGTTCTGGCCATACTAGATATGAGTAATCTGCCCCTTGGAAAAGAAGCGCCAAGGCCTGACTTACGCCTTCAGCAAAAGAAGGAAACCTAGACTCGCCTTCCTTTGTTCTGGTGACTCCTTTTACCTCGTACCCAGTTAACGTGATTTCAGGCGAAAGATATTGCCGTACCCTACGTTCGAAACGAGCGATATCGAATTCCATCCTAAGAAACACCGACTCACCTTTCCCGCCTGTTCCATAGATTGTCCACCCACGCCATTTTGTCAGAACAAGATTATTCGATCCACTGAACTTCTTGAAGAGAATAGTGCGAATTTCGTCCTCGGAAAACATCTGTCCAGCAACCTTACCTACATTAAGGCTTCATGCCACGTGTCTAGATGTTCAAATATGCTTAGGCCGAAACATCAAGGTAGCGACGACATGGGCTACAGGGACCGCAGAAAGCTTTTCTTACGATCCTACTTCTTCTCGGCCTTTGTCTCCTTCTCCTCTTTTCGCTCTACCTCCGAGGGTCTCTTGGCGAATCGTATCGGATGAAAGTCGGAAATAAACCAAGAAGGATGCTTCTTCATCAAATCCTCAGCTCTGTTGCCGCTCATTGTCTTTTCTCCGTTGACCTTCAAGTACTGTTCTTATCTAGCAATCGACTCGTGTCCGTCTTAAGTCCGCTGTTCCTGGAACGGCGTTCCTTTTTCCTAAGTCCACGAAATTCGCACTTCACATGGATGCATGATGGTGAGGCCCGGCGGCCCGTTTTCGAGCGTCCTCCTACCTGTTCATAAGAGTCAATATGAAAGAAGCACCCGTAATTCCCCCGACAATCAGAATCGCAGGATTCGACGTAGTTATCACAACCATCCTCTCCAATGACAGCCCCGCAACCACAAACGTGACCAATAGAACTATCCCGTAGCCTGCGGCCAGGCAAAGCACCATTCTCGCCAAGCGTCTAAGTATCACACCCAGACACCGTCTATAGCGATTGGATTCGCCGCCTGATAAGCTTAGTGCACAGTGCAATGAGCGCTGCGCAATACTGCTCATCCCTAATGCTTAAATTCAGCGAAGTCTTCATCCTATAGCGTGTTGCGCATTGGACAACGAGCAAGACATAGTCAATGTTCTTTCTCGGGAGAGGTACCTCACTACGACAGAGGTGGCTGACAAGACCGGGCTTAGTAGAAATAGTGCGGCCAAGTACCTTGAGATTCTCCGGGCGAAGAACATTGCAAGTTTCAGAATGGCAGGGCCATCGAAGCTGTGGTTCCTGGTCGAAGATGAGAAGAAGAGGACAGAACGGGAGATCATTGGTGATCTCGAGGATACGATAAGGAAGGCAAGAGAAACATCGTTGTCTGGACCAACTCTTGAGATGATAGAAGAAGCGCTCAAGAAGATGAAGAAGAAGGGGCGAGAGTAATATTGCCACTCAGTCAATTCTTTCTACCACATAGCATCTTGAATCTCGAGGCGTTCGGTATCACAGATGAATACATGCCACATCTTGATTTGATGAAATTCGTGCGTGACGAAAGCAGGGTCTCCTCCCTTGAAGCGAAGCATGGCCTCTCCCGTGGCACCATAGGAGCATTTAGATATCTTCACGAGCATCTCCACAAGTTGCTTTCAGCAACCGCCTCCACCTATTGGCTATATTGGCTCCAAATCAAGGCTCGAAGTGCATTCAGAGATGTGCTGCACCTGGTTGAAAACAAGTCTCTCGAGAAGACTATGTCTCAGTTGATCGATGCTAAGGACAGGATCTCGATTTGCGAGTACGTGACCGGTTGTCTCTCGGAAGAACTCAAAACACTCCAAGAACCATTCATTGCTGTTTCGCTTTCAAAGTTTGCTGAGGACGGAGAACTAAAGGCCATTGGAAATGAGGTGGGTAAGCGCTATGTTAATGAAATCGCTTCGAGACATGGCCCCAAAATCGTGGATATCTACAAGAAGATGTCATGGATCGCACAGAAGAAAGGAATGGACTTTCTGCTGGAGCTGATGATGTGCTCCTTGAATCTTCCCATAGGCGAACTGAACATAATGAATCTGCCTGAGATCTTTCAGATGTGGAAGCAACAATCACTAAGACTGAGGCCTGTCGGAAGGTTTTGGAAACTGATGAGGTTGATGGATGAACGACAGGACATAAAGAACCTGGGTGACATGATTAGCCGGATGTGGGCAATCGGTCTGACAGAGAAGAAGCCTGACTGGATTGCGCCACTTTCTTTGATTGGATCTCGGAAGTATGTGGCTGCACTTCTTCAACAAGACGAGGAATCACTATTGAATTGCTTTCCATATTGGGACTATCAGGGTCAGAATTGTTGGTACGGCTCGGATCTGGAACTATCCCTCGAATCTCTCAGAAAACACCCTGAGCCTGCAGCTATGGTAGAAGAAGGAGAGAACCTTTATTTCAGATACGACAGAAACAGGGCAAGAATCTATTCTGGCCACGGATACATTTTTCAGGCGAGACTAGATTTGAAGGACTTCACGTCATACTTGTTCGGAAAATTTGTTATTAGTGCACTTAAGGATCAAGTAGTTCTGGCAAGCTTTCCTCAATATCAGAGAGGGCATGTCTGTAGAGTGATCTGTTTGGAGAAACAATTCAGTCATTGCTTCTACGGTGAAGGAAGGAAACGAAACGGGTTCACGGAAGTCAGAGAGCTTAAGTGCTCTGAATGTGGATTTTACACTTCATACGCATTAGCTGAGAAAGCTAGTGCCATAATGGGAACAATACCTTCAAAAATCACAGCACGTTAATCAAGATTGGAATTAGCGCACCCCCAAAGGTCCTGAAGTCTTAGATGTGCGCACAAAACGATTTGAGGGTGACTGCCACTAAGCCATTAGCGTTTGAAGCTGCTGAAGGATGCCGCTTTTCGGATTCCAGCCCCACTGCGTTATGATAGGTCAATATCCGAATTATGCTGTCACAGCAAGGTAGTAGTCTGTTTTACTGGTAAACTGGTGCGGGGTTCCCACCCCCCGCACCAATTTGAGATTTGAGTCGTGACCGAAGAGCTTAAGGATTGACGACCAAGAATTTGAATACAGATGAAGGGTTTGTATAATAGAACAAACGGCATAAGACTACAGATC
>Ga0129297_10001529_pt1 | contig 11723 bp, 12 predicted proteins | sample I18A1metaG_FD_94708 | JGI IMG/M metagenome (GOLD analysis project Ga0129297, IMG submission 94708) | Lake sediment bacterial and archeal communities from Gulf of Boni, Indonesia to study Microbial Dark Matter (Phase II) - ​I18A1 metaG | ecosystem: Environmental > Aquatic > Freshwater > Lake >... | reverse complement strand
TGCTTGGTATACATCCCGTATGGAAGCATATAGTTAAGAGTCAATTTGACCTTCTTGTCGTTCGCTAATGCTTCCCTTAAGCTCACCGAGACACCTTTGTACGCGGCTACTTCGTCTTTCACGCTCACTCCGATAGAACCGTAAACGTCCTGAGCTGAAATCTCAGTAGCGTTTCTTGGGATATAAAGGGTTATGGTAGATAGGCTTTCTCCCTTATTAGTAATTTGGTAGAAGTCAGAAACGATTAGGTTTCCCCAGGGATCTAAGGTTATCTCCCTTACCACCTGATTCAGCTCGATTGGAAAGAATTCCTGTGGATAACCAGAATGTGCAAAAGTTATCCAAGAGGTTTGATTCGTAAAAGGTTTTACATTACTTTCCGTCCGATTTAGGACCATATAAGAATATTGAGGCATAGTTATAGTTGCATTATCAAAATAGGAGCTGCTATTTACATACAGGGTTCTCGGCGGAAGAATTACCGTAACATTATAGAAGCTCACCTCTTTTTCCAGTACAGGATAGAGCGGGAAACTTACATTATATTCTTCTCCGTCTAACGAAACAAGCCCGGTGAGGACATAGACAACCGTAAAATTATACGAACCCGTCTTAGCCAAATCTATAGATTCCCTAAACTGCACTTCCACTCCGTAGAACCCATCCATATCAAGATTCGGCGTCACATGTAGTCTGCTTACGGCGTTATATGCAAAGTAGTGAAATAAGTCACCTTGATATGCGCGTGGCAATCCGATTACAAGATTGGATAGGGGCTCAACATTTGTGTTTCCGTTGAGGGAAAGTTTCACAATATCAGTTATAACAACAGCCCCATCAATCTCGATCTGAACCAGACGGTCAACACGGATCTTTACAGGATTTGAAGATGATGCTTCCGCGTTAACAGGCAAGCTGTTTAAGCACGTAAGAGTCAGGATTAAAAAAATGAAGGGTAAAGATACACGGCATGTAGAGGGTTTCCGACTCAAGTTCTCCTCAACCACCATAGGGCTTTCTCATATTAATTTTTTCTTCGATTATAAAACTATTCACTTTGAGAAGGGTGTTAATCTTTTATCTTTTAAAACAATGAATGGGGCTACAGCTCTAGTCAGGTCAGGTCCAATAATCTTCTCTAGGTTAGATGCGTAATGGAACTTAATTTTCTTTCTAGCATCAATTATCTTTCTCGCCTTCTCTGGTCCCATGCCAGGTATCTTAACAATCTCGTAATAATCGGCTGAATCCAAGTCGATTGGGAAAAGATATGGTTTCTTCTTCGCGAAAACCAGTTTTGGATCGATGTTCGGTAAGAATCCGTCGTCATCAACTATCTGAGCCAGATCATCAACCCTGAAGCCGTAATCCCTTATAAGGAAGGAGCACTGGTACAAGCGATATTCACGGTGAGGAGGACATGGACGCTTACCTTCGAGAGGAGTCTGGTCAGCAGGCTCGAAACCACTGTAGTAAACCCTTCTTAAACCCAGCTCCTTATAAAGCCACTCAGACGTCTTCAAGTACTGCAAGTCATCATCGTCAACAGCTCCGACAATCATCTGGGTATCGATGCCAGCCTTGCCGAAACCGAACTTGGCTTCTAACCTCTGGCTTTCAACCCTTTTAACCTCGTCCACAATCCACTCTAAACGCTTAATGAGGGCCTCTTCGTAACCACCCTTATCTGGACAGAGCTCAGAAAAAACCTCCCGACTAGGAGCCTCAAGGTTAACCCCAACCCTATCCGCCAACTCTACAGCTTCGCGAACGTAGTGTTTGCTGACGCCGGGCATCAGCCTGAGATGAATATATCCAGTGTAACCTAGGTTCCTAAGAACACGGAGGATACCCAGCTGCTTTTCAGTTACATAATCGGGGTCCTTAAAAACTGAGGAAGACAGAAACAATCCCGTTATCTTTCCTTCTTTCCAAAGGTGCATAGTCACCTTGGCTAACTCATCAATTCCCCAGGATTCTCTGAGGCAGCTCCGACTAGACCTAAAGGCACAATAAAGGCAGTCGTTTTTACAATTGTTTGTCAGAAGTGTCTTTAAAAGTGGGACGCGTACTCCCGCGGCTGAAGCTTCATAAATAGGTACTACGCTACGATCCCAGTTCGAACCCAATGTGAGGAAGTACCACTTGTCCCGCATCCTCATCGAGCAAACAACCCCGATTTTCAATAAGATATGAAGCAAAATCAGAATTTTTTCAACAGTCAGTATCCATCTTGTCTGAGGTAGTAGTCGTCCTCTTTCTTGGAACCGAAGCTTCTAACACCTTTCTCCTTGAGCTGCGTTCTTAGACGCACAGCGTATTCGTGATTGATCTCGCGTCGCCTTTCAAGGTACTCTATTATCTCTTCTGCTTGTCCTTCGGTATCACATCGGCGTATAAAGTCGATAACATCTGGGTTATAACCCTCAAACCTTTTTGAGACTGCCCTTTCACCAGTTTCCCTATCAGATCTAAGAGAAGTGATTGAAATTTTGTTATCACTGCTATCCAACTCTTTTGCCAAGTGAGGAAACACCTTTCTAAACTTTTCTTTATCGATCTTCATCTTCAGACACACTTATTATCTTTCTCGTGCTCCCAACTTCTTTTATAAAGAAACTTTTATTTAAACCGATGTTTATATGATCCTACAGCATGCGTTCTCCAATGGTTTTCTTTTTATATAACTTTCCATTGAAATACTACATTCTCTCAATGCAGGTCGCCAAACACATAAACCCCGCCGTAACGGGCTGTCTTCTCAATAACTTTTCCAATTTTTCGGTCGCCGAGGCTTAATAAGGCTTGGATCTTAGCGTGGTGAGGTCAAGGCAGCTAATTAAGAACCGCTTATCTCCTTTGAAAAGTTTTTAACAAATTTAATGAACTCCTAACGTATGAGGATGAAGGCGTCTCCTCCCATTGAAAGGGAGGCTGAGGCTTCGGAATTAGGGGATTAATACTCAAATGAATCGCTTTCGAACCATATCCCAAATCGGCAATCTCTTCGTATTAAAGAGCAAAAGCGATGACATCGAACTTCCTGAAAGGCTGTCCGATTCCAAGCTCCTTAAGGGCTCTCCTAGGGTAGGAATAAAGAACCTTTCGCATAGGACACCCTCACGCATATTAAATAAGGCATAGAGCAACCTAACAGTCAAGCCTGTCATACCCGCTCGGTATACGTTCGGATAACATAGGGCAATCTTCAAGTCCACCCTAGCACAATTTTTCTTGATAAGATTAAGCTTAGGTATCTGAACCATCCAGGCTACAACTGGACTAATATTTAAAATGTTAATCCTTAAACCCTGATTCTGTTTGGCAAAAATCTTCGAGTAGGCTCTTCCTTGAGGATTTTCTCGAGTTGAATAAAACTTAAGCCTTTGACCGTGTCGCCGTAGATTTCACATATCTCTTCTCGACTTATCTCTTCTAGGTTTCGAACAATTATTTCCGCTTCGTTGCCAGATGGAAGATCGAGATGGATATGAAAAGACCCTTCTGCTTCACCGTCACTTGTCTTAGACACATGCTCTGTTTTGGCGATTTTGAATCCGGCTTTCTGGAGATGATCAACTAAAAGTCTTGGATGCGACGAGAAAACAACTATGTCTATATCGCTATTCTTGTAAGCGGTTCCCCGCCAGACGCTTCCAATCAATCTCGGATTGAAATCCTTTAATTTGCTCATTATCTCTAGGGCTTCCTTCCTCATCTGAGTTAAACGCGCTCGTCTAATTTCTCCCTCGAATTCATCGGCTATTTGATCGAGCTCCAAAGCGACCTCTAAGTTACTTGGCAAAATTCGTGTGCCCAGAACCCCGACTGCTTTGAGCTTTGCCTGTTTGAACTCTTTTTCTTGAGAAGTATATAATAGAAGAGCGGCTTCACGAGCTACCTTCTTTCTCAGCAAAACCACGTGATTACTTCTCAAGATTCCTCCTTTTCCTCGCTTTCAGATGAAGTTTTTTGAGCTTGGGATGGGGTTTCAGGTTCGGAAGGCTCAGAGGCTTCTGGAGGCTTAGCAACCTCCCTAGCCGCTTCAGCAGGATAAGAAATCACCTTAGATTTCCTTACACCCACATGGCGAAGGGCTGTTATCTTCTTCGCTTCGTTGTAAATGTCAGATGCTACTTTTCCTAAAACTATCTCTTGTACAAACTGATCAAACGTAAGGCTACTTGCTTTTTCTTCGATGGTCTTTCCCATAACCTTACGGATCGCTTTCTCTTGGGAAGTCTTTATTCTACCCAGTGTGAAGGCGCAGGCGGAGACCCGTAGCTTATAATCGCCTTTTGTTGTTGCGTTGAAGATTCCATCTACCCGCGTGGCTCTTCTTCTGACTAGGCTCCTCAGGTAGTCCCTTGAATATTCATGTCCCTTGAACATCGTTAAAGCTCTACGCCCATCTACACCGACGATTTGAAAATGCATCTTCAAATATTGATGGGCAAAATCTTCTGTCACATCATACAGTGTCGATTCGATCACTCTTCCGATAAGCTTTTGGGGATCATCAGTCGGCACCGAACCGAGCTCAACTCCTCCGAAGTATTCTGGAGAAACTACAGCATACCACTTTTTACTTCGCCACTTGTCTCTTACACGGCGACTGGTTCCGGTCGACACTTTGTAACACCATCGCGAACTAAAAATCAATATACGAGTATTAAAAGTTTTAGCGACGCAAACAACTTCCTTGGGGCAAACATAAACTATGCTAGATTTAATGTTATCTATTCGGTTCTCCAGTCCAACTAATATTACACTTTTTCGGAGGCTTCTTGCACATTCACGTGATTGACCATTATATTATTTAAATAGTTTTCAGAATCTTAACATAGTCTGTTAACTCGTCAACGATGGTGCCTTAATGATCGATGCAAAACTGATCAGGAAGAATCCAGAGTTTGTGAGAGAAAACCTTGAAAGAAGAAACAATCCAGAAGTGCTGAGGCTTCTTGACGAGTTCATAGAATATGATGGAAGATGGAGACTTGCCCAAACACAGATGAACGAGCTGAGAAGAAAGAGAAACGAGATAAGCCGCAAGATCGCGCAGATGAAGAAGGAAAAACGCGACATAACCCAAGCGTTAAAGGAGGCAGAAAAGATTGAGGAAGAGGAAAGAAAGCTAAATATCGAAGTAGATGAGTATAGAGAAAAATCTATAAGCGCTCTAATGCGTATACCAAACCTTCTTCATGAGTCAGTCCCTTACGGTAAAGACGAGAATGAAAACGTTGAGATAAGGCGATGGGGATCCCAGCCATTGTTTGATTTTTCACCAAAAAATCACTTGGAGATCGCCTTGGACTTAGGATTGATCGATGAGGAGAGAGCAAACAAGGTTGCGGGAACCGGATTCTACTATCTTAAAGAGGAGTTGGTGCTGATTGACTTGGCGATTCAAAGGTTCGCGATCGATTTTCTCAGGAGCCGTGGCTACGTCCTGATTGAGCCTCCATTCATGCTTCGGAGGAGACCCTACGAAGGCGTAACAGACCTCTCAGACTTCGAGACAGTGATGTACAAGATTGAAAATGAGGACCTGTATCTTATCGCGACGAGTGAGCACCCCCTTGCGGCCATGTTCATGAATGAAACATTAAATAAAGATGACCTTCCCCTCAAGCTCACAGGTATAAGCACAAACTTCAGGAAAGAGGTAGGAGCCCACGGAAAGTATACAAAGGGGCTTTTCAGGGTGCATCAGTTCAATAAGATCGAGCAGTTCATCTTCTGCTTACCAGAACAATCTTGGGGACTTCATGAAGAACTCCAATGGAACTGTGAGCAACTTTACCAGAAACTCGGCCTGCACTATCGTGTTGTAAACGTATGCACTGGCGACATAGGAACAGTCCCGGCTAAGAAATACGATACTCAGGTTTGGATGGTTGACGGACAGTTCAGGGAGATCGGCTCAGACTCGAACTGTACCGATTACCAAGCCCGCAGATTAAATATAAAATTTAGGGAAGGTCTAGGGAAACCGCCGAAAGGGTTCGTTTATACATTGAATAATACTGCTTTGGCAACTAGCAGAACGATGATGGCTATCCTGGAGCATTTTCAACAGAGAGACGGGTCGGTCGTGATTCCGCCTGTTTTAAGACCTTACATGAACGGAATAGAAAGACTGAAAAAGAAGTAAAAAATCATCCTTTCATCGTGATGGAGGCGATGCTGATATGAACCCCAAGTAATCGGAATAGGGGAAGTATTAATAGACTTCATCGCAACCGAACCTGTCCCCTACACAGAGGTATTTTACTTCCAAAAATGTTTTGGGGGCGCTCCGATGAACACGTTGGTCGGGGTTGCAAGATTAGATGTAAGCGCGGGAGCCATAACAGCGGTTGGCGATGATCCCTTCGGCCAGTTTCTGATCAGAGAACTCGAGAAGAATAATGTAGATACATCGCGTGTAAAGGTTAAGAAGGGAGTTCGAACCACGATTTCGTTCGTCGCCAACGAACCAGTTAGTGGCGAGAGAACCTTCATCTTCTATCGAAGACCGTGGGTCCGCAATACATCTGATAGCGCTTTAACGCCTCAGGACATTGATTATGAATACATCTCTAAATCTCGGATATTTCGCGTTTCGGGTTTCGCTCTCTCCCAAAACCCGTCCAGAAAGGCTATATTAGGCGCAGTGGAATATGCCGAGAAATCAGGAGTAAGTCTCATTTGACCCTACATTAGGAGTTGATGTTTGGAACTCGGAGATGACGCTTAGAAGGATGTATCACCAGATGCTTAAACTCTCAGACATCGCAACCTTTTCTGGGGAAGAAGCCGAGTGCATATTTAGAACGAACGAACCAGTGAAGGCGGCAGAGAAGGCTTTAAAAATACGGAGCGGAAATCGTTGGGATAAAACTCGGTTCAGAAGGCGCCCTTTTAAAGGCAAAAGGAGGCATAGAAGTATCAGCACCAGCCTTTAAGGCTAAAGCCGTAGATACTACAGGAGCCTGTGACGGTTGGAACGCCGGTTTGCTCGTGGGAATCTGCAAAGGCTGGGAACTGGAAAGATGCATCAGAATGGCAAACGCTGTTGGAGGCCTTGTGGTTACGAAACACGGCGCCATAACGGCTTTACCATACAAAAATGAGTCAAATCAGTTCCTAAAGGAACACAGGGTGAGTTTGAAAGTTTGAAGATGCGGTAGAAGCCTCTCAAATAAACTTGGCTTAATCCAGAGGGTGTTTACAGGAACCCAAGATTTCTTCCATCTGTAAAATGACATGTTCATGCCGCTAACTTTATAGGTGTCCGACACTTTGAAATAAACTTGGCAAAAGTTTATTTCAGCTATAATCCTACTCTTGAAATAACCTTTGTAAAAGTTGCATTTGGCATATTGCCAGAGTAGGATTATAGGAAACAGGCAATCTTTCTTTCTGATCTGATCTGCTGAAGCGGGGGGACTTTCTCCTTGCATACTTCGCTAGCGTAAGGGCATCTGGCTGAGAAAACGCATCCTTCCCCTGCTTTAAGCTTCTCGAACGATTCGATGGACGTTAAGTCAGTTTTCTCTTTCCACCTCCTCTTAGGGTCTGGTATAGCTATTGAGCTTATCAGGAGCTTAGTATATGGATGTAGTGGATCTTCTATTACAGCATCTTTAGGTCCCGCTTCCACGACTCTACCATGACATAGGACGAGTATACTATCAGATACATAACTAGCTACGTTAAGGTCATGGGTTATGTACAGGCATGAAATGCCGAGCTTATCCTTAAAAGAGGTGAGGTGGTCTAGGAATATTGATCTTAGAGATACATCTATCATGGATAGGGGCTCATCTGCAACTATAAGTCTGGGTCTCATTAGAAGTATTCTTGTGAGCATAAACCTCTGTCTCTCACCTCCACTGAGTTGATGTGGATATCTCCCAAGCAGGTCCTCCGGTCTTAGCCCCATGTCCTTCATAGTTTTGGATATTATCTCTCGCATCTCAGCTTTACTTGATGCCAACCTAAACTTCTTTATGACCATCTCTAATACACGTTCAACTCTATAAAATGGATTGTATACGCTGTATGGATCTTGGAAAATTGGTTGAACCTCTCTAAGATACTCCATTCGATTCTTCTTAAGCCAATCGGATATTCTTCTACCTTTATAGAGTACTTCTCCAAAGGTAGGTTCGAGAAGCCCTAGGATAATTCTGGCCATAGTCGTCTTTCCGCTTCCGCTTTCGCCTACCAATGCCGTTATTGCTGCTCTGTCTGAAGGTATCGTGAGAGAAACCGAATCCAGAGCTTTTATGGTTCTTCTCGATACTAGGCCTAAGCCTCCGCCTATCTTAAAAACTTTAGTTAGATTCTTAATTTCAACTAAAGGTTGACTCACAATCTTCTCACCAGGCGCACGCTAAGGATGACACGCAAGGTGCCTTCCAGGGCTAACCTCCTTCATACTAGGCTCAACCTCACTACAAATGTCCCTAGCATATGGGCATCTAGGATGGAACCTGCATCCTTGAGGCCAGTCTAGAGGGCTGGGAGCCAGTCCAGGTATGCCCTTAATAGACTTTTTCCCCATCGCGGGGATAGCTGAGATTAAGCCTTTGGTATATGGATGTAGAGGCTCCTCGAATATGTCATGGATGGAACCTATCTCTACAACTTTACCAGCATACATTATAGCTATCCTATCAGCTATCTGTGCATGAGCAGCCATATCATGGGATACCACTATTACAGTCATGCCGTATTTTTCCTTAAGGCTCCCTAAAAGCTCTAGAATGCCCTTCTGAACAATGACGTCTAAGGCTGTCGTAGGTTCATCAGTTATGATGAGGATAGGCTTTAAAGCTATGGCTGTAGCTATGATAACCCTTTGCTTCATACCTCCACTAAGCTCGTGAGGATACATCCTAGCGACCTCTACCGGAAGACCAACCTCTTTGAGCATGGAGATTGCAAGCTCTCTAGCCTCTTCTTTATTCATACTGCCATGGTCAATCATGGCATCGGTCATCTGTTCTTCAACTCTGATAACAGGGTTCAGAGAGCTCATGGCACCTTGAGGTACATATGCAATCTTTACCCATCTGATCCGACGGAGCTCATCTTCAGGTATTCCGAGTAGATCTGTGCCTTCGAATATTACCCTACCCTCAGGAATGTATCCAGGAGGCTTAACTAACCTCAATATGCCATCTACAAGTGTAGATTTTCCGCACCCAGACTCGCCCGCAATACTGAAAACCTCATTTCTATAAGCCTTGAATGATGCTCCGTCGATAGCCTTGTAACTACCCCAGACACTTTCGTAATAGATCTTAAGGTTTTGAACCTCTAACACGCTCATACTTTCAGATTCCATAAACTATTCCCCAGTTACCTTCTTAAGCCTAGGGTTGAACGCTTCGTCCATCCCTTTGTTAATGAGATTAATTGATATGAATATTGACATTAAAAGTAGAACAAGGGACATAATTTCGGCGTAACGTTTTTGGGTGAGCAAGCCGTACTGTAATGCTTGCTGTATTAAGAGGCCCAATGAGACTACTGTCGTAGGTCCTAGACCTATAATTCTCAGTCCAGTTTCAGCGAAGATCGCGCCGATCACAGAGAAACCTAAACCTACGATAATGTAAGGGATGAGATTAGGTAATATTTCAGCAAACATTATCTCAAAATGATTCTCGCCTGAGACCTTGGCTAGGTCTACGTATGTCCGTTCTTTTAGGCTTAGAACTTGCGCCCTTATGACACGTGTAGACCATGGCCAACTAAAGGCAGCCAGAGTTAAACACATGCTTACTAGGTCGAGCCTCGTATAGAAAGCCACAACCATAAGTATGGGTAATGATGGAATGACTAGTATACTGTTTGTCACGCCGTTAAGTATACTATCGATTTTGCCTCCCCTATACCCAGCTATGATCGCTGTGCACACAGATATCAGAGTTGCTACACTTCCGGCAAGTGCGCCTACTATCAACGAGAACTTAAGCCCCGTTAAATGGAGCCCGAGCACGTCTCTTCCGAACTGATCTGTGCCAAGTGGATGTTTAAGTGATGGCGGAAGAAACTTTTCGAAATATCCAAGATCAGTAGCCTCGTGGCCTTCAAGTCGATACTGGTCAATTATAGGTTGAAATATGGCTAGGAAGATTAATAATAAAAGAAGTGCAACTCCTACTCGTAAGGCGAGTGATCGCTTAAAGAGCGATATGAAACCGCTTACTCTTCGTTTTAAAGTCCCTAAAAGTTCAGACATAGATTAAACTCACTTACCTTCCGTCCTAACTCTTGGGTCAATAAGTGGGTAAAAAAAATCCATTATAAGATTCGCAGTTAAAACGGAAAACATTGTCATCAAAATTATTCCTTGAGCCAGATTATAATCTAGCCATAGGAAGCTATGGACGAGAAGCGTTCCCACGCCAGGATACTGGAATATCCATTCTACAACGTAAGCCCCATTCACCATGAAACCTAACGATATAGCAAGCCCCGTAGCTTGTGGGAGAATCATATTTCTAAGCACATATCGATTAAGCATTCTTATCTTCTTTAGGCCCTTGGCCTCAGCGAATAATAAATAGTCTTCACCCAGAATAGTCATGGTAAGGGCTCTCGTAGATACAAGCCAGCTTAGAAAGGATGTTATCATAATTGAGAGGGCAGGTAAGAAGCCGTGACGTATAACGCTAAGTATAAAGTCTAGACTTAACCCTGGCGTAGTGCCGGGTGCAAATGCCCATCTGCCGGGAAAGAGCCCAAGTCCATAGGCAAGGATCATAATAAGTAAGATAGCCATAATGAAATAGGGAATTTGAGACATGCCTAAAGCTATTGTGAATATGGCAGAGCTCAACTTCTTGTGATGCTTCCACCCTATAAATGCGCCTAATACGATTCCAATGCTCCACGAAATTAAGGCGCAAATCCCTAGCAGCCCTATAGACCAAGGTAGATATCTCATTATGACGACCTGAGCAGGAGTGGGGTAGCTTGCTATTGAAAGACCGAGATCAAATCTTAGGAAAACGTTTGAGATATATAGTGCAAATTGCGTATATACATCTTTATCGAGCCCAAATTTACGTTTGTACTCCTCTATAAACTCTCTAGATATCCGCGGATCCACTTGGAGGACGCGTAGGTTATCTACGAAGCGAGACCACGGGTCTCCCGGTATTAACCGAAGGGCCCAAAACATCACTGTGAAAGCTAAGAAGAACGTAACTATGTATATGAGCACCTTTTTGAGAATATAACCGGCAAACCCAGGAATCCTTACCATATGTTTTGATTTAGTGATAAAAGATGATATAAGTGTTATGATTACAGATACTGTCAAGTTTTGGTAGACTAAATTAGACTTTATTTCTTCCTCGTGAGGAGAGGGCATGTTTGAGGGTTACATGTCTTCTTCGTTTCCTTGCACCAATTTCCCTTCTCGAATCTGCATGCATGCCTGAGTCTGGTGAATGGTAGAAATACTAAATCGGCTGTGGGCAGGCTTGATAGGGGCTTGAGAAGCCTATATGAGAGGCTGGGTCTACCCTTCTTTCCCCTTATGATGGGTTCATCAGAAACTAACTCCCTAAGATGACTCAGATGTTTGAAGACGGTTGCTCTCGAGAGCGCCGTCCCCTCAATCAGATCGGTAAGAGTCTTAGGTCCGCTGGCTAAAACCTTCAAAAGAGCCTCATCAACACAATCCATAATACATAAAAAGAATAAAGTCTATT
>Ga0129297_10001522_pt1 | contig 11761 bp, 8 predicted proteins | sample I18A1metaG_FD_94708 | JGI IMG/M metagenome (GOLD analysis project Ga0129297, IMG submission 94708) | Lake sediment bacterial and archeal communities from Gulf of Boni, Indonesia to study Microbial Dark Matter (Phase II) - ​I18A1 metaG | ecosystem: Environmental > Aquatic > Freshwater > Lake >... | reverse complement strand
GGTGAAATCCGTCCACGTCTTTCTCTGGCGATATCGCGCAGATGATATCATGGGCGTCGAGATGAGGCGGGAGCGGAAGCTGGACGAGAATGCCGTCAACGTCGTCACGCGTGTTCAATTCCTCGATCTTTTCCTTGAGCCCGCGGGCATCCACGGACGCCGGAAGGGTGAGGATTTCCCCAGCAATGCCCAGGGCCCGGCTGGCTTTTTCTTTACTTCTTAAATAAATCTGGGAAGACCTGTTTTCTCCCACCAGGATTCCAACGAGGCCTGGAGCCATGTTCGTCGTTTTCTGCCACTGGCTGACCTCTGCTCCGACTTCTTCTTTAATTTTTTCCGCCAGCACTTTCCCTTCGATCCAGCGTCCCATGGATTCCTCCTCTCTTTTTCTGGCCGTCATTATACCCGGCCTTCTATTTTAAAACAACTCAATCGCCCCTTCTGCCTTCTCTTCACAGGAAGCACCTCTGTTTCCGTAATATTGAGGCCATAGTCTAGAACGGGTGACACGGCCGGGGGCCCCCACCCACCGGAGCGTTTGATGCCTCCAGATTCCTGTTCGCGAGATTAACACAATGGCCTGCGAGGATGTTGGGGGGAAGCCGTGCCTGGACCCTACTCTAAAACAAAATGATTGCGGAAACAAAGCTGCTTCCTTTTCACAAAACCACTTGCAATTGGCTTCTTAGCGTGCTATGATTTCGAGGCCTTCTTGGACGCCCCTCAGCAAAACATGAAGGTTTTTCCACAGTTGTGGAAATTTCTGTGGAAATCAGATGAACGGCCATGCAAGATAAAGAAAAGGTTAATTGTTGGCTCCAGATCCTCCAGGATATCAAGAAAAAAGTTGACCAGAATAGCTACGAAACCTGGTTTGACCCGACCCTGTATATCGGCCGAGAGAAAGATATCCTTTACATTAAGGTCCCCAACTCATACTTTAGGGACTGGCTCTCCTTCCATTATTCCGGCCTCATCCAGGAGAGCGCCGAGTCGCTTTTCGGAAGTCCCCTTGAGATAAAGTACATCTTCGATGAGACTCCGGCGCCCTTCATGCGGCGCTCTCCAGAAGAGCGGCGTGCCCAACACGGGGCCCTTCTCAACCCCAACCTGAACCCCAATTACATCTTTGACAATTTTGTCGTCGGCTCATGCAATCAGTTTGCTCATGCGGCCGCTATGGCAGTCGCCAAAAATCCGGCCAAGTCCTATAACCCGCTTTACATTTATGGCGGAGCCGGCCTTGGCAAAACCCACCTCATGAACGCTATCGGCCACTTCACCCTGAATAAGCACCATCGCTTGAAAATCCTTTATGTCACCACAGAGAAATTTATGAACGACCTGATTAATCATCTGCAGTACGGGAAGATCCTTGACTTCCGCCAAAAGTACAGGTCGGTCGACGTCCTCTTGATGGACGATATCCATTATCTCTCCGGCCGGGAAAGGACGAAGGAAGAGTTTTTCCACACCTTCAACCATCTCTATGAGAACCAAAAGCAGATCGTTATTTCGAGCGACTGCCCTCCCAAGGAAATTCCACAGCTCGAAGAGCGCTTCAGCTCCCGGTTCGAATGGGGGTTGATCGCTGATTTGAAGCCGCCCGATATCGAAACCCGCATCGCTATTCTCAAGAAAAAGGCCGACCTTGAAGGCGTCGCGCTCCCCGAGACCGTTGCCCTTTTTATCGCCGATAAAGTCCACTCCAATATCCGCGAACTTGAAGGTTATCTGCGCCGCGTGATCGCCTACGCTTCCTTAAAAGGGGAAAAGCTCGACCTCGACATCGCCAAGGAGGCCTTGAAGACCCTGTTGGAATCTATGGCCTCTGTCGTCACTGTGGAAAAAATCCAGAAACTGGTCTGCCACCAGTACAAACTGAAGCTCTCCCAGCTCAAATCAAAAAACAACTCTCCTAAGATTGCTTTCCCCCGACAGGTGGCCATGTACCTTTCCAAAGAGCTGGCCAAAGTTTCATTGCCAGAAATTGGCAAAAAATTCGGTGGAAAACATCACACCACGGTCCTTCATAGTATTCGCAAAATCGAAAAATTTCGACGCAAGAATCCCGAATTCAACAAAGAAATCAACAGCCTGATCGGCCTTGTTCAATAATGAAATCAAGGTCTTGCCGATGTTTTTCACATTTCCAATTGATTTTATTATTTTTATTAATTAAATTATCTTTAACTATAAATAAGGAAAAAGAAAGAATGGTTTAGGGAAAGGTGTCACGATGAGATTTTCCGTTATAAAAGAGACAATTTTGGATGAGCTCCAGCTTCTTCAGGGAATCGTTGAAAAACGGAGCACAATGCCGATCTTAGCAAATATCCTTATGAATGTCGGGGAGGGCCGGGTTGAGCTGACCGGGACAGACTTGGAGGTCGGGCTGAGGACGCATTTCGAGGCGGAAACAGAAGAACCGGGAATAATCACTGTGTCGGGGAAGAAAATGTTTGAGATCGTGAAATCGCTAGCGGACAAAGGAGTCATCGGGTTTACGGAGAACGAGGACCTGATGATGGAGGTTTCCTGCGGAAAAAGCGAGTTCAAAGTGCTTTGCTTACCAAAAGAGGACTATCCGCAAGTTCCAGACGCAAAGTTCGAAAAAAACATCCTCTTTCCCATGGCCACACTCAAGGACATGATCGACCGAGTCTATTACGCCATCGCTCAAGAACAAAGATACTATCTCAATGGGGCGCTCTTGATTCTGAAGAAGAACACAATGGAGCTCGTCAGTACTGACGGGCACCGCCTATCCTATACGGCGGCGTTTGTGGAAAACTTGGCCCCACCCGAGGACGTTCGGGTGATTGTGGCCAGAAAAACGCTCGGAGAGCTGAGAAAAATGACCGATGGGAAGGTGGAATTTGATTACGATGAAAATAACTTATTTTTCAAAGTTGGAAACCGGACACTAATTTCCCGAATCATCGAGAGCAAGTTCCCCAATTTCGAAACGGTCATTCCCAAGGATAACCCAAACACGCTGCACATCTCCAACGAAATTTTCAGCCAGGCCATAAGAAGGGTTTCCCTCTTGTCCTCGGAGAGGTCCAAGGGCATAAAATTCTCTCTCGGAAAAAACACCCTGAAATTATTCTCGTCCAACCCCGAGATCGGAGAGGCCCGGGATAACCTGGACGTCGAATACAAGGGAGCCGAGCTCGAGGTGGGATTTAATTCTCAATATCTTATTGATTTTCTTTCTTCGGTCAGTTGTGAGAGGGTCCGGCTGGAACTCAAGGATGAGAACAGCGCAGCTGTCATGAGGCCGGAGCTCGACGAGGATATCAAATATACGTATGTGTTGATGCCGATGAAGATCTAAGCGGGGCGAAAGAACGCCTCGGACACGCTCGGCCTTGAACTTTGTTGCCCCAGTTTTCGTAGTACCACATGGGACTCTTAATCGGAGAGGAGAAAAGGGATGAGCTCAAAGACGTTCTTTCAATGGTCGGTTCTTGTCCTGGCCTTATTCATGCTCGCAGCCTGTGAAGCAGCGACCACCAAACCGGACGTGAAAACACACAAGGTTCCATTGGGAGAGGCGGATTTTGTTGCAGTCGATATCCGCATGGGCGCCGGGGAATTGATCCTTGAGGCTGGGGCATCAGACCTTCTGGAGGGGACTTTTCGCTATAACGTTGAGCGCTGGATGCCCGAGGTGAATTATCAAGTCTTGAATAAGCACGGGAAGCTCTCCATCCGCCAGAGGAGAAGGCCTGGCCTTCATCTTGGCCGGGCCGAGAATGCCTGGAATATCCGGTTGAACAATCATGTGCCCATGGACATGGCGGTCAAACTGGGAGCGGGGAGGAGTCAACTGGATTTGCGTGAATTTTCCATCGGCCGCCTTGATGTCGATATAGGAGTCGGTGAACTGAGTTTAGATCTCAGCGGCGACCGGAGAGACGAGTTGACCGCCAGGATAGAAGGAGGGGTGGGGCACGGGACGATTTATCTTCCGGAGCATGCTGGCATAAGAGCCGAGATAAGAGGGGGGATTGGCTCGATCCATGCCCCCGGGTTTCATAAAGACGGACACATCTATACCAACGACGGTTTTGAAAAGACGGCGCCTTCTATTCACCTTCATATTGAGGCGGGCATCGGCAGCCTCGAGCTAAAGCTTCGTTAGGCCGCAGCGGATCCCGGACGAACGACGGCTCCTTTTATCGGACCAGGAGGAGGGGAGTTTTGCCGCTGTGCAAGACCTTGTTTGAGACGCTCCCGAAGACCCACTGCCGCAGGCCGGACTTGCTATGGCTGGCCATGATGACCAGCTGCATCTTTCCTTCTTTAGACAGTTTAATAATTTCGTGCGCGGCGCTCCCCGTTCTCAGCCGGCCCGACACCTTGATATGGTTCTTCTCAAAATCCTTGACGGTCTTAGCAAGATAGGCCCCTAGCTCTTCTTTCATCGCGCTGACGTATTGGTCTGAGAAATGAACATAGTCCTGTCCCCCGATCGTGTGGACTCGTTGACCAGGCTCCGCGACGCAGAGGAGCGTGAGTTGCGATTTCAGTCTTTTGGCCATTTCCAGGGCTAAGGGCAGGGTCCGCTCACTGGCCGCTGATCCGTCCAAGGGCAAGAGAATTTTTCCAAAAACGCCTGTCGTCTCTCCTTTTTTCTTGTCCTTGGATGCCCTCACGAGGAGGACCGAAACGAGAGCTCCATGAACGACCTTGTAGGCCGTGCTTCCCATGGTCCAGGGGAGGATTCCGGAGTGGCCATGGGAAACGGTTATGATTAGGCTGACTTTTTGCTGTTGCGCATAGTCGAGAATTCTGTCCGCGGGGTGGCCATCAAGAATGGCCGTTTTGACGGCCGGCTTGACCTTGCCTATATCACGACGCAGTTCATCGGCCGTCTTTTCGATATAGGCCTGGATCAAGCGGCGGTACTCGGCTGTCCTTCCTTCCGTGACAGAGATGAGGTGAATTTCCGATTCGAAACCGCGGGCCAGCTCCTTGGCGTAAACGCGCGCCAGCTCACCCAGCCCCGAGCCATCGAGCGGGACGAGGATACGATCCAGCATCTTGACCTCCATTTATGCATATCTCAGCACGAGAAAGAGCCAGCAGAGGCCGACGACTAAAATCATCGCCGGCAGCGCGTACCTACAAAAGCGGCCCCAGGAGACCGGAAAACCTTCTTTCTCGGCGATAGCCGTCCCCACAACGTTGGCGGAGGCGCCGATGGGAGTTCCGTTGCCGCCGATGTCCGTTCCCAGGGCTAGAGCCCAGGCGAGAGGAGGGAGAGGCAGGCCCGCCCCTCCGAGCCCCCTGATGACGGGGACCATTGTGGCCGCGAACGGGATATTGTCAACGATGGCCGAGGAGAAAGCGGATATCCAGAGGATTATGCTCATGACGATGATAAAACTACCTCCGGAAATCCGGCCGATGAAACTTGCCAGGGTCGTCAATGCTCCCGTTTGCTCCAGGCCGCCGACGCAGAGGAACAACCCGAAGAAAAAGAGCAGAGTCCTCCAGTCGATCTTTGTGATGATGGCAGGCGCCTGCTTGTGTCCGAACAGTATAGTCAAGGCCGCGGCAATGCAGCCGATCGACGCGACCGATATTCCAGTTTGAGCGTGGGTCACCAATAGGACGATGACGAGAATGAACACGGCCACGTAGATTTGGAACAGCCGAAGATCGACAATGGCCTTTTTTGGCTCTGGATACTTGCTCGTATCGGAAGCAATACTGCCTTGGCTTCTTCTGAGGGAGCTGCGGAAGGCGAGATAGAAAAAAAGAAGCGTTACGATCATCCCGATCCAGGCAATGACGCCTGTATTTTTCAAAAAATCAAGGAACGAATAGCCCAGCGCCGTTCCGATAATGATATTCGGCGGGTCGCCGCTCATAGTCGCACTGCCGCCGACGTTCGAGGCGAAAATTTCGGCGATGATTACCGGAACCGGGTCAAACTTGAGCAATCTGGCCAGCTCGATGGTCACTGTGGCCAGGAATAACAGGACCGTAATGCTGTCAATGAACATTGCCAGAAAACCGGAGAGCACCGTGAAAGCGATCAGAATAGAGACAGCCTTGTATTTCACCAGCCTGGCAACATAGAGGCAAATCCAGCGGAAAAAGCCGGCGTGGCCCAGCCCTTCCACCATGATCATCATCCCAGCGATAAAGATGATTGTCTGCCAGTTGACGCCGACGGACTCCAGAGGCTTGTGCCCCGGGAACCAGAACGCCCGCTGCGCAAGCTGAGCGAGATTCAAGGCTTTGAGCACGGTGGCAGGGCTCCTCATAATCGCGAGAAAGACGATGATGATCGTCATAAAGCCTCCGACAAGAGCGGGGATATAGCGGGGCCATCTGTTAATAACGATGACGACGAACATCAGCAGGAAGATGACCACGGCAATAAACTGGCTGAGGATTTGCATGGCTTGAGTCCTCAGACGAATCCTTCTGGAATTCTTGCTTCAGACATGCCCAGCAATATATCTTCATGAAGTTGCCCTTGTCAACCTATGATGGCTAAAGGATTTTCTGCTATATAATTCAATAGGGCGCAGGAAGCTGCCCTTTGGCCCCCGACCCCAGGGGAACCAGTCCCGTCGGTTCCCCCCGTCGGCAACCCGACGGGTCCTCCCTCCGCTACGGGGGCTTCAGGGCAGCTTCCTGCGCCCATTATTAAAATCATTAAACTGTGATGCTTCCGGTGACCGGTTGGATTGTATCTTGATCTCCGTTTGGGTTACAATGGAAACCCTGAAGCGACATGATTGAGGTTTAAAACAGCCATGCCTGTTCAAGTCAGGGAAGTCAAGACGGGGCGGGATCTCAGGGCGTTTATCTTTCTTCCGGAGAAAATTCATGCGAACAACAAAAACTGGGTCCCCCCGATTTATTACGACGAGTGGACCTATTTTAATCCCAAAAAAAACAAGGCGTTCGGCTATTGCCAGACCATTATGCTCCTAGCGCTTAGAGGGAAAAATGTTGTCGGCCGGGCCATGGGTATTATTAATCCGCGTTACAATGAATACAGAAAAGAAAACATCGCCCGGTTCGGCTACCTGGAGACCTGGGAGGACCAGGAGGTGGTGCATGCCCTCCTCAGCCGGATTGAGGACTGGGCTCGTGCCCAGGGCATGACCAGGATTGTTGGGCCTTATGGTTTTTCGGACCAGGACCCAGAAGGCTTCCTCATTGAAGGATTTGAGCACCGGGCTACGATCGTGACTTACCATAACTTCGAATGGATGCCTCGGCTCGTGGAGAATGAGGGATATGCCAAGGACATCGATTATTTTGTCTACAAGATCGATGTCCCGAAGGAACTTCCGGAGTTCTACAAAAAGATCATCGAGCGGGCGGAGAAGAAAGCGAACTTTTTGGTCATCGAATTCAGAACGCGCAAGCAGTTTAAGCCCTGGATCAAGCCGGTTCTTCATTTGATGAATGAATGCTATACCGGAGGCGAAATCTATGGCTTCGCCCCGTTGAGTGAAAAGGAGATGGACAGCCTGGCCAAAAGGTATCTGCCTGTTCTTGACCCGAGGTTTTGCAAGGTTGTGGCCAAGGGCGGACAGGCCGTGGCCTTCATCGTGGCGATCCCGGACATGACCAAAGGAATTCAGCGTGCCCGGGGCCGGCTGTTGCCGTTTGGATTCTTAAAGATTCTGCGGGCAGCCCGAAAGACAAAGCAGCTCGACTTGCTCCTCGGCGCCGTCAAAGAAAAATACAGGGGCATGGGACTCGATGTCCTGATGGGCTCAAAGATCATCAAGTCCGCGCAGGAAGCAGGGATCGAGTTCATGGACAGTCATCACGAAATGGAAACGAATGTCAAGGTGCGGGCGGAGATGGAAAGAATGGGCGGCAAGATCTACAAACGTTTCCGCGTTTATCAGAAGGCGCTCTAATCCCTCAAGCCCCGGTCCGCTATTTTATTTGGCCTCGGCCCAATTGTCTCCCCAGCCGAGGTGCACTTTCAGAGGCACACTGAGCGGAAAAACATGCTCCATTTTTTCCATGACGATATCTTCAACGGTGCGTTTTTCTGCAGCCGGGGCTTCAAAGACAAGCTCGTCATGGACCTGCAGGATGATCTTGGTCTTGAGGCGATGTTTTTTGAATTCGGCCCAAATATCGACCATGGCCTTTTTCATTAGGTCAGCAGCAGAACCCTGAATGGGGGCATTGAGGGCAATGCGCCGGCCGGCCTGCTGAATGACCTTGTCCTTCTGCTTGAGCTCGGGCACTTGCCTGATCCTTCCGAAGATGGTTTCTGTAAACCCCTTTTCCTCGGCGTCGCGAACCGTCCGGTCCAGGAAAATCTTAACTTGCGGGTGCTGCTCATAATAACGATCGATGAAATCCTGCGCTTCGTGCGTTGACGTGCCGAGCTCCTTGGCCAGGGAAAATGCGGATGTCCCGTAGATGATGCTGAAATTAATAATCTTGGCTTTCCTCCTGAGCTCCTCCTTAAGTTGCGGAAGGGCTTCGCCGAACACCCTTCGTGCTGTCTCTTCGTGGATGTCCCGGTCCTTGGCGAAGGTTTCGCAGAGCGCCGCGTCCCCAGAGAGATGGGCCAGAACGCGGAGTTCGATTTGGGAATAATCAGCCGAAAGAAGTGCGTGTCCGGGCTCGGGGATAAAGGCCTGACGGAAACGCTGGCCAAGGGGACCGCGCGTCGGGATGTTCTGGAGGTTCGGGTCGGAGCTTGATAGGCGGCCGGTCGCTGTGACGGTTTGATTATAGGAGGTATGAATCCTTCCCGTCTCCGGGTTGATGAGAAGGGGGAGCGCGTCGGCATAGCCGGACTTCAGCTTGGCGAGTTGCCTGTATTCCAGGGCATATTGGGCCAGCGGATGGAGAGGGGCCAGCTCCTGAAGGATATCCAGTGAGGTTGAGTATCTCTTGGTGATCCTGGTTTTCCTCGAAGGCGTCAGGTTGGCCTTGTGGAAAAGAACTTGGGCCAGTTGCTGAGGCGAGTTAATATTGAATTCCGTGCCAGCGGCTTCGTAGATTTTTTTCTCTAGGCGACTGAGCTCTTGACCAAACTCTGCCGCGAGTACTTCGAGTGCTTTGTGATTGATCTTGACTCCCCAGATTTCCATTTCGGCCAGGAGCTCGATCAGGGGGAGCTCGACCTTGCGGTAAAGACTGTCCAGGTTTTTCTCGACGATCCGGGGCCAGAGGATTGAGTTCAGCTCAAAGGCCATGTCGGCGTCCTGACAGGCATAGGGGACGACCTTCTCTATGATGATGGCATTCATCGTCTGCTCGTTCTTGCCTTTGCCGACAATATCCTGGTAGGGGATTCTGCTGGTTTGGAGGTAAGTGAGCGCTAGCTTTTCGAGGTTGTGCTTGCCCCAGTTCGGCTCCAAGAGATAAGACAGAACCATGGTGTCTTTGTCGATGCCCTGAAACTCGAGGCCTTCCCGTTTTAGGACGATATAGTCATATTTGATGTTCTGGCCGATTTTCTTAATTTTCGGGTCTTGAAGCACTTCCTTCATGATGGCTGAAGCGGCTTCCTTGGGTATCTGGCGGGGAGCCCCGGGATAATCGTGGCCAAGAGGAAGGTAAAAGGCTTCGCCAGGTTGGATCGAAAAAGACATGCCAACAAGACGAGCCCGGGTCGGGAAACGGCTGTCCGTTTCGGTATCCACAGAGACGAGCCCGGCTTTTTTGATCCGGGCCACGAGGGACGTGAGCTCGGTTTCGTCGAAGATGGCCCGATAGTTTTTCTTGGCCTCGGACGGCGTCTTCACGAGTTCCGCAAGAAGGGACGTGAATTCCAGTTCCTGGAAGAGCGCTCGAAGTTCGGAGAGGTTGGGCTCGGAAATGGCGAAATCGTCCAGGTTGAAAGAAATATCCAGGTTTTTCTCGATTGTGACCAGCTGCCGGCTGAGTTTGAGCTGCTCGAGGTTGTTTTCGATTTTTTCCCGCAGCCGCGGGTTTTTGACCTGAGAAATATGCTGGAGGAGGTTTTCCAGGGTTCCAAACTGGCTGATGAGATGCTTCGACGTCTTTTCTCCGATCCCTGGAACTCCGGGGACATTATCTGTTGGGTCCCCCCATAGGGACAGGACGTCAACCACTTGGGCCGGCGCAACCCCGAAGATTTCTTTGACTGTGTTCTCATCCAGGTAGATTTCTTTGGCGGGGTTGAAGACCAAAGTGCCCTCGCCAATAAGCTGCAGCAGATCTTTGTCCGTGCTGACGATTACGGTTGGGATTTTCTTCCGGGAGGCCTTGAGTGCCAGGCTGCCGAGGACATCGTCGGCCTCGTAATTCTCATATTCGAAGAGCGGGATGTTCATGGCCTTGATGGCCTTCTTCAGGACGGGGACCTGAGGGATGAGGTCTTCAGGCATGGGTTTCCGGTGAGCCTTATAGTCCTTAAAAACTTTGTGCCGGATAGTGGGTTTCCCGGTGTCGAAGACAATTCCAAGGTATTTCGGCTTCTCCTGGTCGACGATTTTTCGCAGGGTATTGATGAACCCGTAAATGGCATTCGTCGGGAATCCCTGAGACGTGGAGAGATGGCGAATGGCATAGTAGGAACGATAGAGCAAAGAATTGCCGTCGATCAGGAACAGCTTTTTTTCACTCATCTCGAGAAAGTCCCCTCATCATCTGCCCGGCATCCCGCCCCTGATCGGGAACGCCCTACTTTTCTTGAGGGGCAAGGTAATGTTCGAATTTGCCGTCGGCGATTTCCTTAAGAATAGCGCTGTGCTGGCTTTCCAGGATTTGCTGAATCTTTTCTTGGAGGCGCGGAAGTGCCAGGAAGGAAGTATAATCTGTCTTGCGCGAGGAGATGAGCTTTCCTGATTTATAGATGAGCGATTCAACGCAGCGGGCACCTGGTCCGGAATCCTGGGTCTGGACATGGAAAAGAGCGCCCTTATATTTAACGTCGCTATTGAAGCCTGGCATTTGTTTTCTATTATACTCTCGGCTGGCCAGATATCAAGCTTCTCCTGGAAGTATTGGCGTTCGGTTCTTGCCAAGCGCAGACCGCTATTTAATCTAAATATCTAAATATGGCTTAAGAACGATCTCCGTTTCTGTGATATTGAGGAGGGAGGTCTAAAGAGGGTGATGCCGTTGGGGGGAAGCCGCGGCAGGACCCTATTCCAGAACAAAATGATCACGGAGACGGAGATTGTCTCGTTGCGGGAGCCAGGTTTGACAAAGGGAGGCCAGATGATATAATAGAAAAACCTTAACGAGAACGAAGATGATTATAGATATCGATAAGATCCCCAAAGAGGGTCTCAGTATGTCGAGGGACTTCGAGTTCCTCAACATCGACTTGGTGGAGGAGAACGCCGTTTTTCTCGCCCCCACGCACGCTGACGTTGTTGTCCGCCGGGTCGGCGAGGAAATCTGGATTAAGGGAACCTTGACCGCCCGGCTGAGGTTTGTCTGCAGCCGCTGCCTCAGCCCCTTTGAATTTCCTGTGGATGCGTCTTTCGACCTTGTCTATCTTCCCGAGGATCTCGACATGATGAAGGACGAACTGCAGGAGGAAGATGTCGACAGCGGATTCTACCGGGACAACCAGATTGACCTCCACGAAGTGATCCTGGAGCAGCTCAACCTGACTTTTCCGCTCAAACCTCTGTGTTCGGAGGATTGCGAAGGCATCTGCGCTGTTTGCGGCCAAATAAGACGTGGCGGCCGCTGCGCCTGCGTCGGGAAAGAGGAGGACCCGCGATTGCGAAAATTGAAAAATCTGTTGAGAGACAAAAGATAAATGCCC
>Ga0129297_10001521_pt1 | contig 11762 bp, 12 predicted proteins | sample I18A1metaG_FD_94708 | JGI IMG/M metagenome (GOLD analysis project Ga0129297, IMG submission 94708) | Lake sediment bacterial and archeal communities from Gulf of Boni, Indonesia to study Microbial Dark Matter (Phase II) - ​I18A1 metaG | ecosystem: Environmental > Aquatic > Freshwater > Lake >... | reverse complement strand
GACCGGGAGGGCAACCAGCCCCCATACTGTGCCGCGATCCCCCGGATGAAGGAGCACGGTCATGAAATGGATATTCCTGTCGATCGCCATAGCAGCCGAGGTCGTCGCGACGTCGGCGCTCAAGTCCGCGGAGGGATTCACGCGCGTGCTTCCCTCTATCGCCGTCGTCGCGGGCTACGGGACCGCGTTCCTCTTCCTATCGCTTACATTAAAGAGCATTCCCGTGGGAATCGCCTACGCGGTCTGGTCCGGCGCGGGGATCGTTTTGATTTCGATCATCGGGTATTTCCTGTACGGCCAGTCGCTCGACGGCCCGGCGATCGCGGGAATCGCCTGCATCCTCGCCGGGGTCGTGGTCATCAACCTGTTCTCGAAGAGCGTCGCCCATTAGGGAGAGCACCGCGGCGCGACCGGCGCGGAAGGATGCTTGTCCGTGGGTACGCTTCTCATGGGAGAGGCGGGGATTGAAGAGAAGAGGGGGTGAAAAAAGAAAGGCGCCCGGGGATAGCCGCGCCGCCTGCGGATGCCTGTCCGGACATTGGAAGGCGCGAGAGGGGTACGGCGTGCGCCGTGCGGGCCGCACGCCGTTATGAGCTGTTCGTTATTGCTTCAACAGCGCGCCGGCAAGCCGGCGGGCCGTCTCTTCCAGGGTCTCGAACTTGCCGAAATCGTACCTTCCGTCCTTCACCTCGCGGGAGAGCGCGTCAATCCGCGCCCTATGCTCGCGCGTGAACTCCGCATCGCGCGCGCGGACCATCTCGCCCAGTTCCCGCGAACCTGCGCCGGTGAGCTCTCCCAGCTTCCTCGCCCAGCGCGGCATGGAGTCGAGCTCGAGCCTTTCGCGCGCCTCCCGGGAAATCTCCACGAGGTCCGTTCCCGCGCCCGTGCGCGCCTGCTGTCTCAGGAATACCGGCGTGGCCTTCGTATCACTGTGGTAGGGATTCCGGTCGAGCGTTCCTATTCTTGGCAGTATCATGATGTACCTCCTCATGCGTCCTGATGTGACATAGTTATTATCGGCAGGTGCACACATATGTTTAGCTAAATTTATGTGTAGTTGTAATTTTTTTCACCTGCTTTTTCCGCGTCCCGCCGTGCCGGATTTCTTTTCTGAGCAATACTAATTTTATTTGCCTGGGCCCCGTCCCCGTGCTTCCTTAAAGTATCACCCGCAGGCTGTCGCCCGGCTTCGCGTGGGAAATCATGACCGCAGTCTTGTGAGATTATGCTCATTTAAATGGAGAATACCCCTATGGCGAGCTGCAAGGACAGTCGCGAAGGCTCCGTCCAAACACAGGGCGACCTGGCCGGAAGACTCAAAGTCATGGAGATCGTGCTCGATGAATCAACCGACCCCATATTCAACATACTCGAGGACGGGACCTATCGCTACGTGAACAGGTCCTTCGCGGGCCCGTTCGGCCTGGGTCCGGCCGACATCATCGGGAAGCGCATCTATGATATTTTCCCCGCCGACGAGGCCGAAAAACGCATGACCGTCGTGCGAAAGGCGTTCTCGACCGGGGAGACCGTCGTCTTTGACGTGCGCGTCCCGATCGCATCGGGCGACCGGTACTACATAACCTCGGTGAAGCCCATAAAGAACGCGAGCGGGAGCGTCGATTCGGTCGTGTGCATCTCCAAGGACATCACCGAGCGCAAGAAGTCAGAGCAGGAGCGGGAGTCGCTCATCGCCGGACTCCAGAATGCGCTCGCGAAAATCCGCACCCTGTCGGGCATGTTCCCGATCTGCGCGAGCTGCAAGAAGATAAGGAACGACCAGGGATACTGGATGCAGATCGAGCACTACCTGAGCGAGCATTCCGAGGCCGAGTTCAGCCACGGGATCTGCCCGGAGTGCGCGAAGAAGCTTTACCCGGGCATTGACCTGGGCGCCGGGTGAAGCCGCTGCGCGCGAACATGCATCCCCCGCCATAGTCGGTTCCCGGTGAAACTCGTCGACCTGGCGCGAATGCGCCTGCGCGCGCGATCGCGGCGGCTGCCGTCGACCAGGCGCGCTTTCTGGAGCTGCCTCCCGCTGTCGCGTGGAAACGCCGTCGGCCGGGACGGATCCCGCTATTCCAGGATTTCACGCACCGCCTCGTAGATCGACGAAATCGACGCGGGCTTTTCCAGGCAGCGCAGGGCGCGAGCGCGGATGAACTCGCCATGCGCGTCGCCCGGCGCCCCGGTGAAGAACAGGAAGCGGCGCGCGATCCCGGCGTCGAGCTTTTCGGCCTCCGTGAAAAAGGAGATGCCGTCCATGACCGGCATGTCGATGTCCGAGACGATAAGGTCGTAGTAATTGTCCCGCGTCATCCCGAGCGCGGCCTTCCCGTCCGGCGCAGTGTCGACGACGCCCGTCCTGGAAAGGAGGGCGCTCAGGAAACGAAGCATCGCCGCGTTGTCATCGACGACGAGTATATGGTGCTTCCAGAGCGAGGGAAGGGTCGTGATTTTCGCGAGCCCAGCCGCACAGGAAACCTGCATGTCGCAGAGCCGGGCGATTTCCAGCTTGTGCCGCTCCAGCCTCGAGGCCGCGTACTGGAACTCGCGCCCCCCGTCCCTGATCGAATCGACCACATAAAGAAAGATGGTGTTCCACTCCGAGTACTCGGCGGCGATGATTCTTTCCATCATGCCGTCGCGCGTGATGGCCCCTTCCTGGAGCATTCTGCGCGCCTCATCGAGGGGCTCCCGGACCCGGTATTTGACCTCTTCATCGAGCGCGATCTCCGCGCGGATGCCTGCGCCCCCGTTTCCGAGCACACGGGAGGCCCTTTCCATGACGGTGCGGTGGTACTCTTCGTCGTCGGAGAGCTTTATTAGAAATGCCCTGAACGTTTCATCATCGCCGAAGCGGGCCGCCGCGTCCGCGTAAAGGTCCCTTGCCAGCGTTTCTACGGAAGCAAGCCATTCGACCATGATGTCCATCGACTGTCCGCCCATCATCCCTCTCATCTTTTCAGGGGATCGCAATGGATCAATATACACACGGGCGCAGCTTCCGGCAAATTTAATATTGTGTTCAGGTTCACGAGGGGAAGGGCTCCGCGTCCGGCCGTGCAATGCGCCCTGAAAATATCTTGCGACGCAGCGCCGCAGGGTGTAGGTTTTCGGGGGGAGGTCCCGTCATGAAATACGGTTATGCGATCCGCGTCGTCGTCGCCGCCCTGCCGCTTTTTGCCGCTCCCGCGCAGGCCGAAATTCACTTCCCCGCGCCCCGGGATCTCACCGGCGAAATCTCCAGCTACTATCACAGGGGCGCCGAGCACGAGGCCCGCTACCTCACGATCCACTACAGGGCGCTCCAGGAATACGCGGCGAAGCCCATGGAAAAATACGCGAAGCTGGAAGCGGTGATGATCGAGTTCACGGAAGACCCGCACGCGCCGGACGACGCCAAGGAGAAGGTCATCGCGTCCGTGGAGGCCTCGCTCGCGCACCTCGCGGCTTTCAGGAAATGCCCGCGGCTTAAATACGTGGTCCTGCACGCGGGGGATTTCCTTTTCATCCGGTCCGCGGAGAAGTTTCCCTACGGTTACTCGGGCCCGGACACGGTGAGCGCGGCCGAGGGCGCCAATTTACAGAGGCTCAACGCGCGCTTCGGAAAGAAGATCGAAAAGCTCCTTCCCGGCATCATCGTGTACGGGTTGAACTGGGGATGGTGAAAAAGAGGCGCGCCCCCGGGGGGCCGTCTACTATTTCGCCAGCATTCCCGCCAGCGCGCTGAAGTCGAAGCCCTTGAAAAAATCGTCTCTCACCTGCTCGAATTTCGCGTCACGGTACTTGTCCTGCCTGGGCGCCGACCACCGGAAGGAAACCGTGAAGAACTGCGGCGCGGACCTGGCCGCGGTTCCGTGGAAGTAGCGCTCGTCCGCGACGACCAGCGGCTTGCCGTGGGGTCCGCCGCACGAAATGGTGCAGGTATGGCGGTCGCCCTTGGGCGGCGCGAAGTCGAAGTTCGGCCGGGCGTGAAGTGTTGCTGTCGGATCGTTAAGGAGCGCCGGCTCCTGGAGCTGCGCCGCGCCGTAGCGAGACTCGATGGTCTTGAGGCGCGCGAGGAATGCGTCGAAACCGGCGTTCGTCTTTGCGCGCGCCGCCGCGCGCTTCTGCTCGTCGGTGCGGTAATCGCTCAGGTAGCGCTCGGTCCATCTTTGACGCTGCTGCTCGTCCTTTGCGCTGGCGACCCATTCTTGGAGCCCCTTAGCCTTCGCGGCATCCTGCACGGCCTGCGGCCGGATGGGATTCGCCTCGTCCGCGATGGCGAGCGCCTGCACGCGGTCCTTCTCGCAGACCGCGCGCATGTGGTCGAGCATCTCCTTCCTGGTGACGTAGCGGAAGGGGGACTGGCCCGGCCGCGCCACGAGCACCACCCATTCGTAGACGTTGATCGTCCCGCTCAGGGGCGACGAGAACTCCGGCTCGAACGCGGGATATCCCCTGATCGAACCGATGGGCGATCCGAGCGCAAGCGCCTTCTTTCCGCCAATGTCGAAACGCCCGATCCCGGACATGTGCCATACGTCGTTCGCCATGATCGCCATCTGCCCCGCGTACTCGGTGGCCATGCCGACCGTTCCGTTAGTGCACACGAGGCGGTACATCCCGGCAGTCGCCTCGAAGGCCTGCGGGCCGTTCTGCACCAGGGGATCGCCCCTCACGCTGGAGTACGACACCACGTTGAAACCCTCCGGCGACGGGAGCGCCTTCTGCAAAAGGTCGTGGTAGGCCTGCAGTGAGCCGAGCAGCGCCTGCACCTCGTACGCGGAGATCACCGGCCCCACGATCACGTCGGCGGTTCGCGACCACGATCCCCTGACGGACCGCACCGACTCCGGGGTGCATGGCTGGTCGGCCCCCTTCACCGGGACACTTCCGGCAAGGAGCGCCGACAGGACAAGGGCGGATACCAAATTGCTATTCATCCATTCCTCCTTTCACGCGCCCGTTTCCCGTCAACCCGGAAGGCGCGAGCGGCATAACAACTTCCCGTCGATGATTATGTAACGTACTGAAGACGGGTGAGCGAGTCAAGGCGCGGACAGGATTTGTTTCCTTGAGGCGGACGCTCAACCGGTGACGGCATGTCCGCCCATGGCGCTCACGATCACCAGATTGAGCGGCACGCATGAATCCGCCTCCGCGTCCTGGAAACCGGGTGTCGGGCGCGCGGCGGATAAGACTTTTTTACCTTGAAAAAGACGCCCCATAATGCTATCGTTATTAGCAGCGCGATTGTGGCTGTCACCGGCCCGGCCGGGCGGCACGCGACGCACCTGGAAATCCGCACGCGGCAGGAGCTATGGAAAGGGTATTCCTGAACGACATGTTAAACCGCTTCGGTCTCTACTACGGCTTCCTTGACCGGGACCGGAGCGTGCACATGCCCGATGATACACTCCGCGCCTTCCTTGGCATTGAGGCCGGCGTACACACGCTACCGCTCACCGCGCTGGTTCCCGAAAGCGCGGAGCGGGAGAATGAAATAGGCTCGGTGCTGAACGGGGAGATTCCCGAGTTCAGCATGGAGGGGCTGGCCCGAACGTCCCCCCGCGAGATCTACTTTGATCTCCACGTCATCACTTCCACGCTGAACGAGCACCCGGCGGTAATCGTCATACGCGACATCACCAAGGAGATCCTCTACCGCCAGTCCCTGCAGCAGAGCCGGAACGAGGTCGTACTCCTCCAGCACCAGCTGCTCGAAAAAAACAGGGACCTGGACCTCTCCAACAGGGAGCTGGTCCACAGCAGGGACGACCTGCACCGCCTGAACCAGGAGCTCGAGGAAAAGGTGCGGGAGCGCACGGGCCAGCTGCAGGAGAGCACCAATCTCGCGAAGCGCCTTTTCCACCAGACGGTGAATTCGCTCATGTACGCGCTGGAAAAGCGCGATCCCTATACCGCCGGCCACCAGCAGCGGGTTTCCATACTAGCAGTCGCCATCGCCAGGGATCTCGGGGTGGACGACACGATGCTCGAGGGGATCATGGTCGCCGGCAACCTGCACGACCTGGGCAAGATCTACGTCCCGAGCGAATTTCTCACCAAGCCGGGAAGGCTCAACGACGAGGAGTTCGGCGTCATCAGGCTGCATCCCATGATGGGCTTCGAGATCCTGCGCGACATTGAATTCCCCTGGCCCGTCGCGTCCATCGTGCTGCAGCACCACGAGCTCCTGGACGGGAGCGGCTACCCCTACGGCCTCAGCGAGGACGAGGTCCGGTTCGAGGCGAGAATACTCGCGGTGGCCGACGTCGTCGAGGCGATGGCGACGCAGCGCCCCTACCGGATTTCCCCCGGCGTGGACAAGGCCCTTGAAGAGATCGGTCTTCAGAGAGGAAAGAAGTACGACGAGCGCGTCGTGGACGTTTGCATCGAGTTATTCAGGAGCGGGGCTTTCGCCTGGTAGGAGAGTCCTTCCCCGCGCCCGCCGGGGACGCGGCCCTGTTCGTTAAACGGCGCATCGCGCGCCTGCGGATCAGTAAAGCTGCGAATATAAAACCAGGCCCGCGAACGAGGCGAGCGTAAAAAGCAGGAGCGCGACGCTGTAATGGTCTGTGGTGCGCCTCATGCGGCGCGCCTGGATGGCAAGCCCGGTTATTCCCATAATCATCTGCGCCGTCATGAGAATGAGCACGACGTCCATCATTGACAGCCCCTCGCCCTCCATGAACCGGATGCGCAGGTCCTCGTACTGGAACCCGGCATAGGGCGCGCGGATGAAGGCGATAAGCAGGAAGACCGCAAGGCACAGCACCCAGGACGCGAGGATTACCCACGATACCGCACGCAGTATCCGGTCGGGTCCGTGCCGGTGATGATCCTGTGCGGTGCCGTCCATACGCCCCCCTCCAAAAGGTAGTAAACGTAAATTGAAAATTCAACCCGCGCCCGGGATTTTCGCAAGCGCCGCCGTCTTATTTCGTAGAATTTGGATTGCGTCCGTCCAGGTCCAGGGCTATCCTGCAGACGCATGTTAACGCGCAAGCATCGCATTGGTGCAGTGGAAACGCAAATAAAAAAAGGGGCATTGCCCCGGGAGCGGCGCTTCCCGCGCGATTGCCGGCCCGGGCGGGCCGCGAAGGAGGTAACTCGAAATGGAAACCGGTACGGACAGGGGACGCGGCGCACATTGGATAATCTTCTTTGGAATCGTATGCATGACCACGCTCACCGTGCTCCTCCTGCTGCTTGCGATGAGGACGCTGTGGGAGGACGTGAACCGTTTTCTTGCCCGCCTGATCGGTCCTGGCGGGAACTGGGTGCTCGTCATCCTGGCGGCGACAGCCCTGCTCGCCCTTTACCACGCCGCGCTCGTCTTCATCCACGCGAGAAGGCACGCATCCGGTAAATCGCCCTCGCCGGGCATGCTCCAGAAACTGGGGGCGGCCGCCGTGTTCCTGGTGTGGGGCGCCATGATCCTGGTGCTGTTCATCCAGGCCGGCGATGCGGTTCTCGTCGCGCAGGTCGAATACTGGGGCGCGGCAGTCGGCCCCTGGCTGCTCCTTTCGTCGGGCGCCCTGGCGGGACTGGCGGCGCTGCGCGCATACCGGCGCGCGCCGGGGCATACGCGCGTGTTCTATTCGTATGCGATCATCGGGGCGGCCCTCGTCCTCGCGGCGGGGGCGCTCCTTGCGGCGGGCTCTCCCGGAGAGGCTCCGGAGCGGGGACCGATCGGCACGCGCGACTTCAACGTGCGCGTCCTCTACGATGCGGCGTCCGACCCCGCCTATACCACGTTCAGGATACCGGGAATCGTCGCGACGCCCGGTGGAACAATCATAACCTACTGCGAGGCGCGGCGCGGGTACAGCGACTGGGCGCGCATGGACATCTGCATGAGGCGCAGCCGCGACGGAGGCGACACCTGGGAGGACATGACGCCCGTGGCCGCCGGCGAGGGGTCGATGGTCAACAATCCCGTCATGATCGCCGAGCGCGCCTCCGAAACGGTTCACTTCCTGTATAATACGAGCTATCGCCGCGCCTGGTACAGGAGGAGCGCCGACGCGGGTGCGCACTGGACCCAGGCTGTCGAGATCACGCATGTCTTCGAGCAATTAAGGAGCGCGTACCCCTGGAAGGTGATCGCATTCGGGCCGGGACACGGCATCCATCTGCGAAGCGGGAGATTACTCGCACCGGTGTGGCTCTCACCCGGCGGGGGCGGAGACGGGCACCATCCGCAGCACCCTTCCACGGTTTACAGCGACGACGGGGGCCGCACCTGGCGCGCCGGGGAGATGGTCGCGACGCTCGACGACGCGGGAGCGGGCGAGCCAGTGGCGGTTGAGCTCTCCGACGGGCGCGTCATGCTCAACATGCGCAACGAAGACTTTGGCATGGATCGCGCGTACCGTTCGGTGAGCGTGAGCGCGGACGGGGCCGCGGGCTGGACCAGGCCCGCGCTCGACGCGCACCTGCCGGACGCGGTCTGCTTTGGCGCGCTCCATCGGTTCGACGAGCGCACCATGCTTTTTTCGAACATCTACTGCGACCTTGCGACGGATTTCCGGGTGAAAATTTTCAACATGCGGGGCGCGCGCGAGCCGCTGGGAATCCGGGCGAGCTTCGACGACGGGAAGACCTGGCCGGTCTCGAGGATCTTCCAGGCGCACGAGGCGGGGTATTCCGATATCACGTCGCACGGGGGCATAGTCTACGCACTCTTCGAGCAGGGATGGGAACAGAGGAACAAGTACCGCACGAAATGCCTGAAGCTCGCGCGCTTCACCATGAACTGGATACGCGAAGGAGACGGACCGCCGCCGGCGCGTTAATCGCTTGCCTTTCCGCATGACCCCGTGCTATGCATCCGCGCATGGCACGCACGAGCACAGGCACTCCTGCAAAACGATTCCCCCGGGCCTTCTACATCATGGCCATGGCGAACCTGTGCTTCTTCCTGGGCAACTCCTTTTTCATCCTGCTTCCCGTGTATTTGAAGGAGCTCGGGGCGAGCGAGTCCTACATAGGCGCCGTCAACAACATCGACAAGGTGCTCGTCATCGTCGCAAGCGTGACTATTGGCGCGCTCATCCACCGCTGGGACCGGGCGCTCCTGCTGAGAATCGGCTACGGTTCGCTGGTGCTGATCTACCTGGCGTATGCGGGGATAAGCGCGCTTACCTGGTTCATCCCCGCGGTGCGCATTCTCCACGGCATGGGCTTTTCGCTCGCGATGATCCTGGGCACCACCGTGATCTTCGAGGTCGTGCCCGAAGAGCACGCCGCCGAGGCCATAGGCATCTACGGGATCACCGGCGCGGCGTCGAACGCGATCAGTCCCGCGGTGGGGGAGCTGCTCCTCAGGAACGGCATGCACCACCAATGGCTTTTCGTGATCGCCGCCTCGCTCGCAGCGCTCGCCCTTGCGCTGGCGCTGTCGATGCCGCGCGGTGCCCGCACCGGCGGGGACGGCGTCGATCGCGTCAAAGGAATCGGCGCGCTCTACCGCGATCCGGCCTACAGGGTGTATTCGTTCGTCACGCTGGTTTTTGGCGGGGGCTTCGGGGTGATCCTCACCTACCTTCCCAATTTCGTACTCACGGCGAAGGACCTGAGCTATTCATACTTCTTCGTCGTTTACATCGCGGTGCTCGTCGTGATACGGTTCACCTTCATCCGCGTCGTCCGGGGGAAGGAGACCTCGACCCTCGTCGTCGTCATGCTCGCGCTGGGCGCAGTCATGAACGCGTGCTTCAACCTTCCGTTGGGGATGCCCGTGCTCACGCTCACGGGGCTCATGTACGGACTCGTGCACGGATTCCTCTACCCGGTCCTGAACGCCCACATGGTGGGCATCGTGCCTCCGGCCGAGCGCGGCAAATCAAATGCCCTCTTCACCGCGACCTTCAACGGCGGCATGATGCTCTTCGCTTTCGCGCTGGGGTTCCTCATCGACACCGCGGGAAGCTACCGCCCGGCGTTCACCGCGAGTGCGGTATCGTTCGCCGCGGCCGCGCTCGTTCTCGCGGCGCACGCGCGTTCACGGAAAGCGGTATCGGGAAGAGGGGGGATTCAATAGAGGAAAAAATGGCGGGGACGCCGACTGGCGTACCGGCGTCTCCGCGCGCCTGATCCTTCGTCTATTCCTTCGCTCCTGCGTCCGCGAGAAGCTTCTCGATGTCCATGAAGCCATCCGACTTCGCCCGCTTGCGCGGGGTGAAGTTGTTCGCCGCGACGGGACTGAGCTTCGCCTTCTTCTCTATGAGGAGCTTCACCATGTCCTTCTGGTTGCGGATGACCGCCTTGTGCAGCGCGGTCTCCTTGAGAAGCTTGCCGGCGAAGTTAATATCAGCGCCATTCTCGATGAGAAACCTGGCCATGTCGACCTTGCCGTCCGCGGCGGCAAACAGGAGCTTGGTGTCGCCGCTCTGGCTGAGCGCGTCCACGTTCGCGCCCTCGGCGAGCGCGGCCTTGAGGCATTCCACATCCTCGCACATGCGAAGCTTGTTGTCCGCCGCGGGATTACCCTTCTTCCCGCAGCCCGTTCCCGCGACGAGCGCCGCTGCAGCGCACATTGCGATCATGCATAACAATGCGTGTTTCATCCTTCAATCCTCCCGTTGATGGTATATAAGCGATTCGGCCCCCCGAAACCTCCGGGGTCCCTTACTTAAAAGGCCATGCCGGAACGTCGCCGTAGCGGCTGCCGGTGCCCTCCTCGTCCCATTCCTGCGCGATTTTGTCCCCCTGGAAGCGGATGCCGTGGACGCGCCAGGCGTACGGGTAATCTTCACTGAAGCTTGCCGTGTACCATACCGCCGCGCCCGCGAACGCCTGGGCCGAGGCGAGCTCCACCTTGCCGCTGGTGTAATAGCTGCAGTTCTTGCAGCCCTTGAAGACCGCGAGCTTGTCCCCCGTCAGGAGCTGGTAGTAGGCGCCGTATGTCGCCTGGTCGGCGGCCTCGTCCGCAGAGGCGCGCTCGGCTATCACCTTCTGCGGGTTGTTCGCGATGGCCTGCCAGTCCGGCATCTTCCGCTTCACCTCGGCGAAGCTCATGGCCTTGATGCGCGCCTTGTTGTCGGCGGTCGAGCACTCCAGCCTGAAGTCGTCGGCGACGCCGGCGGCCTGGGCCTTGGTCACGGCCGCGCGCATCTCCTTGAAGTAGTCCTTGAGTTGGTCGGCGAAGAGCTCCGTGTAGGCGGCGCCCGTGGGCGAGGTGGGCGAGCCGTCCCCGCCGTCGATGCAGTTCTGCAAGATTACGACGAAGCTGTCCCAGGTGCGCTGAAGCTCGTTCTGCGCAGCCTTGACCTCGGCCGCGGACGCGGGCTTCTTCGCCTTGGCGGCAGTCCCGCCCTTGTCCTTCGCGGCGTAGAGCGGGAGCGCAAGGGCGAGAGAGGTGATGAGGATGATGGTGAGATGCGCTGATTTTGTCATGGGTGCCTCCGTGGTCGAATTCAAAATCCTTCATTTATCACAGCTTGGGAATAACGGTAATACTGTAGGGAAATGAAAACTGATTCAGTCCGGTTCCCGACGACCCAAATGTTTCCCAGCCATTTCCGCACATATCGCTCATTTTTACTATGCGGCGGTGGCCCGTGTCAGCTACATAAATATTTCCTTCATCGTCCACCGCGACTCCTTCGGGATCTGAGAAAGTGTCTCCAGATGAAGTACAGACGGTTTCCCCCATGCAGACGGTCCAGTTAGTTCCTAGCATATCATCAATTCTAACTATCCTGTTATTGCCGCTGTCGGCGATAAGAATTCTACCCTGGGGATCGATCGCAATCTGTCTGGGGCCGCTG
>Ga0129297_10001519_pt1 | contig 11772 bp, 10 predicted proteins | sample I18A1metaG_FD_94708 | JGI IMG/M metagenome (GOLD analysis project Ga0129297, IMG submission 94708) | Lake sediment bacterial and archeal communities from Gulf of Boni, Indonesia to study Microbial Dark Matter (Phase II) - ​I18A1 metaG | ecosystem: Environmental > Aquatic > Freshwater > Lake >... | reverse complement strand
GTGGCGGCGGCTTCGGCGGCGGCGGGGCTTCGGGGCGCTGGTAGAGTCCAACCGGTAAAACCGGTCAAGTTTTTAAGTGGTCGAGGGGGTAAAGATATTACTCAACCACTCAACTAATCTACGACTCAACATGGATTGGCACAAAGTGATGACAAAGGCGGCGAAGTTTTTCAGCCAGGAAGAGAAGGCGCGCATCGAGGCGGCAGTGCGGGCGGCGGAGCAGCGCACCCGCGGCGAGATCGTCCCCCTGGTGGTCGACGCCGCCCACACCTATCCGCGCGCCGAGATTCATGGCGGCGCGCTGTTCGCTCTGGCCACGGCGGCGAACGCCGCCTGGTGGCTGTTTGATGGTTCGCTGTGGATCTTTCTGGCCATCTTTCTGGCCTGCTACTGGCCATACCGTCTGCTGCTGCGCTTCCTGCCGCCACTGCTGCGCCTGCTCATCCATCCGGCGGAGATCGACTTTGAAGTGGCGGAGTGCGCCAAGGTCAACTTCCTCGACCACAATCTGCACCGTACCAGGGAAGGGACAGGGGTCCTCATTCTGATCTGCCTCTTCGAGCACCGCGTGCAGGTGCTTGCCGACCATGGCATTTATCAGGCCGTCCCTGCCGAAACCTGGCAGCAGGTCGCCGACATGGTCACGGCCGGCATCAAGAGCGGACGGACCTGCGACGCCCTGTGCGAAGGGGTCGCCTTCTGCGGCGAGCTTTTGGCGGAAAAATTTCCGCCCAGGGCGGGCGATATCGACGAACTCCCCAATTTGATAATTTGAGTCACAGGACCACCGGCAACGCCCGGTCGAGGCGCACCGCCTCCGGCGTCACCAGCGTCCGGAACGCCAGCGCTTCGACTCCGCCGGCCACAGCTTCTCGCAGCAACCTGCCGTACGCGGGGTCGATAGCCTCTGCCGGCATAAAGGCCGAGGCTTCGCCGCGCTGCACCAGAAAGAGCACCGCGGCCCGCCACCCCTCCCCTTTCGCCCGCAGCAGTTCGCGCAGGTGCTTCTGCCCACGTTCCGTCACGGCATCGGGGAAACAGGCAACCCCGTCCGTACAGCACAGGGTAACGTTCTTCACCTCCAGCAGGGTCCGTTCAACGCCACGCTCCACCAGGAAGTCGAAGCGGCTCGCCCCCCAGGCGAACTCGGGGCGCACGCTGCCACCGGCTAAAGCGGCGAGCCTCCCCTGGTGTAACGCCTCCTCCACCACCCGGTTGGCGCGCTGGGTATTCACATCCACCCAATAGCCGTTGACCTCGACCAGCTCCCACGTGTAGGCCAGCTTGCGCGCCGGATTGCTGCTAGCCGAAAGCAGGACACGGTGCCCCGGCACGGCACACTGCTTCATGCTGCCGGTATTCGGCGTATGTGCCGTCACCCTGCGGCCGTCCTCGAGGTCAACGTCGGCGAAAAAACGCTGGTAGCGGCGCACCAGGCACCCGCCCAGCAGTGGTAGAGGAAGCTGCATCTGGATTCTCCCGATCTTCATCCGTTTCAGCGTAATGGTCGCCGGTAAAAGGACCCTGGCTTATCCTGCACACCGCCGATTTCCCGATATACTGGCAGGAAATGGCCCCAAAAGAAAGGCGGACCAGGCACGATGCCATCGTCGGAAAGCCCGCGTAACTCGGCCGGGATTCTTCTGGAAATCATCCGGGAACTGCTCGCGGAGACCCACCGGCAGCGGCCGGCCATCCGGGAACCGGCGCTCGACAGTCGCCTGGACAAGGATCTCGGCCTCGACAGTCTTGCCCGCATGGAGTTGTTCAGCCGTATCGAAAAACGGCTGGGGGTGACGCTTGCGGACCGGCTCCTTGCCGAAGCCGAGACCCCGCGCGACCTGCTGCGTGCCGTCCTCGGCGCCGGCAGCGGCGGGGATGTGCAGCAGGCCGAAACTCTCGCGGCGGCGCCGTTGCCCCTCGACGAGGCCATGGCCACCCCCGCCACGATGACAACCCTGATCGAACTCTTGAAGTGGCATGTCGACCGCCACCCCGAGCGCCCGCACATCCAGTTCTACCAGGATGACGGCACCGGACCGGCCATGACCTACCGGGAGCTTTGGGACGGCGCCTGCCGGGTAGCCGCCGGCCTGCTGCAGCACGACCTGCAACCCGGGGATGCGGTCGTGCTCATGCTGCCCGCCGAACCAAGCTACTTTCACAGCTTCTTCGGGGTACAACTGGCCGGCGGCATCCCGGTACCGATTTACCCGGCACCCCGTGCCAGCCTGATTCGTGACCACCTGCAGCGCCACCTGGGCATCCTCGGCAACTGCGGGGCCACGGTGCTGATCACCTCCGACGAAGTCAAGCCGCAGGCGGACATGCTCAAGGCGCGAGTGGAGACTCTCCGCCACGTTCTTACCGCCGCGGACCTAGATTCTTCGGAAACCCAGCTGCACCGTCCGGCTATCGGGCCGCTCGACACCGCCTTCGTGCAATACACTTCCGGCAGCACCGGTCAACCCAAGGGCGTGGTGCTCTCTCATGCCAACCTGCTCGCCAATATTCGCGCCATGGGGCAACGGGTCGACGTCACCTCCCGGGATGTCTTCGTCAGCTGGCTACCGCTCTATCATGACATGGGACTGATCGGCGCCTGGCTGGGGAGCCTGTACCACGCCGCCCTGCTGGTACTGATGCCGCCCCTGGCTTTCATGGCGCGGCCGCAGCGCTGGCTCCAGGCGATTCACCGCTACCGCGGCACGCTCTCCGCCTCGCCAAACTTCGGCTATGACCTGTGTTTGCGCCGGCTCGACCCGCAACAGCTTGCCGGCCTGGATCTGGGTTCGTGGCGGGCGGCCTTTAACGGCGCCGAACCGGTCAGCCCGGAGACCCTGCACCAGTTCACCGAGCGCTTTGCCCCCTTCGGTTTGCGCCGCACGGCGCTCATGCCGGTTTACGGCCTGGCCGAAAACTCCGTCGGGCTGACCTTCCCGCCCCTCGGACGCGGCCCTTTGATCGACAGCGTCCGCCGCGACCTGTTCATGCGCAGCGGCCGGGCCCTGCCGGCATCGGCGGATGATCCTTGCGCGCTGCGCTTCGTCTCCTGCGGGCTCCCGCTCGACGGCCACGAGGTCCGTATCGTCGATGCCGCGGGGCTTGAAGTGCCGGAGCGTCAGGAAGGCCATCTGCAGTTCATGGGCCCCTCTGCGACCAGCGGCTACTACCGCAATCCCGCAGCGACCGCCCGGCTCTTTAACGGAGCATGGCTCGATACCGGCGATCTCGCCTACATCGCCAACGGCGAGATCTACCTGACCGGACGGACCAAGGACATCATCATCCGTGCCGGCCGCAACATCTATCCTCATGAGCTCGAGGAGGCCGTCGGCCGGCTCGATGGCATCCAGGCCGGACACGTCACCGCCTTCGGCAGCAGCGACCCGGCCACCGGCACCGAACGCCTGATCGTGCTGGCCGAAACCCGGTGCAATGACGAACGCGGCCGCGACGAGTTGCGGACCATGATCAACACGCTCGCCACCGACCTCACCGGGGCGCCGCCGGATGACGTGGTGCTGGCCCCGCCGCATACCGTTCTGAGAACCTCCAGCGGCAAGGTACGCCGTGCTGCCTGTCGCGAACTGTACGAGCACGGCCGTATCGGCACTTCGCCTCCGCCGGCCTGGCGGCAGCTCCTGCACCTGCATCTGAGTGGCATGCGACCGCATCTCAACCATCTCAGTCGGCTGGCGGCTACCGCTCTCTACGGCAGCTACGCCCGCGCCCTGCTTTACCTCGTGGCCGTTCCTGTCTGGCTGCTGGTGGTCCTGCTGCCCAAACCGGCCTGGCGCTGGTCGGTGATCCGCAGCGGGGTCCGCATTCTGGGGCATGCTGCCGGAATCACCGTCAACGTCGAGGGGCTGGAGCACCTGCCGCCAGCGGATCGACCCTGCCTGTATGTGGTCAACCATGCCAGCTATATCGATGGCCTGGTGCTGTCCGGCTACCTGCCGCGGGCGGTCAGTTACGTCGCCAAGCGCGAGTTGCTGGGGAATCCGATTGCCCGCCTCTTTCTCACACGCATCGACACCGCTTTCGTCGAGCGTTTTGACGCCACCAAAGGAGTCAGCGATTTTCTCGGCCTTGCCGCCCGGAGCCGCGAGGAACGCTCCCGTCTTTTCTTCCCTGAAGGGACGTTCACCCGCCGCCCGGGATTGCTGCGCTTTCATATGGGCGCCTTCGTCGCCGCCGCCGAGGCCAATCTCCCGGTCGTGCCCCTCACCTTGCGCGGAACCCGGTCCATTCTGCGCGGCAGCGACTGGCTGCCACACCGCGGGCAGGTACATCTGCGCATTGGCCAGCCGATCACCGCAACGGGCCTCGGCTGCCAGGCACAAAGCCCCTGGCAGCTCGCTGTCGCGCTGCGCGACGCCGCCCGTCGCGAAATCCTGAAACATTGCGGCGAACCCGACCTGATCATGGAGCAAGCGCACTTTGCAGCGTCACCATCAAGTCCTTCAACAAATAACTCTTCCTGAAAGCAGGCAGCCCTGGTAACATTTAGAACATTGTCTCATTCACGACGAGAATACAAAGCGTTTACCCTCCCTATCACCCGGCGAGAACGATGCACGAACGCATTCTGTCTCAGGGGCTTTTCGACAACGCGGCCATCGGCATAAAGGTCAGTGACTGCTCAGGCCGCATTATCGAAGCCAATCCGGCCTGCTGCCGGTTCCTCGGCTATGACAGGGATGCCCTGCTCGGGCTGTCCGGCGTTGACCTGTGTCACAGCAACGACCGCGCCTATGAACAGCAGCAGCTCGACCGCCTGATTTCCGCCCAGATCAGCCACCTGACCTTCCGCAAGCGCTATCTTTCCGGCTCCGGGAAAATCATCTGGGGCGACACAACCGTCACCGCGGTCCGCGATGCCAGCGGCACCTGTGAAGCGCTGGTGACCATGGTGGTCGACGTTACCGAGCAGCGCTACCAGCAGTTGCTCCTGCAGGGGCAGGCCGAGATCCTGAACAAACTCTATTGCAACGACTCACTGGAAGCGATCTGCACATCGATCGTGGAAACTATTGAAGCGGTCGAAGAAGGATTGCTCTGTTCGATCCTGCAGTTTAACCCGGTCAGCCAGACCCTGCACAAGCTCGCCGCGCCCAACCTCCCCGCCTTCTACAACGAGGCTATCGAGGGGATGGCGATCGGCGATGGCATCGGTTCCTGCGGCACATCCGCCTTCCGCAAGGAGCGGGTGATCGTCACCGACATCCTCGCTCACCCCTACTGGGCCAGAGCCCGGCGGCTCGTCGAAAAAACCCCCTTGCGGGCCTGCTGGTCCCAGCCGATCTTCGCCAGCGACGGCAGCGTTCTCGGCACGTTCGCCATTTATTACACCGAGCCGCGCGAACCCGGCCCTTTCGAACTGGAACTGATTTGCTCGGCTGCGAACCTGGCCGCCCTGGCCATCAATCACAAGAGGGCAATGGCCGCGCTGAGCAACAGCGATCAACTCAAGAGCGAATTCATTTCGACGGCCGCCCACGAGTTGCGGACCCCGATCGCCAGCATCCTTGGATTTGCCGAACTGCTTGCCGAGCCCGATTCGAGCAACACGTTCAGCACCGAGCAGCGTCATTCGTTCCTCCACGAAATCATCGAGAGCACCGAGCACCTTAACCAGATCATTGACGATATTCTCGACCTCGGCCGCATCGAATCCGGCCGGTGTCTCCCTATGCGCAAGGAGCCGACGCGACTCGCTGAACTGCTCACCAAGGTCGTCAACCGCTTCCGCCTTGAAGGCAAGCATATCCTGACGCTCGACGTAACTCCGGAAATCCCGGACCTCATCCCGGTTGACCAGCACCGCATCAACCAGGTTCTTGACAATATCCTCAGCAACGCCACCAAGTACTCCCCGCCGGGAAGCAGCATCGCGATCACGGCCGCGCGCAGCGGTTGTGTCTGCCAGATCACCATCGTCGACCAAGGGATCGGCATGAATAGCGACCAGGTCCGCCAGGTTTTCGACAAGTTCTATCGTGCCGACGCATCGGACACGGCGGTCAGAGGGCTCGGCCTGGGGATGAGCATCGTCAAGCAGATTGTCGAGGATCACGGCGGCCGCATCTGGGTCGAGAGTGCCGAGGGCAAGGGGTGCAAGGTGACCTTCACGTTACCGATCACCGCCCCGCTCAAGGAGACAGCCGACAGCTGAGGCGTCACCGCTCCGAGCACTTATCCTGGCAAAGAGGGATTGAATTGTTGACAAAAAAAGGGAGTTGCGGCGCTTGCCACAACTCCCTTGAAAATTTACTGGCGCGCGGTACAGGATTCGAACCTGTGACCTTTGGCTCCGGAGGCCAACGCTCTATCCATCTGAGCTAACCGCGCACGGGGGTAAGTTTTATACCCCATCCATCTACCTATTGCAACCGCAAAGAACCGGCAATACACGGGTTGTCGAACCTTTTTGAGGTTGCTATGATAAGACCATGAAATGCTTCTTGATCCTCTTCTGCCTCGCGAGCGGCATGCTGACAGCGACAGCCTTTGCTGCCGGCACAGACCCTGTCTCCCCGCCTTCCGCAGCGGCGGCAACAGCAATCAGCGCGGCACCACCTGAAACCACCCCGTTTGCGACGGCTGCCCCTGCTCCAGCCAAGATCTTGCCGCCCAAAAAAGCGAAGAAAAGCAAAACCGCCAAAAACGGCGGGAAAAAACCCGCGGCGGCCAAGCCGGAACGCCTCGCCCAGGCCAACGTTCCGGCAACTGTTCCGGCAACTGCCGCGACCGGCTCACCGCCGCAAACCATCACGGCTTCGCCGGCAGAGGCCATCAGGACGACGGCCACCCCTCCCGCTCCGCCCCAAGCACCGGCCGTCACGGCCGTCACGGCCGCCCCTTCTGAACCGGCACAGGCGGCCGCGGCAAAACCGGCCCAGGACACCTTTCTCATCGAGCCTCTCGGCAACGAGGTCTACGCCGCCATTGCCAAAATCGGCAGTCGGGCCAGCAGCAACACCATGTTCGTCATCGGTCGCCATTACGTCGTCGCCGTGGGGGCGCACATGACCAAGGAGGTCATCCAGGACCTCAACGCCGAAATCGCCTCGCGAACCAGCAAGCCGGTCCGCTATTTCGTCCTGGCTCACCACCACCCCGGCTATTCGCACGTCGACTTCGACTTCCCTCCCGACCAGGACGTGATCATGGCCTGGCAGGCCTGGCAACAACTCAACGACGACGTGCGCAAGCCCGACTTTCCCATCATCTTCTTCAACGAGGGGATGACCATCAAGACGGGCAACGTCACCCTGGTTCTGAGCAATCTCGGCCGTGGCCACAGCGCCGGCGACGTTGTCACCTTCATCCCTGAAACGGGGGTGATCTTCGCCAGCGACCTGTTTTATGTCGATAGTGTCGGCTACATGGCCGGAGGCTTCATGCGCGAATGGGTTCTCGCCCTGGAGGCCCTCGAACAGCTTGGCGCCGAGCGGATCATCCCCGGCACCGGTCCCGTCAGCAGCATCGAAGAGGTTTCCAAATTCAAGGAGTTCTTCCGCGATTTTCTCACCGAGGTGATTCGCCACATCGAACGCGGCGACACCCTCGAGCAGACGCTGCAGACTTTCGACCTCCCCAAGTACCGCAACCTGAGCGGCTACCAGTTGCTGATGAAAGCCAACCTCAAACGGGCCTACGAAGAGCTCAAGCTCGAATTCGGCCGTTAATCGTTCGTAGCGAAGGGGAAATAAAAACGGCCGGGGCAACCCGGCCGTTTTTTTGCAGACAGCGGCAAATGGACCGCTACCGGTCGCGTTCTTCCTCTTCATAGGTGTGACGCACCTGCAGGAGCACCACCCCGAGCACCAGAAGCAGGCCGATAACAATCCCCCCCCACAGCTTGCGCTGCGAGAAACGCGCATCGTGCCCGGCTACTTCATTGCGCAATTTTTCCAGCTCGCTGGCGATCCGCCCGGTTTCGGCGCGCACCTTCTCCACGTTGAAACTATGGAAGACCCGATGATAGCGGTTGCGCAGGTCGAACAGGGCCCCCTTGGCGGCAGCGACGCTCACCCCCAGTTTTTTCAGACGCTCCAGTTCCTCACCAAACCCGGCGAACCGCGCGTCGGTTTCGGCCAGAGCGGTCTTGATCTGTGCCGCCCGTCCGTAATCGTGACAACGGGTACAGGACTGTTCGTTAATAAGTTCCAGCGAGGTTTCCTTTACGGCGTGGCTGCCATGACACGTCACACACTGCGCTCCACCCTGCGCTAGCTTGACGCCGTGCAGACTCTCGCGATAATCAGCGAGAACGCCGACGTGGCAGCGCCCGCAGAATTCCGGTACGGCCGCATGCTCAGGAGCCCCGACGAAGCCGCGCGCCGGACTCATGGCATTGGCGAAATCGGCGGGGTCACCGCCATGACAGTCGTGACAGAAAATCCCGTTGCGCTGATGAACGCTCCCCTGCCAAGCCTTGACCGGTGCCCCCAACGGTCCGGCCTGGCCGCCGTGGCACTGCAGGCAGACGGTTTCGGGCATCTCGGCGGCCAGCGCCAGGCCGACAGGAAGGAGCCAGAACAGGGCCACCGACACAAACAGCAACCCGCGCTTCATGAGTAGTGCCCCCAGACAGATATCCCCAGAAAAATCAGCAGGGTGAGAAAAAAGACGGTAACGAAAATCGGCCGTCGCGCGGGTCGGCGCTCCGGGCCGCGGTCGATGAACGGCAGCAGGGCGAGAAAAGTCATGAACGCCCCCTGCACCCCCAGGCCGATCAATTCGCTCGGGAAGATCTTCAGGGTCTGATAGGCCCACAGGAAATACCATTCGGGCTTGATCCCCGGTGGCGTCACGAAGGGATCGGCGGGATCAAAGGCCGATGGCGGGAAGAACAGCCCCGGGGCAAAGAAGATGATCCCGAGCAGCAGGGCCAGGAAAAAGCAGATGACCGCCGCATCCTTCACCACGTAATTGGGGAAGAAGGGGATTCCTCCGGGATGCTTTTCATAGACGAAGGTGTCGGGAAGTTCGCTTCTGCGGTAATCAGCGCCGAACGGCGGCGGAGAGATGCCGCGGCGTTTGACGCAGAACAGGTGCAGCCCGATCAGCCCCAGCAGGGCGAGCGGCATCCCGACCACATGCAGGGCGAAGAACCGGCCAAGGGTCTGGTTGCCGACCGTTGCCCCGCCGCGCAGGAACTCGACGATCAGGTCGCCGACGATCGGAACCGCCCCCGGCGCCTCGGTCGCCACGGTGGTGGCCCAGAAGGACAGTTGGCTCCAGGGGAGCAGATAGCCGGTCAGGCACAACCCCATCGACAGATTGAAGAGGATGAAGCCGCTCAGCCAGGTCAACTCACGGCGCCCTTTGTAGCCGGCCATGAAGAGCACCGACAGCATGTGCAAAAGCAGCGCGATGACGATGACATTGGCTCCGACGGCATGCAGCATGCGAATCAGCCAGCCATAGGGGATCTCGTTGGTAATACGCTGAACGCTGGCGAAAGCCTGATCGGCATGCGGGACGTAGTAGATCAGCAGCAGGATGCCGGTGAGTATCTGCAGGCTGAACAGGGTGATCAGCACCGCACCGAGGGTGTACCAGGCATTGACGTTACGCGGGAGCAGATAGCCCTGCAGCTCTCTGGCAAAGATCTCCCGGACGCCGAGCCGCCGGTCGACGAAATCGATGAGCAGATTCACCAGACGCATGCGCGACCCCTAGCCGATCCTGAGTTGGTTGCCGTCGACACTGACCGGCAGGGTTTCCAGCGGACGAGGCGGCGGGCCACTGATCACGTTGCCGGTCGGTGCGAACCGCCCGCCGTGACAGGGGCAGAGAAACTCCCCCTTCTCCGCCTGCCACTGCACCACGCAACCGAGATGGGTGCAGACCGCCGAGAGAGCCTGGTACTCGCCGGACCGGCTTTGCACCAGCACGGCGGGTTTGCCGCGAAACTGAAAAAAATGCGCGACCCCGGGCTGTACCGAACTGCGCGGGACGGCAACCCGTTCCCCCGCTCCGCCGCCGGCAGCGGGAGCGAGAAAACGCAACAAGGGCCAGGCGCTGGCGGCGGCCAGCAAACCCGCCAGGCCACCGGCCAGAACCAGCAGGAAGGTACGCCGCTGCGGAGGTGGAGAAGAGGTCGATTCCATCAAACTCGATCTTTCCGAAAATTGATCATCTGCATGATTATAGAGGCTTCTGCGGGGATGCAATCGCCACCGCCGCCCATACCGGCTACTGGACTGCCGCCCGCTCCCCGAGATCGGCATAGACCGGAATGCGCAGATCATGGTCGCGAGCCCCGCTCGCCTTGAACAGGACATAAGCGCTGAAGCGCGACTGGCCCGGCTTGGGGGTCAGCGTCAGGTTGATGGTTGCCTTGCCCCGGGGCGGGACGACTTCGGCGGCAAAGTTTGCGGCCAGTTCGGGTGCGGTCGTTTCCGGCTTCCCCAGACGCACTTCCTTCTCCCCCTGGTTGACCAGAGTAACCTTCGCCGAGACCGTCTTTTTCGGAGCAACCGTGCCGAAGTTGACCAATTGCGGCTCAAGAGCGACTTCCTCGCGGACGGTCCCCTTGAGCTGCAACTGCACCATCGGCCGGGCCGGATCGTTGGTATAGAGGTAAACCGTCTTGCTGACCTCGCCACGGAAACGACCGCTGTCGAAACTGGTCTGAATCTCACCGCTCTCGCCTGGGGCCAGAACCCTGGCCGAGGCCAGGGCCGCGGTGCAGCCGCAGGAACTGCTGACCTTTTCGATATTCAAGGGCGCATCACCGCTGTTGCTGAAAGCAAACCGGTGACGCACCGTCTCCCCCTGCAGGATCGTCCCGAAATCATGACTCATCTGGGGAACGCTCACCACCGGGGCGGCCCAGGCGGCGACCGCCACCAGGTTCACCAGGACAGTCGCAGAAAAAAACCGCCGAAATATTTTCATACCTTTTTCTCCCCGATCATTTGGTCCGGGCGAAGTATATCACACTCGCCGCGCACTGCGGCAAGCGTTCGGTAAAATTGACTGAATCCGGCGGGTTTGCTATATGAAGTAGTACTTATGAGCGACCAGAACGCCCCGTACCCGCCGACAGCACTGAAACCGCTCTACCGCCGCACGGAAATTTCCGGGCGGGTTGCCGAACTGGCCCGGCAGATCGATCGGGACTATGCCGGTCGTGAACTCCTGCTGGTCGGCATCCTCAAAGGCTCCTTTCTGTTTATCGCCGATCTGGCGCGGGCGCTGCAGACCCCGACCCAGATCGATTTTGTGCGCATTGCCAGCTACGGTTCGGAAACCCGCTCTTCAGGCATTGTCGAAATCCGCAAGGACCTGGAAATGCCGATCCGGGGCAGGCATGTGCTGATCGTTGAGGACATCGTTGACAGCGGCTTCACCCTGGAGGCTCTCTGCAACCAGCTGCTGCTGCGCAATCCCGCCAGTCTGCGGGTTTGCACCCTGGTTGACAAGCGGGCCCAGCGGGCTACGGACGTCCCGGTCGATTATGTCGGCTTCACCCTGGACTGCGGTTTCATTGTCGGCTACGGTCTCGATCATGACGAGCGCTATCGCGGCTTGCCCGACATCTATCTGCTCAACGAAACCAGCCCCGCCTGACCGGAGGGAATACCACCGATGATCGTCACCTGCGCACAGTGCCAGGCCCGCTTCAAACTGGCTGACGAGAAGCTCAAGGCGGGCGGGACCAAGGTCCGCTGCTCCAAGTGTCAGACCATTTTCACCGTCTTCCCTCCGGCTGAAGCGGCTGCCGGTTCAGGCGATGCCGTTTCAGTGACAGCC
>Ga0129297_10001517_pt1 | contig 11776 bp, 12 predicted proteins | sample I18A1metaG_FD_94708 | JGI IMG/M metagenome (GOLD analysis project Ga0129297, IMG submission 94708) | Lake sediment bacterial and archeal communities from Gulf of Boni, Indonesia to study Microbial Dark Matter (Phase II) - ​I18A1 metaG | ecosystem: Environmental > Aquatic > Freshwater > Lake >... | reverse complement strand
GCTGTTAGGAAAACACGCATGAAAATAAATAGGACGATGGCTATGGCGGCACTGGTCGCGCTCGCGCTGGGATGCGCCTCCCGGAGCCTCGTTGAGCGCGTCGAAGCCTATGCCGGGGCCGCCGCCGTCTTCCCGGTCGCGATTATCGAGGAGTTTTCCCCGCTCGTGGACGGCGCGCTCGCGTACCGGAACTCCCGCGGCCGCTGGCCCGACGATGATGGCGAATTGCGCCGGGCGCTCATGGCACCGGACCGAGGGGGGCTCAGTTACCGCTACCTTTCGTTCGAGGACCGGGGCCGCGGCATCTTCGAGGCGGTCTTCCACGCGGCCCATTCGCCCGGGGAGGCGCGCGTGGACAGCCTGGAGTACCACGGCGTCGCCAGAATGACAGTTGCCTGGCCCGCGGACGGCCCGGTGCTGGGATGCAACCTGGAGATCTCCATCTTCGAGACGATCATCCAGGACGCCGACGATATCCAGGTTTACAAGCGGCCCATAAGCATCACCGTGAAGGGATACGTCCCCGGGGCCAAATTCAAGACCAGGAGGTTCGTCACGCCGGTCGGGACCACCGTGTACGAAATGCGCGCGCGATAGAGATGCCTGTGCAGGATCGAATCGCGAATCGGTTCCACAAAGATCCGATCGGTGATCCGGGACCGGGTAAAAGGAGGATCGCATGTTTTTCATTTTTCTGACCCTGTCGATACTCGCGCATGCGGGACGCGCTGTCTATGAATTCCTGAAAGAGCGCGGCCGGGTCGATCCGGAGAAAAAAGCCGTGTTCGCCATGGTCTTCGCCGACATGTGCGTCCTGTGGGTCTCCTGGTTCCAGATGTGCACGTGGGACCCGTGGCCGGTGGGCCTGGGTCCCATCGCGCGCGGCGCGGGCCTCGCCGTCTTCGTTTTTGGAATGATCCTGTTTTTTGGCGCCCTGTTCCAGTTGAAAAAGCTCGAGGGATTCAACGGCACGCTGGTGACCAACGGGATCTACCGGTACATGCGCCATCCCATGTACTTCGCATTCCTGTGCTGGCTTTTCGGATGGGCCGCGTTCATGGACGCGGGCGCGTCGTTCCTCTGCGCCTTCCCGTTCGCCGCGAACGTCCTGTACTGGAGGGCGAACGAGGAGCGCCTGCTCCTGAAGATCCATCCGGACTACCTGGAATACAGCCGCAGCACCATTTTCTAGAGCGCACATCACCGCGGCGCGCAGTTCAGGGGGTGGGGGGCCGATCAGCGCACCGGCTTCCCGCACGCGGATATTTTGGGGGCGCCGTCAGGGACCGGTACGCGCACCGGCGGTCGTGTCGAACATCTGCTCAATATACGGCTCAAAGCCCATCTTCCTCCAAAAGCGCGTGGATTTGGGGTTCCTCACCGCCGCGCAGACCTCGATGCGCTTTACTCCCCGCGCGTGGAACCAGCGGCGCATCTCCACGCAGAGCGCTGCGCCCACGCCCTGGTGCTGGTGGCGCTCCATCACCGCGAGGTTGTCGATCAGCCCGTACGACGGGTCCGGGTAGACGGGCGGCTTCTCCTGGACGAGGCCCAGGCAGTAGCCCGCGACCTCGCCGCCGCGCAGGGCGACCAGGAGCATGCCGCGGCCGTCGCGCGCGGATTCCACGGCATAGGCCGCGAAGAGCCCGTCGTGGTTTTCCACCTTGACGAAGGACGGGTCGCAAAGCGCGTGGTACGCCACGAATTCGCGGAAGATCGCCCTGACCTGTTCCATGTCGGCGGTTGTGGCTTCGCGCACCAGGATTCCGTTTTCCATTGTGCTCTCCGTCCCGTTCCACGGGTGATGACGCTTGGGCGGGAGCCGGCAGGAACGGCTCTGGCCGCCGGGCGGCCGATGGTGCGGGAATGGTTCGCGCCCGCCATCGCTCCGCGCCCCCGGTGAATAATGAGCGGGAGAGAAGCACGCCGCAATGACATTTTCCGGGAACGGCGCACCCGTCCGGACGTACGCCCGTCGGCCCCCTCGAATGAAAAGGCTTGACTTTACCCAGGAATCGGGGATACTCTCCGTGTTCCGTGCACGCGCCTTCCCGGCGCGTGGAAATAAATTGATGAGGATTCCCGGAGGGAGACATGATGCGTCGAATGATGGCGGTTCTCGCGGTTGCGCTCGCGCTCGCGTGCGCGGCGGGCTGTTCGAAGGGCGGCGACGTCGCGGTGGACAAGGCAAAGCTCGCATACTACGCCGATACCTGGGAGGAGTGCCGCGCGCGCTTCCTCAAGGAGGCCGACGATCTCAAGCGCGCGTACAAGGGCGTTGAGATCACCGCCATCCCGATGGCGGCCGACAAGGGACTCACCATAGACGCGTGCATGGTCCCCGCGCAGAAGGGGCAGACGGGGCTCATCATCGTGAGCTCGGGCGTGCACGGGATCGAGGGCTTCGCGGGAAGCGCGGTGCAGCGCATGATCATGCGCGAGCTCGTTCCCGGGATGGACCTTGCGACGACCGGCGTGCTCTTCATCCATATAATTAACCCGTATGGCATGAAAAACACGCGACGGGTGAACGAGGGCAACGTGGACCTGAACCGCAACTTCGACACGGATGCGAAGCTCTTCGCGATCAAGAACGCGGGCTACCCCGTCATCAGGGACCTCCTGAACCCGGACGAGAAGCTCAGCACCTGGAGCCCGGGATACGTCTTCTTCCCCGTGAAGGCGATCTACTACATCGTGAAGTACGGGATGGGGACGCTGCGCGAGTCGATCCTCAGGGGCCAGTACGAGTTCCCCAAGGGCGTGTACTACGGCGGGAAGGAGTTCGTCCCGCAGAAGGCGCCCATAGAGGCGCTCATCACGAAGAGCGCCGCGGGGAGCGCGCGCGTCTTCGTCATGGACCTGCACACGGGCTACGGCGAGCGCGGGAAGATGCACTACTTCCCCAACCCCATAACGATCCCCAAAAACCTCGAGGCGGCGAAGAAGGTGTTCGCGGGCTACACGGTGGACTGGGGCGACACGGGCGACTTCTACGTCACCACGGGCGACTTCACCGACTGGATCGAGAAGCTCTTCCCCGCGAAGACGGTGCTCCGCATGACCGCCGAATACGGCACCATGGACAGCCAGACGACGATGGGATCAATCCGTTCGCTCAAGATCACGATCATGGAAAACCAGGCCGCGAACTTTGGGGGCAAGTCGCAGGGCGATTTTGACGAGGCGAAGGCGAACTTCCGCGAGATGTACTTCCCCAGCGCGCCCGAATGGCGCTCCACGATCATGCAGCAGACGGCCGCCGAGTTCCCGGTGCTGTTCAAGAGGTTTGGGGAGTTGAAGTAGACATTACAGTAACCATTTAGCATTCACTGAGGAATCATTCAGGCAGTGCGCATCAACAATATGCGCACTGCCATTGTGGAAAGGCAGAAAATGTTTGCCGCTCTTTTAGAATCCATCAAAGAATAAAACAATTGACTCTCACTCCGATAATAATTACATTATAATTACATACGTGGAGAAACGAAGTGGTAACTAAGATAATACCTATTGGCAACTCCCGAGGCATCCGGATTCCAAACCGCATCCTGAAGCAGCTCGAAATTGATGACCGTATCGAGCTGGTTTTCAACGAGGAAAGCGGCGAGATCACGCTGCGGCCTATACGTAATGTTCGTGAGGGGTGGGATGAGGCATTCAAAAAGATGCATGCGATCGGACAGGACGAGCTCATCATCGACGATTCGATCGATCTACATGACTGGGAATGGTGAGCATGGAAATATCACAGTACTCAGTGTACCTGGCCAACCTGGACCCCACGATAGGTCATGAGATAAAGAAAACACGTCCCTGTCTGGTAATCTCTCCGGATGAGATGAATCGCAATATCAAGACTGTAATTATCGCTCCCATGACGACTAAGTCACACGGCTTTCCTACACGAATTCCGCTCACCTTCAAAAACAAGAAGGGCTGGATAGTTTTGGACCAAATCCGATCGATAGATAATACCCGGATCATCAGGAAGCTGGGAACGATAAGCGATGCATCCATATCGGCTGTGAAGCGCTCGGTAAGGGAGATGTTGGTGGATTGAATTCCCGGAGAAATGCCGTCGGATTTCGTATGTCTCTGGAGGAAAAATCATGAAGGCTAAATCGAGCGTACTGACCATCAGGGTCCCCCGTGAATTGAAGCATAAGATCGAGCAGATCGCCGACCGGCAGGGCGTTTCCATTAATCAGCTGGCCCTGTATGCATTCACGAAAGAGATCAAGGAGATCGAGGTGTCGGACTTCTTTATCAGGTATCTAAAGAATAAGGGCAGGAAACAGATACTTGCGGATTTTGACTCGGTGATGGGCAAGATAGGCCATGGAGAAATCTCCGAGTGGGATAAGTTGTGAGGCAATTCCTGATGATGAGCATTCTCGGAGCCGCACAACCATGACCCTCATCGCCTTCCTGCGCGGCATCAACGTGAGCGGCCGGAAGCCCGTGAAAATGGCGGAGCTGGCCGCGCTCGTTGAATCGCTTGGATTTGAAAACGTGCGGACCTTCATCCAGAGCGGAAACGTCGTCTCCGATTCGTCCGCGAAAGATACCTGGAAGGCGGAGACGCTGATCGGCGAAGCCATCCGCAAAAATTTCGGGTTCGACGTGACGGTGATCGTCAGGACGGCCGACGAACAGGGTAAGATCATTGCCGGCAATCCTCTGCTCAAAGACCGCGGCGTTGACGAGGACAGGCTCCATGTCACGCTCCTCGCGGCGCAACCGGCGAAGGATGTCCTCGCGGGACTGGCCATGGGCGAATCGAAGAACGAGAGGTACGCGGTGAAGGGCCGTGAAGCATACCTCTACTGCCCCGACGGGTACGGCAGGTCGAAGCTCAACAATACCGCCTTCGAGAAAAAGCTGGGCGTTCCCGCGACTACGCGCACCTGGAAGACGATGAAGGCGCTTGTTGAAATGGCCCACGGTTGATCGGGGTGGAATCCGGAAATGTGTTAATGCTTTCGAGGTCGCATTCGTATTCATTCAGGACATGCATCCTTTCTCCGGAGAATACGGAATGCTGCGAGCCTCGATCAACATGAAACACTCGGTGTTTGTTAAAATTGCCCGTGCCGCCGTGAAACTCCACAAGACCCGCCGGGAGATCGTCATAATGCTTCTCAGGCGCATCCTGCGCGACATGGACCGGTTCCAGGGGGGATGTACCCTGGTAAGGTATCAACCGAGGGATCCGCGGAAGCAATGGCATTGCTTTCCAATGAGGTTCAGGAAGAATGAGAATGAATTTGCTACCGGTTTTCGCAAGTTGGGGAGGTTTTCGCTCTCTTATCTGGTAGCGATTGCTGCTGAGAGTTACCTGGAGGAACTGCTGCGCGATCCAGAGAGCGGGCATAACTATTCCGAATTTTCTCCCCATGTTATCTTGAAACGAACCAGATCGGGCATTCTTTGCTGGGAATTATGCTGGGGAGAGCCGCCACACCGCCTTACAGGTGTAAAATCGCCTGAGATATTTCGCCGTGCCTCGCCTTGCTAGGTGTTCAGGAATTACCCGACGCAGCATTGAGGGCTCTCCATTCGCATTTGCAGTCGTTTCCATGAAAACTCATACGGAGGGGAGAATAAAATAAATAATTGTAATTGACATTAGCGCAACAGCGTTGCATATATTACAATATTAAATTGCGACCGATTCCGGGATCCGGCGTCCGTCAAAAACCGTTGCGGGATTTTGCCGTGGCGCTGTAGTTGGAAGTTTCCATCCGCGCCGCATGAATTCACGCTCTCGCCCCGTGTGCCGGGGATGGGGGGCAGGGACGCACGCAGCAGGGCAGACGCGGTCCGTAAGGGGCCGCATACTTTCCAGGTGGTCTGATCATGAAACGAATGAAACGCGTTCTAGTACTTGTTGTCCTGTCCCTTGCGGCTGCGGCGGCCGGGTGCTCGCAGGCGAGCTTCGTCGACATTTCGGACGGCTGGCGGGCGTCGTACGGCGAGGGAAGCGAATTCGCGCGGGAGGAGGTGCGCGACGCCGGGTGGCCGGTCTATGACCTGCCCTCGCACCTTAAAGGATTCGATGCCGGGAAGAGGATCTGGCTGCGCAGGCAGGTTGAGATTCCAGCCCGCCTGAAAGACAGGGACCTCGCGATCTACCTTGGCAAGATCGACGCCGCCGACGAAACATATTTCAACGGGAACCTGATCGGCAAGACTGGACGGCACATGCCCGACTATTTCTCAACCTGGAACCAGGACCGGTACTACATTATTCCGCCCGGGCTCATGAAGGAGGGCAAGCCCAACCTGGTCGCGTTCTGCGCCTACTCGTACACGGCGAACAACCTTAAAAACGGTCCCATGATAGGAGAGCTCAAGGAGGTGGAGAACTACGTGTTCTGGAAGCGCTTCCTCGCGCAGTACTTCCCGCTCTCCTCCGGTGTGCTCACGGTCATGCTGGCGCTCCTCCTGATCTTCCAGTCGGCGTTCGGAAAGGCGGAAAGGAGCGCGCTCTTCCTGGCGGCGGCAAGCGTGCTGTGGACCTTCCTCACGTTTCATTTTTGCCTTCCGGATTTCGGGATCTCCTATTCGCAGGCCGACAACCTGTACTACGCACTGCTCTCCCTGGAGATAATCTTCATCTATCTGTTCATCGAGAGCATCCTTGACCAGGGGAACCGGGCGCTCAGGACGATCATCATCGTCAACTCGGTTGCGGGCGTGGCCATCGCGCTGTCGGCGACCGAGGCGAGCCCGGTCATCGTGGGCTGGCGCTCCATGGGTGTGGGAATCCTGGGCATCGTTGCGCAGGTGATCTGGTCGGTGCCCATCGTGCGGGCAATGAAAAGGAAAAACCGCGAGGCGCTCCCGATCCTCATCGCCTATGCGATCTTCGTCATCTGCCTCCTGCACGACATCCTGCTGGTCGTCAACGTGATGAACTCCGATCTCTACCTGATCAACTTCGGGTACGTGTCGATCATCGTCTCGTTCGGCATCGTGCTCGCCCAGCGCATGGGCAACATCGCGCGCGATTTGGAAAACTCGGTGCGGACGGCGTCGGCCCAGAACGAGCACCTGTCGGTGGTGCTGGACAAGGTACGCACTTCCACGGAGGAGCTCAAGGCGTTTTCGGCGACCATCAAGGACACCGCCGACAGGCTCCAGGGGGAGATGGCGAGCCAGGGGGGTAGCCTCGAGGAGACGTCGTCGGCGATCGAGGAGGTCACCGCGTCGATCGAGAGCATCAGCACGAACGCGCTCAGCCAGGACGACGCCATCAAGAAGAACAACGAGGTCGCGCTGCAGTACCATGGCGCCCTGTTAAAATAACCGAGGCGGCGCGCGAGGCGGGATCTTTGAGCGCGCAGAGCATCAGCCAGACCGAGGAGAGCAGGAAGCGCCTGGGCGAGATCGTGAGCGGCATGCAGCGGATCAAGGATTCCTCCGGGGCGATCCGCGAGATTGCGCAGATCATCAACGAGATATCCGAGCAGACGAACCTGCTTTCGCTCAACGCATCCATCGAGGCAGCGCGCGCGGGAGAGACCGGCAGGGGCTTTGCCGTGGTGGCGCAGGAGATAGGAAAGCTCGCCGACCGCTCCATGGAGCAGGCGAAAATCATCCACCAGCACATCAATACCACCCTCGCCGACATCGCGCGCGAGACCGAAACCGTCCACGAGTCGGCGCAGGTCATCCTCCTGATTGAGCAGGCCGCGAAGAACGTGGGGGGCTCCATCGGCTCGATCGTGGAGCTGTGCGCCGGGCAGGAGAAGCTCGCGCTCGTCCTCCAGGAGAACATGACGAGGATCTCGCAGGGCTCCGGGGACATCGCGCGCTCCACGGACGAGCAGAAGATCACCACACACGAGGTGAGCAAGTCCATAGAGTACCTGAACGAGATCATGGAGAGCGTTATGCGCAATGCGGGGACCCTCCTCGATGCGCTCAAGGGGCTGCAGGAGCACATTGAGACCCTGGGCGCGATGGTCGTGTCGTAGGGGCCGATGGGCATCGGTCCCCGCCTGCCGGACGGTCCCCGGGCCCTGACCCGCGGCTCATTCGGGGCGCTGCCTGGCGGACAAGCGCCCGCTAGCGCCCGTGAGCAGATCGGCCCCCCTATTCCTTCCCCGGCCTTCGCCTGAATTCCGCATAACGGATGAGGTTCGCGATCGCCCGGAAGCCGTCGCGCGTGTGCTCGATGTAGTACAGGCCCTTCTCGCGGTACCAGCGGCATGCGTAATCGCCCACCTCCCTGAAGGTGAGCGGGATGACGGGCTTGCGCGCGCCGGGAAGCGCCTTGAGGATGTATTCGTTGTGGCCCGCCGTGAGCGCTTCGTTTTCCGCGTCCGGGGGAAACGAGAGCGTGGCGACGACGTCGGTGTTCTCGTCGTCCATGAGGATGCGAAGCACCCTGTCCATGCCGGTCGCGAATCCAGAGCCGGTCACGTCCAGGGGGTTCCCGGGGCGCGCGAAGGGCGGGAGCGCCTCCGCGAGCGCCGCCATGGTCTTTGCGGAAAAGTCCGCAAGCTCAATCCCGAGCGAGCCGCAGAGGTCGGCATAGAGGCCCGCGAGGCCGCCCGAGAGCGTGCACATCGTCAGGCGCCCTCCCGCAGGGAGCATACAGCGCGAGAGAATCCCCGCCGTTTCGACGAGCTCCTCGATCGATTCGGCGCGGATGATACCGTGCTGGCGGAGGAATGCGTCGGTGACGGCGTCGTCGCCTGCGAGCGCCCCCGTGTGGGAGCGCGCCGCCTGGACTCCCCGGGAGGAGCGGCCCACCTTGATCACGACGATGGGAATGCCGCGCCGCGCCGCCTCGCGCGCGATGCGCGCGAGCCGCTTCACGTCCCTGAAGCCCTCGATGAAGCCTATAACCACGCGCGTGCGCCCGTCCATGACCATGTACTCCAGGCAGTCCTCGAACGAGATGACGGCCTCGTTGCCGGACGAGACGAAGAGCGAGATGCCAAGCCCCTTCTTTATGATCTTGGTGGCGATCACCTCGCTGGACGCGCCGCTCTGCCCCACGATGCCCACGTTTCCCGGGAGGAGTTCCCCCTCGACGGAGCCCCCTGCGAAGACCGCGGCGCCTTCCGCCACGTTCAGGAAGCCAAGGCAGTTGGGCCCCATGAGCATGACGTCGAGTTCTGCGCAGAGCGAGACAAGCTCCCTCTGTAAAACCTCGCCCTCTCCCTCGGTCTCTGAGAATCCGGACGAAACGAGGAGAATGTTTTTTATGTTACGCGCCGCGAGCGCCCGTATGGTGTCGGGGACGATGGCGCTGCGCACGATCACGGCGGCGAAATCGATAAGGCCCTCGGGGAGATCGGCGATCGAGGGCACGGCGGGGATGCCGCACACCCGGGCGGTGCCGGGATTCACCGGGTACACCCCGCCGCTGAAGCCGGTACGGCGTACGCCGTCCAGGACGTTGTGAAACCAGTGCGTTTTCTCGGAAGCCCCCACCACGGCGATGTGGGAGGGGGAGAAGAACTGCTGCAGTCGTTCCAGTCGGGTCATGGCTCCTTCTCCTCGTGTCCGGTCAAGGGTTTGCGGCGAGTGGCATTTTTCAATAACTATTTTTTCCGGGCGCGCCCCGTCCGGGACCATGCGGATCGGCCCATCCAACGTTATGCGCTATCGCTTTTTCCCGCGAGCCACGCCAGCCGGTAAAGCGCGATGTCCTCGTACGAGACCGCGCCGCCCAGGAGGTCGAACACGGGCTTGAGCGAGGCGCTCCCGACCTCCTCGAAGGCACGGTAAAGCGCGTCCCGGGATGAGTCTGGCAGGCTGAGAAGCTCCCGGAGCCCGCCGGCCCGGAGGCTTCCCTCCTCGAGTATGTAGCGGTAGAGGTGCCCGGTTATCGTGGCGCGCGTGACGCCGTAGGCGCGCATGAGTTCGTGTATCCCCGCGCCGGCGTTGAAGGCGCGTCCCACCTCGCGGTGACGGTACTCGCCGGGAGGCTTCGTGCCGGGCCTCGGGGGCGTGCCCCGCTCCGCCAGCCCGCGCGCGTCGCAGTAGGCGGCGATTTCCCGTAAAAATTCGTCCCCGTAGCGCTCGAGCTTCCTCCTCCCTACGCCGTGCACCTCCAGGAGCGCCTCGCGCGTGCGGGGGAAGCGCGTCGCCATTTCGGCGAGGCTCCGGTCGGAGAATACGACGTACGGGGGGACCGACTCCGCGTCCGCGATCGACTTGCGCCTCGCACGCAAAATGCCAAAGAGCCCGGCGTCGTACTCGGCGCTTCCGGCGGCCTTCGAGGCCTCCTGGCGGTCGACGATGGCCGGTCCCGCGAAGCGCTCCTCGCCCTTCATGAGGGGATACGCCCTGTCCGTGAGCTTCACCGCGCCGTACGAATCCAGGTCCTGGAAGAGGTAGCCCTTCGCGAGCAAGCGCCGTCCCAGCGCCATCCACTGTTTTTTGGAAAGCTCGCCGCCGATCCCGTAGGTGGAAAGCGCATGGTGCCCGTAATCCAGGACCTTCTTCGATTCAGAGCCGCGCAGCACGTCCACCACGTGCGAGAACCCGAACGACTCACCCGTCCGCCGCACGCAGGAAAGAAATTTCTGCGCCTGCTCCGTGTAGTCAACGGCCGCCGCGGGCGGGGCCAGGCAGTTGTCGCACGACGCGCAGCGCTCGGCGGCCTCCTCCTCGCCAAAGTGCCTGAGGAGCGGGACGCGCCTGCACCCGTCCGTCTCCGCGTAGGCCGCAAGTGCCCCCAGGTGGTGGACCGCGGCGATGCGCCGCGTCTCGTCCGGGATCTGGTTTATGAAGTGCCTGAGCTTCACCGCGTCGCCGGGCGAGTACAGGAGCAGGCAGCGCGCGGGAAGGCCGTCGCGCCCGGCCCGCCCCGTCTCCTGGTAATAGGACTCGATGCTCTTGGGAAGGTCAAAGTGCACCACGAAGCGGATGTTCGTCTTGTGGATCCCCATGCCGAATGCGATGGTCGCCACCATCACGCGCGCGTCGTCGCGCGCGAAGCGCTCCTGGTTGCGCCGCCGCGTGTCGTCGTCAAGTCCCGCGTGGTAGGGGAGGGCTTGCACGCCGCTTCTCGCGAGGTGCTCCGCGAGTGCGTCCACGCCCCGGCGCGAGAAGCAATAGATGATTCCCGAATCATCGGGCCGGGCTTCAAGAAAGTCCATGACCTGCCGGTACGGCTCCGAGCGGGGGACGACCTCGTAGAAGAGGTTGGGCCTGTTGAAGCTCGCGACGAATTCGCCGGGATCGTGGAAATCCAGGCGCTCGCGGATATCCTCACGCACGCGCGGCGTCGCCGTCGCGGTGAGCGCGACGCAGGCGGCGCCGGGAAAGGCCGCGCGGAAGGCGGCGAGCTGCCGGTACTCGGGCCGGAAGTCGTGGCCCCATTCGGATATGCAGTGCGCCTCGTCGATGGCGACGCAGTCGATTTTCACGCGGGAGAGGAGCTCCATTGTGCCGCGCTTGAGCGCGGACTCGGGCGCGAGATAGAGGAGGCGCAGCCGCCCGGCAAGGAGCTCCTCCGCGGTCGCGCGGTATTCCTCCGGCGTGAGCGAGCTGTTGAGCGTCCCCGCAGTGACTCCCAGCGCCCGCACCTGGTCCATCTGGTCCTTCATGAGCGCGATGAGCGGGGAGATGACGACAGTGGTCCCCTTGAATACGAGCGCCGGAAGCTGGTAGCACAGCGACTTGCCCCCGCCCGTGGGCATGATGATGAGCGTGTCGCGCCCTGCCAGGATGGAGCGGATGGCCTCTTCCTGGGGCCGGCGGAATGAATCGTATCCGAATACGTCCTTTAGAATCTTCAGTTCCATGC
>Ga0129297_10001516_pt1 | contig 11776 bp, 12 predicted proteins | sample I18A1metaG_FD_94708 | JGI IMG/M metagenome (GOLD analysis project Ga0129297, IMG submission 94708) | Lake sediment bacterial and archeal communities from Gulf of Boni, Indonesia to study Microbial Dark Matter (Phase II) - ​I18A1 metaG | ecosystem: Environmental > Aquatic > Freshwater > Lake >... | reverse complement strand
GTTTACGTCCTCTCCTCCCTTCCAGAGTATAAAAATCTTCAACTTAAAAGGGTTGGTTAGGATTGTCTGACAGTTTAGAGATGGTTGAAGGGGTCGGATCCGCTACTGCGTCGAAGCTGCGTTCTGCTGGTTTGACGACTCTTGAGGCTTTAGCCGTAACCCCTCTTAGAGAGATTATGAGTAAGACTGGATTGGGGTACGCGAGCGCTTTGAAGATCAGTGAAGAGGCTAGAAAGATTATGAACTTCGGCTTCATTAAAGCCACAGACATCTGGGAAAGGCGAAGGAATATGCTTAGGTGCACAACGGGTTCTAAGGCTTTAGACGACATATTAGCTGGCGGAATCGAGACCCAAGCCGTAACTGAACTCATAGGTGACTACGGCGTTGGAAAGACGCAGATCTGTTTAATGCTGACAGCAACCGTTCAGCTTTCTAGGAACCAGGGAGGATTAGAAGGTAATGCCATATACATAGATACGGAGGGAACCTTCAGCCCTGAACGAGTTTATCAGATCGCATCTTCAAGGGGGTTAGAACAACAGAAAATTCTGGACGGCATAATTATAGCCAGAGCCTACAACAGCGACCATCAATGCCTCTTGATTGACCATCTCTTTAAGAAGTGTCCAGAAGAGAACGTAAAGCTCGTCGTGGTTGACAGCATGATAAGCCACTTCAGAGGCGAATACATTGGGCGCGAATGCCTCTCCGAACGGCAGCAAAAGCTTAATGAGTATTTGCATAAGTTGCTTAGATTAACTGAAGCCTACAACTTAGCAGTCGTCATTACAAATCAAGTGCAAGCTAATCCTGCTCAGTTCTGGGGAGATCCCGACCGACCAGCTGGAGGCCACATAATGGCCCATGCTTGCACCCATCGAGTTTATTTGAGGAGAAGTAAAGAGGATACTCGCCTTGCTAAGGTTATTGATTCACCATACCTGCCTGAAAATACAGCCCGATTCAGGATCACGGAGAAAGGCATAGAAGATGTAAAACAAGACGACTAGAAGCTTTTTCCCTATTCGAGCAGGTCATTTTCCATAAACAGATCTGCAACCACGTGATGATAAAGGGTAGGGAGGTCAAAGTATTCGGCTGCTTTGGCGTTTCATCTTTAATTATTTGAGCGGGGAAAGAATAGGATAATACAGTTCGGTTTAGACGCCGGACTCGGCGAACACAACAGCCTAGGATTCGGGTTCATAAACTTGCTGAAACTGTTTTGAGGAACGTTATCGAACCGGGCATCAAACGTTATATGAAAAGTTGGCATCTAGAGGTTGTTACTTCTCTGATCGGTACTGCTTGATCCATTCCTTGAGTCCCATTTCAGGCGCTTTTACTTTGATCTCTTTCACGTTAGCGAAGTTTAAGTCGATGGTGTAGAGGGTTTCAGCTCCTTCTAGGATTGATGTAGCTAGTATTATGGAGTCTGCTAGTGCAAGCCATCTTCCACTGGGTGTCTGGATGGTTGAGCGGTACTCCGCTGCTTTCTCAGCCACTTCTTCATCGACGCTGCGTATTTCTGGTTGTAGTTTGGCGATTTCTTTCTTCATTTTTTGTAGTCCGGCGGTGTCCTCTGCTCTGAGGAAGGGCGTGTAGAGTTCGGTGAGTTGTATCGAGCTTAGGAGCGGGGTTATGTCGCCTTTGAAGGCTTTATCGAGGAGTTTTCCGCAGTGTTGATGTCCTGGGTCTTCGAAGGCTAGGCAGAGGAAGATGCCTGTGTCGATGAGGCATAAGGTCAAAGTTCTTCTTGGTCCTCCGCCCTCATTTTTTCCAGTAGCTCTGTTGCAGTTATGTTTCCAAGCTTAGTTTTCGTCGTTTTTCCTATACCTCTCATACTTTGAGATGGCTTTTCTAGCGGTCTAATTACAGCTGCGTCACCGGTCACTTCCACGAGAACCTTGTCCCCGCACTCTAAATCTAGTTTTTCTCTCACCTCTTTCGGAATTGTTATCTGACCTTTACTGGATAATTTTGTAATACTCATTTTCTTCGCCTACCTAAAACATAGTAAAGAACCTATTAAACCTTCTCCTCCCTGATAACATTTCGCCTTTAACTAGGTAGAATTGAAGGATGGATGTGATAAGGATTTTCAATGCACTCATGATTGTTAAAATCGCACTAAAGTAGAATTGAAACTGCCCTCCGCTGAACGTTCCAGTATACCATGGAAAATGAAAAAAGTATGGGTTCAAAACCCGGTTCAAACCGTACCTCCCACACCATCATCGTTGTCAGTTGAACCGCCAAAAACATATTTGGATCCAAATACAGGGGCTAGTAGCATCATGCGCACACATATACAGATAAGACTACAGGTCTATCCCTACTTTAGCTGCATCTCATTGAGTAGGCTACTTATTTTCCTCAGCTCTAGGAGAATCTCTTTAAGGAGCAACAGTTGCAAGCGTCTATACTGAATTGTGCTTGATAATTTAGCCCATTTTCTAGGCTCTTCTTTAGGGATGAAGGCCTCAAGCTCATCAATTACATCGCTCATCTCAACCACCAAACTTAATAAATGAATACGATTCCGCACGCAACAGCACAAGGAACAAGCTTTGGGTCAACATCCTTATATCCAATTGGATAGACGGCCCATCCGACTTTCGTAGCCAAGTCAAACACGTCTATTCCAACGGCCTCCATAGAAGGTCTTGCCTTAAGCGGGCGTCTGCACCTGCCGCTGTCAAGGAACTGACATATCATACCGTTACATAGGGCGGCTTTGCATGTGCCAGCGCCGAAGCCTACTGCGAGGTAATATCCATCATTGAATGCCCTAGCCTCAATTCTACCCACGACTTCAAAAACCTCAGCGTAGTGGCGGATGTGGCCTTCATGCCAAAGCTCAGGATGGGCGAAATCCTCCACAGGCTCAACGTCAAGTTTAAAGAATACCGCATACTCGTATTTGTCTATGATCTTCCTCATGATGTCAGCGCTTGGAGTATACGGAGGACAGTTCGGGGATTCGCCGTAAGAGTAGCATCTCGGAATCATACACTTTAATATAACTCTTTCATCAACCTTCACGTCACTGGCATGCACGATCTTAGCGTCAGAGGCGCCCATCTCAACAGCCAGTCTCTTGTACTCTTCTAGGCTTTCCTGAAGAAACTCATCACAAAGTTCTCTACTTATCTTTCTAGGTGCAATACCCTTTACATTTAAGTCCACAAACATCACCTGCTAGAAAGTCATGGACCGCTAATTATATAAAACTTCACGATGACGATGGTAAAGTCATCTATCTACTGCTGAAGCAATGATTTAGACGCATATATAGAAGTGAGCTGAGCGGAGAATCCCGTTGTTATCTGTAATTTCATTGGTGGTCATTTCCTCACATTTTTTTTTCTCAGCCTTTTGTTCTCGCTTTTTAAGGAAGTTTCATCCATCTTTTAAAAACGCTTAAAGGCTAAAAGCGATAGTAATGTTCTATGAAGAGGAAAAAAGATGGAGAGATTTTTGCCTGTACTTAACACCATTCAAATGAAATTGAGAGAAATCTTAACCAAGAATGAGAATTGTATGCTTTCTTGGGATATGTCAAAAATGGACGCCATCGGCAAAGATCTTATCGAATTGGCTTGGGACGTTTATCCAGCGCTAGCGGATGTAGAACATCGAATTTTATCCTTGTCTCTTAGAGAAGCAGGTTTAGGAATAAAAAATAGGGTTCTCGAAATTCAACGCAGGCAGCTGAAGGAGGAAGATAAGGAATACTTTAGAAGCGTTCATGAAGCCCTCGGAAACATGTGTGAAAAGATCGAAACAGGCGAGTATTATCAAGCCCTTCTAAGAATGGCCTCTAAATCTGGAAATCGTAAAGAATATGTAGCCTAATTTGCGAAGCAATTAGTCTTTACGAAGCTTATTCAGGATATCGTCCTGAGATGAGAATCCCAGCGTGGTTTCCATGGCGGCCTCCAAAAACGTCTGAACTGGAACGATTTTTATTCCCTTATCCAACAACATCTTTTCAGTGTCAAAGTCACCAAGTCTCTCATAATTGTATCTTGGAATAATGAGTTTACGGGCGTATCTGTCAGATAAAGCAGCCTCGATCTTTCCCATGCCTCGGTAATCAAGCCCGCCAACAGGCCATACCTCGCCTCTAGCTGTTATAGCCCCCGTCATTATTACAGTTGGATCTACCTCCACATTCAGAAATGCTGAAAGCATTGCCACAGCGATTGATAGGCCTGCGGATGGCCCTGAAACGGTAGGCCTAGTTACTCCGAAGCCTATTACTTGCTTCTCCATTCCTTTCGCCGGCGTTACCAATTCAACGTAGATATCGTAGTCTTTGAATCTCCATCCGGAGATGGAGTTAATGTAGATAAAGGCGTCCTGGGCGCTGGCGAGAATGCTCTCTCCAATCTCGCTTCCGATCACCTGCACCCTTCCTGAACCTTCTGGGTTAACTATGACTTCGGTCACTCCCACAATCCCTCCCAGTTCACCTCGTTCGCCTATGGCTATCAACCCATAGCTCTTACCTACCTCGGGCTTCTGAATTCTAACAGTGTTCTGAAGCATTCTTTTGGCTTCTTCTACGTACTCGTCGAATGCGCTCTCTAAAGCCTTCTCGAAGTGGTATAACTTAAGCACATAATTAGATGGATCAACCTTCTCCAATCTTTCTATAAGTTTGGGATCGTCTACATCGATCTTTAATATTTCAAAGAGCCTCTCAAGATCAACTTTAAATAATTCTTTTATCTCCTCAACCTTTTCCGGTCCGTACTTCATTGCTTCCAGAAACTTTCGGCATGCCTCGAGCTCTTTAGTTCTCAGCCGGTTCGCGTCATCGATTGTGTCCGCGGTCTTCCTGGGGCTGAGAATTTTCCTCTCGAAAACCTTTAGTAAATCATTTGTGGTTATTCCTTTTTCTAAAGCGTCTCGGTAGCGGCGAAGGTGAACCTCTAAAACCTCCATTTTTTCAGCTCTGTTCTTTGGATACGTGAACTCGAAGTTACGTGTAAAGCGTTCTAGGAGAGCAGAATCAAGTATCTCAGGTCTGTTCGTGGCTCCTATTATAACAACATTTGTCAAGGGCGTGAACCCATCTATCTCAGTTAGAAGCTGGGAGACTACACGGTCAACAACCGGATCATGGGTCCCCCTCTTTGGAGCAATAGAGTCTAACTCATCGAAAAAGATTATCGCCGGAGCGTTCTTACGCGCATCCTCGAAGATGTCTCGAATAGTTTTCTCCGGGTCTCCATATCGACCCTGAAGTATGGAGGGACCATTTATATTGTAAAACCATACGTCATTCTCACCAGCGATCGCTTTAGCCAGTAAAGTCTTCCCGGTTCCCGGAGGTCCATAGAAAATAAAACCTTTCGGGGGTAGATATCCAGCCTTCACAGCTAAATCAGCGTCTATTGCTAAGGATATCTCTTTGACTATTTCATCTTTCACCCCGTAGAGACCACCAACATCGCCGTAACGTTCCCTCGGAGCAATACGGTTTATAGATCTTAACGCCGCTTCGGTCTTCTCCTGGGCAGTATAGGTTTTTAACCTCCGAGCTGAGGCTCTGAAATCGTTTAGTGTAACAAGTTTGCCAAGATTAACTTTTTTAATGCTTCTAAGTTTAACTTTACTGATTAACTGTTGTTGAATTGGTCTGTATTTTTCCGTCATGACAATGTCAAAGGCGTTTACAATGTCTGCTGGAGTTAAGCGGGTGCCACCGAGTGATCGAAGTGATTCTTCAAGGACTTCCACGATCTCACTCGGGTCCAGCTTTACGTCATATTTACGGCATTGTCTACGCGTTATTTCTAAAAGCATTAACCGATTCGTCCCGACATCTAGGTCGATCGTGCCCACGAGCCCTCTCCTACGAAGTGTCTCCGTTATGGTCTCGTATTCGCTGGTGGAGATGAGTAGAACACATCTATAGTTCTTCTTCTGCAAGTCGTCAATCTTCTCCAAGAAGACTGTTTGAACCCTTTTCTCTTCCATTCCAACCTCTGTTGTAGAGGAGAACCTGCTTCCGAAAGCTTGAAATTCATCAATCAAGATGACGCTTGGTCTCTGAAAAGCCTCCTGAAAGAATGCCCCTAGCTGCTGTGCGCTCCTTCCATACCACATGGTGTAAACATTTTCAGGCTTTAAAGAGGCATAGTACACCAACATACCATATTTTAAGCCCTCCTCAAACGTCTCTCTCTGACAAGCCTCGGCGAAGAACGTCTTGCCACTGCCTGAGCTCCCCTTCAATATGAACACTTTTGATGGGGGCACAGGAGAATTTCTCCGCACCTCGGGATCTCGGAAGATGTGATAATGAGAGCTCACCAAAACCCTGTCTAAATCTTCTTCTCTACCGACGATGTCTTTCCTCTTGACGTCTGGAAAGTCCATACGTTTAATTATCTTCTTTGCACGTCTTTCCGCTTCCTTCTTCCTTTGTTCAGGAGGCTTCTGCAGAAATCTCCACAGCCTGTACTGCCAAGATGTAACGTAAAGTAGGGGTGCGAATAGTTTTCTAAGCCTAGGCTTACTGTACCACCACTGGTCTGTGAATTCATCTTCTCCTTCCATTATTAGACACTCCATGAGAATGGGAATGTTGAAAGGGTGTACAGTTCGTAGATCGTTACGGCGCTTATGATGATCACTATGCCGCAGAGGAGCCACCGTTTACTTGAGATTGTTTCCTTTTTGTTCTTGAAGTATGTATCGAAGATGAGGAAGATGTTGAAATACGCAATAAAGCCTGCGGCCGTCATAAATAATGCGGCATTTACTGGGGTGGGAAGTTCGATCTGAAAGAAAGAAGAAGAGGATTGTTTAAAAGAGTTCAGTATAATACTTATTGTCCAATTCCCAGGGTGACGGGCGAAAGTAAAGAATTCTCCGAAATTTCCAGAAAATTTCACGTTTTTCCCATAAAAGTCAACATTTCGCGTCGACTGTATATAAACCCCGATCGTATACTCCCATACACTATCACTTTGAAAAGTTATTGTCAAGTTGCATGTACCCCGCGATTCGGGAAAAATCTGAATGACTGTTTTTTGTATAACTTGTCGAGATTGAGTAATAATAGTGTAGTTTGTCAAGATCAATATCTCAAAGGGATTGCCGCTATCCAGAGACTTACAACCGACCAGTACTCCTTCAACAGTTGGATAGATATAAACTGTTAAAACGTCCCTTTCAAGAACATCTAAATTATAGCGCTCGATGTTTGTACTTTCCATTTCTGAAGCATAAGTTTCACAAGGGATTATTAAAAACGTTAGAAGAATAAGCATGAGAAGCATCAAATGTGGTTTTGTGATTAAACGAGTACCTAATTCTCTTAAGAGTAGGCTCCTTATTTTGCGCATCTCTCAATGGCTCTTACTTTCGATCAACTAAAATAATATTGTAAAAACTCTGCGATAAAGGTTTCTGAAAGGAGGGAGAGAAGAATTCAGTTTTTCTTCGCATCATTCTGGCTCTATTGCAACCGCTGTTCCCATTGCGGAAACTACTATCAGGCCTACTTGTAGCCTAGATCTCGAAAAACCGATCTAGGCCATGATCTCGCTGCCCTGGCTTTCGCTCTTTCCCTGTGAAAGCGGTGATCGATGCCTATGACTGAATAGAAAGGCTATTATTTTGGATTTCTAGTCTTTTATGCGTGGTGTTTGTGATGGATAGGACCAGGGTAACTGTTTGGAATGAGTATCTGCACGAGAAGAGGGATACTAAGGTTGCTGAAGTTTATCCGAATGGAATTCACGCCACTATCGCTGAGTATCTACAGGGTAAACCCGGTTTTGAGGTTCAGATAGCTACGCTCGATGAACCGGAACACGGGCTAACTGAGAAAGTTCTTAACGATACTGACGTTCTCGTGTGGTGGGGTCATATGGCACATGACAAGGTGAGCGACATGGTAGTTGACCGAATCTATCGGCGAATTGTTCTTGAAGGAATGGGCCTTATCGTTCTCCACTCCAGTCACTTCTCCAAAATCTTTAAGCGTCTTATGGGAACAACATGCAACCTAAAGTGGCGGGAGGCTGGGGAAAAGGAGAGGCTTTGGGTTGTGGCTCCAGGGCATCCGATCGCCGAGGGAATCGGCGAATACTTTGAGCTTGAGCATACTGAAATGTATGGTGAGCCCTTCGACATACCTCCGCCTGACGAAGTTGTTTTCATCAGTTGGTTCAAGGGAGGGGAGGTCTTCCGGAGCGGCTGTTGCTTCAACCGCGGCTTGGGTAAGATCTTCTACTTTCGTCCTGGACATGAGACCCATCCGATCTATTATGACCCTAATGTTCGAAAGGTTCTCGGCAACGCTGCACGTTGGGCTGCACCAGTTGAAAGGCCTAAACCCACCTTCGGCAACGTAAAACCTCTGGAAAAGACCTCTTAAATGTAATCCTAACTCTAAAAACCTCTTCCTTATTTACATTTAGTTCCATGTCTATTACCAATTTCTCCTATTATGAACATAATAATTTCTCTTCTTTTTGAGTCTTCTTAGGGGAATGAAGTCAAATTACATGTGCCAATCTAGTATTGCGGAAGAATGAGTCTTCATCCTTAACACAAAAATCGGTAGCGGCGAAAAATCGACCGAAAGATTTATATATTAGTACCTCCCAAATACGTGAAATTACGGGTTTCGTGACCCACTCTGATTCTGACTCAAGCATGATGAATCAAAAAGTTCGACGCCACTCCATACCCGTAATTATGCCTCGACTAAAGGTGAGCCGGATGGAAAGTGAAAACAAACAATCTCATTCAATGTTAAAGGATAAATGTCCTGAATGTGGGAGTACAAATCTTGTTCAAGATTATGATACCGGCGAAACCGTCTGTGGAAATTGTGGCCTAGTTATTCAGGATGTGACGATGGATAAAGGGCCCGAGTGGCGTGCATTTACGCAGGAAGAGAAGGAGTCCAGAAGCCGCGTCGGTATACCCATATCTTACTCCGTTCATGATAAGGGGTTGTCCACTTCGATAGGCCGGATCGACCGCGATGCCTTCGGACGAAAGTTGCCACTTTCCACGAGGCTCCAGATGTGGCGTTTGAGAAAATGGCAGATCAGGTCCCGCGTCCACTCATCCATCGACAGAAACCTAGCCCAAGCCATGGCGGAGCTCGACCGCCTTTCCGACAAGGTCTCCATTCCGGGACCCGTGAAGGAGAAGGCGGCTTTAATCTACCGTAAAGCCTTAGACAAGGGGCTTGTGCGTGGAAGATCCATAGCTGCCATCGCAGCTGCCTCTTTATACGCTGCTTGTAGAATTACTGGTACGCCCCGAAACCTCCGCGAGATTTCTGAGGCCAGCCTCGTCGGTAGGAAGGATGTAGCTAGATGTTATAGGCTTCTGCTCCGTGAACTCGATATCCACATGCCAATCGCCGATCCTATGACATTTCTGTCGAAGATCGCTGAGAGGTCTTCTGTCTCTGGTCAAACCCGAGGACTCGCTATTAAGGTTCTCCAGGCAGCGAAGGAGAAGTATGTTTCAGCCGGAAAAGACCCTATGGGCTTGGCTGCGGCGTCACTGTACATTGCTACACAGCTTTCTGGTGAGAAGAAGACTCAGAAGGATATTGCAGACGCCGCTGGTGTCACAGAAGTTACTGTAAGGAACCGTTATAAGACTCTAAAAAGGCAGCTGAAGCTTGAGTTGCCTGATTAGTTTCTTTAACGGCTTTCATCCGATCTTTCTCTTTCAAGCACTATTGGGCCTTTATAACCGCATTTTTCACAAATATATTGTTCTGGAGTCAGCCAAACGTCAAATTTACTGAACAGTTTAATGCTAGAACTGCCGCACCTAGGGCAGCATATAATAGATTTAGACGAGGGCGCTTTCCACTTTAGACTCTTTAGTAAACTACGCAACCATCTTATGGTTCCCATATTTTTCTGAGATTCTCCGCCTTTTATGGTCTATATCTTATTGAATCTCAATGTTACTTTCTGGATATCCGAATTGGATGAGAAAGCCGTAGACCTTTTCTCTTTGATCTCCCTGAAGCATGATTTGCCCGTTTTTCGCCGTTCCACCGCACGCACAAAAGGTCTTCATCTTCTGGGCTAGGCGGCCTAGGTCAATGTCTTTATCGTTGATGCCATCTATGATTGTCATAAACTTTCGGGATTTGCGCTTTTCCACACGAACTTTGATCTTTTGTTGATCTTTACTGATCTCTCCACAGACACAAATATCCTTTGGTAGCCCACATATTGGACAGATCTCAGCCATTACGCATTCCTTTACTCCTTTTCCTCCGCTTTACTCATAAGAAGGAGAAGTATTTAAAACTTTGGCAGTTTAGAATATTCCCAGGGAAATCCTCTCGATCTTGAATAAGAACGCCGACCAAAATAAAGTCCGTAGGAGCCTAAAAGCAGCTATTTTTCTCTGCTCATCTACATCAACTTATATGCCTTCAGAAGAGTGGTGGCATCTTATCAAGTTGATCAAGCATGTATTGACGGATCTCTGAAGGCTTCGGAAGTTTGGCGACTATTTTACCGTTTTTAACTAATGGTTTAAGCATCGCTATCATCTTACAGTTACACTTTGGACATTTCGGCTCAAGATCTGAAAAAGGTAACACTACATCCGTCATACAGGATGCACAGCGCCAGACCTGTTTCTTACAACTGAGTTTACCTCTTTTTGCTGACGGTTTATCATCAACCTCGATAAGATCTAATGCGAAATCGACAGTTGGAGCGTTACTCACGGAGGTCCCTACGCCAAATGCTTCTGCTCCTGCTTCGCTCAATGTCTTAATAGACTCCTCATTAAGGCCTCCAGAGACGAAAACCTTAACGTGTTTGTATCCTCTAACATCGAGCTCCCACTTAACCTCTTTGACGATTTCAGCAAAATCTCCTTTTCGTGATCTTGGCGTATCAAGGCGAACAGCTACCAAACGATCTTTCAGGGATTCGGCTGCCATGATGGACTCGATCTTTTCATCAAAATACGTGTCTGTTATGCATACTCTGGGGACCTTTGGCGAAATAACCTCGTCGAAAGCCTTCCAAGCCTTAACCTGGTCTCCCATAGCGATTATAAGCGCGTGAGGCATGGTTCCTGAAGGCTCGGCTCCGATAATTTCGGCTCCTTTTAGGCTTGAGACGCCGTCAAATCCACCTATGAAGGCAGCCCTGTCAAGCATAGGCGATAGAGCAGGATGCATCCGCCTTATACCAAAGGCGACAACAGTCTTCTTACCTGCAGTCTTCTTTATTCTAGCCGCCTTTGTTGCTACACCCGTCGATTGACAGAGAAGTCCCAGCAAGGGAGTTTCTAAAAGGCAGAATTCACCGTATGGTCCTTCTATGAAAGCAACTGGTTCCCTTATGCCTTTAAAGTCCTCAGGATAGAATATGCTGCCTTCGAGCATAACGTAAACATCTACGGGGCATCCTTCAAGCAGATGAGCTGCTTCTTCGATTCCGCATAGGACTCCCCAAGGCCACCCGTCTGGAAGGCCTCCGGTGGTTACTTCTGCAACAGCGTGAATCTTTTCCAGCCCTTTGGCTTCCAGTATCTCTTTCGTCCTGACAAAATAGATGTCGGTTGTTTTTCCCTGTTTTATCTCCGAATCGTCTGCGTAGTGAAAAAGGCGCATAGGTTTCACCAATCCTTCAAGCAATGAAATTATTAATCGGAATGACTTATAAATCTCCCTTAAAAACCTGAACTTGTCCAGATTCTCCATTCCGATAACTGTGCTTACCAGAAATGTTCAGTAAACATATTG
>Ga0129297_10001513_pt1 | contig 11779 bp, 7 predicted proteins | sample I18A1metaG_FD_94708 | JGI IMG/M metagenome (GOLD analysis project Ga0129297, IMG submission 94708) | Lake sediment bacterial and archeal communities from Gulf of Boni, Indonesia to study Microbial Dark Matter (Phase II) - ​I18A1 metaG | ecosystem: Environmental > Aquatic > Freshwater > Lake >... | reverse complement strand
GTGCTGAGGTTGGCCACGGTCTATGGCTTTTCCCTAGGATGGAGGGTCCAAGGCATCGTGGTCAATAGGCTTGCATATTTGGGCTGTACAGGTAACCCTCTCACGGTCTATGGGACTGGTGAGCAGAAGCGTCCGTTCATCGACCTGAGAGATGCTGTGAGGGCGCTTGTGTTTGCGGCTACTCGTCCAGAGACCGTGGGTCGAGTGTTTAATGTTGTAGGCCAGAATGCCTCAGTCAACGACGTCGTCGGTGCAATACGTCGGATCTTACCTCGCCTGCAGATAGTCAAGTTAAGAGGAAGCAAGCATCTTGAGGAGCTTTCATATATGCTAGATGACTCAAAGTTCAGGAGACTTGGTTTCCGAACCGAACATTCGTTGGAAGACGGCGTTAGGCAGATCGTAGAAGAGTTTCTGGGAGCGCAACCTATCGTCGCTGGGGATTGAAACGAGTGATCGAAGGAGTTCAACTGATAGCGCTTCAGGTTCATACTGATGACAGAGGATATCTAATCGAGTTGGTGAGAAGAACGGACCCATTTCTGACAAAGTTTGGACAGGTCTATCTTGTTGGAGATCTTGTCCGTGGAGTAGTAAGAGCGTTCCATAAGCATGAGGTTCTGCGGGACTACTTCTTCATTAGCCACGGATCAGCTAAGTTCGTCTTAATAGATGATAGGCCAAGTAGTCCGACCTACAAGAAGATCGATGTCTTTGTGATTACTTCACGAAATCCAAGCCTGTTGGTAATTCCTCCTGGTATCTTTCATGGATGGATGTCTTTGGAGGATGATACGCAGATGATCAGCGTTGCGAGTGAGGTTTACAATCGTGAGAAACCAGATGAGGTAAGGATTCCCCCGGATTCTTTTGGTGATCTGTGGACGGTCAAGGGTAGGTAAGTGAATTGTCTTTGATCCTTCTCAAGCGAGATTGAAGGAGGCACTTGCCGTATGAAGGCAATTCTGCTTGCAGCTGGACCTGGCCGAAGGCTGAGACCTCTGACGCATACCGGTCCGAAGCATTTGATTCACATTGCAGGTAAGCCAATCCTTCAGTATGGCATTGAGTCCCTGAAACAGGCGGGCTTCAAGGAAATGGCGATCGTTGTAGGGTATATGAAGGAGAAAGTCACCGAGTACGTTGGGGATGGTTCAAGGTTCGGGATAAGGGTGACTTACATTTCTCAGGAACCTCAAAGGGGGATTGCCGACGCTATTATGCACACAAGGAGTTATGTGGGACAGGAGCCATTTGTCGTTTATCTCGGAGACAACTTGCTCAGAGATGGAATCCAGCCATATGTCAGGAGGTTTGATGAGAATAGATCTGAGGCTTCCATCCTGCTTTCTCGCGTGAAGTCCCCGGAGCGATTCGGAGTTGCCGAAGTCGACGAGCAGCGGGTAGTCAGACTCGAGGAAAAACCCCGCGTGCCAAAGTCAGATCTGGCACTAGTGGGTGTCTATTTTCTCACACCAAGAATATTCGACGTGATCGCTCGGCTGAAGCCTTCTTGGCGCGGTGAACTCGAGATCACTGACGCCTTACAGACACTTGTGAGCACGGGGCGTAGAGTTGAGTTTGATGTTGTGGGCGGTTGGTGGGCTGATTCAGGCAGGCCTGAGGATTTGATCGAAGCTGCAGCTCTCATCTTGGATGGTATCGACGCCAGTATTAGGGGGAGGGTCCATGAGAGCGTTCGAGTTAATGGACGGGTCTCAGTCGAGGAGGGAACAGGCATTGAAAAGGGGTGCCTTCTTCGAGGGCCGATCTACATTGGGAGGAACTGCACGATTGGGCCGGAGACGTATGTTGGTCCCCACACCTCGATCGAGGAAGGATGCATGATTAGAGGCGGTGAGATAGAAAACACAGTTGTTCTTGGAGGTTGCCGCATTGAGTTGTCAAGAGAGAAGAGAATTGTTGACAGCCTGATCGGTAGCAACTCCACGATTATCGCGGAGGAGAACTTGAAGCCGAGAGGGGCGAGGCTGGTCGTCGGAGAGAACTCCTACTTGGCCATATGAGTTGAATCAGAGATCCCGATATCACACATACGTATTTCATTCAGACGCCTCTAAGACCTAGCTTAGGCAGCTTCTTCTCCCAGCTCTCGAAGTTCTTGGAAATGTCCTTCCAGTTTGGAGGCTCAAAACGAAGTAGACGAAGGCAGGGCCGTGTTGAAGCGTGTTAGGAGGCCCTCTTAGAAGTGGTTCAATTGGAAGAGATCGTGAGGACCTGCTTGGATGAGAAAAATGTCTTCGTCTTGAAGCGTTGTTTACGCATGGTGGAGTTGTTGGACGAGGAGTTGAAGGAATTGGATGCAAGGATCTATGCTCACGGTGGACAGGGAGGAGGATGTGAAGAATATTAGCAGGGTTCCAGGGCTGGCGCAGATGTCTGCTTCAGCTATTATCGCTGAGATAGGTGACGCGAAACGTTTCGCAAAGGCGAAGAAGATGGCTTTATGGCCAAGGCTCTGCCTATTTGTCTACAGGACAGTGGGATTCGCTCTATCAGCAAGAAACATAAGCTTGCAAACACAACATGGACGATGAGTTGGACATGCAGAGGCGTTCGTCTCGCATACTCATTGCTAGCCATCACTCGTGCACTATAGGAGACGATGCACAATTGAAGTGCATGATTGAGTCTTTGAAGAACGTGATTCCTCACGCTAGGATGACTGTGCTTTCAGACTATCCTCATGTCACAAGGAAGATATTCAGAAAGAAGGGAATCAGAGTTCTACCGTGGGTCATAGATCGGAAAGAATTCGTTGAGCTGTCTCAGAACTCACAGCGCAAACTGTACTCAATGTTCTGTCAGATTGTTCATTGTGTAATGCTGAAGTCTCTTGGCTATTCGCTGGAAGGATGCAAGAAGATGCCCAGTAAGGTAGTCAACGAATTTGAGAAGGCTGATATCATACTTTTCAGCCCTGGGGGTCCGTACTTCGGGGATCTTTATGCCGATCTTCTCCCTATTCACGTGCTCCACGCATTGTTGGCGAAGGCATTTGAGAAACCTCTAATGCTATTCGGGACATCTGTCGGCCCATTTCAAAGATCTGACACGTTATCACTATGCAAGAAGGCTCTAGGGGTATTTGATCTAATAGCTGCAAGAGAACCAGAATCACGTAAGACACTAAAAGTCCTGAACTTGGAGAATGAGAAGATACTAACGGCTGATCTCGCTGTGCTTCATCGGCCATCAAAAAGGGACTCTGCAACAAAGATCTTGGCTAGTCTTGGCCTAGACTCGAAAGATACACCGATCTTCGCAATTACCGTTCAACCCTATATCCCGTACTTCACAGACTCGCAATACTCACACTATAAGAATACAATTGCTGATATTGCCAACCACATCATCTCAGAGTACAATGCGCGTATCCTATTCATACCTTTCGCATATCATGAAGCCCACGATATCCCATTAATCCAAGAAATATGTGCACTAATCACAGACGCTTCAAGAGTAAAGGTACTTCCAGAAGGATACGACTCTGCAACAATCCAATCGGTTCTGAGAGAAGTTGATTTTCTAGTCGCTACTAGACTTCATTCGATGATTCTCGCTGCAACAATGGGTACACCTGGCATCCTAATAGGTTATGAACACAAGGCTAGCGGATTCATGAGAATGATGGACGAGAGAGAGTTACTTGTAGACATGAAAGAACTGACTTCAGATAGGTTAAGATCAATGATCCGTCGGTTTTGGCCCGAGAGGGGAAAACTATCGCTTGAACTTAGATGCAAGACGCAACAGCTCAGAAGAAGAGCTCTTCTCAATGCGAAGTTGGCTTCAAAATTGCTTAGTTCTCCCTCCGCTAAGACAAGCAGAATTGATGATCGTCTGGAGCTGGCTTCGGCCTTGATAGAGCACTTGATAGGAGCCAACTTCAGCGAACTGGAATCGAGGATGAAAGGGCTCAACGCCCAGGCCAATGCTCTACGTGCAGAAGTTGATGAGAAAGCTCAATGGGCCCTCAGACTCATCGAAGAACTAAAGCAGAGAGACGCAACAATCAGGCAACTCCAAAATGACTTTGAAGAAAGAACCCAATGGGCTTCAAGACTAGACAAGGAACTGAAAGAAAGAGACGAGACCCTCCTTCAGCTTCAGAAGGATTTTGAAGAAAGAACCAAGTGGGCCACGAAGCTCCAAGAAGAGTTGAAGCAGAGAGACGCAAGAATCCAGGATCTCAACAGTTCAGTTTCGGAGCGAAATGGCTGGATAGAATCGCTGAAGCGTGAGATCGATGTCAAAGACGGCCACTTGGAGAGGACGCGAAAGACCATTGACGAGCAGAAGAGCAAGATTGGCAGCCTCCAGATCGAACTCGAACGGGTGAACAAGGAGATCGAACAGAAAGATCGACGAATCCTCGAACTAGAGGGTGAAGTCCAACGCTTGGCTAACTGGGGAAATGACCTAGACAAGGTTGTCGCTGAGAGAGATCAAACCATTAGGCAACTCCAAAATGACTTTGAAGAAAGAACCCAATGGGCTTCAAGACTAGACAAGGAACTGAAAGAAAGAGACGAGACCCTCCTTCAACTTCAGAAGGATTTTGAAGAAAGAACCAAGTGGGCCACGAAGCTCCAAGAAGAGTTGAAGCAGAGAGACGCAACAATTCTTCAGATTCAGAAGGATCTTGAAGAAGGAACCCAATGGGCCTTAAGACTAGACAAGGAATTGAAAGAAAGAGACACCGCTATCCTACAGTTGCAGAAAGAACTCGAAGAGGTGACCCGGTGGGCACTAAGACTCGAGAATGAGCTTCAAGAGAAAAACAAGCAGATCCTCGGGTTACAGAAGGAGCAGGAGTAGGGGCAGGGATGCAATCAGCCTAGGCACAACTAAGCCTTGAACATATTGAACGATCTGATGGATTGAGGGCAATTCACTTGTCCGCCAGGAGAATCATCGGCAGCTGCGCTCTCATCCTGGTTTCGATCGGACTGTTGGTCCTGGTATTGCTGACTGAAGCTTTGAAGATCTTCAGGTCTGGCAAGAATGACTTTCGAGCACCATCAAAAGCCAATCAGCGTAATGTGAGTTTGGTTATCCCGACATGGAATGGGAGAGCGCTTGTAGAGCGGTGTCTAGTTTCGCTACAGAAGGACTTTAAGAAAACGAAGGTGACCCCTGAGGTCATAGTCGTGGACAACGGATCGTCAGATGGAACTGTCTCCTATCTGAAAGAGAAGCATCCCTGGGTGAAGATCCTTGCATTACCCCGGAACTACGGGTTTGCGGTAGCTGTGAATATGGGCATTCGAAAAGCAGCCGGAGACATAGTGATACTTCTCAACAATGACATGGTCGTCGAGAAGGGCTTTCTACGTACTCTACTAGAACCCTTCGATGACCCCCTTGTCTTCGCAGTGACTTCTCAGATCTTCTTTGAGGATCCATCCAAGAGGAGAGAAGAGACTGGACGAACGTTCGCACGATTCAATCACGGATATACATGGCTAGGACATAGTGTGGCGAAGTCTTCAAGTTTCGGCCCGGCGCTGTACGCTGGAGGGGGCTCATCTGCGTACAGTAGAAAGATGCTGTTGGAGTTAGGTTGCTTTGATCAGATGTATCGCCCCTTCTACGTTGAAGACGTAGACATATCATATCGCGCGTGGAGAAGGGGATGGAAGACGCTATATCAACCCAAGAGCGTAGTCCATCACCGGCATCAAGCCACTATCGGGACGCGTTTTAGCCCAAAGTTCGTCTCCGATGTCAAGTGGAAGAATCAACTCCTATTTCAGTGGAAGAATCTTGGACCCAAGAAAATGCTAGAGCATTGTATCTTTCTGCCGGCTCTCGTCGTGAGAGAGATAATTCCAGTCAATGCTGTCAAGATGGCACTTCGCCAAGTCAGAGAGTGCATGCGAGAAAGGCTTAACGAGAAGGTTAGAAGGGCGATCTCAGATGATGAGATCCTTAGAATCACCGCTAGCTCGTTCTACTACAGAGAAAGGTATGAACGTGCCCCAACGCTGAAGAAGGGAGAGAAGAAGAGAATTCTCTTTGTATGCCCGTATGTTCCCTCCCGAGGACAACACGGAGGCGCGACATGCATGTTCGAAGTAGTTCGCTGCCTCTCGAGGAGGAATAGGATATGCGTGCTGGCTATTGCTCATTCGGAGAACGAAGTCAAACTGGCCGATGGATTGCGTTCATTTGGAGTCGATGTCAAGGTCCTGACCTTGTGGCCTAGCTATTCAATTCGTAGTTTGATGATCAACAAGCTCTCAGGGTTCGACAACTTCTACGATCAAAGGATGTCAAACCTTCTGCTTGACACACTAGATCAAGATTTCCACATAGTTCAGTATGAGATGTCTCAGATGGCGCAATACTTGATCAAATCGAAAAGGATTAGAACAGTCCTCGTCATTCACGAGTTGAACTTTGTGAGGGAGAGAATGAATCTCAAATGGGCTCGTTCTCTTCAGAAATTGCGGGCTCTTCTGAAGTGGATGTCGGTATTGGACATTGAACTTGCCGCAACAAGAACGTTCGATAGAATCGTTGTGATGAGCGACAGAGAACGAGACGAACTCCTCGAATTTTCTCCCGAGGCCAGGGTTGATGTCATAGGTATCGGTGTGGACACGCGATATTTCAAGCCTATGCCTGAAATCATTGAAAAAGAGAGCTCAATCCTTTGCAGCGGATGGTTCGGACATCCGCCGAACGTTGACGCTGTTCTGTTCTTCTGTGAAGAGGTTCTGCCGCTGGTCAAGAGAAGTATCCCGGATGTGAAACTTGAAATCGTGGGAGGAGGGGCCCCCATGTCAGTGAGAGCCTTATCAAATATGCCAAACGTCAATGTAAGAGGGTATGTGGAGGACCTCAGGCCTGCTATTGCAGAGAGTTCGATTTATGTTTGCCCGGTCATCACAGGAAGTGGTGTGAGGGTGAAGGTCCTTGAGGCTTGGTCGATGGGGAAGGCGGTGGTGTCCACTCCTTTGGGGTGTCAAGGGCTTCATGCAATAGATGGATGGAACGTGGCTATTGGAAACAATCCTGAAGAATTCGCCGGAAAAGCAGTTCAGCTGCTCCGCGACAAGGCGCTGAGAAGGAGAATGGGCAAGAATGCGCGCGTTACTGTCAAGACTCGGTACGACTCGAAAATCGTGGCTGCACAGCATGAAAAACTCCACGATCAACTATGGAACGGTTGAGTTCTCTTGCAGAAGACTCTCGTTTTGGTTACAGGGTCGCCCGGGAGCTTGACTAAGGGTCTCGGTAACATACATCGCGTCTATCCCCACTCAAGAATCACGCTTGTTTCTAGACTACCCATCCATAAAGACCCTGCTTGGGAGAATGTCGTAGCGATCAAGCAAGTTGAATGTTCCGGCGGGACACTAGCACGGATAGAGACGTATTGGTCATGGTTGAAGGAGACGCGAAGTGATTGCTTTGATGAAACATTTATCATGGCCACAAATGAGGGATTTCTACTGCTGAAATTGCTCAGTCTTCTTTGCAGGTCAAGATCAAAGTTTTGGATCAATGAGAACGGTGACTGGTTCAACGTACGAGATGTCAGAGCATCTCTTCTTCATGTGCGATGGAGATGGAAAGAAGATAGTTGGAGGTTGGCTGGAAGGGCAGCTCTCTGCACAAGAATGATAGTTCTGTTGCCGTATGTTCTATGCATCTTGGCTTTGTCCACATTCAAATGGTACCTTAAGAGACATGTACTTGTTCCCATGAGACATCATCATTCTGAAGCGAACTGAACTTAGCAACTGCGTCTCAGCCCTCGACTTTTCGTTCAGAAGAAGAAGTAAGGACAACTAAGACGAAACTTACGAAGGTGGAAGATCGATCAGCCAAGCGTCCAGTTCGAAAAGCCGCTACATATCGGACTTACAGCAAGACTCCTCGTTTGCCTGAGATCGAACCTATTTCTTGCTCAATCATGCTCGAATCCTTGTTACATCTGAATGAGGCATTGAATCAGGCGCCGAACGCAAACATGATGCTCGAAGCATCAGCATAGCTTCTACAATCTCGTCGCATATTCAGATGACATGCACTTGGGCCTGGGCCAGCAAACAAGATAAGCTTCATAACCATTTGAAGCTGGGAACCATTTTCCAACATAGAAGCCAGCAGATCTCAACATAGCTACAACACACTCAAGATTGGGAAGCCACCAACAGCTCTCGTCTCCGTCCAGTCGTTGCTCTATGAAGTGAAGTTTCGGAAAACTAGGATCGTGGAACATGTCGGACCGCAAAGATACGTCCTCAGGGATGGGGGCGTCTGTACCATGAGTCCTAGTAGTTACAGTTTGAACGATCATGCTCCCCCGAGTCACCTGTCTAAGCTTCTCAAGCGCCAGTAAGGGATTTCGCAAGTGATATAGGACGCCAAGAAAAAGAACAAAGTCAAACTGCACGTTCAGCTTATCCACTTCATAAACACTCAACTCATAATACTCCACGTTATCAACGCCAAGCATATCTCTCGCGAATTTCGCCTGTTCTATGGCTCTAGGTTGTTCACCCTTGTCTATACCAACAACGAGCTGCGCACCTTTCTCCCTCATTTTGATGGAGAAGAAGCCCGCACTGCATCCCACATCCAAGCAGACTTTGCCTTCCAAACTGGTAGGTAGGAGAGGTTCCACAAGGCGCCATCTGTCAAGTGGGTACTCGGACCCGGGTTTAGTATGGACTCCTTCAGCAATCTCCACATTTTGAAACCAAGGTTCCAGCTCACGAATCCGCGAGATTACCTCTTCGCGCAGTTCTGGAGATAACTTCCTTGGGGGATAGTTCTTCGTTTTTTTGGCCTCCATGCTGGCGATCCATGCCTCTTCTTTTGATCGCTTTGGAAAGATGTTCATTGCTAGCTAGCTATCTATGTACCTCAGCTTTAAGGAAGAGGGTTTCTGGAAGCTTAGGCATGCCTGTAACTGCCGGGGCGGGTCAGTTACTGTGGGCCTCATGAGAAAAAGGAGGAAACTTTTTGAGACTCTTCAATCGTCTACACATAGGGATCCACGAATGTATACGTGCTATTACGTTGCCCCATGTAGGTTGTACAGACATCGGGTAGGGCACCGTGCTCCAAGCCATGTGCACCTGCACGTAGAATATGTCAGGTAGCGTCAGGCCAGGCCTTAGTTGGGGCGGACTCACTGTCATCGCGTGATGTATTCACCGTCGGGTAAGCCTGAAATGTTCCAGTCGTGCACATGCGCACCTGAAACTTCAGATCCGGTGATTTCAAGCACCTTGCTCTTGTTCCAGTCAACCCATATTGTAGCATGGTCGACGTTTTAGAGGGAATCGGCAAGCTGACAACCCTAGTCATGATAGGACCGTGGTCTCGAACATGCAACCATGAACACGGCAGAGTTCAACTCCACTGGAAATTCATTGAATGGTGCAATTGCGAACGGCCGCATATGAGCCTAAACTATGAGACGCCAACCAAGATCTACCTCAGAAATCTGTCAAATGTCATGGCGTAACACAACCTAGAGACGAGCCGTAGAGAACTATACATATGTTTAGCGCGCTAATGCGCTTTCTCGCTCCCAGACCTCTTTATTACTGATATATGCCCGAAGATGGCTAGGAAAGGTCCGAAGCGGCCGAAACCCTAAAGTAGCTTTCAGGTTGTTCGAATTTTCCGGGAGAGGATAGCTTGGATGCGTGAGCCAAGGCAACATGCTCTGATTGCAGTTCTTTTGGCTACGCTGGCGATGCAGGTCTGGGTCGCCGGGACACTGTGTTGCTATTCTTGGACTTGGAACGAGGATCTGTATCGCCACGCTCTTGGGACCACATCACTTCCTGAAGTGAGAGAGGAGGTGATAGTGGGCCTGAGAGCCCAGCCGTCAGAGAGTTACGAACAGCTATTGAGGAAGCACAATGGAATTACGGCAAAGCATTCTGAGAGGCTCAGAGCAAGGCTCCTCAGATTTCAGAGGGGAAAGGCGGCCGACTTTGTTGAGGAGGCGAGGAAGAGCAAGCTTTTCAGATACGTAGAGTACAACGAAAAGAATCGCGTCCTCGCCGCGGTTGTAAATGACCCAAACTACACGCTTCAGTGGAACCTTGAGAGGATACAGGTTCAACTGGCGTGGGATACACAGCTAGGCGACGGATCGCTGATTGTCTCTGTGATCGACACGGGAATAGACTACAATCACGTTGATTTGGCGTCCAACTACAGGACCGGCGGATATGATTGGTTCAATGATGACAACGATCCGTGGGACGATCGCGGGCATGGAACACACGTGGCTGGAATAATTGCAGCTGTGACGAACAACAGCAAGGGTGTCGCCGGAATCGCTCAGGTCAAAGTAATGGCGGAGAAAGTCTTCTCGCCCCTGAGCTTTGCGGGAGACTACGATGCTGCGCAGGCGATAGCTCATGCCGTAGACGCTGGCGCGCGAATAATAAACCTCAGTTGGGGAGGATATACCTATTCTGAGATCTTGAAGGACGCGGTTGCCTATGCATCTTCGAAGCGTGTAATGGTCATCGCCGCGGCTGGCAATGATAATACGAATCAACCTTTCTACCCGGCTGCCTATGCTGGGGCGATTGCTGTTGCGGCAACTGATCAATCTGATCAGAGGGCCAGCTTCAGTAACTGGGGAGAGCGGATAGACGTTTCGGCTCCAGGCACTAATCTTCTCTCGACACTTCCGGGAGACAAGTATGGATACTGGTTCGGGACATCCATGTCGACTGCACATGTATCGGGGGTTGCCGCTCTATTATTAAGTCAGTTCCCAAGCATCTCCTATGACGAAGCGATATCACGTCTCAAAACCACGGTTGATGACTTGGGGGCTGTGGGAAAGGACCCCTACTTTGGATATGGTAGAGTTAACGCGTGCAAGGCTGTGAGTGGAGCCATCGTATCATGGAGTGCGTCCGGACTCCCTTCAGAGGATTCTGTCAGAAATGGTGGATTCGAGGCAGGATCCACTTCGAGTTGGGATGTAAGCGGCTACGTTTCTATCGTTACAGCTCCGACGCAGAGCGGATCGTATGCTGTAAGGCTAGGAAGCACCGGCCCTACTGGCGTTGACTCAGCTCTTGTCCAACGACTGGACATTCCGTCAAATGTCGATTCTGTCGCCTTGTCGTTCTGGTATTGGGTTGTCTCGGACGACACTCTGTTCTTTGATCAATTCACCGCTGAATTTAGAGATTTGTCAGACAATCTGCTTGCGTCTTTTGTTCGCACATGTGAGAACTCGGCGAAATATAAGTCCTCCATGTTCGATGTCTCTGCGTTCAAAGGAAGAACTCTGAACATCGTGTTTCGCGTCCATGACGATAACTATCCAGGAGACCCCACTTACGTTTTCCTTGACGACATTTCTGTGACATGGTTCCAAGGAGTTTCTCTGACAATTGGAAGCACAAATGTGGGAGTGGTTCCTCCACTTCTCTCAAGAAGCTACAAGTCAGGCGAAGTGATATCTTTCTCTGTTCCTGCGTCCATAACGCTACGCGGTTCAACGTATGGCTTCTACCGGTGGAATGATGGTAACACGAGCCCAGCGCATCCTGCGGTCACGATATCTGGAGATCAGGCTTTTACTGCATACTACCAAACACAGTATGCAGCGGTGATTGTCAGCCATACGATTCCCCAAGTCATGGAGGCAGGAAAGAGCTATCAGGTCTCAGTGACCGTTCGAAACACAGGAACAAACACATGGACAAGAGCAGAACTGTACAGGCTTGGACCCGTAGGTGATACTGATCCTCTC
>Ga0129297_10001512_pt1 | contig 11786 bp, 10 predicted proteins | sample I18A1metaG_FD_94708 | JGI IMG/M metagenome (GOLD analysis project Ga0129297, IMG submission 94708) | Lake sediment bacterial and archeal communities from Gulf of Boni, Indonesia to study Microbial Dark Matter (Phase II) - ​I18A1 metaG | ecosystem: Environmental > Aquatic > Freshwater > Lake >... | reverse complement strand
CCGTGAATTGCTCGACATTATCTCCCAGAACCGTAAAGACAGACTTTCCAAGATCCAATCGGCGCAATACCACGATCGGCAGATGGATACTCCTGTGGATCGAAGACGGCGTGAGACGCGCGAGCTTCTCAAGTATCCTTTTATCTAGGATGATCTCCGAGCCATCTATCGCTCTGACGCTCGGCGTCTCTTCGCGGAGAAGTTGTTCTAGGGTCTTGCGTTCTCTCGGTAGATGAAGATTGAGCCTCCGCGTCTCCTCTCTCACGAGAGCGTCAAGGATTCTGGTTGACGGCAGCATATCCATCCATTCTTGAGTCGCAAGTAGCCTGTAAGTAATGTCTTTGTCGCGACGTAACCCGAGCTGGATCGCAGTCCTGTCTTTCGAACTCTCGATCTGGTGAGGCCCAGCGCGCTCCACTTCACGCTCGGACGGCGACCTGATTTCGGAATCATTTTCGCAGGCAGACCGAGGCGGAGACGTGCCCGCACCTTGCCTGGAGAAATACGGGGGCGCACAGTGCAGTACACCAGTTGCTCCAGTCTATCCTCTGGATTCTTGTCTTGGCGGATCGGGCCTGTACTCTTGAGGGACCACTAACTTCCTCTTCTCGCAACGATCATGGCATGGTCCTTCTCATATGGCTCCAGTCGGACTGTGTCCACGATCTTGAACCCTCTCCGCATGAGCGTTCGTTTCTCTTGAGAGAAGACCGAAGCAGGGCTCATGGTCACATCCACGCTCCTCGACTTGACTGCGATCATCGCAGTCCCTGACTCTTTCAGAAAGAGGTCCGCATTGTCCGAAAGGATTCTTGCTTGGTCGGGTTGCGCGACATCACAATAGATGCTGTCCACAGTTGAGACAAGCGGCCGGTATCCGCTCGGGTACCTTGCATCCGCCAGTATAGGAGACATGTTTGGTCTGTAGGAGCAAACGTGCTCAATGAGTTCACGCATTGTACGTTGTGCAAATTCCACGCAATAGACCACTCCGCTCTTCCCGACGATATCGCTCACATGACTTGCTGTGGTTCCGCTGGCGGCGCCGAGATACAGCACTTTTCCACCATGGGTCACGGAGACCTCTGCTATGTCCTTCAGGATAGCCGCCGCAAGCTTACTTCTGTAGGCGTCCCAGACTCTGTATTCCTTCCGGCGAAGCTTTACCAGTTCCTCGCCGTAGACCATGCGGCCAGGGGCAAGGTTTTCCGTAGCGAGTCGTCGTGAGTGGTCGTGAAACTTGATCCAGTATACCCCTTCGAATCTTTCGTGAGGGCTAACGTCTTCGACCCTGATCACGTCTGCGGTCCTCGTCACGCCCTCTCATGGGCGGCTCCTTGTACTTCTCCTGGATCTCCGAGACCTTCTTCTCCACGTCCTTGGCGAGTTTGTCTCCGATGAAGTCTCCACCGAAAGCGTCGACCCTAGCAGCTATGGCGAGCTTCCCAGAGAGCGTGCGCGCAATCTTGCCTCTCTGCCAGCGGGGGGATTGATGAATAGAGGCATACTGGAAGATCACCCCATGCTTAGGTGGTCTGGCTCCCGTCTTCAAGGAACGAAAGAGCGCCTTTTCCGCTCCGAGAACCTGCATCGTGCTTGCCGGCATCTTGGCGAGGTTCTCAAGGCCTCCCGCGATCGACATCAACCTTGCAGTCAACAGTGCTCCTATGATCGCAGTAGTGTTTGGGGCGACCTGATTCATCACAGCGTCGACGTAAGCTTCAGCCTTCTCTCGAAACTTGAAGAGTTCCAGCGTATCTCTACAGAGCGACCGCAGCCACTCAAGATCCTCCTCTGGAAAGCTCGCTCCCATCGATTTGCGCGCCGCTGAGGTGATCTGTTGAATCCTCTCCTTCGGGATACCCTCCTTCTGAAGGTTCTCTTCGGTAAAGTTGGATCGCAGTCCGAGGTCTGAGACAAGTCGTGCATAGGTGTCGTGTTTCTCTACGATGCGGTCAAGTTCAGGGAAGTGCAACCCATACCATTCCCGTATCCTTCCTGCGAAGAGGTTGATCGTCTTGTCGATGTCGTCGATCGCGCGTACTGCTTGAACCGCGTAGAGGTCACGCTTCGCAGCCGCTACGGTGACAGCCACACGCGCAAGGTCTAACGTTACCTGGCGAACAAACTTCTGATACTCTTCAAGACTCGCGACTGGGTTGACATCTAATTCCTGCTGCTTCAGCCACTTCGATCTGCCTTTCCAGTCAGTGGCAAGTTTCTCTCGGAACTGCGTGACCGCCTTGAACCCTGCCTCGATTCTAGTCGGCGTTCCCTCGATGGACTTCACCGCCTTGGCCACGGCCTCCGTCTCCGCGACGAGAGCGTCAAACCCGGCTTTCCTTACTGATTGAACAAGCTGCCTCAATTCGGCCGTGGCATTTCCAGCTTGAAGTTGCCGTAGCTGCTCGGCGGCTTCACCGGGTTTCCTGCCGAACAGCTTCTTCTCGACCACTGATCCGTCCTTGTCTATCGCGAAGATTCCGGCAGGTGTTTCGACAATATAGGCCTCCACGCACTCTCACTCTCTCAATCATGAATGCTTCTGACTGTTGCTCGCCATAGGACTACTCGGTGTTGAGATAAAGCCTTGCTGAACCGTTGCCGGAGTGTTAATAGTCGAAGCTCTCTACATGATGTATCTGGATCCGGAACTGGGTGAAAATTGTTGCCGGAGGTCTCAATAGAAGTTGCAGGACTTAGGCTGCGCAATCCTACAATGCTCGCATCAGGTTTTCTAGGCGTCTCCGGTGAGACGCTAACCAGGGTTGCCGAAGCAGGCGCTGGCGCAGTGGTTACGAAGTCATCAAGTCTCAAGCCACGTGCCGGGAACCCGGGACCCACGATTGTTGAAGTTCCAGTCGGGCTCTTGAACGCCATTGGCCTGGCCAGCCCTGGGATCTCTATGATGAAAGACGAGGTCACCGAAGCGAAGAGGTCAGGCGTTCCGGTCATAGTGAGTGTCTTCGGTTTCTCCATCTCGGAGTACTCGAAGTCTGCACGCATAGCCGAAAGCCTGGGAGCCGATGCCGTCGAATTGAACATCTCCTGTCCGCATGTGTCCGGAGTGGCCGAGATCGGGCAAGATCCCACGATCGTAGGGAAAGTGACGCGCCATGTCAAGAGGGCAGTCGATATTCCCGTCATGGTGAAGCTTTCCCCAAACGTCTCAAGCATAGTGGCCATAGGTCGCTCTGCCGAGAAGGGCGGAGCGGACGCAGTCACCGCTATCAACACCCTGAAGGCGATGCTGATAGACATACACATTCGCCTGCCCGTACTATCAGCCAAGATCGGCGGTTTGTCAGGGCCAGCGATAAAGCCAGTTGCGGTTCGATGCGTACACGAGCTGGCCGAGAGGCTGAAGGTGCCCATAATCGGCGTAGGAGGAATAATGGGATGGGAGGATGCGGTTGAGTTCTTCCTAGCCGGCGCAAGTGCGGTCCAAATAGGAACCGCAATCCTTCAAAAAGATCTCCATGTCTTTTCAGAGGTTGTCGAAGGCCTCACGAACTACATGAAGCAGAACGGCTTCACACGTGTTTCTGAACTAGTCGGCCTCGCGCACTCGAAACCCGAGTAGCCTGAAATCTCTTCGATACGTAGACAAATCTGCCTCCCACCATCGTCGCTAACACATTGATTCTACGAATCTCCTCGGGCGCGACAAGTAGCGGATTACGATCAAGTATCACAAGGTCGGCCAGCTTTCCAACCTCAATCGTTCCCTTCAGCTTCTCTTCATATGTGGCGTAGGCTGCGTTCTTCGTGAACATCCGGATGGCGGTTTCTGTGTCCACCTGCTCGCCATAGCCTCTTGAGAGAGGGGCAACCGCAGCATAGATGCCTCGTAGGGGATCGATTGGTTCAACCGGACAATCTGACCCGGCGACCAGTGTGGCTCCGCTCTCGACAAGTGACCTCAGAGGGTAGACAAGCCTCGCGCGTTTGTCTCCGACGCGTTCTGGTACCCACACATCGGAGACAATGAAGTGCGGCTGAACTGACGCGATAGCTTTGCAGTTCTTCATCTTGACGACGAGGTCGCGATTCAGGACCGAGGCATGCTCTACCCTGTGTCTCAAACCAGAAGATCCCGGAACCGTGAGGTTGGCCTTTTCGATGGCTGTGAGCGCCATCGAGACTGCGCGGTCTCCGATCGCGTGAATCGCTACCTGTAACCCGTGGCGAGCTGCTGATTGGACTATCATGTTGAGCTCATCTTGCGGGTGAATGATAACCCCCGATGTGTCTCGCGCGTCAGAGTAGGGTTTCTCGAGAGCTGCAGTACGTGCCCCTAGTGAACCGTTCGCGAATATTTTGACGGCCTGTATTCTGAGCATGTCGTCTCCGAATCCAGTTGAGATGCCCATCTGCGTGGCAGAGCATAACCACGCGTCCGGAATCAAGAGGTAGATTCGAACCACAAGTTCGCCGGCTCTATTCATGGTGTTCAAGACTCGAATGTCTTGGGGATCATCGACAATGCAATGCACTGCCGTCAAACCCGTAGAGACCGCTTTGCGCATCGCCAATAACGCCGCTTCGCGGACCTCTCGATCGTCTCTCGTAGGTATCAGAGAGGTCACAATGTTCATCGCGTTCTCCCTAAGGAGGCCGGATGGTTCTCCCGTCTCTCGGTCACGGTCTATGACTCCCCCTATAGGGGGGGTGGTAGCCGCCGTTATGTTCGCGAGTCTCACCACTTCGCTGTTGATGACGCACATGTGCCCACAGATTCGGAAGATGCACACCGGCCTATCAGGAACAGCGGCGTCCAAGTCGAACCGGTTCGGAAACCTTTGTTCCTTCAGTTTCTCCTGGTCCCATCCGTAACCGAGAAGCCATCTGCCGGCACCGACCCTCCGAGCTTGCCGGACAAGAATATCCTGAATCTCAGAGATGGAGCGCGTCTGCCTAAGGTTTGCGCCGAACAGCTCGAGCCCGTACGCGACGAGATGCGTGTGACAATCAACGAATCCAGGCAGGACAGTTGCTCCGTGGAGATTCCAGACAATAGCATCTTTCCCCACGGCCGAAAGAATTTTTCGATTAGTGCCAGTCTTCAGTATGCGATCTTGGCCAATGGCCAGAGCTTGAGCTTCAGGTCTCCGGCTGGCCAGCGTTAGAACGTTGGCGTTCAGAAACGCGACATCTACTTGCCTGAAGCGTGCCTTGCTATTCGTCTTCTTCGTGGCCCGTCTCGTTTTCCTCCTTCCTGAAGAAGATGGAAGAGTACTTCTCAGGCCACTCAATCTTTCCGCCACAGTTATCGCAGTAGAAGGCGTTCAGAAAAAGCTCGCGTTCACAGTTCTCGCAAAAGAACCTCTTCTGGCTCAGCTCGGGTTCCGCCAAGGTCGTCATTTACTCCACTTGTCCCTCAGTCAACGGGTGTCGACATACCTTATGGGTTCTACACACCGAGCAACCAAAAAAGCAGTCCTCAGGCGTTCTGGTCTAGCAAAGTCGCGTCAAACTGACGCTCAGGCATGCGTTTTGAGTCTGCCGTAAAGGAGTGCTCCGTTGGTCGTCTTGGCATAGGTGGCTGATTTGGATCGTGTTCCGTCCCTGATTCTTTGCTATGATTTGGGTCTGGCAAAATGCCGTGATGAGTTCTCTCCATGAGATGCGACTGGGCTCATAAGCGCCCGCTTCCCATGGGCTCTTTCATCTCGCTAGCGAGAATCCCTGCCGGTCTGAATAGTTTTCTTGAATGGCACGTGAAGGGTCACAAGTCTTTCATATCTGCCCGGGACGTGGGTCTGTTGCGCGGCGGATATGGCGTGAGAGACCGCGAGCGTTCAGACAATGAGCAGCCGCCTCGGGGCCCAACGACCGAGAACAGCCTCTTGAGGCGACTTGTTCTGCTTCTTGATTCCGCATCTGGGTCGCGCAGCGTAAGAATCGCCGCATACGGGCTCGGCATCCTATTCTTTCTCACAATCGTCTTTGTTCCTCCTGTCTTCGGAATTCTTCTCGGCTGGCCCAAGATCATTGAGATGTTATCATATCCTGACTTGTTGGTGAGAGGCGGCTCAGCCATCGTTGCTTCCTTTGCGATCGCCGTAACCGTTTCATTGATGGATCTCCTGGCCGGCTTACCCTTGGCGTGGTTCATCGTTAGAAGCAAGTCTGCCTGGGTTAGCACGATCGACACACTTGCTAACGTTCCCTTCATTGTTCCCACCGTTGCCTTGGGTTACTCCGTTCTGACCTTCTGGAGCGGCGATCGCGGTCTCGGTAGTCTGCTCGGCCCGGGGTTCGTGCTTTCGCCTGGGTGGCAGATGATTGTCTTGCTACACTTCGCATTCTCTTATCCGGTCATAGTTCGTGTCATGGTCGGGGCTCTTCAAGGCTATAAAGAAGTATACGAAGTAGCTGCGCGTACTCTTGGAGCGCCAGCGTTCACTGCTGTCAGAACAGTCTCGCTGGCTTTGCTGAAACCATCCATCGTTGCGGCATTTCTACTGGCATTTGCCAGGTCTCTGTCGGAGACCGGAGCGACAGTCATGGTCGCCGGCGCTTTTGAGAACGGCCCAGTCTTCATTCGGAACGCGCGTGTGGCCGGACTGGAGAGTCCGCTAATCTTCGTGAGTTTCGTTCTAATAGTGGCGTCTAGCCTTTTCTTCATCGGAATCCGGATCTTCGCTCCGAGAATGGGCCTTCCGATCTCCACAGTCTGGCCAAAGCTTGAGAGGCAACTGAGTTCAGGGGGTTCCGTCGCATGCAGGAATCTTCTGACATTCCTCACATTCGTTCTCCTTGTAATTCTTCCATCGCTTTTCGTCCTGCTGCCCGGCACCGGGGCTCTCATGGACGGTACCTTGCAGTCTGCAGTTTCTGGAACCGGTATTTGGTCGGTCTATTGGCAGTCCGTTGGCCTATCCTATCTGATCGCTCTAATTGCAACTAGTTTGAATATCGCGACCGGCTTGCCTGTTTCAATTCTCATTGCACGAGCACGCGGCGGAAAGCTGGTCGCAGGTGTCTTAGACACCTTGGTCAATATCCCAATCGTGGTTCCATCTATAGCACTTGGAGTCTCGATAGGTATTTTCTGGGGCGGGGTCACTTACATCCCGGAGTTTTGGCTGCTGATCTTTGCTCATGCAAGCATCACGTACACATACTTCGTCAGGTCAATGATCGCTGCTGTTGAAAGTATTCCCACAGAGGTTGAGGAGGTCGCGCGCACATTGGGTGGCAAGCCTCTTACGGTCTTTAGGAGGCTAACACTTCCATTGTCAAAGTACGCGTTGCTGGCAGGGGCGATAATGGCCTTCACGCGAAGTGTCGATGAGACGGGAGCCACTCTAGCGGTAGCAAAGAAACTCACAACGGCTCCAGTCCTGATGGTGGAGTGGGTGCGAGGCACAGTTCCCGCGTCCTCGAGTGCAATAGGACTAGGGTTAGCAATTCTGGTGTTAACCTCGTTCGCCTCACTACTAGTTCTCACAGTGGCTTCTCGAAAGATGTGATCGCTTTGCCATCCATAAGGCTCGTCGGTGTTTCCAAGATTTTCGCAAGGGTCAGAGCTATAGACGGCGTGAACTTGGAGATCAGGGACGGGGAGTACGTCTGTGTTCTGTGGCCAACCGGGAGCGGTAAGACGACGCTGCTTCGACTCATCGCAGGACTGACGCCTCCCACAAGTGGAAGTATCGAACTCAACGGGAAGCCGGTCACTCGTGTTCGACCTGAGGACAGAAATGCTGTCTACGTGCCGCAGCAGTATGCGCTCTTTCCTCACATGACCGTGAGGGACAACGTCGCCTTCGGCCCGCTGGCTCGCGGTTTCACCCCCGAGGAATCTTTGCGAAGAGCTGACGAAATGCTGAAGCTCGTTAGGCTGGCCCATAGGGCAAACTCGTTTCCGAACGAGCTCAGCGGGGGCATGCAGCAAAGGGTTGCAGTTGCGCGCGGCCTCGCTGGGCATTCTTCTCTGCTTCTCTTGGATGAGCCGCTCGGGGCCATCGACGCTCGACTGAGAGTCGTGCTCCGCTATGAGATCAGAAAACTGGCGAAAGAGCTCGCGGTCACAGTAATTCATGTCACTCATGATCAGCAAGAAGCCATGTCGATTGCCGACAGAATAGCCGTACTGAGAGAAGGCAGCGTGGAGCAGTTTGGCCGCCCATCTGAAATCTATACTGCGCCGGAATCACCATTCCTAGCCAATTTTGTTGGTGGTGCGAATTTCCTTGAAGGAGCTGTAGTGCAACAGAATCCTGACGCAACTGTGATCGAGGTGGCTGAAGGATTCTCGATAACGGCGCCGCGAAGCGGTCACCTTGTGGGCGATGCCGTTGTTGTGTCGTTCAAGCAAGAGAGAACTTCGATTCTCACCGGCGCAAGTCTCGAAGAGAACGTTGTTCCGGGAACTCTTGCTTCAACTAGTCTTCTCGGCGTCTTCCTGAGGTGTTCAATGGACTTTGGAAGGGCGGGGACGATAGTGGCGAAGGTGCCGCTATGTGAGGCTTTGGAACAGCGCCTACCGGATCTAGTCGGAGAAGTTGTCTATGCGAGAGCGAGTCGGGACGGGATAATCCTGTTCAAGAGGCCAAGACGACCGCTGGCGATCGAGTTGGAGGCGATCTAGCTGCCCAGCGTGAGAATCGTAGATGTCAGGAAAGCATTCGGAGACGTAGTCGCCTTGGACAATGTCTCGCTGGAGATCAGGGATCGTGAATACGTTTCAATCATAGGACCGAGCGGATGTGGCAAGTCCACCCTTCTGAAGTGTTTGGCCGGCATAACTAGACAAGATTCGGGACAGATATCCATCGGTGACAGAGAGGTAACCTCTCTGCCGCCCGAAGAGCGCCAAATCGGATACATGTTCCAGGAGATAGCTCTTTTTCCCCACATGTCAGCCTGGGAGAATGTAATGTACGGCCCTCGAGTTCGGGGAGAGGATAGAGAACAAGCACGTCAATTCGTCGGACAGATCATCGAGATGGCTAGGCTTAACATTTCAGCTGAAACCTATCCCGATGAACTGAGCGGAGGAGCGAAACAGAAAACTGCACTGGCTAGGGCGATCGCCTCAGAACCCCAACTCATGCTCCTCGACGAACCATTGGGTGCGCTAGACGCTAATGTTCGAGCGGTGCTCCGATATGAATTGAGAAGGCTCGTCAAGGAGCTGGGACTAACCGCGATTCACGTTACACATGACCAAGAGGAGGCTATGTCAATCTCAGATCGCCTTGTCATAATGAAGGCTGGCCGGATCGTGGAAGTTGGAACACCCTTGGAACTGTATCTTTCGCCGAAACAGCTCTTCACCGCCAACTTTCTAGGGGAGGCGAACTTCATTCCTGCAAGAGTGGAAGAGTGCGATTCAGGCCGTATTACCATATCAGTCAACGGTTGGAAACTCGGCTTTGCAGGGTCAGGCTTCGCTAGGGGAGAGCGTCTGGTACTTGCAGTTCGGCCAGAATCAGTTCTCTTGACCCTAGCCGATCTTCACCGCGACCTAGAATGGACGGGAATTGTGAAAGAGCGTATACTACTCGGTGACAGTATACGAACGGAAATTGAGCTTGAAAACGGCATGCAGATGATCTCGGAGATACCTAACGAGGGTGTTGAGCCTGCGAAACAGGTTGGGGAGCGTGTTAGAATCGATTTTGCTGTTGGAGGCCTAATACCTTATCAGTTCCCCGCCCAAGGTCTGGATGTCGAGCTAGCGCTGGAGTAGATTGAGGCGAGGCCGCAGGAGATGAGAGCTACCTTCGAAAGTTGGTTCGCCGCTAGAACTAGAGCTCGAGCGATCGAGATGGTCAGACAGGCGACCCGCATGCTAGTCCCGTCGGTGGACGAGCTTATTGCATGTGTCAACAGCGCAACTGCTGGAAACAGGGAGGAATTGGAGAGAGCCTTCACTAGACTACATCAGGTTGAGAGAGAAGGAGACAGCCTGCGAAGACTGATAATCCTCGAGTTTGCCAGAGGAAACCTTCCAATCGATGAAAGGCGCAGCTTCATGCGGCTCGAGAGGCAGATTGACTGGGTCGCGGATTGGTGCCTCGAGGCTGGCCGGCTCGTCAGGCTCTTCCCGATGAACAAGCTGGCAGAGGCCCTTCGAGCCAGTACTCTTGATACTTGCAAGGTAATACGGGACTGTGTTTTGGAGGTTCAGCGATGCATCGACCTATTGACCGACAAGAAGGTAGAAGAAGCGCTCGATGCGGCGGACAAGGTAGAACGCCTAGAGGAAGAGGCAGACGACCTCTACCGAAAGGGCAGAGCACTGTTAAGCCAGATATCCGGGCCAGAATTCACCATTGGCCAAGTAGTTCTGTTGGCGGAATTCCTAGACGCGATTGAGAACGTCGCTGACAAGTGCGAGGATGTCTGTGACCAAGCCAGAGTAATAGCCGTCAGCGTGGGCACTTAATCTATAGATACCGATTTTCCAGATACCTGAGGATTTTCCGAGATCGCTTGAAACGAGGGCTACTATTTACTTTCTGTGCTACTATCTAGACTCGCCGGTGAGATTTCGGTGGAAGCCATGAACTTATTACCTCGCACGAAAGTACGGGTTCAACTTTCAATGGTGTCAGATCATGGTGAAAGTCGCAGTCGATCTGAGCAAATGCAACGGCGACTCCATCTGTGTCGATGTATGCCCCGTTGCGGTGTTCGAACTTCAAGAAGTAAAGGGCTACGAAGGAAAGAAGTCCGTGGTCGTTAACAATGACGCGTGTATCATCTGCCGAGCCTGCGAGGTCCAGTGTCCCACCCAAGCCATAACTGTGACCGAATGAATCGTTGACACAGAAATCTTCTGGCGTCTCTAGGAATACGCGAACTCGACCTCGTCGTTTTTGCATGTTTGGGCTTTGACTAAGTCATAGTCATTTCTCGTCTGTTTCTTGCGAGGTCATGCTTTTGGCCGTGAGTAAGCGCTTTTATCTGACGCTCTCTTCTCATCGCCGTGCGGTGACTGCCGAACTTCTCTACGTAGACAACCCTCTTCGGTCTATGCATTCTGGTATACCGTGCTCCGTCTCCTCTCTCGTGTTGCGCAAGCCTAGAGACCAGATTGCTCGTGTATCCAGTGTAGTAGCTTCCATTGTCACAGAGAAGCAAATAGACATAGTATAACCTATGTTTTCTTCCTTCCCGTGGGTGTCTCACGTGCTTTCCCCATTGCGCATTTTGATCCTTGAAATTTGGTCCAGCCGCCGAGAGCCGAACCTGTAGTTGAGTCGCGTTTTCCAGTTCCTTCTGTCGCATTTAGAGATATTGTACTCTGTTGTGCCTAGCGTTTGTCCAGCGTTCTTGTGGCAAAGGGTGACGAGGAGTTCGGAGTCGAGAACATGTTGGATCCTTGACAAAACACGATAATAGCACATCTACTGAGCTGCTAGGAAGGTGCACTTTGGATTGGAGCCCAGACATCTAGCCTTCTGCCCGAGGTACCTCTTCGGCAGTCGAGCGGTGGACAGGCTAGTGCACTTTTGTCGAGAAATTGGCCTACAAGAAAAGAACGCGGTTCTCGTAGCGGACGCAACGACTTGGAAGGTCGCTGGTGAAAGGATTTCAGAATCTTTGACTGGATCCGGATTTCGGGTCGATGCGACTATCGTGGAGAAAGGCGCCGTACGGTCAGAAGTGGATAGAGCTCGCCAAAAGATCCGCCTCCTGAGACCCTGCGTCGTATTTGGCATTGGAGGCGGAGTAAACATGGACATTGCAAAGGCTTCGGCATTTCTGGAGAAGGTGCGTTGGATTACTGTTCCAACGAGCTTTTCGACGGATGCCATGACCGGAAT
>Ga0129297_10001511_pt1 | contig 11789 bp, 8 predicted proteins | sample I18A1metaG_FD_94708 | JGI IMG/M metagenome (GOLD analysis project Ga0129297, IMG submission 94708) | Lake sediment bacterial and archeal communities from Gulf of Boni, Indonesia to study Microbial Dark Matter (Phase II) - ​I18A1 metaG | ecosystem: Environmental > Aquatic > Freshwater > Lake >... | reverse complement strand
TTCGGGTATGGATGTGTGATAAATGGCAGGTCTTGGTGACATAACTACTCCCCTTGTAATGGGGATCTTACTGGGCGGGTTATATGCTCTCATTGCCTTAGGTCTTTCCCTGGTTTTTGGAGTCATGAAGGTAATAAACGTAGCTCACGGAGATCTGGTCATATTCGGCAGCTACTTTGCTTATGCAGCAATGACCATGTTGGGGATAGACCCTATTCTAAGCTTAGTCATGGGTATACCCCTATTGTTTGTAATCGGTTTCGGTGTTCAAAGATTCCTCCTCAACCGAGCTTTTGCAGTATCATTAGACGCTGCACTGCTGGTTTGTTTCGGGATTTCCATAATATTTCAAAATCTTTGCCAGATCATATGGACGCCGTTCTCCAGGGGTTTGAGACCACCTTACGCCTTGGAAAGTTTTAGTGTTGGCGTAGTTCATATTCCGTTAGTATATCTGCTGGATCTTGTCGGCGCTTTAGTAGTGATGCTTTTCCTCCGCGAATTCCTCAGGAGAACATATTTGGGCAAGGCAATCAATGCCGCCTCTCAGAATAGGAGAGCAGCTCATTTGATGGGGATAGATACTAGCCGCGTATATGGCTTCGCCTTCGCTATAGCTATGGCCTTTGCTGCTATAGCCGGCGTCTTCCTTGGATTGACTTATCCGTTTACCCCGACATCAGGAGTCGCCTTCCTGATTATTGCCTTTGGTGTAGTTATAGTAGGTGGTTTAGGCAGCATGCTGGGGACATTTATTGGGGGTATAGTCTTTGGGTTAGCACAAACTCTTGGTGGCTATTTCTTGGGTGCTGTGGCTCAGATGTTTGTTGCCTATATCCTGGTGTTTATAGTATTAGCCATAAGACCACAAGGCATATTTGGCCGTTAGGAGGAACATGAGAGTTACCATGCCACGATTGAGAGGAGGATTGATACCGTTTGCGGTCGTAGTCGTGCTGGCAGTGCTGGCGGTGCTGCCGGTGTTAGGAATGCCCCAGGAGTGGCTCCTTTACCTCCTTATCTTCTTTATATACCTAGCTCTGGCAAATATGTGGAATTTGCTTGCTGGTTATAGTGGTCTGATATGCCTATGCCCAGCTGCTTTTGTTGGGCTGGCAGGCTACACTGTAGCAATAGGCACATGGGTGGGTTTGCCGTTTTATCTGGGAATAATAGCTGGAGCTATAATAGCGGCAGCATTTGCTCTACTCATCTCTTTTCCTGTCTTTAGGCTGAGAGGCATCTATTTCGCTATCGGGACACTGGTTCTACCTGAAATACTGAAGGCTTGGTTTTTGCTTTGGAGACCTGTCGGGGGTGTGATGGTCGGTAGGGGTGCGGGCTACGCCGTAAAAGGTGTAGAAGGGGTTTCCTTAGCAGAGTGGTACTGGGTAGCTCTTGTTATCGGGATAGCATCAATTTTCCTTATGCGAACAATCTTGAGTACAAAACTGGGACTGGGGCTTGCCGCAATTCGCGATAATGATGACACTGCCGCCAGTTCTGGGATAGACGTCTTCCGATTAAAGTTGTACTCCTTTCTCATTGGTGCCTTCATAATGGGAATAGCTGGGGCTGTCTTCTACACTTACAGCGGATATATAGAGCCGATCGGCGCCTTCAATATACGCTGGTTACTTGTAGCACTCCTCGCTACTGTCATAGGGGGCGAAGGCATTGAAGGGGGACCGATTATTGGAACGGCTATCGTTGTCATTTTGCAATTCTTGCTAGCCAGATATGCTGGAATCAGTCTACTTATACAGGGTGCGTTACTGATCATCATAATGTTACTAGCACCGCAAGGTATTGTTGGCTACGTACAAAAGACCCGAGCTTATCGTCCCCTATCAAAGTTAGTCACCGGACGATGATTGTTTTTCCCCAAACTAGCACGGGGTTTTAGGAGAGATAAAGGAAAACGATTCTGGCAAGGAGACGATGAAATGGACTGGGAAGTGAAACATTATCCTATGTATTATGCTGGAGTGAAACAGGTCTATCCTAATGTGCAACCTGGATCTCCTATATACGCTAAAGCCGTGGTGGTAGGCAATCTCGTCTTTGTTTCTGGTATGACTGCTCAGGATATAGAGACTGGCAAGACATTGGTGAATGACATGGAGGGGCAGATGAAAGTAGTTCTTGACAAAGTCAGAGTTACCCTGGAAGAAGTAGGCAGTACTATGAACAATATTATCAAGACCATCATGCTCCTTAAAGATGTGAAGGACTATGAGGTTATGCGGAAGACGGAGCTGGAATACTATCAGAAATATGCGCCCCTCTTAGTGACACAGCCGCCAGCCAGTACCTTCATGCAGCCCGCTGCTCTGGCAAAGCCGGAATTCTTGGTCGAGATGGATGTAATCGCCGTGTTTGAGAGATAGGAGAATTGCCTGTTTAGTAACACTCTATTTTGACGCAACATGTGGAGAAAGCAAAGCTTAGCGTGTAAACAGTTTTATTCACTCCTACATCTTTCTTGACGGAGACCTTAGCAGCGGGCAGAATATGACCGAAGCGCAAACTAACAGTCTCCCAAAACAACCTACAGAGGGCAAATCATGAAATCAATAGTGAATGAATTATCAAAATCGCAAGTATTGGCAAACCTGATCTTTTCGTTAGTCCTTCTTGGAGTGAAACTGCTGTTTGGGCTGACGGCAATAAGGTTCCCGTCCTTCAAGAATCGCCTCAAAGAGAAAAATTTGACTGTACAAATAAAGCTTAAGGATAATTCCCGTGGTAGGTATTTCAACCTCCGGGATGGCAAGGTTATTTCCAAGAGCGGCATTCATGCCAGCCCTGATGTCACCATGATTTTCACAAGCGCTCAGGTAGCGCTGGATATCCTTGTGCCGCCCCGTGACCAGCTAGCCATGGTTCATGCCATGAAAAACTTTCTGGTATGGGTGGAAGGTCCCGAAGAGTTAAGTTACTGGTGGCTGGAAACAGTGAGTCTAATGCTGAATAGTGGCACCAAATATGGAATGAAGGTTGGCAAAGGCGTGACCAGATATACCAGTAATACCAACGGCGGTCCGGTTTTTGTTTATGTGAAAGATGGTAAGATTATGCGGATCACGCCTATCGAGTTTAGCGACGACGATGCTAAACCATGGACTATTAGAGCGAGAGGCAGGAGTTTTTCCCCACCGCGCAAAACAACTGTCTCGCCTCATACCTTAGCCTTTAAATCTATGATCTATTCGCCGGACAGGATTTTATACCCTATGAAACGGGTCGACTTCGACCCGAATGGTGAAAGGAATTGTCAGAACCGGGGAATCTCAGGGTATGAACGCATTGATTGGCAAGAGGCACTCGATATTGTCGCTAATGAAATAAAGCGCGTTAAAAGAGATTACGGGCCGGGGGCTATCCTACATTGTACTGGTTCCCACCACCTATGGGGAAACTTAGGCTATCCGTTAAGTGTTCGACTGAGATTTTTTAATGACATTGGCTGGACCCGTGTTGCCCATAATCCGGACAGCTGGGAAGGATGGCATTGGGGAGCCATGCATCACTGGGGACATAGCATGCGACTTGGTGCCCCAGAGAGCTATGGCACGGTTGAAGATTGTCTCAAGGAATGTGAAATGGTAGTGTTCTGGTCAAGCGATCCGGAAGCTACCAGTGGTGTCTACGCTGCCTTTGAAGGCACCGTTCGCCGCCAATGGCTGAAAGAGCTGGGTATCAAGATGGTACATATAGATCCTTACTATAATCATACGGCGGCTCTGCTTGGTGGCAAGTGGCTAGCTCCAAGACCAGCAACGGGTAATTCTCTGGCCTTAGCAATTGCCTATGTTTGGATTACCGAATGTCTTTACGATAAAGAGTATGTTGCCAAACATACTGTTGGGTTTCACCAATGGAGGGACTATCTACTGGGCAAAGAAGATGGCATCCCCAAGACCCCCGAATGGCAGGAAACCGAGGCAGGAATTCCGGCAAAAGATGTCAGGGCTCTAGCCAGGGAATGGGGAACCAAAAAGACTTACCTAGCGGCGGGAGGAATAAGTGGTTTCGGCGGTGCCTGCCGTTGTGCCACTGGTAGTGAATGGGCTCGTTCGATGGTCTGCCTTATGGCCATGCAGGGTCTGGGCAAACCCGGGGTGAATATGGGTGGTATGCAGCAGGGAACGCCAATAGACACCAGCTTTTATTTCCCAGGTTATGCCGAGGGAGGCATGTCCGGAGACCTTGATGGTACTGCACTTAGGGTTAATCTTTTCTCACGGTTCCCGCAGCTTCCCACCGTAAACACGGTTTATCAGCAAGTACCCAGGCTGCGTATTCCGGAGGCTATTTTAGAGGGCTACACCGATAGTTATCAATCTGACTCTAAGACTATCGAAGGTCAGTTCCTTAGATTTGCATATCCCGCACCTGGCTATCCACTAATAAAGATGTTTTATAAATACGGAGGTTCTTACATTGGCACTATGTCTGAGACGAACCGTTACGTGAAAGCATACCGGTCCGACAATTTGGAATTTGTAGTCAACCAGTCCATCTGGCTTGAAGGTGAAGCCAAATTTGCTGATATCATACTACCTGCCTGCACCAACTTTGAGCGATGGGATATCAGCGAATTCGCTAACTGTGGCGGTTATATTCAGCATAGCTTCAATCAGTGCAACCATCGTGTTATCCTCATGCAGCACAAATGTATCGAACCTTTAGGCGAATCAAAATCCGATTTCCAGATTTTTCTTGAACTTGCGAAGAGGCTGGGATTCGCCGCGATGTTTTCCGAGGGTGTAACTGAATTTGACTGGTGCAAGCGACTATTTGATGCCACAGATCTCGCCAAAGTTATATCGTGGAAGAAATTCCTTAAGAAGGGCTACTATGTTGTCCCCGCACCTAAGGAGGAGTTAAGGGATTCTATATCCCTTAGATGGTATGCGGAGGATAGACTAAAAGATACACCAGAGCCAGCACCGTTACCAGCCGACTACACCGAACAAGTATTTAGAGGACTCCAGACTCAATCGGGTAAGCTGGAGTTTGTGTGTTCCAGCCTTAATCGATTTGATCCTGACGACCCAGAAAGGCCCGTGATGACCAAATACATCCCTTCCTGGGAGGGTCATCATACCACCGAACTTTTTCAAAAGTACCCGTTGCATTTGATAACCCCGCATCCCCGGTTCAGCTTCCACACCATGAGCGATGGCAAGGAAAGTTGGATCAACGAAGTCAAGGACCATCGGAGGTTGATTGATGGTTATTACCACTGGATAGTCCGGATGAACCTGAAGGATGCCGAAGCACGTGGAATCAAAGAGACTGACTTGGTCAAGGTATTCAATGACCGTGGTGCTGTTATCTGCGCCGCCCAGGTGACCGAAAGAGTTCGTCCCGGGACTGCTCACTCATATCAAGCCGCAGCAGTATATGATCCGATAGGTAAGCCGGGATTTTCACCAGATCGTGGCGGGTGCATGAATATACTGACCCCAAGTCGACCAATGATCAAAAAATCGCACAGCATGGCCGCAAATTCATGCCTCGTGCAAATAGAGAAATGGACGGGGGAGGAGAGTACAAAATGAAAAATGGCACATAGTCATCGATGTGGCAAAATGTGAACTGACTAAATTATTGACAAAGTGTTATCTGACAGCTATGCTTAGTTAAATTTGAAGTTGTCGAGAGACTATAAAATACCTGATTGAACGGGGAAAATAGAAAATGGGGCAAATAGAAAGGTTGACCAATGGTACAACGGGTGGACCAGTCTTTGTCTATGTGAGAGACGGCAGAATAATACGTATAACGCCCATAGAATTTGATGCCAGCGATGCAGCCTCTTGGACCATCGAAGCCAGAGGAAAAAAGTTTTCGCCACCGCGGAAAACCACCCTGGCACCTTATTCCTTTTCCTGGAGATCCATGGTCTACTCGCCCAAGAGGAACCTCTATCCCATGAAGCGGGTAGACTTCGACCCTCATAGCAACCGCAACTGTACCAAGCGAGGGATATCGGGGTACCAGCGAATCAGCTGGGACGAGGCTGCGGATATTGTAGCCAGCGAGGTCAAACGGATCAAACTGGAGTTCGGTGCCGGGGCCATTCTAAGCACTGCAGGCTCCCACCATCTTTGGGGCAATATTGGATACAGGCACAGCGCCTATTTCCGGTTCGCCAATCTAATGGGCTTCTGTTATGCCGACCACAACCCAGACAGCTGGGAGGGATGGCATTGGGGCGGCATGCATACCTGGGGTTTCAGCTACAGGCTTGGCGTTCCCGAGCAGTACGACCTCTTGGAAGATGCTCTCAAACACACGGAAATGATTGTATTTTGGTCATGCGATCCGGAAGCCACCAACGGGATCTATTCTGCTTTTGAACACACCTCACGACGTCAGTGGCTCAAGGATTTGGGAGTTAAGATGGTGTTTATCGATCCCTTCTTCAATCACACCGCCGGTATGTACGCGGATAAGTGGTTGGCCCCGAGACCAGACACGGGCAATGCCTTGGCCTGTGCCATTGCCTACGTCTGGATAACCGAAGACCTTTACGATAAGGAGTATATTAAGACCAGGACAGTTGGTTTTGACAAATGGAAGAACTACATCCTGGGTATAGAAGACGAGATACCAAAGACGCCTGAATGGGCAGAACGGGAAAGCACCATCCCTGCCAGAGAAATCAAAGCTCTGGCCAGAGAATGGGCCTCTAAGAAGACCATGCTGGCTGCTGGCGGTTTGGGTGGCTGGGGGGGTGCCTGCCGGGCAGCGACCGGCAATGAATGGGCCCGATTGATGATTTGCCTAGCAGCCATGCAGGGAATGGGCAAACCCGGGAGCAACATCTGGTCTACGACCTCGGGTGCCCCCTGCAACACGCGCTTTGTGTTTCCCGGTTATGCCGAGGGCGGCATATCTGGCGATGTGGACAACTCTGCTGCCGGCTTTCGATGGGTCTATCGTATGTTCAGCTTTGATCAGCCTACACGCTCGTCTATCAATGCCCCCACGGGGCAACATATCCCCAGGCTCAAAATTCCCGAATGTATCCTAAACGGTGAGTATGAGTGGAGGGGTAAGGGATTTTGCGGTCCTTCCATCGAGGCCCAATTTCACAAGTATAAATACCCTGCGGATGGATATCCCGAGATCCAGATGTACTGGCGTTACGGAGGCTCCTTTTTCGGCACCATGTGCGAGACTAACCGCTATGTAAAGGCCTATCAGACCGACAGGCTCCCCTTTGTGGTCAGTCAATCCATTTGGTTCGAAGGTGAGGCCAAGTTTGCGGATATCATTCTGCCGGCTTGCACCAACTTCGAGCGCTGGGATATCAGCGAGTTTGCCAACTGTTCCGGATACATACCGGACTCCTATAACCAGTGTAACCACCGGGTGATCACTCTCCAGAAGAAGTGTATTGCGCCCCTGGGAGAGTCCAAATCTGACTACGATATTTTCGCCTTTATATCAAAGAGACTCGGGCTTTACGAGGCTTATACGGCAGGCGGTATGACAGACCTGGATTGGGTGAAGAAATACTTTGAGGCTACCGACCTGCCCAAATACATTTCCTGGGAAGACTTTTTCAACAAGGGTTATTTTGTGGTTCCTTTTCCAAACGATTACAAACCAACACCGGCTTTAAGATGGTTCGCCGAAGGTAGGAAAAGGGACACGCCGGACTGGGGGCCTCCCCCTGAGTCCCAGGAAGAGTTTGGTAAGGGACTTCAGACGACCTCCGGAAAGATAGAATTCGTATCCTCCAGTCTCAGCAAGTTCGATCCGGGCGACGAGGAGCGGCCTCTGATTCCCAAATATATTCCTTCCTGGGAGGGGCATCGCACCGCGCGTCTTTACACCAAGTACCCCTTACAGTTGATATCCCCACACCCCCGGTTCAGCTTCCACACTATGGGAGATGCCAAGGACAGCTGGATGAACGATGTCAAGGACCACCGGGTGCTCAAGGAAGATGGGTATTATTACTGGATCATTCGCATCAATACTAAGGATGCGGAAGCCCGGGGTATCAAGCAGGATGACCTGGTCAGGGTATTTAATGATCGCGGTGAGGTGATCCTTGCAGCCCAAGTTACGGAGCGTATGTCCCCCGGAACCGTCCACTCCTATGAGTCCTGCGCAGATTATGACCCGGTGGGTAAACCGGGTGAATCAGCGGACCGGAGCGGATGTGTGAACATTCTCACACCGAGTCGATATATCACCAAAGACTCCTGCGGCATGGCGCCTAACTCCTGCCTCGTGCAAATAGAAAAATGGAGAGGAGGGAGAGTATAAAATGAAAAAATGGTACATGGTCATCGATGTAGCAAAATGCCACGACTGCAATAACTGTTTTCTGGCCTGCAAGGACGAATATGTGGGCAACGATTTTCCGGGATACTCGGTGCCCCAACCCTGGCACGGCCACAGATGGATAAATATCATGCGCAAGGAAAGGGGACAATATCCCATTATTGATGTTGCCTATCTGCCTGTTCCCTGTGTGCATTGTGATAGCGCTCCCTGTATTAAGGCAGCAAAGGATGGGGCCGTATACAAGAGGGATGACGGCATTGTAATCATTGATCCTATTAAGGCAAAGGAACAGAGAAATGTTGTCGATTCGTGCCCTTATGGGGCCATCTGGTGGAACGAGGAGAATAATGTGCCACAAAAATGCACCTTTTGCGCTCATTTGCTGGATGAGGGATGGAAAGAGCCCCGGTGTGTTCAGGCTTGCCCTACTGGAGCGTTATGTGCACATTACATTGAGGACTCTGAGATACAGAAAATCATAAAGACAGAGAGGCTTGAAGTATATCAGCCGGAACGTAAAACCAGCCCCCGTGTCTATTACAAGAATTTGTATCGGTTTACCCAGTGTTTCATCGGCGGCAGCGTTGCCGTGCAAGTAGATGGCAAAGATGAGTGTGCCGAAGGCGCCAAGGTAACTCTGGTTGGGGCCTCAAACAAGAAAATTGATGAGTTTGTGACCGATAACTACGGCGATTTCAAGTTTGACAACCTTGAAGAAAATAGTGGCAAGTATACACTCGAGATCGTTTACCCGGGTTATGAAAAGAAAACCCTCGAGGTTGACTTAAAGACAAGCCTTAATGTGGGGACAATCTTTCTATAGCTTTTTGTAGAGGTGCTGTGCGCCTTTTGGAACGGAGTGAATGTGTTACTTATGGGCCTTGTACTTTGGCAATTTCATGATGAATCACATGGGTTGATCTAAGGCTCTCATTTAATTCCTAATCAGAAAATTTGGTTGTATGACTTATGAATATTTGTTCCTATACCTTTGAAGAATATACAAATATGGTTAAATCCTTCCACGGAAATGTCACCCCGGGCGTGGTCATAGGGGGATTTATGGTAGCTCTGGCGTTCAAGTGCCTTCCTAAAGATGGATTGTTTAATGCCATATGTGAAACTTCTTCCTGTCTCCCTGACGCAATACAGTTTCTCACCCCATGCAGTATAGGAAACGGACGGCTCAAGGTTATCAATATAGGCCGTTTTGCTATAACCTTTTACGAGAAAAGCAAAGGTGAAGGAATCCGAGTTTTTCTGGATCCCACTAAGATAGAAGTATGGTCCGAGATTAAAAGCTGGTTTTTCAAGCTGAAGCCTAAAAATGAACAGGATTCGAAGCTCCTTTTAGAACAGATCAGAGAAGCTGGAGCAACTATCTGCAGCATCCAACAGGTTAAGGTTAAACCCCACCTCATGAAAATGCCGCACCGAAGTGGGTTTACGATTTGTCCCCTGTGTAAAGAAGCCTATCCGGTTGATGATGGGAGGGTCTGCCGTGCCTGTCAAGGAGAAACTCCATATATAGTACCCAAGCTTTCAGATAACTGCGGGGCTGCTAATAAAGGGGAAAAAGATAATCATACTGACACCCCAGAATAGGGGGGGAGAAGACAGCCAGACCCTGTTTGATCATGATTATTTTGAAATGGCAGCTTGGTTTCTGGATTCACTTTATTAGGTGAAACACCTAATTCTCATAGAGTCAGAGCCATTCGTCTTCCAGAAAGAGTTGGCAAGGTAAAACAGCGAAAGCAGCATGAAAGTCTTGCTTTAATAGTGTAAAATACACTCGTCTAATGTTGGAGGGAGGAAGGACAATGACTGTTGGTACTATGGCAGTCGACTTCGAGGAAAGAGTCAATTATGAACGATTACGTCGCGAACGTTTAGCTAAGGCTAAAGAGCAGCTTAAAGCACACGGTTTGGGAACTCTCCTCTGCTACGATTTTGACAACATCCGTTATATTACAGGCACACATGTAGGAGAATGGGCTAGAAATAAAATGCAACGCTACGTTATTTTACCCAAGGACGCTGAGCCCATTCTTTATGACCCGGCGGCACCAGCAAAACGAAAAAATGCACCGTGGATAGCTGAGCGAGTTTTTCCCGCTGTTGGTTCCATGAGAGGTTCCATCCCACCTGGGGTGGGGAACGTCGAGGATTTAGCCAAGTCAGTGAAGAAAGTCCTTTCGGATTATGGTGTAGCCAACGAACCCGTGGGGGTTGACATCTTAGATGTTCCTTTCCTCAGAGCGCTGGAAAAGGAGAAAATAATGGTTGTAGATGGCCAGCAGGCAATGCTGGATGCCAGGCTTATCAAGACCAAAGACGAGATTGAACTTCTAAAACTCGCCGGCGCTATGGTGGATGCAGCCTATGGAGAGATTGTTAAAAATATCAAGCCAGGTGTTAAGGAAAATGATTTGGTGGCAATTGCCAACCATGTCCTATATACCCTCGGGTCTGATCTGGTGGAGTGTGTGAACAGTGTTTCTGGGCCTCGGGCTCAGCCTCATCCCCATACCTTCGGAGACAGAATTATCCGCCCAGGAGATATGGTCTTCCTTGATATCATGCACTCATTCAATGGCTATCGAACCTGTTATTATCGGACCTTTGTCTGTGGCAAGCCATCCAAAGCACAACTTGAAGCTTATGAGAAAGCCTGGACATGGTTGAAGAAATCCATCGAGGCAGTTAAGCCTGGTGCAACTACAGCAGATGTAGCCAAATGCTGGCCTAAAGCCGAAGAGTTTGGATTTAAAGATGAACGAGAGGCGTTTCTACTGCAATTTGGTCACGGCGTAGGCATGAGCATCTGGGAAAAACCAGTTATATCAAGGCTATTCTCAATAGACAATCCGTTCCCTATCAAAGAAGGTATGACTTTCGCTCTGGAGACCTATTGTCCATCCGCTGACGGACAAGGTGCGGCACGAATTGAAGAGGAGGTTGCAGTCACCAAGGACGGCTGCGAAAGGTTATTTAAATTCCCGTGTGAGGAACTGATTTCCTGTGGGGTTCCAGGAAGCACGGCTTATTGAAGTAAGTCTCAAATCGAGGGAGTTCTTCGTTAGAATATTCTGAATTGCACTTCGATAAACCACAATAGAACACTCAATTTTAAAGGAAAGGAGGATAAGGATTCTCATAAGGTAAAGGCAATTTTGATATTTCGAGTTAAGGCAGCGAATGTGTAACAGAGGAGGAATACATGAGTAAGAAAGTAGGTTTTATTGGTTTGGGTACGATGGGGCAGCCTATGGCAGGACGGTTACTCGAAGCTGGCTTTTCCCTCACCGTATGGAACCGAACAAAAGCCAAGACGGAAGAGTTAGCTAAAAAAGGTGCCAAAGTAGCCGACTCTCCCAAGGAAGTCGCAGCTCAATCTGACATAATCATTTCAATGATCTCAGATGGTCCTGCTCTCAAGGACATAGCTTTCGGAGATAATGGGGTTCTTG